>Ga0307935_1000208_pt1 | contig 28408 bp, 30 predicted proteins | sample OrgLakmetageno92_FD_201827 | JGI IMG/M metagenome (GOLD analysis project Ga0307935, IMG submission 201827) | Saline water microbial communities from Organic Lake, Antarctica - #92 | ecosystem: Environmental > Aquatic > Non-marine Saline and Alkaline > Saline | place: Antarctica: Organic Lake...
TGTTGAACAACCTCACCAGGATTATAAACCTGAACATCATGACCATGTTTAATCCATGTTTTATAGCGTTTTGCGGCGCGTTCACAAGCCTGTTTAAAGTTGCTTGCTTTGATTGCTTTGCGGGGTTCAGCGGCGTGACCAGGTTGAAACCTGACGCGAATTCGGTAGGTGTTCATTTATTTATTCCCTGTGATGTGTTACAAGTTAAACGTTAGGTCAATTAAACATGCAAGTCAATAACTTTTTTACAGATAACGCAGATGTTGTTGGTTGGCGTGATGTTCAATCAAATGTAAAACCTTGGAAACCTGAAGCATTAGCCCATGAACAATGGCCACCAAATTACAAAGCTGTTTACGCTTGGCGGTTAAAACAGCTTACTGCGTTGCGCGCTGATCCTGATCTATTGGACAGCGCAAAAGCATATTATCGGCACCGCCCCAAAGAATTTATAATGCACTGGATGGATACCTATGACCCGCGCAAGAAAACAGGTAAATGGATGCCGTTTGTATTTTTCACCAAACAGGCTGAATTTATTGATTTTTTGCATGATTTGCGGAATGGTGGTGAAAGCGGATTGGTTGAAAAATGCCGTGATGCGGGCGCGACCTGGTTAAGCTGTGGTTATTCTGTTTATTCCTTCATTTTTATTGATGGTGACTCAATCGGCTGGGGTTCACGCAAACAAGACTTGGTTGATAAAATTGGCGATCCTGATAGCATTTTTGAAAAAATGCGCCTGATTTTAAAACGGTTGCCTGATATTTGGGTTCCGAATTATGACGCCCCATTTATGAAAATTGTGAACCATGATAACGGTTCAATTTTGTCTGGTGAAGCTGGTGACAACATCGGGCGCGGTGGTCGCAAAAGCATGTATTTTAAAGATGAAAGTGCGCATTATGAACGACCTGAAAAGATTGAGGCGGCTCTAGGCGACAACACCAATGTTCAGATTGATATTTCCAGCGTTAACGGTTTGGCAAATGTGTTTTATCGGCGGCGTGAGGCTGGTGTAGAGTGGCAACCAGGTGCAGAAATGCAAGCCGGGTTTACGCAAGTTTTTGTCATTGATTGGCGTGACCATCCCGACAAAACGCAAAAGTGGTATGATGACCGAAAGGCAAAATATGAACGTGAAGGAATGTTGCATGTTTTTGCGCAAGAGGTTGATAGAGATTATGCGGCGTCTGTGCAAAATACAATCATTCCTTTAGAATGGATCAATGCAACAGTTGACGCACATTTACACATTAAATGGAAAGATGACAAAGGTAACATTCAAATTGGTTTCACACATGAACAAATTCCCGATATTTGGGGTGCTGGTCTGGACGTGGCCGATGGTGGGGTTGACCGGAACGCGATCACACAGCGGCAATGGATCATATGGCGCGATGCTGAAGAATGGGGAGAGCGTGACCCTGGTGTCACCACACGGCGCGCGCACAGTGCTGTGAGGCGGCTCAAGAGCGTGTCTGTGCAATATGACTGCATTGGTGTCGGTGCGACCGTAAAGAGTGAGTACAACCGTTGGGTTGATGAACAGCTTATAAACCCGCAACACATTAAGTTTGTTCCGTGGAACGCTGGTTTTGGTGTTGTTGAACCATTTGCACACATTATTGCAGATGACAAACAAAGCCCAATGAACAAAGATTATTACGGTAATTTGAAAGCACAAGCATGGGGTGCTATGCGCGCGCGGTGCTATAAGACTTTTAAGAACATCACACAGGGGCATTTGTATCCTGTTGATGAACTCATTAGCCTTGACAGTAAGATGAAATTACTGCACCAAATCAAGAAAGAATTAGCACAGCCGACAACCAAAGCGAACGGTTCACTAAAGCAAATTGTGGATAAACAGCCGGATGGTTCAAAATCACCAAACGTTGCGGATGCTGGTATTATGATGTATTTCCCCCTAGATGGTGGGCAACAATATGTATTGACGGGAAAATATGGTGGTTAAATTTTTAGAGAGACTGCATATTCGCATTTTGACACACTTGATGTTGCGTCACCAAAAGGGAAATGTGATCACTTGGTTTAAGTGTCGTTTTTTTGACATTCACAGACCCAAACACCCCATAACCGATCACATTGCGTGTCATCACTGCGATAAAACATGGTGGTTAAAATGAGCATTACACTCCCACAAGCTTTTGACAGCGGTGATGCGATCACTTGGGAAAAGCTTTCAAAGCGCGCGCCCGATAGCCAAGCAATGTTGACCTATTGGGAAAAAACAGATGCGATCATGGGCGGCATTGAAACCATGCGCGCGGCTGGTGATCAATTCTTGCCAAAATTTGAAGCAAGTGAGGAAAAGGCGGCATTTGAATTTCGCCTGACGCAAACCAAGCTTACGAATATTTACAGCGATGTTGTGGATGGTTTGGCGTCCAAACCATTTGAAAAAGAAGTTACACAAGATGTTCCCGCATTTGATTTGTTTACTGAAGATGTTGACGGTAAGGGAAACAACCTAACGCAATTTGCAGCTTCAACATTTTACAACGGCATTAACAATGCTGTGGATTGGATTTTTGTTGATTATCCAAACGCAGATACAACAAAAATTCGCAACAAAGCTGAACAATTGCAACTTGGTTTGCGCCCGTTTTGGTCGCATGTAATCGGGCGCAACATGCTTGAAGCAAAAAGCCAAATTAAAAACGGGCGGGAAACCCTGACACTTTGTCGAATTCTTGAGCCTGGTTCACCTGACAAAGTGCGCAAATTTGAACGTTCTGATGCGGGTGTTGTCAGTTGGTGGTTGTACTGCAAAAAAGATGACAACAAAAGCGGCGTAGAACTAGAGGCTGAAGGCGTTATTAGCATTGGTGTCATTCCGCTTGTACCGTTTGCAACAGGGCGGCGCGATGGTTCAAACTTTAAATACAAACCAGCGTTGCAAGGTGCTGTTGATTTGCAGATTGATCTTTATCAACAGGAAAGCGCACTTAAATTTGCAAAGGTTATGAGCGCATTTCCAATGTTGTCGGGAAACGGTGTTCAACCCGAATTGGGGCCGGATGGTAAAACTCCGCTGCGGTTGGCGGTTGGCCCTGCTGTGGTTCTTTATGCGCCGATGGACGGTAGCGGAAAAGCTGGAACATGGGGTTATGTTGAACCAAGTGCATCATCTTTACAGTTCCTTGCTGGTGAAATTAAAGACACAAAGCAAGATTTGCGTGAGTTGGGTAAGCAACCTTTGACCGCTCAATCCGGCAATCTTACCGTAATCACAACAGCGGTGGCGGCTGGCAAATCCAAATCAGCGGTTGTTGCCTGGGCGCTTGCTTTAAAAGACACGCTTGAAAATGCTTTCAAAATTACAGCAATGTGGATGAAAGAAAGCAAAGAACCTTCAGTTGTTGTTTACACAGAATTTGACAGCTTTATTGACGGTGAGGATGGTCTTGAACATTTGCGCGCGATGCGTAAAGACGGTGATTTGTCTGTTGAGACACTACATGAAGAAACGAAACGGCGGCGCTACCTATCACCTGAATTTGACCATGAAAAAGAAATGGTGCGAATTCTAGGTGAGGCACCTGCAAACCCTGACGATGACGAAACATGATTGGTGTTCTTGCGGGTGCTATGGGGCTTTTGGATCAAGGGTCCGTAGCACAGTTTAAAATACCACAAGATGACTTGTGGGCATGGTTTCGCGCGGGCGAAAATCAAACGCAGTCAGCGGGACGGCTCGCAACGGTTGAGTCAAAATCAAGCGGCATTTCAGCGACCCCAATTGCGGGTGCAGGCCCTTTCGTTGATGGTTTGATCAACGGACGCGCAGCGTGGCGGTACAGCGGGGGTGAAACGCTGAACACCAACATGGGTGTATCCCTTAACGACTGGTCAATTTATCTAGTCGCACGCGTTGATGCGTCAGATAGGTATGAGCGCATACTTGACCATGATTTCCGAGTTGGTTTCTGGTGGGGACGACCAGACGTGCCAGCGTCACAGCTTGGCGGTGGGGTGCGCGAGACTGTGACGCCCTATGGCAGATTTGTTACGGTGCAGGATGGTGCAGCGCACGTTCTGGGCAACTTCCGAACGGGCGGCGTGCATAGTCTTTGGGTCAATGGCGTGCAAAGCGCGTCTGGCAACGTATCAGCGGCCCTAACGGTCGGAAACCGAATTGGCATAGGGTGCTGGCATAATGACGAAAATAAGGCAGATCGGTTGAATGGCGGTGTGATTGGCGACGTGCTGGTTTACCGTGCCGCGCATGATACAACCACACGGCAAAAAATATCAGCGGCGCTTATGTCGCATTGGGGAATAAATCCATGATTGAACAAATCGGCGCAGGCGTTAAATTCGTGGCGTTTTTTACCGTCGAAAAACAGGGCGCGGCTGGGCTTACGGTCACTGTTGATGTCTATGATGCGGCGAATACCAAGATCGTGACAGACGCAGCGGTGCAGGCGATTGGGGGCGGTCTCTATGCCTACAGCCTCGCAGGTACGCAGGCGGGTGCGGAGGGCCTTTACATCGCCATATTTAAGACTGTGGGTGAGGCTGATCAGCAGCACATTCCCAGTCTTTGGTCTGTGGGTGTGGCTGGCGTTGAGCGCCTTGACGCCGATGTGTCCAGTCGCAACGCAATAGAGCCTCCTACAGTCGGTGCGATGGTCCAGGCGGTTTGGGATGAAGCTATCGTAGGTCATGTCGAGCTAGGCAGCACGGGGCAGGCTCTTTCGGCGGCGGGCGCTGCAAATAATCCGCTATTAGATCAAGTACCTGGCTCATATCCTTCAGGTTCCGCAGGCGCAGCATTGGGTAAAATTGGAAACGGTAGAATAACAACCGTTTCCCCCGTGTCTCAAAGTGGTTCAATTTCACTAATTCGGGGTGATGATTATTCTGCGGGGGATGGTCGCGCGTTAGAATGGGTTGATGCTAGTAGTGTTTGGCCCGAATTATCTGGTGTTGTCACTTTTACGTGTGATAAAGTTCAGGCTACAGGAGAAATAATTACAGCAACAGGCTCAAATAAAAAAATTCAGTTTGAACTTACAGCCGCGCAAACTATACAACTCAATTCATTATCAACGAAATTCTCTGTCAAAATGGTGCAAGGTGATGGAGAAACGATAACCTTAGTTCAAGGAACTTGCACCGGAAACTGATGTTCGGATGAACACAACATTTAATTGATTGGATGATCAAAATGAAAAATACTACTGCACTAAGCGCGCTTATTGCCGCAACATTCCCACAAGCGTTTGACACTGGTAACGGATGGAAAAAAGACGATGACGGGAAACTTGTTGTTGATGCTTCAGGAAACCCTATTTTCATTGGTGATGGTGGAAAAGAACAATCTGTTAAGGGTGATACGATTGCGACCCTCAACGCAGAGGCAAAAGCAAACCGGATTGCAAAAGAGACAGCCGAAACAAACCTGGCAAAATTTGGCAACATCACACCAGAAACGGCGCTGGCAAATGCAACGGCGCTGAAAGATGTTGACTTGTCCAAAATGGTGAGCGCGGATAAACTGGACGAAGTGCGCAAATCGGTCGGTGCGGAATATCAAGCCAAATTGGACGAACAAACCGCAGCAAATGAAAAACTGCACAACACCAACAATACGATGGTTTTGGATAACGCTTTCAATTCGTCAAAATTTATCAAAGAAAACATTGCGGTGCCGATGGATATGTTTAGCGCCATGTTCAAGGCTAATTTCAAAATCGAAGATGGTAAACCAGTTGCATATAACGGCGCGGGCAACAAATTGAATTCAGCTAAAAACATGGGTGAATTGGCTGATTTTGATGAAGCTGTTGAAATTTTGGTGAGCGGTTATCACTCGAAAGATGCGATTTTGAAACCTGATGACCAACGCGGTTCTGGCAACACAGGCGGCGGCGGCAATGGTGGCGGCGGTAAAGCCCGCATGAGCCGCGCGGCGTTTGACGCCTTGCCACCTGGCGAGAAAGCCCAAACCGCAGCAAAGGTTGGCAAGGGTGAAGTGACCGTAACAGATTGATGCTGTTAAAACTTGGCACCCGTTCGTACATTAAGTTGCGGCGGGTGTTCTTTTATTATGTATTGCAAAGATTTTTCGCACCCGCTATACATTTTGCAATGCCGATGATTGGATGATTTGAGGCGCACCAGGTCGGATGACCGCTTAAAATTTTTCACTTTCAATTATGAGGCTACAAAATGTCGAAAACAAAAATCCTTATGGCATCAACTGTGCTTGCTGCACCCGCCATTGTTCACATGTCTGCATATGCAAACAACCTGACAGGTCTTATTCCATCGCTCTACGCTGGTCTTGACACCGTTTCGCGTGAATTGGTTGGTTATGTGCCTTCGGTTTCCCGTTCGTCTGGTGTTGAACGTGCTGCGGTTGGTCAATCTGTGACATATTCGATTGCACCTGAAGCGGTGCTTGAAGATGTTGTTTCGCAAATGACCCTCACAACGCCACCTGATAAAAACATGGGCAACGGTGTGATGACCATTTCCAATTCCAAAAAAACCAGTTTTGGTTTCAATGGTGAGGAACAGCGCGGTCTGGACACTGGTATCGGTTACGATGTTGTTCAAGCTGATCTGTTTGCACAGGGTTTGCGCACACTGACAAATGCAATGGAACGTGATTTAGCGCTTGAAGCGGCAACAAACGCAAGTCGTGCTTACGGTACAGCAGGAACGGCACCGCTCGAAACTGGTCTGAAAGATTTGGCGCAAATTCGCAAAATTCTTGATGACAATGGCGCACCCGCTTCAGGTCGCACAACTGTACTGGACACAAGCGCGGGTGCAAACGTTCGTGCAAATGCCTTGTTTACAAAAGTGAACGAAGCGGGTTCGATGATGACCCGTGCGCAGGGTGAGTTGATGCAAACTTTCGGAATGAGCCTGAAGGAAAGCGCACAAGCTGCACAGCACACAGCAGGTACAGCGGCGGGCGCTACAACCGATGCTACGGGTTATGCGGTAGGTGCTACGGTGATCACGCTGGCGAGTGCTGGCACGGGTGCTGTGTTGCCTGGTGACGTGATTTCCTTCGCAGGGTCCGACAACAAATATTTGGTTGTTGCTGGTGATGCGGCGGTTGCGGGCGGTGGTACGATTACCATTTCTGCACCTGGTTTGGTTCGTGCAATTCCAGCGGCGGCAACTGCGGTTACTCTTGCGGATGATTATTCTGCAAACGTAGCGTTTTCGATGGATGCAATTCACTTTGCCACACGCGCACCTGCAAAACCGCGTGAGGGTGATGCGCGTGTTGATGAAATGATGATGGTTGATCCGCGTTCGGGTATCGCATTTGAGGTTTCTTTGTGGGCTGGTGAGCGCATGATGAAATACGAAGTTGCGGCGGCTTGGGGTCAGAAAGCGGTCAAGCGTGAGCATATCGCTCTGTTGCTTGGCTAATTCCGACTGACATTGTAACGATTGAGGGGCGCTGGTTATGCGCCCCTTTTTTTGCACTCACGTCCAATCAATCTCTTGAGTGCGAGAATTTCCACAACAATTTCCGGCGGTTCTTCACCTAGTTGTTTGCGTAGATGTGATCTAACGAAATTTTTCGTATTTTTCAGAGGATTATTTTTCCGCCATTCAGATGCTTTTTGATTTATTGCTTCTTTGTTGGCTTCTCTGTATTTTTGCATTTGCTCTTTATTAGCTTCTCTGTATTTTCGTGTTTGCTCTTTGATCTTTTCTTTGTTAGCTTCTTTATTAGCTTCATAATATTTTCGTGTTTGCTCTTTGATCTTTTCTTTGTTGGCTTCATAATATTTTCGTGTTTGCTCTTTGATCTTTTCTTTGTTGGCTTCTTTATTAGCTTCATAATATTTTCGTTTTTGCTCTTTGATCTTTTCTTTGTTGGCTTCTCTGTATTTTTGCGCTTTTTCTTTGTTAGCTTCTCTGTATTTTTTATTTTTAGCTTTCCGCTCCTCAACCGTCATAACCATGTCAAACCCTCCTTTGTGTTTTGCGCCACCAGATAACCAGTGGCGCAGTTAATTTTACTTTTCGTCCAGAAATTCGATGTTTGGGATTTCGTTGCGTTGCTTATAGTATTGGGTTTGTGCAACGGCGGATTGGATCATCCGACCGCCAATGCTTGAAAGGGTGTTGGCGGTTTGTGGTTTGATGGTTCCGGCTTTTACCCCAGCATAAAGTTCATTGAAGTTGTCACGAAGTTCTTTTGCGTTTTTCACTATTTTAGTTCCTTGTGATGTTTGTTTATCGTGTCACCTGTTTAGCGATGATCTGCAAGTTGGTCAACAGTTAATCGCACATTTTAAAAGTTTTTCCGATGAACAAGTACCCCAAGCCATAAAATGCGCTCGTGGGTCAATCAAATTCGCATAGGTTTCAATCGGTTTTACCATTTTTAAAGCTTCGTTATGCGTTCTAAACGGCCCACAAATCACAAACCGTTTAGAACCATCTATTGCGGACACATAATAGTTTTTCAAAAGTGCCCCATTTCTTCACCAGTTTCATCATCCAACATCATAACCAGGCAACGCCCTGAGCCTTTAGGATCAAGGTCAATTCTGAATTCGTTGCTTTCCAAACCTTCGCAAGCTTTTTGCGCTTTTTCAAAGGTGTTGAAGATTTTTGCGGGTTGGTTGGTGATTGACATTTTGTTAATTCCTTGTGCTGTTAAATATACCTTAGCGATGGTCTGCAAGCTGGTCAACAACTATTTTACCCTCTTGCGAAAATATTTTAAATCCTTCATTGTCCGATTATATCAAATCAAAGGATTGAACCAATGAACAAACGACTTTCAACCGTGACCATCACCACGAAAAACGGCCCGCTGGTGATCAATGAAGCGGATTATGACCCTGACACACACACCCTTGCGGATGCTGACCCTGACACACCCGCAAAACCTACCCCTGTGGTTGAGCCTGTTGTCGTGCCTGGTGATGTGCAAGCTGCGAAAGGTGTTGCACCTGAATACAAAGTTCAACAGGACGGAAACAAACATTTTGTTTACCTGAACGATGAGAGGGTTTCGGGTGTCAAAGGTATTGCCGCAAAAGGCTATGCAACGGGCGGCGATGCTTGGGCGGCAATCATGGCACTGAACACCAGTGATTGATTTTTACGGCACCGCAATCGCTTTCCGCGCGTATCACTTGGCGCGCGGAAACGTCATTAATTTAGATGTTGATGACAGTGAAATTGAAACATGTTTACTTGTCGGTTCGGAATGGATGGATGCAACATTTGCAAGCTATCTAACAGGAACAAAAACAGGTGAGCGGGCGCAAATCAGGGAACAACCGCGCATTTCACAATTTGACCGTTACGAATATTCGATTGCGTCCGATGTTGTGCCGTTGGAATATGAACAGGCCACCTATGAAGTTGCTTACAAGCATCTTGCGACACCAGGTGTTTTGAACGCTGATTACACACCAACAAAATATGACAGCGTTTCGATTGATGGTGCTGTGTCTGTGGTGTTTACAAAGTTCAACAGCGTGTCAGAAATTCAGACAAAATTTTCGCGCGTGATGCAACTTATGTCTGGTTTAATTTCAACACGGTCTAATGTTTCAAGTCTGTCCGGTTCGTCAATTCGCACATAGAAAAACCCGTAACAACCGGGAGGAATTGTTACGGGTGCAAGGCTAGTCGCCTCTATCTGACAAATCAAACTTTGCGGAAAACCCGCGCAGTTGCTTTGTCGGGGTCTGTTTTCGGGTCAGTGTCAACGGCAAAGAATTTCTTTTGTTCAACCATTTCCGGTTTGTTTTTGTCATCAACTTCAGTCACAGAACCATCAAGCGCGGTTTGCTTCAGTTTTGTGTAAACCGTGTTACCTTTGTCGTCAACTTTTGCAATTTTGTGCTTACGGTTTTGACCAGAAACAACAGACGCAAGGCTTGCTGCGGTTTTACCGACAACAGGGAAAGATTGACCAACGGCGGTCAAATCATCAAAAGGATATTTCGACTTGGAGCCGCGTTTGTTCACAATTTCAGGCATTTCAACAGCGGATGAAACAGCACCAATTGTTACAGTGGGTTTTGTTTCGGTTGGCTTTGGTGCTGGTGTCGGTGCAACTGCGGCGGGCTTTTTCATGATGTTTCCAATTTTTTAAGTTTGCTATTTCGATAAACAACCACTAAACAAACCTAACAACAGTGTCAACACAGAAAGTCAAACAAAATGCCATTTTACGATGATATGCAAAAAGTTGTGCAAGATGTGTTGAGTGGTGAATTTGCACAAGGTGAAATTGTCTACATTAGGCAAATAGCGGGTAACGGTCCTGCTGATGATCCTGGTGAACCTGTTGTTCAGAATTTTCCAATCAACGCAACCGCAAACGGTGTGAAATTCAAATACGTCCAAAGCGGTATGGCGGTTGCAAGTGATTTACAGGTTGTTGCTCCTGTTGACCCGCTTTATGTTCCAAACATCAAAGACAATGTGCGTGTAGACGGTTCAACATACAAAATTCACCAGTTGTTACCTAAACCCGCTGCGGGTACACCTGTTGCATACGTGTTTATTTTGAGGCGCTAAAGAATGACCCTTGATGAACTAATTGACCTATACACACCGCAAGTTTCAAAAGCGTTTCGGGATGCGATTGCAGAGGTTGTTGACGCTGTTGTTTTAGCCGATGTAACGCGGGCGATTGAGTTAGGCGACCCTCTTGCGGCTTTCAAGGCGTTGGGCTTCTCACAAGCCGCCATGCGCCCTATGGTCAAGAAAATGGAAGATGTGTTTGAAGCTGGTGGCATAGAGACAGGTCGCACCTTTCCCAAGCGGATTTATACCAATGCTGGCCCGACTGTTTACCGTTTCGACATGCGCAATAGCAGGGCGGAAAAGTGGGTGCGCAACCAGGCTGTGCAGGTTGTTGACACAATCGCAGAAAGCACAAAAACGGTTGTTCGTAACCACATTTTTACAGGCGTTGAGTTAGGTAAAAACCCGCGTGAAATTTCACTTGATTTAATCGGGCGCTATGACCGCGTTGCAAAAAAGCGTGTTGGTGGTGTTGTCGGTTTAAATGAACCACAAAGAAAAGCTGTTGAGGCAATGCGCGCTGATTTAGCGAATTTGGACAGAAATTATTTCACAAGAGAAAAGCGAGATAAACGATTTGATAGCGCTGTTGAAAAAATGTTCAAAGATGGTGAAGTATCTGGTGATCGTGTTGAACAACTGACAACACGTTACAAGGATAATTTGCTAAAATTGCGCGGCGATACTCTTGCGCGGGATGCGACAATTGAGGCTTTGAACGCTTCAGAATGGGAAGCGTTGGTGCAAGCTGATGACCTTGGGGCTATTAACCGCAACAACACTACAAGCGAGTGGGATAGCGCGGGTGAAGATGGTCGCACTAGACCGGACCATTTGACCATGGATGCTAAATATAAAGGCAATGGCGTGAAATTTGGTGAACCATTTGTTGCACCGGATGACAGTAAAATGATGTATCCGCAAGATAGGTCATTGGGTGCCAGCATGGAACAAACCGTAAATTGTCGGTGCAGACGCAGAACGGTTGTGGATTGGTTGAGTGGTTTAGATGGTTGAGCGATTGACAGCACAGGTCGGACGCATTGTTGCGAAAAATCAAAATGCTCTTTTGGTTCTGGCACGTATGTCAACACAAGACCTAGTTGACGAAGCGCAAACACCAGTGGCAAAAGGTGGCAAGATGCGAGTTGATACAGGGTTTTTGCGCGCGTCCGGTCAAATGTCGCTTAACGGTTTGCCAACTGGACCTATTCGCGGCGATGGTGAAACAAAGTATGACGAAGATAAGTCAACAGTTGTAACATCGCTTGCGGCGCTGCAATTGGGAATGACTATTTATTTCGGTTGGTCTGCAAATTACGCAAGAGCGCGCAACACCTATGACGGTTATTTAGATGCTGCTGTGCAAAACTGGAAAAGCAACGTGGCAAAAAATGCTGCAAAAATAAGGCAACGTTTGAAATGACAGATTTAACAAATGCGGACGTGTTGCGAGTTTTGCAAGATGAAACCAAAGTGGCGGTTACTCAAAGCATTACACCAAATTTACCAATTTCATTCATTGGTGTAACCTTTGTTAAACCAGATGACATGAAATATGTTGAGTGTGTTTTCATTCCAAACAATCAAGATAATTATTGGGGTGATGAAACAATGTTCCAGGGTGTTTTTCGACTTGTCCTGAATTGGCCTAAAAACAATCAAGGCGCGTATGATCCTTTTGATGTTATCGGTTCAATTGCGTCACACTTCAAAAAAACAACACCTTTACACGGTGCGACAATATCACTACAAATTTATCAGAAACCCGTTGTTGGTGGTATGTTGCCTGAAGAAAGCGCAAACCTTTTTCCGGCAACAATGTCTTATAGAAGCTATCAACCTGAATAGGAATTTAAAATGCTGAAGTCACTTCTTACACTCGCTGCAATGCCACAAGCTTTTGCGAACACCAATGCAGGCTCAACACTTTGGATTGCAGTCGAAACTGCGGACGGTTCGGAAACACCCGCTGAATTGAACGATTTCCAAACACTTACGGAATATGAGGCGCTTTTCTGGACAGAGATAGGCGGCGTTGGTAACGTGGGTGAGACAGGTTCCGCCACAAACATTTTGACCTATGACACATGGGGCGATGATGTTACGCAAAAGTCAAAAGGTATGACAGATGCGGGTTCACCGACGATTGAAGTTGCTGCAAACTCGCTTGATGCTGGTCAAATTGCTTTGCTTGCTGCTGTTGATTTGACAGGTAAATGTGCTTTCAAAATTGTCAAAAATGATGCACCCGTTTCTGGTACACCGACAATTGTTTACAACCGTGGCCTGGTCACTGGACCGACAACACCAAACGGGCGGAATGAAGATTTTGACTTGGAAATTTACACCCTTGGTTTGGTGCAAAAACAAATCAAAGTTCCACGCTCCGCATAATTTGCAAACACTACACCGCGCGGGATAATTCGCGTGGTGCATCACCATCACAAAGGTAAATAAAATGACCAAAGAACCAAAAAGCGCACCCGTCGAAATTGATGACATTGCAACGGTTGAAAAAACCTATGAAGTTCCGCACCCTTCAACAGATGAAAATGTTGGAATTCGTGTAACGCTTATGTCGGTAAATGACAAGCGCATGAAGGGTTTGAAGCGTCAAATTCAAAACGCAAATTTGCAGCGTCAAGCAAAACGCAAAACAATCAAAGCTGTTGAGGTTGAAGAAAACGAAATTGCAATGGCGTCCGGTGCTATTGTGAGTTGGGATTGGTATGACGCGGTTTATAAAGGTGAGAAACCAGACTGCACACCGAAAACAAAAGCTGAAATTCTAAACGCTAAATCTTGGATCAAAGATTTTGTTGTTGAAAAATTGGAACTTGAAAGCGATTTTTTTACCAAATAGAACAGGTTCTAGCGGACGCGGTTTGTATTCGCGTCCGCTACGATCAACTTGATGAAAACGGAAAAACCAGACGATTTAGAAATGAAGAATTTGGACAAGATGACAAATCACCTGCATATGATTTGAGCATTGCAGAACTTCACTATTTTGATTTGTATTTTGAAATTTCTGATCGTTTCCGGCGTATTCAAGAGGGTGTCTGTTCTCCCCTAGAACCTGGTCAATTCTTAGATTGGCAAACGCTTACTGACAGCGTTGTATTTCCGTGGGAATACGATATTCTGCACAAAATGGATGAAGCCTATTGTTCTGAAATGAACAAAGAACTTGAAGATTTCAGAGTTAGGCAATCAGAACCTAAAAAATAAGGTGCGGAAAAAATGGCAACAGAAATTGCAGAAGTTGGTTTTTCTGTACCTACACAAAGCCTTAAAGAAGGTGACAAAGCTTTAGGTGCGTTGGTTCCTACGGCTGGTAGAGTTGAAAAATCCCAAGATGGTTTAGAGCGTCAAACCAAAAAAACAAACTCAACATTTGGTAAACTTACAGGCGGTAGTGTATCGCTCGGCGGTGCATTTAGTAAATTAGTCGGCGGTTTGAAAACCCTTGTCGGTGGTTTTGCTGGTCTAGTAACAGGTGCAATTGCGGGTTTTGCGTTTGCCAACATGATAAGCGGCGCAATTGAACTTTCAACCGCTATAGGTGAACTCTCCACACTGTTGCCAGTGGGTTCCGCAAGACTTGGTGAAATGCAAGATGCGGCGCGCGCAATGGCCGATGAATTCGGAACAAATGCGGCATTTCAGTTAAAAGCATTTTACGGCGCTGTGTCGGCTGGTGCAACAACAACAGCAAAAGCGATTGATATTGTTTCTACTGCAAATAAACTTGCAATTGGTGGCATCACTGATGTCGCAACGGGTGTTGATATTTTAACAACATCGACAAATGCTTACGCGGCGAGTGGTTTAACAGCCGCGCAAGCGAGTGATTTACTTTTTGTAGGCATGAAAGCGGGTAAAACTACAATCGGAGAATTGGCTTCAGGTTTAGGTAATGTTGTTCCAATTGCGGCGGCTTTAGGTGTTGGTTTTGATGAATTGGTTGCTGGTACAGCGGCGCTTACTCTACAAGGTTTGTCAACCGCAACAGCAATAACCAGTTTGCGCGCAATTCTTTCCGGTATTGCGAAACCTACAAGTGAGGCAAGCAAACTTGCAACTGAACTTGGTTTAGATTTTTCAACAACGGCTTTACGGTCCAAAGGTTTAGCGGGTTTCTTGCAAGACGTAATTGAAAAAACTGGTGGTTCTGCTGACAAATTATCAGTCATGTTTGGTTCTGTTGAAGCTTTGAACGCGGCTCTTGCTTTTGCTGGTGAGGGTGGGAACGCATTTAATAAAATTTTAGATGACACCACTAGGGCCGCTGGTGAAACCGCAACAGCAATGTCTCTTGTTGATGCTCAACTTGGTGACAGGTGGCTTGATCTTTTGCAGGTAATTACAAACCTTTCAATTGATTTAGGTTATGCACTTTTGTCGGTAATTGTTCCTGCTGCTGAAGCGGTTGTTAAAGTTTTCAAATTAGCTTCAGATAATACCGACGTATTGATAATCGCGTTTGGTGTTTTAGCCGCTACGCAATTACCAGCTATTGCCGCTGGATTTATTCGATTAGCTTTTGCACTTACAAGCTACAATGCGTTGGCGATTTATAGCGCAACATTGTCTTACGCTCTGTCTGCTGCAATGTACGCAATTCCCTTTATCGCGGTTGTTGCTGGTCTTACGCTTGCTTACAGATGGTTCACAAACACAGGTGAGGCGAGTATTTTCGCAAAGGAAAGTATTGAAAGCATAACAACCGCAACCGTCCCTCTTTCGGTTGGTTTAGAAAATGTTGCAAATGGTCTGGCACAGACTGAAGAACAGTTGCGCAGTTTTTCACAAACCGAAACACTTTTAGCGCAAGCAAGATATGCGGATGAATTAGCACAATCTTTGACTAATGCTAAAGAGGGTGTTTTCCAAATGGCGTTAGAAGCGAAAAACGCAGGACAACAAATTGACGGTAGGTTGGTTTCTGCTATTTCGCAAATGGTGCAAGGTTTAGACGGTAGCGTTGCAAAATCTGTTGAACTAAACAGATCACTAGATAATGTTGTAAAATTTAATCCAGATTTGGCACCTTTTATTGTTGAATTGCAAAAATCAGTATCAACAACAACAACGCTAGGAACAAAATTAGAAAGGACAAATGCGCTTGCGGCTCTTTTAGAAGATAGAGCAACAGACGCGCAAAAAGCTATGCTTGGAATTGCAAACACTAATATTGCCGGAACAATTGGGGCGGGTGCTGACGCGGCGTCACGGTTGGCTGGTCAACTTGGTATATCTTTGGAACTTGCGGCGCGCCTTTCAGCCCTAGGACCACAAGGTTTGTCTGACACAAGCACACGTGACGAAAACGGTTTGCAGTATGGCGGTCGCGGTGGTGATCCTCGCACTATGGGCGGTAGTGCTTTGGACATTAACACCGCTGAAGCAACAGCTTTCTTAGCAAATTGGAAAAGTAGTAGTTTGGGAGGTGGTTCTGGCGGCGGAGCGGTTAAAGAAACTGTTACCGAATTGCAAAAATTAGCTGAAGGTTTAACCAAACTTTCAGAACCTTTTGACCAAGCAAAAACCGCCTATAGCGCACTTGATACCGCTCTAAACAACGGTGTTATAAACAATGACACATTTGTTTCAAGTTTGGAAAGAATTCAAAAAGCGTTTCTTGCAACAGGTGGAACGGCTGAACAATGGGGTAAAATTGTAAACGGTCAAACCGATAGCGTTGCAAGCAAAATGAAAACCGTTGGCGAAAATGCGTTGTCCTCATTGGGCGATAAATTTATAGATGTTGCAACGGGTGGTTCTGCAAGCTTTGGTGATTTAGCATCTTCAATTGTCAAAGACTTGTTGAAAATTGCGTATGAAGCTTTGGTTGTCAAACCGATTTTAGAAAGCTTGGAAAACATTGGTGGCGGCGGTTCTGGTGGCGGTGGTTTCTTCGGTGGTATCCTGAAGGGTATAGGCGCGCTGTTCAGTGCAAAGGGTAACGCCTTTGATGCGAGCGGATTAACACCTTTCGCTAAGGGTGGAAGTTTCACAAATTCCATAGTGGACAGGGCAACGCCGTTTACCTTCGCACAGGGCGGCGCATTGGGTGTCATGGGTGAGGCTGGCCCAGAGGCCATCATGCCCCTTACGCGCGGCTCTAACGGCTCTCTGGGCGTCCAGATGTACGGTGGCAACCAAGCGCAACCAAAACAGACTAATGTGAACAACAGTGTTGAGATAACCAATGTTTACAGAATGGATGGGGCGGTGTCTGAAGAACGCATTGTTGCATCGGTTCGGGCGGCGGGTGAAGCGACAAAAGAAGAAGTCAAGCAATCTATGGTTGGTTGGATTAATGAATATCAAACCAACGGTGGGTTGTAATGACTATTGCACATAAAGTTTTTTATTTTCCCCAATTGACTATTGAAAGCCAATTGTTTCATGTTCCAGGTGCTTATGCAGATGGTGGTTTAACATCGGGCGGCGCGCGCATGTTCTCGCCTGAACCTGGTGGAAGGGGTGTTTTAGAAGTCACACCATCTTTGCAGGTTCGGGAATGGGAAACCCCGTTTGCAAGCTGGATAATGTCAAAAACAAATGGTGAAATTTTCAAAGTTCAAATGACGCAAACACCACAAATCGCAAATGTGTCTGGTTTTAAATATCCGTTCAATCGCAGCGGTGTTCCTTGGAACAACAATCAACCTTGGAACAACGGTAAAAATTGGAATAATGATGGTGGTTATGTTATTGCGTCAAATGTTGTTTTAGAGGGTTCAACTATGCTGACACTCAACATCGGAACATTAGGTGAGATTTTGCGAGTTGGTCACGTTATTGGAATTGGTGACAGCACGCATATAATTGATGACATTGAATATGATGGTTCAACTGCTGAATTGAAAATAAAACCGCCATTGCGCAAAAATGTTGCCATTGATGAATTTATTTTTCTGCGTCCATATTTCACAGGTATGATTTCAAATGGTTCTGAAATACGAAATTCTTATGACGCATCAAATGTTGGTCAGATAAGGTTAAACAGAATTATATTTGATGAAGTGATTTTATAATGTCAGAATTTTATGATTTGTTAAATGAATATATCGGTGAACAAGATGACGTTACCGATATTCGCGCTGTTATTCGCATGTTGTGGTTTTATGATTTTCAGGGTTATCCGCTGCGGTTGTGGCAAGGCAAAGGTAAGCTACACACAGCGGACGGTAACACTTGGTTGGGTACTGTTGACGCGCGCGGTGTTGACCATCACACAACACCAGTTGTTAAAGACGGTCGGGATGGTTCTAGCGTAAAAGCAACTTTTGGATTGAAGCTAATAGACACACCAGGAATTCCAGCAAGTCAACATTATGAAGCGATCAAACAAGACAAATGGCGAGTTTACAAAAGAAAAATAACAGGGTATCGCGCAATTTTCAAAATTGATGAAGGTTTGCGACCATCAACACCAATAGTATTTTTTAAAGAATATGAAATGATGCACCCTAATTTTTCTGAAAAAATGGAAGTTGTAAACGGTGCTTTTGTTAAAAAATATACAACGTCTATAATTGCAAAAGATGGAAATTTTGGACGTTCTGAAATACCAAACGGAACTTATGCAAACGCCATTCAAGTTGAGCGGGCAAAGCAATTGGGTGTTACTGTTGATAGAGGTTGCGAATATGTCGCGGCTCTTGCGAACAGAACATATATAATTCCGTGACACATTTGTTGGAAAGGACGTTAAAGAAGTGGCGTCAAACTCAATTTGGTTACGACAATCAAAACGATTGTTTACTGTCCTTAGCTGATTACTTGATTGAGTGTGGTTATCCTGATTTTGGTAAAAAATTCAGAGGAACTTTTGACAGCGAAACATCGGCTTTAGAACATGTATCATTGTACGGTAGTGTTGAAAACATTATCAATGAAACTGGTTTGCGTGTTTTTGAAAGTGCTGAAGATGGTGATTTGATTTTGGTTCAATTTGGTAAAATTGAAGTTGCTGGAATATACTCACAAGGTTCTGTTCATTTTCGCTCTAGTCGCGGCGTTGTTTCCTTGCTACTTAAAGTTTGCAAAATGAAAAGAATTTGGAGGGTTGAAATTGCTTAGATTTTTGACAGTTTTAGCGGCTCTTTTGGTATTTCCAAGTCATGCTTTTGCTGAACCAATTTCAATTTTTCTAGCTGTTACATCGGCGGGCGCGACTTTTGGCGCAGGTGTTGTTGCGGCCATTGGTTCGATAACATTTGCAGGTGTTGCAGCTTTTTTAATGTCTCCTTTCGGTTCTTTGATTTTGGGAATTGGCCTACAACTTGTAACAGCTTTGTTTATTAAGAAACCTCAAGTACCTTCAATTGAGGCGGCTTCAGTCAACGTCCGAATTTCAGAACCAGAAAGATGGTTAAATTGTGGTTTGAATAGAGTTGGTGGCGGCGTAATTTTTGCTGAATTTGACAGTTTAGGAAATTTTTGGTATTTACTTGCACACAGTGACAGCATTTTGAGCGGCACACAAAAAAGATATTTTGACAATCTTGAAATATCTTTAGATGCGAACAACTTTGTTGAAACAAATGAATTTTGTTTAACAGATGGTGGTGAAATTTATTCTGGAAGCGGTACAAAAGTTAAATATTTTCAAGTTCTCACAACAACTCCCACTTTAACAAATCCAATTGCACCAGCAATACAAGCAATGCAATTAGCCTTTCCAGGCGTTTGGACGGCAGATCATAAGTTAGCTGGTGTTGCCTACACAGCTATAAAGATAAAACCAATTGCACCAGAAAACAGGTATAAGGTTTTAAAGTGGCGTGGTTCGGTTGGTATCGGTGAACCATCTTTTTCAATCTTAGGTCGGTGGAATAAAATTTTTGATCCGCGTGACATTACACAAACATTCAACAACAAATCGTCACACAAATATTCAAGAAACCCCGTTATTCAATGGGCTTGGTTTAGAACGCACCCTTACGGGCGAGGTAAACCAGCCGATAGCATTAACTGGTTGAAAGTAGCAGAACAGGCAAACATTTGCGATATTTTGAAAATTGATATTAGCGGTGGTTCTGCTCCGCAATATCAATGTGATATTTCTATTCCAGAAAGCGCAGAAAGAAATATCGGCGAACAACAAATTTTAATGTCTTGTGATGCTCAATTAGTTTTTGATGATGACGGTAAATGTTGGCCTAGAGTTGGTTATTTTTATGCAACAGATTTGCATCTATATCGCAACAGAGATATTATTGCGATGGAAAGTGTTGAGGCACAAAACGGTGAAAGTTTAACGCACGGTGTCATAGTCCGTTATATTGACCCTGATGCGAATTACTCAACACAACCAAGCGCACCATATATAAATCCTTTTTACTATGTTGAGGGTGAAACGCCTAAATACCTGGTTGTTGATATTCTCACAATTCAAAATCACAGACAAGCAATGCAGCTTGCAAAATCAATTTCACAGAGGTCACAACCTGAACATAAACTAATGCCGACAACAGGTTTGCGCGGATTGCGTGCAAGTCAAGAACGTATAATTGACCTGCAATATGATAACACCTTTTCGGGTGATTATGAAATTGTTACCCCTACTGAAATAGAAAGTAACGGCGCATTTGTCGGTTTCGGTTGCGTCCCTATTGATGCAAATCGTTGGAATTTTTTAGCAGGTGAAGAAAAACCAAAACCAATAAATGCAGATAGCGAAAACACACTGACACCAGTGTTGCCATCCGGCATTGTAACAAGTTTTACAAACAACAAAATACAAATATCATTCAATGCATCGCAAAGGGAAGATTGGTATTTTGAATTTCAAAATCAATTAAAACCAGAAGGTATATTAACGCCTGACAATTCCAATTGGTTAAACATGATTGTTTCAAAACCAAACAATTTTGCTTATTCTGGGACGGTTGTTTTCAATTCTGATTATTTTGTAAGGTGGCGCGGTATATCTACGGGCGGGACAGTTTCGGGGTGGAGTTCAGTTCAAACGGTCAACACTTCAGTTTTGATAATTTCAGCAAACGTTGTGTCTCCGGCGATTGTAAACGAAGTGTATGCAGGTTTCACAATTGGGGTGACAGGCGGCACAACACCCTATATATATTCTGACAGATACGGAAATTTACCGGATGGATTGAGTATAAACTCTGCAAATGGTCAAATATCAGGAACACCTTTATCTGTTGGTGTTTTTAGTGGAATTGTTATAACTGTGACAGATGAAATAGGCAATTTTAAAAACTTTGCTGAATTCACAATTGAAATAGAGGCTAGTTAAATGTCAGCTTATGATACAGTCAGAGATGCGATTTTAGGCGTCCCATTTGATCCAAGAAAAACACCATCGCGGCATGGCACAGTAAAAGCATTTGCTGAAATGCAGGTTCAACTTGAGGGTGCGCAAGCTGGTGCTTTGGTTAAAGCCACTCTAGCGAGTTTGCAAAGCTTAACATCTGTTTCACAGCGTTCAGTTATGGCTTGGGTTGTAAGTGATCCAGTAAATGCCTTGAACGGCATATACGAAAATACAGGTACAGCAATTGCACCAAGTTGGACGCGGCGAATTGACATTCCGCAGTTTGCTATTGCTGGTGTAAATCAAGGTTTAGGCACGGCAAACGCTATTCAAATTAACACAGATTTACCCGTGCCTATTCAAAATGGACGTGCATTAATTACTTTTGAAGTTAATGCAACAAACACCGGAAACGTAACAGTTTCTATAAACGGTGAAACTCCCAAAAGCGTTTTGACTGTATCGGGTGTGCAAATACCAGCAAACGCTTTTAAAGAAAACATGTTTGTTTCTGGTTTTATTTCTGATGGAACTTTTCGTTTAATCAGCGACATTGCAACTGTTGCGTATCAAGATAATGCCGCCGCGAGTGCCGCCGCAAGTGCAGCAAGTGCCGCAAGTGCAGCGGTTATAGCTGCTGCGTTTTCAGAAACGGGTGTAGGTAGCACCGCAAAAGATGTAAGTGATTTAAACACTCTTGATAACACAAGATTTTTCAGAAGTGTTGTTAATTGTTTAAATTCACCAACATCATCGGCGGGTTATGGTTTTCACATTCAAAGAAATTCGACAAATGCCTCTCAATTCTTAATTGTAGGTGATAAAACATATCATCGCATTTTAAACGGTTCTTGGGCAAGTTGGGTTGAAAGTGCGACTATAAACAATGTTGTAAGTCCTACAGTACTTAGACGCCGTTATATTGATGTTGCTGATTACGTTGATCCAAATGACACATTAAATTGTCACGCCGGAATACAATCCGCGTTTAACGCTGGTGAAGGTCGTGAAATTGTTTTTAGCAATCCGATAGGTTCATCGCGCACATATCGTTTGAACAATCGCGCAGATGGTCGTTTGTATCTTCCACAATCTGCAATTTTGCATGGTGGTGATGGTGCAAAGATTGAAGCTGTTGATTGGGGTCGAGACGGTAAGTTGAACGCGCACCCTGTTTTTTATGGCGCTGGTACATATCACGATCCAATTACGCGCGCGTCAACAATACCCAACCAAGTGTTACCGTCCGCTGGCGATAAAACTATAGCAATGGGTTCAACAAACTTAAACAGAATATTAGCTTATCTTGCAGAAAATAAAACAAATCGTTGGCCCTGTTATCTAAGGTCTGCTGATCAATATTTTACAAAAGAAGAAGGCACGTTAGGTTTAAAAGCTGAACTTGTTTGGGTTGTGGGTTCTGCCAACGGTTCGCCAACTGTTGCACAATTGGAAAGTCCAATTCGAGATAATTACGTTAGTTTTGGTGGTTTTGAGCTTCAAGTGGCGGTCAATTTGCTTGATTTGACATTTAACAATCTAAATATGGTGGGTGCTGGTAGGTTTGATCTTACCTACGTTAACACAATTTCAGAAAGAAACGCACTACCAGTTGTTGCAAATGAACGTGTTTGGGTCCGTGATGCGTCTGGCGATCCAGCTATTTCAAGCGGCTATGCAACTTATGACAGAACAGGAACAACAGCAACTTGGGTAAGAAGCTTGACCGATGGATATACCGGAGATGTTGGTATTCTGTTGGTTAACGGTGGTAAAATTAAGTTTGACGGGGGTGTTTATAATAAATTTGACAAACACGGTGTTCACATGATAAACACGGTTGATTTTTCAATTCGTGATACCGAATTTATTATTGAGCAAGACCCTGATTTTGGTAAACTGCAATATCCTCTTGCAATCGCAAATGGTTGCGAAAAAGGAATTGCTGATAACTATTCAGTTCGCGGTGGTAGAGAAGGTGTTAGCCTTACGTCAAGCGGAACGGAAAGGGGTCCAACACGAAACGTAACATTGAGAAACGGCTCACACCGCGCACATTATCGCTCAGGTGTTGCGTTTCACGACAACCATGAAAATGTTGTTGTTGAAAGTGGGTTATTTGAAGATTGTGAACAATTTATTGATGTTCGGGTTGCTGGTCGTGGTTCAGCTTTGATTAACAACAGGGGTTTTCGCTCTGGTGTTTATACAAAATCTCTTGATTGTGCTGTTCAACTTGGTTCTGGTGCAGGTAAAATGATTTGCCGCAACAACTATTGGGAAGATGTTTTACGCGGATATTGGATGCCTGCAACAATTCAACATGAAATTGCACCAGGTGACTTTTCTATTCACGGTGATGTTATCAGGGGAAACCGCTGTATTCGTGGTGTTGAACTTTTGTATAGGGGTTCTGCTCAATCTGGTTATGCTGTTGATACTGCAACTTTGGGAAAACTTGAAATTATTGATGTTGATTTTCAAATGTCAACAGCAACAGTAAATCCGAATGGCGGTGGCCCAATCAATCAATGTGGTGTTTTGACAAACGGTAAGTGGAATGAACCAACAATAACAGGTAAATTCACAGGCGGCAACGGAACAAACAATGTTGTGAATATGTCTGGTGACGCTTTAACGGGAACCAATCTAGGGCCGATAAACCCCGATGTTGATGTAAAATATAGTTCAGGGCTTTTACCCTCCAGAATTGTTGATACAACAGGACAAATTTCATTAAAACAAAAAGGCATTGGTTTCCGTGCACCATCTGAAACTTGGCAAGCGCAAATCTATTTTAATCCATCTTCACTTGGTCCAGGTGTATCATCTAAAGCTGTTGTTACTGGCGTTACTGGTGTTAGTACAGGTGATAACATTCAAATCGCACCAGATGCTTATGATGATTACATGACTTATCATGCTTACGCTAACGCAAACGATAGTGTTGAGGTAACTATCACCAATAATTCCGCAGCTACGCAAAATCCTGGTGGCGGTCAATTTTATCTAACGATCACAAAGAGGCGTTGAACATGAATTTTCAAGGTACGGGTGCGCGGCTTCAGTCTGGTGATGTTGGTAAAGCTGCAAAACAGACAGGGATTGAAACGGCGGTTTTGCTGGCGTTTTTGGAAGTTGAAGCAAACGGGCGCGGTTTTGATAATTCAAACCGTCCTAAAATGTTGTTTGAACCTCATATTTTTTGGCGTAATTTAAACACTGCAATGCGGTCAACAGCTTCAAAACTTGGTTTGGCTTATGCGCAGTGGAAACCAGGTGCATATCCAAGTGAGAGTTACACACGATTGTCAAAAGCAATTGAAATTCACGAAAACGCGGCGTTTCTTTCTGCGTCCTATGGTCTAGGTCAAATCATGGGTTTCAATCACACAGCGGCGGGTCATCGGTCTGCAAAAGAAATGTTTGAAACCGCTCAACAGGGTGAATTTGAACAATTGACACAACTTGTCACCTTGATGAAAAATTGGGGCATGGCGGAAATGTTGCAACCTGGTCGGGATTATTCCAGTCCTGATAATTGGCGCGCGGCTGTGTCAAAATACAATGGTTCTGGTTACGAAAAAAACAATTACCATGTTAAAGCGGCGCTCTCGTATGTGAAACACAAAGAACGCAGCAATTTTCCCACAAAGACAAATTCAACCGTATTGAGTAAAGGTTCAAAGGGTGAAGCGGTGCGCAATCTGCAAACCGATTTACAATTTTTGGGATATGAATTTGCTTTAGGTGTTGATGGTCGTTTTGGAACTGAAACCCATGAAAATGTGTTAGATTTTCAAAGCGATCACAATTTAACACAAGACGGTTTTGCGGGTGGCGTAACTCTTGCGAAAATCAAAAGTGAAATGGCAAAAGCCAAAGTTGACAAATCACCCGCTTTACCTGCATTTGACAAGAAAACAGATTGGGTAAGTCTGGTCACTGCAATCATCAAAGGATTATTTAAATGAAACCAATTTTCTTTGCTTGGACGCGCTCGTTTTGGTTGGCGACTTTGGTGGTTTTGACAATGCTTTTTCAAGGTCCAGTTGATATTCTTTACAGCGTTGGTGAATTGCTTTCAATTTTCCTACCCTGGACGGGTCAAACAATCGGTAGCAAGCTTGAAACTTTTGCGCCGATTGTTTTAGTGTTCCTCGCCATGCAGCAACGCAGCGGCACAGCGCGCCCCTACACGCTCGATCCTACGGCCACTGACTGATGTGGTGGGGGCAACTGGTCAAGTGGCTTACAGGCGGCGGGTTTAGCGGTCTGGCGTCCGAATTGAGGCAAGCACACGCCGACAAATTGACCGCACAGACAGACACGCAAAAATTGGCGGCTGATGTTACCATCGCTCAATTGACCGCGCGCCAAAACGCCCTAGTTCAAGGCAAAGGCGCTTGGCTGTCTAAAGCTGTGCAAGCGGCTTGGGCAATACCTTTTATCGTGTATAACGGGAAAGTCATTGTATGGGACAAGGTTTTAGGGTTAGGAGTAACTGACCCGCTAGGGCAATTTGAGCAAAACTTAGGAATGATCATTGTTGGGTTTTATTTCCTTACAACTGGTGCAATCTTAGCGATAAATCAGGTGCGTAAGTGACTTTAAAGAGTAAAACAGAACATCTTGACAACATCACAAAACCTATAAGAAACGTGGCATGGTTGCTTGCGTTAATTGCTGCGGGTTGGGTTCAGTATATTGGACCTGGTCTTACGTACCAATTGCGTGAAATGTCCGGTAGCAACGATTTGCGCAAAGAAATGCAAGCTGGTTTCAATGGAACAAACACACGTTTGGATTTTATTGAAGATAATATGGCACCGCCTAAAATTTTGAATTGGTTGGATGTGCGCTCTTTAGGAACGTGCAATAAAAAATCTTGCAAAAAAATGCACTCTTTCACCAGAACACTATATGGTGAAAAATGCGGAATTCCTCAAATTGAAGTTGAAATAAAGATACTCAATGATAACAACAATAAAATTCCTATTATTGGCAATTTTACTCCCATTGAAGGCGACTTGCTTGTGTCGCGTGTAATTCACGATTTTGAAATAACGGAATATATTCCAAACGGTTTGCACTCGTATCAATTCACACTTGTTTACCCCTCTTGCGAGTGGTCGCGTGAACCAGTCCCTAGATTTTCGCCGTGGTTTGATTTGGTAGTTTCACACGATAATTAACTTTCGCGCCTCATTAACATACCAGTCTAAATTCAAATTTGCAAAATCAAAATCATCAATGTCATTACAAACCACTAATTGTTGACCAGCTTGGATTGATGTTTCCCGAATTGTTACACGGCTTCTATTCTTTGTGTGTATCCGTTCATCCCAAACATCTATTCCAATCTCATCAATAACGCTGTTAAAAAATTGGTCTGTCAGTTTGTTGGCGCGCTTAAAATGACCTAGTGTCGCGGGGTCTTTTGGTGGGCTGATTTTCTTCATTGTGTGACCATTGCGCGCTACAAAATACCGTGATGTACTTTGAACCTGTTGACCGCCCCACATTAGTTTAGATGCACGGTCAACCTTCACCCTGCACACGAATTCAAACGGGTCATGTTGAGCGCGCATGAAAGCTTCAGGCTCTATGCCTTGCGTCATAGCTGCTACGGCGGCGCGTGTTACTACTGTGGGGTTAAAATCCTTATGCCAGGCGGGTGGCCCTGCTGTGCTGATACTCTCCGCAAAGTTGAGCGGGCTGGGGTGCCAATACGCGCCTTTTTGCTTTAGTTTTCCGTCCGGTGTTTCAGCAACATAGTTGTTCACGTCCCTAATCCACATTCTCGAATAGTCTGCACCCTCTAAAACAAGGTGTGTGTAATCTTCCCACATTTTACAAATACGCGCCGCTTCAGGTTCATAATCGCGGTCAATTCGATATGTTATACCATCGGTGTTGATTTGAACAAATTGAAAAGTCGGAATATCTACAAGCCATTCCGCTAACATGCAAAGCAACAATTGCCCATTTATTGTGATAGACATTGTAAATTTAGGGTCATAAAAAACACTAAATTTACTGTTACTATTACCGTATGTTCCGTTTGCCGCAAGCTTTAGTGAGGCGTTTTCGACCGTCCCTTTTTTGTGTGTTCTGCGGTCAATCAAAAGTTGGTTGAATTCGCGCGCAAAATGTTCACCTAAATGTGCGGGTGTTAGATTGTTCACAACTGCAATTGATGGATAAAGCGAAGCAACGTCAATATCTCTGATTTGCAATTGGTTTGTTGAACGCACCAATTGTTTTGAAATAGAGCCGTGAATTCCGCCTGTACCAAAATGAAAATCCATTCCACCAACATTTGCAGACACACCTTTAAAAACACCTTTGGTTACTAAATCCGCTTCAGGGTCATCAATATCAGCACTAGTTAATTTTTGCGTTTTCATCCATGTCAGGACGCGACTAAATTCTGGATTTTTAAATTTGATATATGGGAAAATAATATCACTCAACACAATTTCACTGCGGAATGATTGGCGTTTTGCTTTACGGTTATTCTGGTCACGGTCATAGCAAACATCATCACCAAGCCTGTTTTCCAGCAACTTAGCGCCAATTTTTGTATCGTTAAAGTTCAGAACATCGCCAGGTAGTGAGGCAATCAAACCAATTCTGAATTCAATTGCTGGCATAGAAAACCAAGCGAATTTCTTTGTTTCTTTAACATCGTGAATGTTGTAGGGAATTAACACGCGGTCAATCTGATCATCTGTAAGGTTTGACCCTAATTCTATCTCTGTTCCGATCACGTCAACAATGCTTTTGGACCGCATGTTAATTTGCAATGCTTTTAAGCTGGTAGTTTTTGCACGGTTGTCAAAGTGATGAATTTTGAACAAATCAATTTGCGGTGCAAACCGTTCATTTTGCCACACCGCAAACTCAAACCGATCAAAGCTTTTAATAATCCGCATTGCGAATTCGTAAATCTGTTCAACTGTTGCATTGGGATTTTTAAATAACCAGTGAATAACCGGATAGTCAAAATGTTCGCTGTTGAAACCGATCATTGGTGTTTGTGTTTGTTGCAATTGTGTGAACCAAGCAAACAATTGCAACCGATCATCGCGGCGGTGGCTTATTTCCCAAGTTTGAGAAGTGTCAGAATTGAGCATTTCCGCATGTAGAGTGAACACATTTGGGAAAGTTTCTATGTCATAAACTATTGCTTGCGATAGGTTCATTTACAATGCTCAATTCTAAATCAAAAGGGGATGCAATCGTCAAGACCTTCATCATATTCAATTCCGGTTCTGTTGCGGCACTTCTCACCATGAAAAGCACCGCAAAGATTGCACCCCTTTAGCCGTTTGGGGTTTGGGTGCTGCCTGGACCCTGTGCAAAACCGTGTGCTGGCTGCATTTGCGGCTGGCCCTGTGGCTGGCCCTGTGGCTGGCCCTGTGGCTGCATTTGCGGCTGGCCCTGTGGCTGCATTTGCGGCTGGCCCTGTGGCTGCATTTGCGGCTGGCCCTGTGGCTGCATTTGCGGCTGGCCCTGTGGCTGGCCCTGTGGCTGGCCCTGTGGCTG
>Ga0307935_1000209_pt1 | contig 28382 bp, 41 predicted proteins | sample OrgLakmetageno92_FD_201827 | JGI IMG/M metagenome (GOLD analysis project Ga0307935, IMG submission 201827) | Saline water microbial communities from Organic Lake, Antarctica - #92 | ecosystem: Environmental > Aquatic > Non-marine Saline and Alkaline > Saline | place: Antarctica: Organic Lake...
GAGCGAGGCGGCGTAGTCGGTGCCTGCTTCGAGGAGCCCGGAGAAGCTGAGGCCGAAGACGCCGTAGCGGAATCTTGCGTGCTTGTCGAATGTGAGGGTGGCCGGGCGGCCTGCGAGTTGGATGGTTATGGTGTTCATTTTTTTTGTTTGGATCGGATTTAATTCGTAAGTAAAATTACCACCCGTTGGCACGAAGGGCGGCGTGTATTTGTGCGGCCAATGCCTCATACCCTGCGACAGTCAGATGCACACCGTCAGATGATAGTGAGGCTGCTGGCGTGTCTCGCGCTATCTCCGTTGAGGTCCCTTGACTGACGAGCCAAGCGCGGGAATCAAATGAGTTGTCAGGCCAACGCAAAACAACTGCTTTAGCTTGGTCGACCATCGACTGATAGCGGCCCTGTTTCATGCCGACATATTCACCTGTCTGACCGCCAAGCTCTGTCGCATTGTGGGGGGTCATTACCAGCCAGCGCCCTGTTGTTTGGTTGAGCCGAGACACTATATCGTCGAGACTAGCAATCAGTGCATTTGCACTACTGTTTGGAGAAACCACGTTATTGGACGAGACATTATTACGACCTAACCAAAGGACATTAATCATATCATCCTCTTTCGTTCTAGTTTTGATGGTGTAAACGTCCCCGCTTGTGTGGTTTGGAATCTCTAAAGACCAACCGTGGTGGATTGTTAGCGGAGTAGCACCTGTGCCGTCGTCAGAAAATTCTGTGGGGGATTCCCCGGTTTTCCAGAGGATTTCAAAGCTAGAGGGATTCCAAAGGTCGATGTTCCGGAGATAAACCACCGTGCCTGTGCAGTCCTCATCAGTGCCGTTTGCCCATAGACGTAGATCGCCGGATGCTGCCGCCGTAAATGTTACCGACGCCTTAGTCCACCCGTCATCAGCACCCCAATAAATGGACGCGTTGGGGTTGTTAGTCTCAATGATTGTGCCGCTTGAAATACCAGCACCGCCAATAGTCACATAAAGAGATGTAATATCCACCGCGTTAGCGTCGGGCTTATAAAATTCAAATTCAAATGTAACAATTTCGCCAGATGTGACAGTGTGGTTGTCAAGGTTCAGATATTTAATAGTCGTGTCCGAGCCTAAATCCCATTGTAGGCAGTCGTCCGCGCTGACCGAGTTACCATCTGAAATCGAATCAACATTTGCAGTTAGAGTGTCATTTGCTCTATGCGCAGTAACGCCTGAAACATCAGTCCCAAAATCGGACGCATAAAGGCCGTCGGTTAATGCGCTAACTATATACGGCTTATATTTATACGCTCCGCCTGTCGCGCTTGCATCTGTTGCGGGCATTGTTTGACCAGCGGTTAAACTCATCCAAACATAATCTGCATTTTGGAGTTGGTGTTTACCTGTTATATAAATCCTGTTGGCGTCAGTGGCGAATGCGGTAGAGCCTAGCAACAAACGCTCTTCAAGGTTACCCATTATCACCCCTCCGCGCATTGCGGTCACATGCTCAACAACTCCCCAAGTTTGGCCGTACGTTTCCCAACTGGTCACATAAGAGCCGTTAAAAATGCGAGACGCGGACTCATTGTAATTATTAAATGCTCTTTGGGTGTAGAGCGTGATTGGACCAGTGCCCGGCGCATCAGTGCCATTTATTGGGTATGCCAGAAACTCACTAGCTGCTCTTGATGCTGCTTCGTACGAACTGGCAGAGCCAATGCCTGCCGATTTCACAGTGCGGCCGTCACCATAGAGTGCTGCGATCTCAGCACCAAAAGCACCAGTTGCAGTCAAGGAGTCGCCCCAGATGACAATATTATCACGGTTGGTGGTCGTATTTCGTAAATCTAATATATCGCTTTTGGATGCGGCATTATCAGAAAGAGCGTCGAGCGCGGTCTGGGTGGCCGTGGAGATAGGCTTGTTGGCGTCGGAAGTGTTGTCGACGTTAGTGAGTGCGCTGGCGTCGGCTTTAAGGCCAATGGCTGTATCGGCATCGCTCTCGTTTTGGTCCACATCACTCTGCACGGCGGCGATCGATGTATCGGCATCGCTCTCGTTTTGATCAACGTCGCTTTGCACGGCGGCGATCGCGGTGTCGGCATCGCTCTCGTTTTGATCTAGGTCAGCCTGAACGGCGGCGGCTGCCCCTGCTACCTCAAAGGCGCTGTCCGCTGCTGCGCGAGTATAGCCGGTCGAGGTGTTGAGCAGGGTTTGATCCGCAACGATCGCGTCAAGTTCGGCAAAGGTGTCGATCTCAGTATCGAGGATCGCTCCCGATGGCAAATCGCTGGCCGCTATAGTCACGGCGCCGGTGAGGTTGAGCGTCGTGGGCTGGGTCAAACTGCCGTCACTCAGATTGTAGCGCACGGCTGCGGACTGTCCGTCGGCCGAGGTGGCGGCTAGCACGGTGATGGCTAGCGCGTAGAGTGCGCATGCAATTGGTTTTGATGTGGTTTTCATAATGGTTTAATTTTCCGTTGAGGTTTGATTTAGAGGACTCGGATCCAGATTTTTTCGTTGGTCGACGCGGCGTAGTCGTCTGGACGGACGATGCCTTGGGCGGCGGCTTCGCCGTTGGTTCCCGCCTGCAAACGCCAAAATTGGAGCGCACCGGAGATGACGATGGCGACCTTAGAATTTACGGCTAGCTCGGTAGTGGCTATGGAGTCGAGGTCGGTGGCGGTGCCTCCGGTTAGGCCGGTAAAATCTCGGAGGTCGTGGGTGCTGGCGGCGAGTGTGCGGTAGGCATCGAGCTGGGTGGTAGTGACATAGTCGGGATCGATCACGGCGGGGGTGCTGGTGGGGCCGGTCCCGTCCTGCACGATTTCGACTTGACCCCAGCCTAGGGAGACGAGGGAGCCGTCGTCCATCACTGCGGAGATGACTAGCCAGGCTGGGCCGATTGCGATGTTCGTCTCGGTGTCGGCAAAGACAAAGGTGACGTGCTGGGCGGTTGTGGCGGCCCACTGGGCTGCCGTAAATGTCACGGCATCGAGGGTAGTAATGGTGTCGGCCATGAGGGCGGCGGCTTCGGCGGCGGGTGCCGATCCGGAGACAAGTGCTTTGACCTCGAGGGTGATGTTGGCGACATTGGTGAGATCGTAGGGCGTGGAGCCGCTCTCCATGATGCCGACCTCGATTTGCACGTCTACTCCGGCGGGGATCTTGAGCTGCTTGGATGTGAGGGCGTCGATCCAGCTGCCCTGGTCGACAAATGCGTTTACGGGGAGGCGGTAGCGAGTTTTTGCGAGTGTGGTCATAATGTGGGAGGCTTAGAATTTTGTGAGTCGCGAGATTTGGAGGCGGCCGCCGGTGAGGCGGTAGGTGTGCTCGGTGCGGGAGCCTTTGATGTTGGAATCTTGGATCTCGATAAATGGGGTCGTCAGGTAACGGACGGCTCCGTTGTTTAGGGTGACTTCGCAGACCATGTCATCGGCGGTGGGCAGGTCGGCTGGGTGGAGGATTAAAAAATCTTGCGCGCTCTCGATGTCGAGATGCTCCCGCCAGACCGTAAATGAGCCCTGCCAAGTCACGTTGCCGCGATTAAAAATTTTGGCGGTGTCCGCGCGGAGGAAAGAAACTGTCTCTAGGATAGGGCCGCCTGCGACACGTAAACCGGACGGGCCGCGCGCCTCGACGGGCCCACCGACGCCGAGGGCGACGAAGGTGGGCGATCCAGTTTTCGTAAAGCGGACGGATTTCATAATTCAACAATGACTAATTGATAATTACTAATGACTAATCATTGAGAGCTAGGCGACTACTCCGACTGAGAAAAGGGCATCGTTGTCTCCGGTAGTTTGGCGGCGGGCGGTGCGGAATGTGAGCGCCTGAGTGCGGTAGGTGTCGCTGCCGTATGCGTAGCCGCCCGGCTCGGCAGAGCAGTCTTGTAGGACTACGGAGGGGTCGCCGGTGGCACCGCCCGCGATGGTGAGATCGTAGCGAGCGGCCTCTTTGCCGATGCCACCGCCAAACCCGATGAGGGTGGTCAGGGCGCTTTCGGCCATGGCTGGCGGGATGAATGTGGCGCTCACCCGCAGATCTTGCAGCGCCATGCCGACGATGCCGAGGCCGTCGATGCGATTTTCGGAGAGCGTCATATCAAAACTGATCGTGTAGCCCTCGCTACTGTGGTAGGTCGCGCCGTTATAGCTAGCGGTGTAGGCCGCGTTTAGGACCTTGGTGAGATCGAGGCCGGTGAGTGATGCGCCAGTGGCATCGGTGCCAAAGGCCAGGTAACTGGCTAGGGCGTCGACGTCGCTTTCGTTTGCGATCAGGCAGGTGATGGTCATCTCGCCAAATTGGCTGCCGCTGCCGGAGAGCAAAATATCGGACATCGATGTGATGGCGGCATTGGAAAACGTGATAGGGAAGCCAGTTGTCGGCGTGAGCACGGCGGCGGCGTCAGCTGCTCCGAAAATGTCGGTGCCGATGGTTGTGCTGGCATAAGGGAAGAGCACGGAGAGATTATCCCACTGTGTGGGGGTGCCGGAGATCTCAACTGTCTTGCCGATGAGCAACTCTTTGACGATGCCAAAAGCATCGATCATGCGAGTCTCTTTCTCCATGTTGAGATTTACGGTGAGGCCGTTTTCAAAGAAAAAGGAGCCGCCGTCGAGTGTGAGTGAGGCGGGACCTTTGCGAATGGTTGAGCGATCGATGGACATAATATTTTAGAATTAAGAATTAAGAATTAGGAATGAAGAATGGAGAATTGTGTATGGATGACAGTCCTAGGAAGCTTTGGGCTTGCCTGCGGATTCGGCGACTTGCGCGGCGTGGGCGGCTTGGCGTTTGGCTTCGCGGTCTTTGAGCGTCTTGGCGTCGGCTTCGTGTTGGGTTGCGGCTTTTTCGCAGAGGGCTTTGTTTGGATCCTCGGCGATGGCGGGAGTTGGTTTTGCTGGTTTCATTTTATCGGTGGGTTGGATTGTGAGTGGTTTTTTTTTTGTGATTATTCGGGCCGGGCTTGGAGCCCGGCGGCGGTTTCAAAATTGACTCCGAAGCTGCGGTAGCCCTCGGGGGCATCCTCTACTGTGAGGGCGTTGCTTTGTGCGATGACCATGCAGTGTTGGCCGTCGAAGAGATTGAGATTAAACTGGTGTAGTGAGCGCAGGATGCGCTCTGCGATTTCGATGGCGGTGGCGCCTTGGTTTACGATGGGGCTCTCGGCGATTAGTATCGCGATCTCGATGCTGTCAAAATACGGGCCTGGGAGATTTGGCCGCGACACACGTGGCACGGGGTAGCGGACGATGATCGAGACGCCGATCTCGTCGACGGCTTTTTGCACCTCATACTCGGTCTCGGCCTGATCCTCTGAGAGCACGCCGAGGGAGTCGCCAGCGAAGAGCGTGATGAGGCGGATGCGGACGAGCTCTTGGATTTGCTCGAGGGTGGAGGTGGAGGTTGATTTGCTCATCTAGTTGGTCTGTCTGGCGATGTAGTCCTGAGCGGCCTCGACGAGGGCGCGGCCTGACTCGGCCTCGGTGGGGAGGGCGGTGGGATCTTTGGGCACGGTGACTTTGGGCGTGAGAAAGTAAAAAAATCTTAGGGAGTCGTCGCCTTGCGATTGGACCAGGAAGCCGCCGGGCTTGCTGCCTTTGCGCGGGATAAAAAAGAGATTAGGCACGGTGCCCGCTGAGGCGCGGACGCCGTAAACGGACTCGTCCATGGGGATGGCTAGGAATTTACTGCGGCGCGGGGTGATGGTGGCACCGTAGATTTTTGCCGCGATGGCGGGATCGCCGATGGCGATGGTGGCGTTGCTGGTAGTGGCTCCGGTGTAGGAGGTGGCGCGTCGGATGCGCGCCCAGAAGTTTGTCTTCTTCCATCCGCGCTTGTTGGGCTTTTGGTTTTTGCGCAGGAAATGGCGATGCAGGGTTTGTTCATGGGTTTTTCCTAGCACTTGCATGAGGCCCTGGCGGCGGGGGCCGTCCACGGTGGAGGCGAGCCGGGCAAGTTCGGCTTGGGTCGCTTCGTCTGTGACTGTGATTTTTGATTTCAAAAGGTTTGGAGGTGGGAAGGTTTCGAGGATCGGTCGGATCAGACTGATCGGACTGATCTTTTATTTTGCTAGGTGAGTGAGGCTTTTAGACCTTGGATGACTACGCCGGGAAAGAGGGTTTTGAGGGTATCGATCATGCCGGGGTTGAGGCCTCGGATGCTTTGCTGGTTGGCGGCGTTGTAGCTGGGGTCGGCTGAGGGTTGCGGTGCGGGATCGTCTGCGGTGATGACGCCGAGGGCGATGGCTTCGCGGCGGCTAATGGCAGCGACGCCCATGCCGCTCCCGAAATTGAATGGGGGATAGGGGCGACCGAATCGGCTGATCGCTATCCAGATCGGTGCGTTGACCAGGGCGATCATGCGGCCGCCGTATAGGGTGCCGCCGTTGGCTGACCAAATGCTATTCCAGTCGCGGCGCTCTTCGCGGCCTTCGACGCGGATCAGCTCTTGGGCGGGGAATGCTTCGAGAAGCTCGGGAGTTTGCTGGGCTTTGTGCCTGCCAAACGAGGTGGCCTCCTCCATTTGGAAATCGTAGATTAACTCTAAGCGGCGGCGGCTAGTGATGTCGGTTAGGGCACCAGAGTCTCCGGGAGCGGCGCCGAGGTTTTTGCGCATGTCGGAGACGAAGCGAGACCGATCGGCAAAGGCGTCTGCCGGGTTGAGCGTGAGCGCCTCATCGAGGATGCCCTGCATGTCGGAGAGAGTGCGCATCTCGGTGATCGTCGAGGAGAAAAACGCGCGGTCCGTGATCTCGCTCGGCACCTCTGCCCACTGCGCTGAGTTCAAGGCCGAGGCAACCGGCGTCTTGGAGCCCAGGCGGTCGACGGCGTCGGCGAAGGGAGCTATGTTGGCGTTTAGTTTCATGGGTTAAAAACTGGTGGCAATTAACTCTGAGAATCTAGAAGAGGAGGCTTTGATTGAGGCGGTGGTTTGCAGGTGCTTTTTGATGTAGCCATGCAGCAGGTCGCGCGTCTCGGCAGAGTCGTTTAGCGTGAGTATCCAGTGGCCTTTGATCTTTTTTAGCGCGGCGATTAGGTCGCTGGCTTGTTCGATGGTCCAAGCGGTGTATCCGACTGACTTAGACTTGGGAGCAACGTAAGGCGGATCTAAAAAGAAGAGGGTCTCGGGCGAGTCGTAATTTTTTAGCATGCGCTCCCATGAGATGTTTTCGATCATTACTCGGTCGAGCCGCTGAGATGCGTTGAGTAAGGCTTGCTGCTTGTTTATTAGAGAGGTTGTAGCTCCCCCCTTCGATAAGATTGTAACGCCGTAAGAGTCATTATTGCCCCCGAAGCTAAGCGTATTAATAAAAATATAATCGGCGGCGCGTTGGACTTCAGTTCGGGTGCCTTTCTCGTCGCGGGCTTCGTAAAAATCAGCGCGAGAATTGATGCGGAAATCAAGCTCGGCGCAGACGGCATCGGCATGGTAGCGCACTTGCTTAAACGCGTTGGAAAGCTCGCCATCGAGATCGTTGTAGCACTCAACCTTGCTGCGCTCTTTGCCAAAGAGCACGGCTGCCCCGCCGCCGAATACTTCGCAGTAGAGCGTGTGCGGCTGCGAGGCAATCAGCGGGAGCAGGTGCTTGAGTAGGCGACTCTTGCCCCCGGCGCGGCTGATAAATGGTTTAGGTTTTGGCATGTGCTTTTTTTTTGATCGGACTGATCGGACAGATCAGTCGGATGTTTTTTGATTGGTTAGAGGCCGTTTAGGTCATCGTGACGGATTGGGTTTTCGCGCTTGGTTGCGACTTGGATGCGGCCGCTGGAGCCTTGGTCGGTGGGCGTGGTCTGGGGGTCGGTGGGCGCGGCGACGGTGTAATCACAGGCGGCGATCATCTTGAGGAGCTTGCGGGCGTTTTCGGCGGCGGCTTTTTGATCGTCGCTTAGTTTTAGTTTTAGCCTGGGCTGGGCGGCCTCTATAATTAGGGCGACGGCGTGGCGGCGTAACTCGGGCGGAATGGCGTTGGGTGTGATGCTGAGGATGTTGGTCGAGCAGCTGCGGATGTAATTGCGGACCTCGGCGGAGATGTCGGCGATGGCCTCAGTGACTGGATCGCTCTGACCGGCGGAGAGCGCGGCGGTGCGGAGGGCGTTGACTTGGGCGCCGACGAGATAGTCGGCGACGTCGTCTATGGTGAGTGTGATCCAGGCTGGCATGATATGTCGTTTGGGAGTGATCGGTCGGATTGGTCTGATCTGACCGATCTGTGAAAGTTTGAAAACAGTCGCGTGATTGGATCCGGAATGCGCGTCCCTCCGGGTTTATTATGGCTAGAATCTAGCTAGCAGACACGGTGTGCTTGCGGATGCCGAGCGTGCTGGTGATCTTGATCTTGCTCTTGTGAGCGAGGGTGATCTCGACCTTGCGGGCGAACTCCTGCCGGTAGACCATAACGCTTTGTCCACCTGTCAGCGCGAGGAAACGCTTGATGTTGGAGGGGTCGTCTTTGCTGACGCCGCTAGCGGCGTTATACATCAGCACCTTGCTGCCGAGGAATGTGGCGAGGCCACTGGATCCACGGTAGCGGCTCTCGCGGTAGGCGAGCGCGTTGACCATGAGGAAATCGGCCAACTCATCGGGCGTCATCTTGGCGCTGGCGTAACCGCCAGCGTTGTCTTGTGCCCGATAGGCTTTTTGGCGCAGTGCCCAGGCGGCAGACCCGTAGATGACATTCGTGGGGCGCACCCCGCTGGTATTTTCTGCGGTGAGTAGTGTGTCGGAGACAAACTGATCGGGATCAGTTGCAGTGGCATAGACCTTGGCCTCGTTGGTGGCAGCGGCATCGAGCAAGCCAAATGCGCGGCGGATTTCTGTGCGAAACAGTATGCGACGGAGGCGGTCGACGGCCTTCTCTTCGGCGTCGGGATCGGCTTCGATCTCGCGAGCATCGACCACGATGACTAAGCCCTTTTCGTCGAGTTGCTCATTGACCTCGTCTTGGCGTCCGGTGTCGAGGCGCCCGAAATCGCCGCCCATGGCGCGGATATCTTCATCGCCCTCGAGGCGTTGAAAATAGTCTGCGTGTTGAGCCGTCTTGTAATTAAATCGCTCAGGCACTGTGACGGCGGGCGAGAGAAACTCGAGCAGCTCTTGGAGGGGATCGCTATCCCAACCGCCGACCGCGTAGTTTGCGAGTGGCTCGCTGCTAAAGGCAGACTCGAAGCGGCTGGCGTTGGCCATCGCTGCGTAGACTTGCCCGATTTGCCCGTCGCCTGGACGGCACTCGGGAAGAATTAAATCTAGGTTATCTTTCATAATTTTTGGATCTTTGAATTTTTTTAATTGGTGAGTGGGAACGTAGCCGCCTCTTATTCAGAGACTACGGTTGCGATGGGGAAGCAGGGATCGACCTCGACCTCTTCGCCATCGGCTGCTGCGGTGAGCGCGGTGCCGATGAGGTAGTAGGTGCCGGAGGCGACTGGTAGGTCTTGGACTTGGCCAGCTGCTGCGGTAAATACGTCTTCGCCGATCACGATGTCGCCACTAGCTGTGAGGACTGCGGTATTGGGCGAGGTGCCGAGCAGTGCGACTGGGATCGTCGTATCGATCAGGGCGGTGTCTTCGATCCAGCCGATGGGCTTATCGCTTGCGCCGTTGATGAGCACCTCGTTTGACGCGGTGCCGGGTTTGACGAGCACGTGGGCGGCGGTAAACGCTGCCTCAGCGTAGCGAGTGATGCTTCCGGCATGGGAGCTGACTGTGCCAGCGACGACGTTGGCCATGATAGCCGTATGCCCGACGATGCCGCGAACGGTGTCGATCATAGTGAGCGCCACGAAGGCGAGGAGTTGGATGATTGGATTTTTTTTCATGATGATTTTCTTTGAGCGATTATTTATTTGTGATTGTGATTTGGTGTCTAAATTAGACAGGGCGATTTGGGTTACTTTTTGGCGGCGGCGTCGGCGCGCACCTGAGCTACTTGAGCCTCGATGGCTTGGGCGCGGTCGAGACCAGCGGCGATCTTGGCTTTGATTTCCTTGGCGTAGCGCGTTTGGAATGCGTTTGCGGCGTCGGCCAGTTGCACGCCGTTGCTGGCTGCGGGTGCAGCCTTGAGGGCGTCGAGCTCGGTTTTGAGAGCGGCGTTCTCAGCGATAAGAGCGTCGAGTTGATCTTGTTCTTTTTTGTTCATGATTTTTTTTTAGGTGATTGTTTGTTGGATTAGGATCGGTCGGATCGGACTGATCCGACCGATCAGGAATGCGGATCGACTACTCGGCAGACTCGCTCATCTGATTGAGCAGCTCTTGACCCTCGGCGGTTTTCTTAAACTTAAAATACGCCGTTGGATAATCGGCCTTGAGGTCGATCCCTTTGGCGTTTGCGAAGTCCTCTAACTTGCGGTTGAAGGTGTTGCGAGCGTTGGCCATGTCTTGCATCTCGCCTTTGCGCTTACCGACGCCGTCGACGACGCTGCCGGTGGGCAAGGCTGCTTCGGCCTTTTCGAGGTCGGCGATGGCGTTTGCCATATCAGCGGACTCGGTGAGCTGCGTGATGGTGGCGACGCGGTCGGCCTCGGGGAGGCGGCCTGCTTCGATGGCGTTTTCCACAACGAGGGTGGCGTGTGCCTGGCGCGCATTGGCGAGATCGGCGGTGAGTGCGGTGACGCGCTCTTGCTCAGTGGTGAGTGCGGCCTGTGCGGTAGTGAGGCTTTCGTTGGCCTGATCGGCGGTGCCGAAGGCAGCGGTCATCTTGGTGACTAGATCGTCGATGGATGGAGCGGCGGCTCCGTCTTCGCGCAGGCCGTCGATCTGCTCATCGGTATAGCCGAGCGCTCGCATGAGTGCGATTTGTAGATCGAAGTAGCCGTTAGCGGCATCGAGCTGAGCGCCGAGACGTGTCTCGATCTCAGTGGTTTCGGGAGCGCCCTCTGCCGAGTTCGCGAAAGCGGTGATTTGTGCTTCGGAGAAACCGAGGCGTTGCATTATCTTCTGGATCCAGTTCATATTTTCGTGGGTTGCGGTTTGATGAGGGCGGCTATTAGCAGCACAGCCCATGATGTTTGGCGTGGGCGTGAGCCCCGCGGAGATGAGTTTAAAGGGGCGCCATATGCGTTTACTGCCATCGCGGCCACTGAGCGCGGCCACCCAGCGGGGCGACCAGTAGAGTTTTTCTCCGGAGGCGAGGAGCTCGTTGCCCGCATCCTTCCAGTCGGGCTTGACGTAGATGCCATCGCTACGGGTCTCGATGGCGGTGATCTCTCCCTGGAGGGTAAAGTTGTCGTGGCCGTTGGCCGAAAATACGGGGTGATCGGGGTGGCCTTCGTAGATGGGGCGGTGCCCATTACTAAAAGCGCGCACGATGACGCTGTTGGCTAAATCGAAACGGCGCACGATGGCATCGCTGGCCTCGGCATCGACGACTTGGATATCGCCATCGCGGCCATAGGGGTGGCGACCGAAGGGTGTGAGGCGATAAAAACCGTCTTCGCCACGCGCACCGATCTCGATGGCATTCGCCAGGCATTCCACTTTTGCACCGAGTTGAGTCTCGTCTGTGCCGAGGGCTTCCCACTCGCTGATTTCGTCGATCTCCGGCACTTCGTTGGCAAAATCTGCCAGTGTCGTTGGCGTGTTAATCCGAGACCCTTTTGCAAATCGCCGCAAAGTTATTGCAAAATCGTTTACGCGAGAGATGCGGCTCAATACGTAATCCATAACGTCGCGGCCTTTGTAGGGCATTCTGTGGCTTTTAGTTTTCATGGCAGATTTGATTATTTAATTGAGTCCAAAGTAGTGGGAGCATCCTGCTCCCTAATTGTATCTGCCTGGGAGCTGGAAGCTCCGGCTACTACGGCGGTGCCGAGGGCGGCTTCGAGGAGTTGCGCGTAGGCGGATTGTGCGGGGTCGATCTCGCGCTCACGTAGGGCGGTGGCGAAGGCTTCGAGCGCGTCGACATACTCTTCGGGCGTGGGGGCTGCTTCGACGGCGGCGAGGAGTGGTTGTAGATCGGCAAAGTCTTCGGCGAGCGCTTGTGCGATCTGGGAGACTTCTTCATTGCTGGCGTTGGCCATGTCAGTGGCTGCGGGATTTTTAGGCGCGGGGTTTTTCTCGGGTGGGGTGAGCACGGCATCTTTAGTCCGCTCACCTGTGCCGACGATATTAAGCCTCTCACAATAATCGGCCTGATCGATGGGGACGCCGTAATCGGCGGCGGCGTGGAGTTTGTCCTGCTCAGCCTTTTCATCTTGGCGGTCCGGGGCGGTGAGCTTAAATGAGCATAGCGGTTTTACCTCGTTGCCAAATTTCCAGCGCAAAGCGGGCAGGCTCAGGGCGTGCTCGAGGGTCTCATTGATCATCTCGATATCGTCCTCGACCAGGAGGTCGCTCTCATCCTGTTGCAGGCTGGCACCCATCCCATCCTTGCTACTCATGGTGGAGAGGTCGGCACCGCGCCAAAGCATGGCGAGGGCGCGATCCATGCGCTCGACGAGTTGGGGCATCGGTAGCTCGCCACTAACAGTCATGTCGTGGATGCTTATCTCAGAGCCTCGGCTGTGCTGCATGGCAAACTCTTGCGCGATGCTTTTGAGGGCCTCGATGCCGTCATCCCACTCTTTAGAGCCATAGGCTGCATCGGTGGCGTTAGCGACAAACGGCATCCCGCACCGCCCGGAATATACGAGCCAGTCCTTGAGAGGTAAATGTTTAAACATATAGGCGACGAGCGACGCCACCATTAGGCCGTCGCCACAAGTGACCATCCAGCGGAGTGGCTCCAGCTCGACGCCATGCAGCTGGCCCGCCGACTGTAAAAAGCGTAGCTCGCCATCGGTGGCCTCGAAAAACCAGAGCGGAGTAAATGTGAGCGATGCGGTCAGTGAGCCATCGCGGCCAGGCAACCAGCTGATATTATGCACCGCATACTCTTTGCCGATGGCATCGGCCATCTGGTAGATCATTTTGCGCACGCCGCCGCGCACGTTGCGTTTGAGCGCGTGAGTAGTCGTCAGCCGATTGTAAAAATCCTCTAAGAATTCCTTTTGCGCTTCTAGCTGAGCAGCCGTGCCGAGATTTTCCCACGACTCATAAGCTACGATGTCATACTCCTGGCGACTTAGACCTTTTTTTCGTTTGGGCGCGACAGTCTGGAGCATGTCGTCGGTGCGCTCGACCTTATCCATCATCCACGCAGCATCGCGCAGGATACCACGGTCGAACTGCTCAAGCATCGTGACTATACGTTGCGGCGTGAGGTTCTTGATCGGGCTAAACCGCGATTGGATCTCGTAGCGCACACGTGCAGCGGTCACTGCCGGGGCTTGGTCTTTAGGTAATTGAGTCATGGGGTGCTAAAAGTTGCGGCGTGAGGAGGCACCGGCTGTGCCAGTGCCGGAAAAGTGAGTGGGGCCGCCGGAGGTCTTGCCTGCGTGCATCATCAGGGCCAGCGCCCAGAATCTGTCGGCGTGTGAGTCGCCCTCATTGTCTTCGTCTTCGGCGACGTAGCGGACTTTGTCGCCCACGGTCTCCTTTTTGATCATGCGTAGATCGGTCTCGAAGAGGTCATCATCCGGCACGCGGATCGAGCGATCCTCGAAGGCGGTGCGCACGGGCGGTGCGAGCATTTGCTTATTACCAGGCGTAAAGGTCACGCCTTCGACGCGCCAATCGCCAAACTTCTCGGCGGCGCGCTCGGCAAACTGCATCCCGATCCCCGTCTCGTCCACGCAACTGCGGGACATAGAGGGCATCAGCGGGTAAAGGATCGCCTCCTGGCGCGAGAAGGCGCAGCGGTCGAACTCGATCACGCAGCGCACGAAGAGCATGCCGTCGCGCTTCTCACCGATCACATCGACCGAGAGGTCATGGCGCCGGGCTACGTCTTTGCCGTGGTAGAGGTCGCCGCCATCGGCTTTGACCTTTTTGATATAGGCGAGCAGGCCAGCAGGCTCGACACCCTTGGGGAGTAGATAGCGGATGCGACCCTTCTTCCCGCGAAAGTCCGTCGTCTCCTCAGTATGCGCGACGAGGTTATCCTCCGGAGTGTAGTAGCTGCCTTGTAAGAGATCGTAAGGCAGATACACGCTGGATTCGTCCTCGGGCTGGCACTCATACTCCTGGAGGAAGCGCTCGTCAGTCGAGGCGCGGCGCTTCAAGTAGTCGTAATACTCGGCCTCGTCCATCGCCATGCGTGGATCGGATTCGGGTAAAACCGTTTGCAGCTTCCAAAGGAAAAACTGATCGAGCGCATCGCTGAGCGTGACCCGGTGGATTGATAGGCCGCGATGCTTGCGCGTGTCGGTGTCGCGCTCGTCGGTGATCAGCTTGTTAAAAAAGTTCTTCGCGCCCCGGTGCGTGGAGATAATCGAGAGGCGACCGCCCCAGTCGATAGTCGGCTGTGCGATATCGTAAACATGCCGTGGATCGTTACGCAGCGCGAACTCGTCGAGGCCGACATTGCCACCCTTACCCGCAAACACATCAGGGTTTGAGGAGATCGAGTTGATCGTGGTATCGGTGGCGAAGCGGAGCACGCGAGCGGTCGCTGAGTCCTTACCATCGTTAAAGAGGATCGCCTCATCGTAGGCGTTGGCCGCTAGATTAAGGACCCCTGCAAACTTCTTGCAGTAGTTGATAAAGCCCTGCGCGGTGAGGTCATCGCGGCTACTAAACCACGTATCGACCTTGCAGCCTTTGAGTGACTTCTGCCGGACTTCGTCGTAAGCCGTGGCGTAGCTGATGCCGACGCGGCGGCTCTTTTCCATCACGCGGACCAGTGAGCGGTCATTGACCCAGCGCGCTTGATACGGCAGCAAGAACGTATCCCGATCGGGGATGTTCTTCGCACGGCCGCGAAAGCTCTTAGCGTGATCTGGGAGTCGGTTGGCCATCGGTTACAGTAGCTTGAGCTTACGCTCGATCTCCTCCATGTCTTCCGGGGTGAGTCCGCCTTCGCGGTTTTCGGCGCGGTCCTTCATCTCATCGACAAAGGCAGCCTTGGCCTCCAGCAGCGCGATCTTGCGCTCGTCTTGGCCGAGTTTTTTTTCCTGAAGCTCCAGCTTGCGGGAGTCGCCGATCATCTTGGCGAGCTTACCTAGCTCGTCGATGCTGGCGTCTCGGCACATGCTGAGCTCAAAGGCGCGTTGCTCGACGGCCTTGATCGTGAGATCGGAAAAGTCAGTCTCTTGGCGATACATTTCCCCGACCTGCTCGGCCAGCTTGCGCGCCTTTTTATGCTTATACCCAATGCAATGTTTTTGGTAAAAGCTCCAGAGCATCCCCACGCTGGCTTCGACGCCATACTCCTCTGCGAGCTTGTCCGATGTCTGCTCATAGGTGAGCCCCTCGATAGAGAGCCACTCGACCAGCAGGTCAAATTGCTCCTCGGGTAGGAGGTCGAGCATGGCTTTGGATTTGCGAGACATTGTAAAAGTGGGAAGGTGGAAAAGTTAGATGCGGTTATTTTGCAGCCAGACGCGGCCTGCGTCGGTGATCGCGTATTTAGTGCCACGGTCGCTGGCCACGCTCGTCACGAGGCGCCGGGTGTCTGCGGTGGCGAGGGCGCCATCGAACTCTGCAGTAGTCAGCTGGCGCGTCGCCATGGCCACATCGGCCTGTAGATGCCGCGATGCAGTCGGGTAGTCGCCTGCCTCGGCTAGAGAGGTGAGCAGGTTGCGCAGGATTAAAAATTCGCGGTCGTTCATATCTTAACTCCGTTTGAGTAGTTGAGTGTTTACCGCTCGCTGCTCCTTCGAGAATTCTCGGAAATCCGCAGAGAGTAGCTCGAGCGTGTTGGTCTGAGATTTGTTTTGCTCCTCCAGGCGCGCGATGCGCGTGCCCTGGTGCTCCTGTGTCTCGTGGATTTGTTTGCGGCTCATGGCAGCTGTAACTAATTTGCCCTCGACGTAGTTTGCGTGCTTCTGGTGGTCGTCGTGACTGACAAACCGCTTCTCCATTGAGACGATAAACGGTTGCTCAATCTTGCGTTTGCCGAGCGCAACTTGCATCTGATTCCAAAATCCGATCATGGCAAAGAGCGAGACGAACACGGCCGCAAAAACGAGAGCCATCATAGGATCAGGCAGAGCGGAGAGTTGTGAGATTTGGATCATAGCGAATAAAAAAAACAGAGCAGGTAGGCAGTGGCTAGAGGCTACAGGCCGGCGACCGTGACAAAATAGACCGGGACAAACTCATAGCTCACATCAGGCCGCAGCGCATCCGCCAACTGGAGCTGGTAGGTATGGGCAGGGCCACTAGCCGGGACGGTCGGATCCGGCTCAGCCGCCAGCACATTCGCCCACTCATCCACAATTAACCGTTGCAGGCTCGTATCATCCGGATAGACTGAGGCCACACCCTCCTGTAGCGCGAGGGCCACATCACCCGGAGCGGAGGCACGGTCGAAGGCCGCGTTGATTACCGCGCTAAGAGCAAACTGCCCCGCGCCTTCATCAGTGATTTGAGGCACTTGTGAGAGTAAGAGAGCCTTGGCCGTGCCCTTGATCAGATCATAGGCGACCGGCTGATCCTCCTTAAAATCATCAATAGCCTGGCAGCCGGTAAACGCAACCGCTCCAATGAGCAGCGCGGCAAGTAGTATGTGTGTTAGTTTTTTCATGATTAATTGTTAGTCGAGCGGTTGAAATTCAATCGGCGGGAACGCGGGCAAATCGCTGCCTGCGGTGGTATCGGCAGTGTGCGCACAGCCGATCATTGAGAGCGCGAGCGCGCAGGCTAAAATAGTGCGAACCATACAGAGTCCATTTCCTGGCGGGTGAGTGTGTAGAGGCCACCATTAGGCTGGGGCTCGATTTCGGTGATGCGGTATCCCTGGCCATCGGCGATGATCGCCGCGTTGACGCTGTGCGGCTGGCTCGGGTCGCCCTCCTGTAAGTAGCAGATCAGCCCAATCGCTCGAGCATTATCGCCTCGACCCAGCGCATTGCGCACGATCACGTAGGCCCGAAATAACCACGCCCAGTCGTCGCAATCCAGTTTATCGCGCAGCCAATACGTCAGGCCGATCAAACGCATCTGCCAAACAAATTGTTTATAGACGGGCAGGAGTTTACCCGGCTCCCACGCATCGACCGAGGCGTCCATCATCTCGACATGCGCGTTCGGGTAGCGGCGACGCAGGCTCTCGCGCAGCTGAAAAGATGTTACGGTTTTTTTCACAGCGCACCCCCTCTCAATTTTTCGGTCTCAGGCCGGCGGGCTGGATCTAACGCTAGATGCCCTAGTCGCGCATGGATCACATCCTCCGCCTCCTTGATCGCGACCCGGTGGTAACTCCGACTCTCATCGATTGAGGCGTGGTCATAACCATGTTGCTCTATCATGTCGACCGCAGTGGCATCCCAATCCTCGGCGCACACTAGATGCCCATGCAGGAGGCCGTCCTCACGCTGGAAAAACGCATACACAGTTGAGACATTACTCGGCACCCGGATCGCAAACAGCCCACGAAACCATTTTGCGCTCAACCATTTCAGCCAGCGGAATCGCTTAATCCCATCACAAAGCACCGCCGTTTCAACCGCGATTCCATGGGCCTGCAAAGCCTCTGCAAGCCGCACAAAATAATGCCCCGCCCCATAAGAGTATCCGGTAAAAAACACGACCGGCTTACGCATCGAGTTGCGAGCGATGTAGTCCGCCAGAGCCACCGCATCATCATCCCAGCGCTGCGGGGTGAGCACGCAAACATCAGGAGAGGCCAACGAGCGCAGTTTGCGCCAGAGTAACTCCAGCCCCGTCACCCGGTGCCAGTCCTGGCGAAAACCCGTAGCCGATACGATCCAAACCGCAATCGTGCCCGTAGAAGCAACACTCTTGCCGCTTTTTTTGGCGCTCGATCCGCTAGCTAACAGTCCAACAGATCGAGCGCCCCGGCTCACAGTCCGGCAGGCCGCGCGTATTACGCTAGTTAGGCAAAAAAAGGATGCGACCCGACGGCCTACCCCTAGTCCGCCGGGCCGGGGGCCGGAAACAAAAAACCGGCCCCTTTGGTTAACCCCAAAATTGTTAGGAAAATTGATAAGTGTGCTCATCGCGCACCTCCCGTTTCAGATTTTGCCGACGTCGCGATAGTCGCCGCCTTACCCAGCGGCGTCGAATCGCAAAGGATCACAGCCAGCCCAGCAGGCATCCGGATCTCCACCACCTGCCCCTCATCGATGGTTGCCCGCAATATCGAGCGACCATCCACAGTCGGAGTGCTCACCCCGTGTGCAGCAAACTGCACCGCCCCACACTTGCCCTTAGTCGCAGGCAGCTCACGCTGCCCACGCACCGCCGCCCGGTAGCCCGGCGAGCACCGAGCCAGGAACTCATCTTTTTCTTGTGTTTTTACGGCAGGGATCATAATGTGAGCCACACCATAACAGACCCCAAAAAAGCCGTCTAATCACCAGTCCCACCAGTCCAGTCGGTCATAAAAAACATCAAAAAGCCCCGCTCAGACAACCAGTCTGGCGGGGCTTTGTATTTTAAAAGTCCGCATTCGCCAGCTCGCTGTGAGTCACCTTGGACGTTCTCAGTCTTGTGGATAATTTGGACAGATAGAGAGTTATCGTCATCCTTATGATCAGGGCAGTTCGGACAGTAGATCGCTGTCACTCGATTTTCCGTGTGGAGAGCGTCGAACATCGAACCAGTCCAGCCGCAGCGATGACATCGGCAGGACTGAGAACCAGACGGACTATTCAATTCATTTCGTTCCTCATTCATGATTCAGTTCCACGTTCTGAGAAAGTTTCTTTGCCGCTTTGCGCTCTCGTTTGAGCCTCGCCGCTTCCAGCTTTTCCAGATCGCTTTTAGTTTTTGGCCGCGCTGGATCGTTGCGGACAGACACCGCTGACCTTTTTCGACGTCTAGGCATTTTGTATCCATAATCATAATCCATAGGGGTCACACCGAAAGCGGCAGCGAGCATCATGGATCCTGCCGTACGATCCCGAACCACACCCACAGAACCAGTCAGATCGTGCGAACGCGAGCTATCGTCGCGGTTGTTTGAGTCATTGATTGTATTAGTCATAATTGTGTTAGTTCAGGATTCAGGCGGACGGCTCGCGTCCACGTCTTCGATGTTATTGTAGATTGAAAAATCCAAGCGCCCCTTTGCATGGCGTGAATGGAAGCGGACGGGCGTACTTTAGCACAAAGCCGTAATCACCCATAAACCAATTGGAGTCGGAACTATCCACGCAATCAACTATTTCGGCCACACCGACAACGCCGCCCCGTTGCAACTCGGACAGTTTCGGCAGGTTGTTGACCCCGCAATATTGGATGGCGAAAAATTCAGCATCATCGTATTCATCGCGGGTGCAGCCCTTCCCAGCGTGAACTAAAAAGCGACCTCGAAAGTTTGTCTTCCAGCTACGATTCTCTATGTCTTTGCCAGCATTGACAATGAGCCATGCCCAAGGCTGTCTGATCGAGAGCGCGGGCAGTTTCGGCAAGTCCAACACAGAACCAGCCGGAGCAGGACAATCCAGCTCGCGCTCGGTTATTTGAGGCATTTCATCCTCTAGTAGATTCATTTGTTTTTCCATCGTTTTAGTCCTTTCGTTCGCTGGATCGCCTGTCCTCAGTGTTCTGGGAAGCAATCAACTGCCGTATCGCAAGCGCAGCCTCGTCCGAAATATTGAGCTTCCCCGACTCACGCCTCGAAATCGACGTGCGCGGAACTCCGAGTAAGGAGGCAAGCCCCGCCTGTGTTAGGCGGAGCTTTTCGCGAGCTTGTTTATATTCGGCGGCGGTCATTTAGATGGCTAGGTTTACATAGATTCTGGATGTGCTCCCAGTAAGGAATCCTTGATCGTCCTCGTGATCGCAATCAAAGGCAATCCACTCGTCGCCGTCGCAAAGTTCGCCCCCAGCGTCAGCTACGTGATCGCGGAGTTCTGCATACTCGAAATTAATTGGCTCGTAAGCATCGAGATGCTGATCGTCCTCATCTGCTCTGACAATGTCAGAGATTTCAGAGAGCATCCCCCCGTTGCCGTTAGCGCCTAGTGTGGCGGTAAATGTGTAGTAGCCGCGCCGAGCTGCAAGCAGGTCGCGGATGGACTCCGAGTTAAGGGGATTGATTTTCAGAGTGCGGTTGTTGCTGATTTTGATCGTTTTCATTTTCGTGTATCTCTTTTTTTTGGTTTATGGTCTCGGCTCCTTGCCTTAACTTGACTCAAACAATGTGCAGTATTGCACTTAATGCAAACTTTATTTGTGCATTTTTGCACTTTTATTTATTAGGAGGTTTGGCAAGGTTCGGCTCCCAGAACCATGCGGATCGGGGAATGATTTCGCTAAGGCTCATCAATCCCCGTCCTTATCGTTGTTTTTTAGTATTCGATCTCAAGTGAGATTTTTTCACCGGCTTGAGTGGTTTGGATTTCGATGATGTTTTTCATGATTTTATTTCTCCTTTATTTATTTTTTAAAGGCGGGCATCTCAGCCCCACAGTCCGGGCAAACTTTGCCCCGGCTCAGGTGCGTAGTGCCGCAATTAGGGCAGCTCAGATCCGGACCCGCAAACGCTACGATGAGCGCAAACGCAGTGATTACGATACTCAGGCCTCCTAGTATGATGATAATTCCCAGAATGATTTCCTTTTTATTTAGTGGTTAGGTTGTCGTCGGATTCGCCAGGATTGACGGCTCCGAATTGTCAGGTGTTTTGACCCGACAAAAATAAATTAAACTTTTTGCTTGCACAGTCAAGACATTTGGCTAAACATTTGGCGAATCATGCAAAACACCAGCACCAACATTAAATCTTTTGCCGAGTGGCGATCCGGATTCGCCCTGCGCGGCACCTCGATCAATAAGTGGGCAACGCAGTCGGGTTTTCGGCCTCACACCGCTTACGACGCCCTAAAAGGCGCGCGCGGTGGTCCCAAAGCACAGGCCGTGCTCAAAGCGGCAGACAAATACCTCGCACAATAATAGCCTCCACTATACCCCATGCCAAAAATATCACAGCCCCACCAGATAGAGCTAGCCCTCACCGAGTTAGGGTTCCCAGGTCGCGACACCGTGACCGCCGGGGAGATCGCAGCAAAATTAGGATGTGACCTAAAACACATCCATAACCTCATCGATGAGGGGCACATCGTCGCGGCCAACATAGCCCGACGCCAGCGCGGAGCCTATCGCATCCCCGTCTCCGCCTACTACGCCTGGCTCACGACCTGCCTGACATCCATGCCTGCCGAAAATCCAGTCCTAAATCTAGAGACCGGAAAACTCATCACCCTCTTCCGGCAACTCGCCGCCCGCCTAGAGCTACGCGGCGAGCATCCAATAACCCTGCTCAAAAATAAAAAATAAACAACAAAACCGCCTAACCCCATGACCGTCACACTCCTCATCACCATCACACTCACCATCCTAGCCGCCGTGCTAGTCGCCACACTCACGCTAGCCTCCATGCTACTCGCCGAGGAGGCAAACGACCGCCGCGACCGCCGCGACCGCGCCCACCGCCTAACCCAAGGCGGCAGCCTCTCCTAGATCCGTCCGATCCATCTGATCAAAATCAAACCCACAAAAAAAATTACCATGAAAATCGAACTCCAAATCAACAACTCCCGCCCCTGGCAGATCAACACGCCACCACCCCGCGACCGCCTCTTCGTAATCATGCACCAAGGCACCCGCCTAATCTGCGGCTACGACGAGCGCCGAGAGTGCTGGGGATTCGGCACCGACACCCGCCTGGAGCGTGAGGACATCACCCACTGGCGCGAGCTCAGCACCGAGCAACACGCCCACATTTGGGACACACTCATCGCCAATCCATTCAATAGCAATTTCGACCAAAAGTAAATACCTCGCCACCAACCACTAAAACCATGAACACACCCACACCAAAACACAACCTCACCATCGAGATGAGCCGCATCCTGGACCTCACCCTACAGGAGCTACAGATGCGCGAGGAGATCGACCACACTCACGTCGACGACCTTAAAGGGCACCTCGACGAGCTGCCCCCGATCACAGTGTTTCAAGACGGGGAGTTTGATCGCTATTTCATTGGCGACGGCTGGCACCGATTCCTGGCGCATAAACTGAGCAATAAAAAGCAGATCAAAGCCGACATCCGCCCAGGCGGCAAAGACGCCGCCCTACGCCACTCCCTAGGAGCCAACGCCGAACACGACGCCCTCCGCCGCACAAATCGCGACAAGCGCAAGGCCGTAAAAATCGCCCTAAAATCGCATAGTGCGATTTTTGGCACCGATAAAATCAAGAATGTAGCCGTCGCGGAACTCTGCAAAGTCGCCGAATCATTCGTCCGCAAAGTCCGCAAAGAGCTAGAGATAAAAGCCGACAACCAGCCAACCGAAAGCGGATCAACCGGGGGCGAGCCTCCCGCACAAACCGACTTTTTCGCTGAGCTAAACGCCTCTTACAAAACCATTGCAGACGGGTTTAACCAGGTATTAAACCACACCTATTTCATCCGCCCCGACGTTACCAAGGCCGAAAAACTCGCAGCCGTAGCCGACATCCAGCGCGACCTAGCCAACCGCTCCCAGTCCATCAAAGATCTCAAGGCCAGGCTCGAAGCTCAGGAGGATGCCTCCGGAAAATAATCATCCTGCCTAAAAAATCATGACACAACTCGCCTCCACCTCCACCCTGCACACCGCCGCGCTCGACATCGTCTCACAATCAGGCGGGATCGAAGCACTCTTGAATCTGCGCAAACAGGTCGACCGCGACAACGTGCTGCGTAAGGTCGAGGCCATGCTCCACATCGAGCACATGCTCGACGATAGCGCACCCCGCAAAACCGCGATTGCCCAAACCGCCATCCGCTACAGCGGTCAGCGCGGATTCTCCACCGCCAAACTCGCCAGCGACTATCGCCTCTGGGCAAGAGGCGGACAAAAGCCCGGCAGCGACGGCAAACCCACCGGCCATACCTACGCCGCCCGCTCTTGGAAAATTTTCCTGCCCAACTATACCAACGGCGATAAATCAGCCGCCCTCAAAAACCACGAATTCACCCGCTACATCCGCACGCTATTCGCCGAGACCTCCCGCGCCGATGCCACTGGCAACGCCCTGCACGAGCGCCTGCTCGACAACTGGTTTGGCGGTCACGCCATCCCCGGCTACGGCACCATCCAGAAATGGTGCGCCGCCCAAGGCCGCCCCGTCCCCACTGGCCACCTAGCCCGTGCCCGCGCCGAGAACTTCCCCGGCGGCTGGAGCGCGAATAACCTCCGGCGCATGCTCCCCAGTATGCCCACCCGCATCTACCTCCAGCGCGGCGAGCATGCCGCCCACTCACACTGGGGCGATCAGCTCCTACGCGATCGCTCAAAACTCATGCCCTTCCAGATGCTCACGTTCGATGATGTTCGTTTCGATCTTAAAGTGATCCAGCCAATGCCAGGCAAAGCCGCGCAAGTCGTCTATCCCGAGGCAATTTTTACGCTCGACGTAGCCACTGGCCTGATCCTAGCCAAGGCGGTCGTCGGCACCTACACCCGCGATGCCGACTCAGACGGCGGCAAAAAAGGCACCAAGCGCGCCTTCCAGCACGCCGATATGCGCTGGCTCATGGCCAAAGTGATCGAGCAATACGGCCTCCCAAAAGATTGGAAAACGCGCGTCCTCCTCGAGAATGCCTCCGCCTCAATGAGCACCGCCGACATTCACACATTCGAACAGTTGACCGGAATCGAGTTTGAAAAAACCGGCTTAATCCGCCAAAAGCTCACGCAATCAGGATTCGTCGAGCAGGGCGGCATGCCCTGGCAAAAAGGCTGGATCGAGGCTCTATTTCGCCTCGTCCATACCCGCATCAATCACCTACCGGGCACAGTCGGCGCCCGCTACGACCTCACCGATGGCCGAATGACCCAGACCGAGCGCTACACGCTCAACACCATCGCCGAGGCTCACCGCAAAGGCATCCCGCTCGACGAGCTAAACCTCCCGCTCCTCACCATCGATCAATTTCACGGCCTGCTCGACGAGTATGTCCAGCGTCTCAACTGGCGCATCAACCACAACCTCCAAGGGTTCGCCCGCGTCCATGAGCTAGAGATCGAGCCAGGCCGCTACATTAGGCACGACGATCCACTCGCCGCCCAGCTAATGACAGTCGGCACCAAGCTCGACTCTCGTATGGAGAGCCCCGCCGAGCGGTTTAGCCGCCTCATGACAGGCCACGAGATGCAGCCCGCTCACCCCCGCCAGCTCCTGCCACTCAGCCTCGACAAAAAACCCGTCACCGTCGCCGCCGAGCGCGTGGCCTACAAGCCCAACGGCGAGGACACCATCTATTTCCGCGATCAAAAAACCGCCCAAGCCCTCGCAAAATGGAACGGCCAGAAAAAAGCCCTCATCGGATTCCTCGCCACCGATCGCAGCGCCATCCACCTGTTTACCAACGATGACAACCTCGAATACATCGGCAGCCCCGCCCGAGTAGGCCGCGTCGACATCACCGACGAGCACGCCATTCTGAAGCGCAGCGGCGAGGTGCATCGCGGCCGCGAAAATGTCCGCCAATACGCCGCCGACCTCATGGCCGATCAAGACGCCACTCACAGCGACATGCGCCAACACAATGCCGACCGCCTAGGCTCAGCCATAGCCACCGCCGAAACCTCAGCCGCCAAAGCCCAGTCCGACCGCACCCGCCTCAATAAAATCAGCGACGAAGAAGCCGACGAATACTTCGTGGCGTGTCCGCTCGCGGACGCCCCCGCACCCCAAGACGCCGACCCCGAAGAATCACCATTTTAACCCACGGCAACCCGCCTAAAATCAACGCAAAAAAACAAACAAACATGACACCCCAACAACCAAATCAACCAAGCCTCTCCATCCCCGGAGACGTCGTCAACAAGGCCACCGCCGAACTGCCCGACAAACAGCGCAGCGCCATCCGCTGGCTCCACTCCCACGCCCTCGATCAGGGCTGGACCGTAGCCGACGCCGCCAAACAAATCCACAAAGCCGAGAACACCCTTTACCAGGTATTCACCGGCCGCCACGGCGCGGGCAAAGAGTCCATCGTCACCGAGATCGAAAAACTACGTAAATCCGTAGCCTCCCGCGCCGGGACGAATGCACTCTCCTATATCGAGACCGCCCTCACTAAACGCATCTGGACAGTCTGCGACAGTTGCCTCATCTACCAGCGCATCGCCTTCATATTTGGCGATTCCCAAATAGGCAAAACCACCGCCCTCGAAGAGTATCAGCGCACCCACAACCACGGCTCCACGATCATGATCCGTATGCCCGCCGGAGGCAAAATGGGCGACTTCCTCCGCGCCCTGGCAAAAGAGCTACGAATCTCAAACCGCCTCAACACCGCCGACCTAAAAATGCGCATCAAAGAATCCTTTGACGACCGCATGATCCTCATCATCGACGAGGCCCACCAGACCATGCGCCAAAGCCGAAACAGCCGCACCTACTCAACCGAGGTCTACGAGTATCTCCGCGAGATCCACGACGAGCGTAAATGCGGCCTAGTCATCGCCGCCACAAATGTCTTCCGCGACGAGATCCACCACGGCCAACACTCCGGAGTCCTAGAGCAACTAAGCCGACGTAAGCTAGTCGCCCTCCAACTCCCCAACACCCCCACCGCAGCCGACCTCCAAACCTTCGCCGCCGCCTACGGCCTCGACAAGCCCGAAGGCGAAGCCGCCGAACTGCAAAAAACAGTCGTCACCGAGCAAGCCCTCGGCGTCTGGCTAATGCTCCTACGCATGACCGCCGGTCGCTGCCACAAACAAGAGATCGAGATGACCTGGGACCAGGTCATCCGCTCCCGCGACCTATTAGCAAAATTAGAAGGATAAGACCATGGATACCACCGCAAAAATCACCTGGATAAACGTCCAAGACGAAATGGCCGACGCCGACGCCGAAGTCCTTATGGCCATCGACGACGACAGCGTCGAGACAGGCTACCACGACGGCGAAGAATGGAAGTATTGCCCCGGCTGCCCTGTCCAAGACCTCACGGTTCTATACTGGGCAGAATACCCAAACCCACCCACCAGCAACAAACAATAATTAGATCACGAAAAATCATGAACACCACCGAACAACCCACCGCCCCCGCAGGCTACCGTCAAAATGCCCACGGCCACCTAATCCCCATCGATCAAATCAAAGAGATCGACCTCGCCCGTGACGAACTCGTCAACGAGATCGTCACCCAAGCAAAAGCAATCTCCGGAACCCTCCGCAAATTCCGCGACCAGGCACTCGACGACAGCCACGCATTCGTCCAGCTCTCAGCCGAAAAATACGGATCATCCATCGGCGGCAAAAAAGGCAACCTTAGCCTCCACAGCTTCGATGGCCGCTACCGCCTAGACCGAGCCATCGCCGACAGCATCACCTTCGACGAGCGTCTTCAAACCGCCAAATCCCTGATTGATCAATGCCTCAATGAATGGAGCCAGACCGCCGATCCAAAGATCAAGACAGTCATCCAAAGCGCATTCGAGACCGACGCCAAAGGTAACGTCGCCACTCACAAAGTCCTCGAACTACGCCGCATCAAGATCTCCGACCCCGCCTGGGAAAAAGCCATGGAAGCCATCGCCGACGCCATAAACATCACCGGCAGCAAAACCTACATCCGCCTCTACGAGCGCGACGAGCACGGACGCTACAACCAAATCCCCCTCGACCCAAACAAACTATAAACGAAGACACCCAAGCCAAATGCCGCATCACACTGATCCCATCATGAACGCCAAAACCGCAGCCTCCCTCCGTGGTCGATACCACGCACTATTCAGCGAGCTATGCCGCGCATTCGACTATCCAAAAACCAGCGAATCACGGCACCAGCTCACTGAGTGGATCCTCGGATATAGCAAATCATCCAGCCAATTCGCGGCCAAAGAATATTGTTTAATAATTGATCAAATGCAGGACTGGATTCGCGGCGATATCCAGCCCCACGAACTCACCAAATACGACCAAAGAAACCGCTCCTATAACGAGCACCATAAACAATTAATCTACGCCATCGAGCACCTGGGAGCACCCGAAGCCTATATCCAAGCTATAGCAAACGACCGTCACAGCAAGCGCCCCTGGCGCGACCTCGGTGCAGTAGCCCTCTCCAAACTCCGCATGACAATCACAGCCCGCGTCGCAGCCGCCCGCAAAAAAGGCCAACCGATAACGAAAAGTAATCACGTGCCGTCTTCGGCGTTGTGATATACGCTTGGTTAGATTTATTTTATTTATTATCGACAACTGTCTTGACAACCCAAGCGCATAGGGTATTGTTTTAAGTATGGTAACAATAAAAGGCACAATAACAAACGAAGCTAACAACTATATTGCAGTCCGTGTGGATGGCGCAAATGGCAATTATTCAGAGGGAGACCGCGTGGAAGTGTCGGCGCCCTTTTTAGATATGCACTCTCTTTTTATAAATGTAATAACTGAGGTTCAAAACTTAGGCGAATCCACTTACGTCTATTTTAATAAAGTAAAAAAAGGATTTTAATATGAAAAATAAAGCAGCTCAACAATTAGGCCGCAAAGGCGGCAAGGCTAAAACAATCAAAAAATCCGAGGCATCTCGAAAAAATGGCGCAACTCAAAGAGGCATAAAAAAACCTTATGTAATTGAGGTTTCTTTTTTTATGGCAGGGCCGAACCCAGGCTCTAAGTGGCTTGCAAAGTCAGGTGACTTCTTGGCGACAAAACGGGGGGCTTGGCGTTTTGAGGATAAGGCTGAAGCGGAGGCGCAAGCAAAATCCTGCAATGACCGCGAAACTGGAATTGAATCAAGGTTTTACGAGGTAGTTGATACGCAGATTAAATCTAACAAATAGGACTGCCGCGAGGTCTGCCGAGTTGAGCAGATCCGTCTGGTTCTAATTACGAAAACACTAAGACTATGATAATACTCAAATTGCTAAAAATACTGTTAATCCTGCCGCTGGCCTTCGTCGAATTGTTGACGCTGGCGATGTGTTGGATTCTCGCGATACCGTCGCCCAAAACTGCCGAAAGGCTGATGAAGTGGGCGTGTCGGACGCTACCTAATCGCGATTGGCATTTTAATTAGAACATAGCTATGGATGACCAGCTCTCACTATTCCAGACCGCCAAAGATGCCCCCGAGGTCGCAGAGCTCATTCGCATCCTGGATAACCGAGGCTGGCTCACAGCTGCGCAAATCTCCCAAGCCACCGGCATCAGCGACCGCAAGATCCGCAGCATCGCCAGCGCCACGCCCAAGATTTTGAGCTACCCAGGCAGCCCCGGCTACAGACTCACCCACCAAGCCAGCCGCGAAGAGATCGACGCCGCAGTCACCCTAAAAACCCAAGGGCAAGCCATGATTGCCCGCTACGTAGCCCTACTCAACGAGCATCGCTACGGCCAAGGCACTTTCCGAGACCCCGCAAGCAGCTCCTACG
>Ga0307935_1000227_pt1 | contig 27185 bp, 25 predicted proteins | sample OrgLakmetageno92_FD_201827 | JGI IMG/M metagenome (GOLD analysis project Ga0307935, IMG submission 201827) | Saline water microbial communities from Organic Lake, Antarctica - #92 | ecosystem: Environmental > Aquatic > Non-marine Saline and Alkaline > Saline | place: Antarctica: Organic Lake...
TGACAAATTATTTTATTTACCAGATCTCAATCTTGATGAAGTTAATAATAATCTAAATATATCAAGTGTAATAAGACATTATCAAAGTTGGCTAATGCAAATGAAACAATATATGTTAGCAATTCCAGAATTATTTAAAGAAGAAACAAAACAATATATTTATAATGATTTATTGGCAGGTTTATTTTCATCAAATTTAAAAATTAATAAAAATTATTTAATTGAAAAAGTAAATTTGGCAAATAAAATAATAAACACTGATGTAAATTCATATAATAATGATCCTGAATATTTGAGAACATCTAATCATTTTTTACGTATTGGATACGACGAAATATTATTATATTTAATATTTAATAAATTCATAACTTTTACAAAAATTGAAGGTAAAAAATATGATAAAAATTATATAAATGATATATATGAATCAACAAAAATAGAAGATAGATTTGATAACACAATATATAATAAAGAAAATATATTATATATTTATATTGGTGGAAATATTGAAAATACAATCAATAAACTTATAGAATATAAAATAATAAAACAAGGAACAAAAAAAAATAATAATTTTACGTATGATATTAATAATCATGAAACTTTTCTTTACGAAGTTGATTGTCTTTTAAGGTTAAAAAATTTAAATAATGATAGTAAAATAATTATAAATATAGGACACAATGAAGAAATATATGGAGGAGTCGTTGCAAATAATTCTGGATTATTAAATATTCCTTATAATGTGGTGCTTGAAAGAGTCATTTCTTCCAGTTCTAATAAAGATTATTTAGATAAATTCTATGATTTTGAAAAAAAATGCCATAATGATCAAGACATAAAAATAGGAGGATCTGAAGAAGATATACATAATTATGACAATACAGATTATTATTTTAAAAAATATATAAAATATAAAACAAAATATACAAATTTATTAAATAAATCATATTCTTGGTAGTGCATATTATTATAAAAAAAATATTAAAATAATATTAAATTATATTGTGTGTTTTTGGATATGAATATATTATTCACAATAATTAAATAGTTTATAATTTATAGATTATTTAATTATTATTATACTTGTGTAAATTATCTTCTTGAAAGTCTTTTATTAAATGTGATAATATACATTAATAATATATTTATTTGTTTATAAATAATTTTAATCTTATATGGAAACATTTATTAAATATTATAATTAGTTGCCATTTTATAAAATTCAGCTAAAGGCATAATATAATTATTGTGAAACATATTTGCCATTTCTAATCTAGTCATCCATGCTTCTTCAATTGTATTTTTCACCAATAGATATTCCATAAATAATATATTACTATTTTGATTTGGTCTGTCTAATCTACCTTTCATTTGTATTAAATGATCAGGATAAGGAGGTCTAGATATAATTGTGTTATAATCAACTAAATCATTCAAACCATAAGTCCCTTCTGCATATGATAATACAATATGTTTGTTATAATTTTTGTCATCAATAGGATATCTACTAACATTATTAATTTTAGTAGCAATTTCATCAGCTTCATGTTTACTACGTGCATATATCAAAGCTTTTTTATCTACACTTAAATTTTCTATAATATCAGAAAAAGCCTTAATATAATCATAATTGTCATATAAATATTTAGATAACAATGAATATATTTTGTCTGAATATAATTCTTTACTATTTGAAAGTATATTATTATAATTAACTGCCATTTCATTATCTAAATGGAATTCATTAATATTAGTTATCCATTTTCTTGAAGTTTCAGGAATGTGACACACAATGCATTCAGATAATATAGTATCTAAATATGCCTTTTCTTCAGGTAAACCACATCTAAGCATTTTAATCATGTAAAATAATTTATCAAATCTAGATCTGAAAAATGTTGCACTCAACATTAATACTCCATATTTTGAACAAATTACTTGTCTCCATGCTTCTTCTGTTTGCAATGCATCTTTATTTTGAACAGAAAGACATTCATCAATTATAACAAATTTCCATGAATGAGATATTTTATGATCTCTTATTCTTCCTAAAGTTGTTATCACTACTGTATTATATTTTATTTCACATACTTTTTTATTTTTAATAATATCAAGAAGACTACCATCTGCAAGTTGTTCAATAATATTAAAGTCAATAGGTTCAAAATGTTTAACAATTTCATCTTTCCTCAAAGACTAAAGTCTTAAGGATTGCTTTGCGATCCATGTTTTGTATAATTTTGTTGTAGGAACCAATATTAAGAATCCTTTGTATATATCCAAATATTTTTCATGATTATGAATCTTACTTATAACTGACAAAGCTGTTAATGATTTGCCAGCTCCAACATTGGATGCATCTCCAAATCCCTTTCTCTTCATAATAATGATATCATTAAATATACGTTCAGAAGTGCTATTTTGATGATCCCATAATTTTGTTTTAATAATAATTTTTTTATGTTTAGGATTCAATAATTCCTTATTAATCAAATCATTATTATTAAATGTATTCATTTTAAACGACAACATTGACAATGAATCATACATATGTTTATATTCGGGTAGGTTCTTGTTCATTTTATATTTTAATTTATTTTTAGGAATAAAAATTCTAGGATAAAGCATTGACAACATATTCAACATTCTCATTATCATCCCCTCATATTTATAATTAACAGAATCATTAATTTTATGTCCTCTACGATCAACTTGAGATATAATTATTTCATCATTATGATTATTATTAATTTTCATGATAATATTTTTCCAAATATCAATTGGAACATTTGATTTAATTGCTTCAATAATCCAATTAAATACTCTGTAATCTTTATTATTATTTCGTTGAATATTAATTTCTCGCATTTGGTCATTAAATTCTATCATTTTATTATTCTCAAAATCTTGAATAATTTCAACAGTGTTATTACATATCTTATATAATGCCCGTCTAACATTATTTTTGATAATTATATCTTTGATTAAATTAATTTGTTTAGGATAAGGAACTGGTTTCAATAATTTAATACCATCAAATGGCATTATTTTTATATTATCAACATAAAATTCCAATTTATTTATTCCAAGTTTTTCATCTGTTTCGACAATTTTAACATTTATTTTAACATTATTTTTATTAAAAATCCATTCATAACCATCTGGTGCATTAGGCAATTTTTTTATAATATTATTTTGATTCATAAATTCAACATATTGTAATTCTCCAAGATATCTGTCATTTCCTTGTAAATAATTAACATTTTGTGATGTTTGAATGTTTCTTATTTTACATGGTTTTTCAATTGTTCCTGCAACAATTACTTCAATAGATTTTTTATTATTACTTGGTTTTAATCTAATTTTTTCACCAAATATTAATAAAAATGCATTTCGAGATTCAATACTATCATTTTTTGCTTTCATTTTTATTTCAACAAATGATTTATTTTTAGTTTTCATTACTTGATTCATTTCTTGTTTATCATTTTCTTTTTTTATTGAATCTCGTTGTCTTTGTAATATTTGTAATATTTTATATCTGTATACATCAAGTTTAGACAATACAGTTATTTTATTTAAAATATCGAAATGTTTTTTGTATCTAATATTATAACAAGATGAACGCTCCCATATAAAAGAACTCCATTCTTTTGTCGTTAATATTTCACATCTATTTGGAATATATGGTATTGCACTTTGTATATCTAATAATATTGAAGGATCACAATGCATATCGTATGATGCAATTCTAGATTCATTTTCAATATTAACATCACTATTGCTAAAAATTTCCTCTAAAGTCAAAGTATTTAATTTTGAATATGATGATTTTTTCATATAGTCTAAACCTTTTGAAATCATATTAAAATCACCACTCATCATTGGCATAATTTTCAATGATAATTTTAATGCATTTTCAATAGATTGCGTTTCGTTCAATTGTGTTGATAATTTTATATTATCTAAATTTGTTAATTTACCTTGTCTCCAATTCCACTGTTGATTTATTTTATCAGTGTGTTGAATTAATAAAGCAGTATATATTAATTTATTTATTATTATATTAGAAAATTGTAAATCGGGATCATTTTGTGCTATTATTGATAATAATAAAATTTCCAACAAATTAAAATATTTCTCATCACTCAAATATGGTTGGAATTCCTCAATTATACTTATATATAATCTCCATGATAATTGTCTTGATCCACTTATTTTTATAAATTGTTGTTCAGGTAAATTATATTGTTTTGCCTTACTTAGATCTCTCATTGATTCATATAATAATAAAGGACATTTACGACCCCTTCTTATAGCTTTTTGCATTCTAGAAACAAGAATACCAACATTAACTGTATTAACATAATTTGGCTTTTGACTAATAATTTCAAGGTTACTGATAATTACAATTTTTTCTGCATTTTTTGTAATACTGAGAAAATAATCCAAATCATTGTCTTTATCAACTAACCATTCTAAATATTCTTTATTTGATTCAAAATATTTGATATCTTTTTTTAATATAATATTTTCTCCATCCAATAATGGAATTAAACTTATTCCTATTTTTGGAGCATAATTTAATACATTTTCTGTTTTCTTATTCCATTGTTTTTTTTTCTCAATTCCCATTCCATAAGTGCAACAAAATTTAACAGGTGGTTTGCCTTTTCTCCAATCTAATTTATCCATTTCTAAATGGAGTTCATTCGCATTATTAAATATACGTCCTAACCACGATAATGGAACTACACTATTTCCTTTTTTAGAACTTCCTACATTTATTATTTTAAATTTACAATCTAGCAAATCTGATCTTGTCTTTAAAATACATGTTTTAATACTTTCTGTAATATTATCATTATTAATGGCATTATTTATTATTTCATTATAAATTCTATTATATTTATTATCTGGTATTTTAATTTCATTTTTATCAAACCATAATTTTATAATCCCATACATTATATTAATTTGGTCTGTCAAATTATATGAATTTATTTCGCTTATATTTAATGTTTTTAATGCATATTGTAAATTGCTTTCTGCTATGAATTTTATTATTCTTATTATTCTCATACTGGTCAATAATGGTTTCACATCTGTTAATACTTCTATTGATAATCCATTATATTCTCCTTTTCTCATCACAGTTGACATTTGTCCTTTATTTAAACCATAATTAGCAATATTTTGAATATATTTACCATTATCACATTTTTTAGATATAAATGATTTTTTAGCATTTTTTAAAATATAAGATGATAATTCACGAATCTCTGACATTTTTTTTTATTTAATTCAATTTAAATATATTAAATACTCTTAAGATATTTAAATCAATTTTTTTAAAAATTAATCTTCAAGTTTGAATAAAAAAAATTCTTTGTATGTTCATAAATTTTATTAATATTTTATCATATTATTGTTATAATATCTTTATTGATTTTCACTTTCAATCAATATAATTAATTTGTCATATGCTTTATCTATAGAATTATCATATTTAGTTTTTTGACATAATTCTAAATATTCAAAATATATTTTATTTGTATATTGGAATATTTCTTCTGCATTTAAATTTTCTATCTCCATTTCCATATCTACATGGATTATATTATTAATTATTTTTAGATAAGAATTAAAACATGTTCTGATTAAATTTATTCTATCTTTTGTCATAAATTAATTATAATATTAATTACATATTTTTATTCATTAATATTATCAATTTTTTTACATATAAATTAAATTTATTATCTTCAAGTGACATTATTTTTTCTGTTATTTTACAATATTTTATCATGTCAAGAGTTTTGCAACGTATGTAATTCGACACTCAAATTATATTTTTCATAATTATGAATTTTACTTATAACTGACAAAGCTGTTAATGATTTACAAGCTCCAACATTGGATGCATCTCCAAAATCCAATTAGATAATTGTTTATATACTGGTCTTATTGCATGTTAACATTCATTTTAGTTATTTTAATGTTATACAAGTCATCCACATTTAAATAATCATCTTTATTTAACATATTACTTAATTTTTGTACTTTAATATGTTGTTCATCTATTTCAAACATACTTTTCATAATTATTTCACGCATTTTAGTTTTTTCTTCTATTAAAGTATGTAATTTTTTTTTTTCAGTTTCGGTTATATATTCTGATTGATCTTCGTCATACATAGTGATGAGATCCTGCATAATTTTCAAATTTTTTTTATTCATTTCATAATCCATATATGCATGATTTGAATCCAGTAATTTTTTTATTAATAAAAATTCATTGAACAAACCTCGTTCGTATTTTACTGGTATATTATCATTTAAATCAATTTTAAAATCTTCTATTTCTTTTGTAGACATTTTTCCTTGTGCAAATTTATTTTCTATTTTGGTCATTTTTTCATTTTTTATTTCAACAAGTTTATTCACAATTCCTTCCATTTTTTTATATAGATGATTGAAATAATTTAATTTTGGTTTTATTAACGTATTTGAATAATTCATCAAATGATGAATTCCTGGTGGAACAGGAAACTCTTCATTATTTTTATTGAAACGATTGTTCTTTAACCTTAAATAATATTCACCATCTGACAATTCATCAGATTTTATATTATTATATTTATTATTAGGTCCATCCAACCACAATTCAACATTATTATCATTATTACCACCTCCACTCAATATTTTGTTATTTAAATATTTATTTTTATATTTAAAATATTTGTTTCTATAATTTTTGTTTGTCATTTTGTATTATACTATATATAATTATATATATATAATTATAATATAAATGATCTTTTAGTATTTTTTAAAATGTAAAATGACAATTCACGATTATCTGACATTTTTTTGTTTTATTAAATTTTAAATATATTAATTTTCTACTTCTATCAATACCATTAATTTTTCATATGCTTTATCTATTGAATTATCATATTTAGTTTTTTGACAGAATTCCAAATATTCAAAATATATTTCATTTGTATATTGAAATATTTCTTCTGTATTCATTTTTTCTATCTCCATTTCCATATCTACATGGATTATATTATTAATTATTTTTAGATAAGAATTAAAACATGTTCTGATTAAATTTATTATATCTTTTATCATAAATTAATTATATTGTTATCTGTATATTTTTATTCATTAATATTATCATTTTTTTACATATAAATCAAATTTATTAAATATTAGTATTTTATTTAATTGTTAATCTTATCATTTTTTCTAATTCATTTGATAATTTATATACAATTTTACTGTCTTCAAGTGAAATTATTTTTTCTGTCATTTTACAATATTTAATCATGTCAAGAGTTTTTTTATAATTTACAATTTGATCAAAACTTAAATTATTGAAATTTTCTATTTTAGTATTAAATGCTTTCTCAAAATCTTTTTCAAATAAAATATAATATTCTTTAAAACAGTTTTGTAATGCATTTAATTCAATGCTCAAAGTATATTTTTCAATTAATTTTTCAAGATATTGTGAAGCAGGACATATCGTTATATTGTTCCATGACATATTACAATGAATCAAAACATCAATATCATTTTTATATTCTTTAATTTCTTCTAAACTTAAATTATTAAAATTCTCTATCAAAATTTTATTTTCATTTTTTACTATATTGTAATACAATTGTAAACAAGATTGTAATGTTCCAAGATTTGTATTAAAATTATTATTCATTTGGTTATTTTATTTTGTATTATATAAACAATTTTAATAGATATTTTTTTTTTCAATTTTTTTTTATGTTTTGTTTATAAAATAAACAAAATATAAAAATAAAATTAGGTTGCAAGACTCAATTTTTTTTTATGTTTTGTTTATAAAATAAACAAAATATAAAAATAAAATTAGGTTGCAAGACTCAATTTTTTTAAACAATGAAAATGTTTATACAAATAACATAATTTGTTCATTTTATTTTATATCATAAACTAAATTTTTTTTCATAGTATCTTTTTATTATTTTGTCATATTACATTTAACTCGCATGTCAAAAATATCATTATAATGATAAAATATTTTTACCTTATTCATATCCTACTTCTTCGAAATATTTCTGAACAAGTTCAGCAGTATCACCTTTATATTTTATCCATAATTTATCCAATACCTTTTCATCAGTCAATACCATATCTATATAAGTTTTTTTATCATCATCAGACATTCCATTAAATGATTGTTCCTGAGTCTTTACTTTTTCGATATTTTGTTTTTGAAGATTATTTTGTTCTTGAGTAATATTATTTTCGTAATGATTATTATCTATATTATTTTGCTCTCGTGATGTTTCGAATGTCTGTTGAGAGATAACTTTATTGTTTGTATTATTTTGCTCTTGTAATGTTTCGAATGTCTGTTGAGAGATAATTTTATTGTTTGTATTATTTTGCTCTTGTAATGTTTCGAATGTCTGTTGAGAGATAATTTTATTGTTTGTATTATTTTGCTTTTGTAATGTTTCGAATGTCTGTTGAGACATGACTTTATTATCTTGGTTTTGAGAAATAATTGGACAAAACCTTATATTTTGCTGTTTCATTGCTATTGGATCGAATACTTTTGATTTCTCAACGATAAATAACCTCAAATTTGGATGGATTTCAAATATTCCATTCAAATTTTTTTTAGAAGCAAATTTCATAGTTTCTATTTCCAGAGAGAACCATTCATCATCATTATTTTTTAATTCTTGTTCATCAAAACTTAATTCATTGTAATCAAATAAATCCTTATCATGATCAATAATTTCATCATAATACACTCTATGATTATTGAAAATGAAATCATTTTGTATTTTTACAGTTCTTTCTAATAACGACATTAGTGTTTTAATTGATAAATTTTGAAATGGAATGGTAAATTTTTTTTTTATTGTGTCAAAAATGACTTGAATTTGCAAATATTCATTTGAGTTGACCACCTTTTGATTGTTCTCCAATACTGTTATCTTCGCTGTGTTGTTGGTTGTTATGCTATCCATTTTTTGTATTTGAATTTATTTATTTTAAAATTTATGTTTTATTTTTAATATTTAATTTCATATATTATAATGTCTTCATGAAGCATTTAATATTTCAATTTTTTTTTAATCATATTCAAAGATCGAATCTAATTAAAAAAAAATTAGATTATAAACTCAATTTTTTTATTAAACAAAATTGTTATGAAATAAAATCATCAAGAGTTTTCAAACTATTATAAGTTGTGTCAAAAATTTCATTAATATTTAAATTTTGAATATAACGATTTTCATATTCATCAATTAATGAATTTAAATGTTTAGAAGCATCATTAAATTTATCATGATCAATATTACAAAATCTAAACATATCTAAAATTTTTTTATTATTTTTTATTTGGATAAAATTAAGTTCATTAAAATTAATTATTTTAATATTACATGTTTCTTCAAAATTATTTTTTTTTAATGTGTCATAGAAAATTTTGAAACATATTTGAAGAGTTTGTAAATCATTATCATGATTATTTGACATTGACAATATATAATAGAGTTATATAAATTTAAGAAAGAAATATTTAAATACTTCTTACAATATAATTATTCATCAATATTTTTTCATATATAAATCTGCTATTTTTTTCATTTCATTTTTTTCATTATTTGTTTTTCTTGTCCAATGAACTACTTGCATTGATGTTGCATAATTTTTTTTAAGTTCTTTTTTATTATCATTTATAAAATTATAATACAAAGAGTCCCAAACTTTATGCCAACTATATTCTGAGTCATCAAGTATAATTTTATTACCACTACTTTTATTATAATTGCTCATTTTAATAATATAATTTGATGAGCTAAAATAAGGTCTTGTCATCATATTAGATTTAGATGAATATTGTGACATTCCATATACATTTGGATACATCACCCAATTATAAGAATCAACAAATAAACTCATGAACCATTTAAATACATCTTGAGGATATATTTTATTAATTAACATAAAATTTCCAATATACATTAACCTTTCAATATGATGCAAATATCCATATTCAATTGTTTTTTTAATTAAATCATCAATAACTATAATATCCGAAGTGTTTTTACCTGTGAACCAGTATCTTTTTAATTTTTTATTATGATTATAATGATTATTATTTTCAAGATTTGCTCTGTCACATATATAAAACATTCTTACATATTCACGCCATCCTATAATTTGTCTTATTATTCCTTCAAGACTTGGTAATGGTATTTTATTATTTATTCCATAATCTTCTAATTCTTTTATTACATATTTTGGAGTTAATAATCCTATATTCAACAATGGACTTAATAATGAATGACAACCAAAAGGAATATCAATATCAACAGCATCTTGATATGGTCCAAAACATTTTAATCTATTTTTAATGAAATTTTTTAAATGTTTTTTAGATTCATTATGAGTTATTGGCAAATAAAAATTAGTTGATCCTGGATTATTTTTAAAATTTTTTATTACATATTTTTTAGCTTCATCTATATATTTATTTGTATTAATATTTGGAATATAATTCTTTTTTTTATCATTTTTAATATCATCATTAAATTTTTCTCTATTATAAACATCATAGGACCATTTATTGCCAATTGGTTTATTTTTTTTCATCAAAATATTATATTTTTTTCTTTGCCAAATGTAAAAGTTTTTATGATTGTTTTTATTTTCATTAAAATAATTTTCTAATTCTTCTGTTGGTGTTATAAATAATTTTGTTTCATGTATTATTACATTTTTTTTATATTTTTTTTCTTGTTTATTAATATCTTCAATAACTAAATGATCAACAGGATCATACATTTCAATATTATTATTATTAATTTTATTAAAAACATAACTTAAATTTTTTTTTACTTTATTATGATCAATATATTTAACCTTACATTTGTATTTATTTTTAATATATTCGGCATAATATTTCATAGATGCTCTGTGTAATATTAATTTTAATTTATGATATTTATATAAAGAAAAATATACATTATGTTCAATAATATAAGCAGTTGTATTACTATCTAGTAAATTATTTTTTTCAAATAAAGAATTAGGAAATATTAATACAGATTTCATTTTTTTATGTTGAATATTGATATATATCTATATAAACATGATTAAAACAAAACTCTATATTTTAATTTTTTTAATTATTATATATATATTTTATAAATTTTCAAATTCCAATAAATCTAAAAGTAATAATATACTTGACAATTATGATAAATTAAAACCTATTGAACTTATTGATTTTGAACTTGATAAACGATCATTTACTGAAAGAGATGATGTTACAAAAATGGTTAATTTAAATGATTATATGGATAAAGGATTATCACATGAACAGATTTCAGATTTAGTTGCTCTTAAACTTAAATTAAGCAAATTTAAAAAAATATATAATCAACATAATCATGCACAATGGTCGCCTCATACACATATAGGGAAATATTTAATAGATGATCATATGGAGAAAAAAGGTTTTGATTATATTTAAATATATTATATTATCTCAATCTAATATATAAATTAACAATGAATAATTTTTTTGATGATTATTATCGTTGTGATTCTAATGTTTCACAATTAGATGATGGTGCTTGTAAATGGTTAAAAGTTCAACCTCCAACAACTATGCCAAATCTTGTTCCATATTTGAAAAAATTTACAAAATTCCCTCCATCCAAGTTAACAATATCCAAAGATGGAACTTTTATCCCTATATGGATGAATAATTATTAACATGATTTACATAATAAAATGATATCAAATAACAAATCACAAAATATAGTTGAAAATAAAAATACAAATAAATATTTAAATAACTATATTGATTTATATGATATAATCTTAATTATTATTCTTTTAATATTTATTATAATTGTTATTAAAAAAATATAAATATATCGTTATTTAAATCTAAAACATCATAATTTGAAATTATATTATTTATATACTTTCAAATTAAATTTACTTTTGAATTTTTTTCGAATTTAATTTATTTTCTTCATTGATGTGATTAATAGATAATCAAGTGAATCAAATATTTGATTTTTATTATTTGTGAATTTAATAGTAAATAAACTTACTGCTTCTAATATATATCTACACAATAATGATATATCAAGTATTAATTTAGATGTATCTTTGTCATTATCATAATTATATAAACAATCGAAATTCAAATGACTTATTTTTTCTGTCACTGGTGTTATTTTTTTTTTAATATTTTCAATCTTTTCCCATATTTTATCAATTCCCATAAAACTATTACCATTCCATGCCCAACATAATACCCCAGTTTCTAAATTTATACTCAATATTGGAATAAAATCTATTTGATATTTATTTTCATTATCTATTTCAATTGTCGTAGTTCCAGTATGCAATGTAGATTCATCTAATTTTAATTTTTTGCCTGAAAATATATTAGTATTTTTAATAAATTCGTCATTTTCTTTTTTATATTCTTGATAAATTTTTTTCAATAAATCATTTTTTTCAATTTTGTTATCATTTGCATCGACAAATTTAAAGTCATCTATAAACATTTCTTCATTAATTTCTTCATTAATTTCTTCATTATTTTCAATGCTATCTATATCATTTTTATTATTTTTATCTTTTTTATCATTTTTATCTTTTTTATCTTTTTTATCTTTTTTATCTTTTTTAATGTCAGCATCATTTGCAATATCAAGAATTTTTACATCATATTCGAAATTAAATTTTTTTTTATTTAATATTGATAAATATGATTTTCTAATATTATTTTCTTGTTCTTGAACAACATCAATGTATTTTTTTTTATATTTATTATATTCATGTTCATAATTCATCATATATATATATATTCTATAATGATTATATCTTTGAAATAAAATAAAATATTATTTGCGAATTATTCCAATAAATTGAAAATGTTTAATTAAAGCAGTCCAATAGTTATCATAACATGTATATGGTATATTATATTTATTACATATATCTACTAAAATGTAATTAATTTCTGGATAATGAATTGGATGTATATTAGGACACAAATGATGTGTTATTTGATTATTTAAACCAGTTACCAAATAATTAATAAATTTTGATTTTGGATTGTATTCAATACTTGTTGTTATTTGATGAACAATCCATTCATTATTTGTATTATTTTTTAATTGTGTATAATTAAAAGCATCACAAGTTATATGAGACACTTGACTTACAAAATAAAAAATTAAAGTATATAATATTCTTGGTATGAATGTAAAACAAAGACCTTTAAAAAAACCAAAATTAAAAATCATATAAATTGGAATTATAATAATAAAACTTAATTGAATAATATATGTTATGAATTCAAAATTAGTTAAAAATTTTACATTTTTTTTATGTGTCAATATAATAAAAGATCTCAACATATTAGGATAAAAAGTCATTGTCATCATTAAAGGTATAAAATAATTATACAATGGTTTAATTAATAAATATTTTGCACACCATTTTAATTTTAAATTTGATATATTTTTATAGTGATTGTAATCTGGATCTTTTTTTATTATATTTGTATTAATATGATGTTCAATTACATGTTGATTCATCCAATGCATAGGTAAAGAATGATAGATTCCTAATATTGAAATTAAATCATTAACTAAAGGAATTTTACTAATTGCATAATGAGTTGAACTATGTAAAATTTCACCAGAAAGATATAATCCAAATATACTTACAAATGGTAAAGACAACCAATAACCATTAAACCAATAATAATAACAAATCAAATTAGCAATAAATAATACAAAATAATTGAACCATGTAAAATTAGTTGCTTTATAATTTTTATTTTTAAAATGATTTTGTAATTTTTTTTTATAATCATTAAAAATAACAGGATTAGACCAATTAAAAATACTTGTAATTTCTGTATCTTCAGCTTCACGAATATAATATTTTTTCATAATTTCTTCAATATTTTTTGATGATAATATATGATAACTGTAAAATAATTCAGTGCAATCACGATTTTCATTTTTTCTTAAAATATAATCACCTCCAGGATGTTTATTTAAAAATGTTTCCAAATTGTAAACTTTTTTATTTATAATCCAAATAGGTTTATTATTGTTCATTATTCTTCAATATATTATTATATTAATTAATATTTTTTAAGATAATATTATAATATACATAATATTTTATTATCAATTTTTTATTAATTTAATATTGATTTGACTTTATTCATATATTGTGGTAACATTTTGATAACAAAATAAAATACAGACAATGTAATTATCATATTTGTCAATATATTTATTATTTTATCGAACCTAAAATTTATTCCAAAAACAGAAACTATAATATCATTGTCACCATTGCTTGTTCCACGAGTTCTTTTAATTATTGGTATTATAATACCAGTTGATACTGCAGTTGATAAATCTCGAACATAATTTGCTATAATAATACCGATTGCACTTCCAACAATATTTTGTTCTGATATGAATTTCCAAAAGTCTTCAGCTACAAATAGTAATTTATCTTGATTAACTAAGTCAGTTATCATTTTGTTATATATAAATAAAATAAAATAAATTAAATATAATTCATGTCTAAAAGTTTTTCATTATCTTCTATTTCAATTAGTTTGATTATATCATCCATTTTTAATGTTGGAATTAATGTTTTCATATTACCAGTTTTTAGCTCAGTTAAAGCTGATAATTTAGCTTTTTGTTTACGAAATAATATTTTTTCAACTCCAGTATTTGCCGTAAAATAATATATATTTATTTCTTCCGACATTTGTCCAAATCTGAATATTCTACCAATTGCTTGTTGAACTTTTGACGCATTCCACCAAAAATCTATTAATAATACTGTTGAAGCAAATTGTAAATTTAATCCTTCTGCTCCTAATTGATAAGTTAATAACATAACTCCATTATTACTGTTTTCAAATTCTTTTATTAAATTACCTCTTGCATTTCCATTCATTGAAGCCAACATTCGAAATACTGGTCTGTTTAATAAACCATTTCCAATAAAATATTCTAAAATATCCAAATATGATTTAAAACAAGTAAATAATATTATTCGCTCATTTGGATGTTTATTAATACATTCAATACTTTCTCTCATTCTGGATGATTTTATGGATTCCTCAGTATCTAACCAATCATATAATCCTAATTTATTTAATTCGTTCATTATTATTTCAGACAATTCTGTTTTCTTTTTGAAATCACTTGCATTTATTGATATACTTGTTAATGGTATTAATGGACATATTAAACATTGACGCATATAAAGAATCATTGTTAATTTATAACTGTTCATTAATTTTATACCTTCTTGATCTCCTATTAATACTGCTTCATCTGCTCTTTTTTTTATTTCATTTAATATTTTTTTCATCATTATATATACCACTTGTTCGTTATCATCTAGTTGGTGACTTATAATTTCTTCATTTACTTTAGGGGGCTTGAATTCTTCATTTTTTAATCTCTCTATTAATGTGTTATTTAATCCTTTAAAATTTTCACTGTCTAACATTCTTTTCATTTCCGGTAATGACCTTGGTTTATTAGGCTCATTTAATATAATATAATAACCTAATATACGACTAATTTTAGGTTCATCAAAAATTGTTCCAGATAGCAACCATCTCCTTTTTGAACTTACTGCTCCTAATGATTGACACCATATTGTCTCAATATTTGTATATTTTTGAACTTCATCAATTATTAATGACCCCCATTTTTCAGAATAAAATATTCCATTTCCAACAACATGATTTATAAATGGTTTATCTGATGATGTATATCTTGTTATATATCTATTCGTTCTTCTATTATATTGCTGATTCTGAAATAATTTATTTATTTCACAATCTTTATAAGCTTTTGCTAATACATCTATAGTTGTCAATACTAGTTGCACATCTTTTTCTAATTTCCATTCTTTTATATTGACATTTGAATTATGAATTACTTCGTATTTCAATTTATCACCAAAAAATTTATTTATTTCACGTATCCAATTTGATAACAAACTCAAAGATCCAACTACTAATATTTTATCATTTGAATCTTTATTACAATACAATGATATTACGATTGATAACAAAGTTTTACCGCTCCCTAATGGTAGGGATATACCTGCTTGATTTTTTTTTACACAATCTATTAATACATTCTTTTGAAATTCATTTAATTTTGGATATATGTATTGAAACATCCTTTCATTATTTGTGCTTGGTTTTTTTTTTTTTAATATATTATTTATATTATTTTGAAGTTTCTTGTTTTTTTTATCTATTATTCTTTTTTTTTCTTTATCTTTTTTCATCTTTTCAATATTATTATATATCTTGACGTCATTTTTAACATTGTTATCTATTTTATCATTTTTAACATTGTTATCTATTTTATCATTTTTAACATTATTATCTATTTTATCATTTCTAACATTTTTATCTATTTTATCGTTTTTAATATTGATATCTATTTTATCATTTTTAATATTGATATCTGGTTTATTATTTTTAACATTGTTACACGTGTTAGTAATTTCAGAATCATAATACATCATAGATTCCTGAATAGCCAATGCTAATTTCATATCCATTTCCATGTCATTGTCAATATCAAGATTTAAATTATTATCAAGTTCTGCCATTTATTAATAATTATAATTAACTAATATACATTAAATCATTAATTTTATATATTAATTTTTTTTACAATATAAAAATTGATATATAAAATCAATATTAAACATTTTATATATATACATAACTTAATATACATTATTTATATATGACTGAAGTAAATTGTTCAATATGTTTTACAACGTTCGAGACTGGAGAATTGCGTTATACATGTGCTGATCATAATTGTCAAATTTTTACATGTGTTGATTGTATTGAATTACTTATCGAATTTTCAGAAAAAAATAATAATATTCCTGAATGTCCTAGTCCTGATTGTAAATCAATATATATATTATCTGGTTTAAAAAAATTGCCTCAAGATGTTATTAAAAAATATAATCATTCATGTCTTAAATATATTATGAAATCTGATAATGATATACATAAATATATTGAAGCAGATGCAATTGTGAAGAAAATTAGAAAAGAGCGATTAGAATTTTTAAAGACAAGATATCCAAAAGGAATATTTTTAGTAGCTAATATAGTTTTTAAAAATAGATTAAATAAATTGAACAAACAAAAGAAAGAAGAAATCAAGTCATTTATGAATTTATCTAACAAGATATGTTTTAATATTACATGTAATGGACATTTAAATAAAGAATATAAATGTATGATATGTGATACAGAATTTTGTGAAAAATGTGAAAATATAAAGACAATAAATCATGTATGTAAAAAAGCTGATATTGCGAGTCTTGATATAATAAATGATATGAGACATTGCCCTAAATGTAATTTACCAATATTCAAATATGAAGGTTGTGATGCCATGACATGTCCAAGTTGTAAAACTAATTTTCAATATAGCACTGGTGAAATATGGGCTGCAGGTAATCATAGCAATTATAAATTAGATCTAGGCAATGATGTTAAATTATTGTCGAATTATTTGACTGAATTAATTCCAGATACTGAAATAATGGAATTGATATTAAAGTTTGAATCTCTTAAACCTACTGTTAAATCAAATAAAATTATGACCAAGGCAATTAATGATTACACTATAGATAAAGATACTGATAAAGCAGCAACTGAAATTGCCAAAAAAATTAATATTCTCACAAAAAACAAAATAAAAATTAAACAATATAATAAAATATTAGTAGAAATTGAAAAACTTGTAAGAAATTCTTCAAATGTTGAAGAATTAAAAGAACAAATTAATAATTGGATAAATATTTTTCTAGATAAATAAATCAGTCATTTCTCACATAGTATAGGAAATCAATTAACTATTTATATATACGTATATATACATACTTATTAAACAATGATAATAATTTTATATTTTTATAATTATTATCATTAACCTAATTTAATATTATTTTTGTCTTGATTCAACAAAATATGTTGTTCTTCCTGCTATTTGTTCATTAGTTATTTCATTACCTTGGTTATCAATTTTACGTCCATAAACTCGAAAATTATAGGGAGTTTGTATTTTTTTTGGCAAAATTTTTTTAATATTTTTTGGTATTTTAATATTATTTTCGTTTAATTGTTCAACAAAACATGAAAATGCTACATAACGGACTGCATTATGTAATCTTTTAATCTCCAATAAATTTAAAGATTTTGCTATCCTTTTTGGATTAATTTTACTTATATATAACGCTTCGTTTTTAATATAATTTCCAATACCTGCAAATTTAGTTTGATTTATTAATAAACTACTTATAATAATTTTGGATTTTGTTATGACATTCTTGAAATATTCTAATGTAAATTTATTTGAAAATACTTCTTCTCCCAATTCTTTTATTTTTTTTTCATGTTCTTCATGTTTATAAATTTTTATATTTGTAAAATTTCTTCTTGTTGTTATATAGATTTTGTTTTTGTCAGTTATTATTTTATATTTTGTATTTTTTGATTCATCATTTAGAATTACCCATCCTGTCAACATTAAATTTATATGTATATAATAATCTTTTGTTTGTATCCATAATTTTTTTCCTTTTGACCCAATATCAATGACTCTGCTTTTTTTTGGAAATTTAATTTTTTCATTCCCTTTTAATACTTCAATTTGTGTTATATTATCATTGATTAATTTTTTTAAATATTCTGCTAAAAATCCAACTTCGGGTGCTTCTGGCATATAATTTAATAAACATTTTAATATTCATAATATTATATGTTTTAATAATTAATTTTATACATAAAATATTATACATAAAATATTATACATGTTGAATTTATTTATACTTTTTTAATAAAAAAATTTAAATATTATAATCCAATATTTCAAATGATAATATTTTATCTTCTATATTGTGTGTAATATATGGTTCTAGTAATAATTTCATCATTTCATCATTTTTTTCTATCTTAAAACAAAAATTTTTAACTCTTGTTCTAGTCACTTTTTTATTTTCACAATTATATATAACATATTTAATATATTTTTCTTTTTTAGCATATATACCATATTTTAGATGAAATGGTATACCATTCCACAATATATTATTTTGTGACAATTTATCTACAATTTCTTGAGGTTTTAATCCGAATATATTTTCATGTCCTATATATTGTTGACCATAATTTGAAATACAATTTCTTTCAGAATCTTTTATAGATCTCCAAATCATATGATCTAATAATTCTTCTTTTTTTTCTTCAAATATCAATATTCTTGAATCAAAACAAAATTGAGGATTATTTAATTTTTCTAATATTATTTTTATTGATCTCTTATCATCATATTCAGTTTGTCTATTTTTCATTTGATTTTTTATGTGATGACAAAATCTGGTGCTGCAATATCCTGCTGTTATACTACATAATTTCATTAAACGACCATTAAATATATGACATTTATTATTAATTTTATTGTCATATTCGTCTTGTGAACATACATTACTAAATATTAATGATATTTCATCACTATGTGTATATGCTGTCATTGCATTGAATTCAATTAATAAATCATTCATTGTTGACACCATTGCTTTTACAAATATATCATCAAATGGTTTCATAAATCCTTTCGTAAATTTAGAAAATTTTTTACCATCCAATCTTAATACAAATGGAATATATGGTTTAATATATTTTTCATTACTTTTTTCAATTTCCTTCATTCTTATACTCAAATTGTCAATATTTTTCCACGATGAATGTTGTCTCAAGGATTGATGTGTTGTGCATTCATTTAAATGATTAGTTTGAATTTGTTTCTTATTATTCATTATTTTTTATAATATTAATATATTGCAAATATTTGATTTCCAATATATTAAATAATCAATTTTTAATATTAAAATGAATGAATAAATAAATTAATATTATAATTTTGATAATATTATTTTTTTTCTTGAGTTATAATTTTCTATTTCACGTAATATATTTTTATTTCTTTTATCTAGTGCTATATTTTTCAATGTTAATTTATTCTTTTTATATTGCAGTCTATCAATTGTGCTATTTTTAAATAAATCTTTTTTATATGGATCTAGACCGTTTACTAGTAAATCTTGTATTATTTTTTCACTACCATGTAAACCATTTCCTAATACGACTGCATCTAATAGAGTCCAACCATTTACATCTTTTTGTTCTAAATTTGATCCATATTGTTTTAATAATTTATATAATTCATAATTTCCTCTCCAGCAAGCCCACCACATAGGCGTTTGATAGTAGCTGTCATATACATCTACTGTATGTATTTCATCTAATATTTTTTTCATATCAAGCACCGTTAATTTACCATTATATGCTTTCTCATGTGCTTTAGTCCATTTATTTTTAGAAAAATGTATTAAAACGTCAAAATCCAATATTTTATCATATTTATAATGTTCATCTTCTTTAATATCATGTGAGAATAATGTGCAGTATTCTTTTCTATCGATACAAGTTAATAATCCTATTTTTGACATTGTTAAATAATATATTATAAATTAATTATATACTACGTAGTATCATACATTCTATTTTTCATTTTTTTTTTATTATTATTTTATCAATTTATGCATATTCTATATATCATTTTTAAATATTATAAATAGATATAAAAATATATGATATGTTAATAATTAATAATATAAATAAATGAGTCAAACATATAAATTCGAAGCTGAAATTAGTCAATTAATGAGTTTAATCATTAATGCATTTTATTCAAACAAAGATGTATTTTTAAGAGAATTGGTATCAAATGCATCTGATGCTCTTGATAAAATTAGATATGAATCTTTAACATCTCTTAATGCATTAGATCTTGAAAAAAAACTCGAAATTAAAATTATTCCTGACAAACTTAATAAAACACTTACCATTTGGGATACTGGTGTTGGTATGACTAAAGATGATCTTGTAAATACTCTTGGAACTGTTGCTAGAAGTGGCACCAAAGCATTTATTGAAAATTTAAAAAATAACAGTGATGTCAAGATGATTGGTAAATTTGGTGTTGGTTTTTATTCTGCTTATCTTGTTGCTAATAAAGTTGATGTTGTTACTAAAAATAATAATGATCAATGTTATCTGTGGGAATCTGACTCTGCTGAAAAAGGAGGTGAATTTACAATTTCCCCTTATGAAGATGGTGAACTTACAAGAGGAACAAAGGTTGTTTTACATCTAAAAGATGATTGTTTGGAATATTTAGAAGAAAGCAAAATACAAGATATTATTGAAAAACATTCAAATTATATCAGTTATCCTGTTTTACTTTTAAAACACAAAACAAGAGATGTTGAAACAAATGAAAGTGATGAAACTAAGGAAACCGATGAAACTAAAACTGATGAACCAGTTATTGAAGAATTAGAAAAAACAGAAACTGAAAAAAAAACTGAAGCATATTCTGAATTTGACCAAGTTAATGCTAGTAAACCTTTATGGACCAAAAAAGCAAGTGATGTAACTGATGACGAATATAAAGCATTTTATAAAAATTTAGCTGGAGATTATGAAGATTATTCATTTGTATCTCATTTCAATGTTGAAGGTAATTATGAATTTACTGCTCTTTTATATATCCCTAAAAGACCTCCTTTTGATATGTTTGATCAACAAAAGAAAAATAAAAATGTTAAATTACATGTCAGAAAAGTATTTATCACAGATGAATGTGAAGATTTAGTTCCTGAATATTTAAATTTCCTTAAAGGTGTTGTTGATTCAAATGATATTCCACTTAATGTTTCTAGAGAAATGTTACAACAAAACTCTTCATTAAAAGTTATGAATAAACAAATCACTAAGAAATGTATTGATTTATTAACAAAATGTTCAAATGATGAACCAGATAAATATGATGAATTTTATCAAAATTATTCTAAAAATATTAAATTAGGTGTCCATCAAGATGAAAAAAATAGAACCAAATTAGCTGATCTTTTAAAATTCTTCACTACTAATCACAAAGACAAACAAATCTCATTTAAACAGTATCTTGATGAAATGAAAGATGGACAAAAAGATATTTATTATATCGCCGGTGAAACTATTGGTTCTCTTGAAAATTCTCCATTTTTAGAAACTCTTAAAAATAAAGGTTATGATGTTTTCTTAATGGTTGATCCTATTGATGAATATGTTACACAACAATTAAAAGAATATAATAATAAAAAAATTGTTAATGTTTCTAAAGATAAATTTGAACTTGATGATTCTCAATCTAAAGATGATAAAGATAAATTAGATCAAGATTTCAAAGATTTATGTTCTTTTATTCAAACTACATTAACTGGTAAAATCGAAAAGGTTGTTTTGTCTAACAGATTAGTTGATTCTCCTTGTGCTTTAGTATCTAGTCAATATGGTTTATCTGCCAATATGGAACGTCTCATGAAAGCTCAAACTTTACGTGACCCTCAAATGATGATGCATATGGTTGGTAAAAAGATTTTAGAACTGAACCCTAATAATAATCTTGTTAATATTCTCAAATCAAAATTTGAAGCTGATAATTCATCTCAAACTGTTAAAAATCTTGTCTGGTTATTTTATGATACTGCTCTTATCACATCAGGCTATTCTGTTGATAATCCAACTAATTATGGTAAAAGAATTTATAATGTTGTTGCTGCTAGTTTACAAGATTTCGATGAACCATCAACTGAAACAATAGTTGAACCTACTAATGAACTACCTACTGAACCTACTACTGAACCTACTACTGAACCTACTACTGAACCTACTACTGAACCTACTACTGAACCTACTACTGAACCTACTACTGAACCTACTGAAACAAATGATGATGAAATGATGCCTTCTTTAGAACAAATTGATTAAATAATACATGTCTGATGTATATTATATTTTTATTAATATATAAAATATTTTAAAAATAATTAAAATATTTTATTTTAATGAATCAATTATTTGGTTTATAATTTGTTTTAAGTGATATATAATAATATTTTTTATTATTAGCTTCATTGTGTATATTAATTTCACTATAATGAATATTATTTGAAAAATTATTAAAATTATATTTAATTGGAACTTTTAATATGATAAATTTAACAGTCTTGCCATACATATTAATTATATCTATTATTTCATTATCTTTTAAGAATTCATTTTTTATAATTTTTAAATCATTTGTAATAATTGGACAAGATGAGATAAATATTATGTCTTGATCAATTGAATTAATTTTTTTTATTATATCATTGTCATCATAAATAGTAATATTTTTTTTATCTTCAATTAACTTTTCAACATTTTTTATTTCTTTTTTATTAATTATTATATTAATTTTTTTAAAAATTTTATTATAATCAAGTAAATCATCATTTGTAGATATAAATGGTGTTATATATGTTACATCTAATTTTTCATATTTCATTATTTTTTTCATGATTCTTATTATTCTTGGTTCAAGCATATTATAAATAAATAAACAAAATAAAAATGATTTATCTTTTAATTTTTCTCTTAATTTTTTTCTTTATTATAAATTTAGATTTATGTGGTAATCTTATTGTTTCGTCATCTGAATCTGAAATTAATTTGGGATGGTCACCTATATCATCATCACAAATATTTTTTATATCACAATCGTCTATCATATCATTTTCATCACAATCTTCATCATCTAATTCTCCAGAAATATGCTGTTTTTTAGTTTTTTTATTAGTTGTATCTCTTTCATAAATTTCTTCATCTGATGGATATTCTAAAGATTTTCTCAATCTATTTATTTTAACATTGAGTTTGTTTCTAATTATTTCAACATTATTATTAGAATCCGATAAAGGTATCTTTTTTTTAGCTATTAATTTTCCAATTTTTCTATATGCAGATCTTATTAATTTGAGTTCATTATTGCTTAAGAAATTTATAGTTGCTTTATATTTGTCTTTTATAAATATACAAGCTGTTAAATATAAAATGACATAATGTTTTGTTATTGACTCGTGAGCAAATATATTTTCACTGAAACAAATATTTATTATATCTCTTGCTTTGTCCATATATAATTGATCATTATTATTTAGTTTTTCTAAATAAGTATTTAATTTACTTTTATTTGGAATTAAATGAGTTTTATTTTTAATCATATACATAATTTTTGCAATTATTGGAACATGTTCATATCTTGAAACATTTTTAAATTTATTTAATTTATTTTTGATATTTTCTTCACTACAAAATTTTCTGAATTTTACACTTATTTCATTATTATGTATAATTGAAAATAAAATCTCTCCATCAGTTAATTTTTTTCCATGTTGAATTCTATTAAAAATATCTATTTGGTCTTGATATGATAAATCTTCATATACTACTATACTAATATATCTATTATTAAATAATAAATTTCTTTCATCTGTATTCATAGAACGAAATTTACTATTTAATTGATATTTTTTTGGAACCTGACTGTAATATAATAATTCTTTTTTGCCTTTAGAAATAAATTCAACTGGTATCATATTATTATAAAATTTATTGAGTGAATGTATTCTTTGTTTTCCATCAATTACTTTATTATTTCCATTTTTATGATTAAATATCAAATTATTTGGAACAATGCCTATTATTACAGAATTTATAAAATTACTCATTAATTGATCATCCCATACAATATCCCGTTGATAATCTGTATTTGCATCTATTTTTTTATTCAAAACATTGGTTATGATATTTATAACTGAATCTGTGCGATTTTGTGATGTATATTTGCTATCCATTTTTTTCAAATTATTTTAATGAGATTATAAAGGACTAATTATTTTTCATATATATATTCAATTTTTTTTATAAAATAAATTTGTTTAAAATAAATTATATCAAAGATCTTATTAATTAAATATTTATTTAGTTAATAAAATAAATTATAAAGATTTTTTAATTTAACATTTCTTCATCTTCATCATCTGTTGGATATTCTAATTCATTTCTTAATCTATTTAATTTAAGATTAAGTTTTTTTCTAATTATTTCTACATTATAATTAGATTCTGATAAAGACAAATCTCCAGTAGTTATAAAGTTTATAATTTTTCTATGTGCTGATCGCATTAATTCACATTCATCTTCATCTTCAATTAAAGAATTAATATTTTTTTTGTATTTATCTTTTATAAATATACAAGATATTAAATATAAAGTATCATAATGATATATCATTGAAGAATGTCCTAATAATTTTTCACTGAAACAAATATTTATTATTTCTTTCATTTTATCCATATTATCATTTAAATCATCGTTATCCAAATATTTTATATATTTATTTAAAATATCTTCAGTTGGAATTGAATAAGTTTGATTTTGTATCATATACATAATTTTTAATAATATTGATACATGTTCGTATCTTTGAGTATTTTTAAATTTATTTAATTTTGATACAATATCTATGTCGTTACATAATTTTTTAAATGTCATACATGTCTGCTTATTTTGTAGAACTGAAAATATTTTTTCATTATTGGTTAGTTCATTTCCTTGATGGATCCTATTAAAAATATTTATTTGACTTTTATATGACAAGTTTTCATAAACTATTATATTCATGTAACGATTATCAAATAATGTATTTCTTTCGATATTATTCATGGAACGATAATGTGAATTTGATTTATATTTTTTCGGAACTTTGTTGTAGTATAAATATTCTCTTTTTCCATTTGAAATATATTTTACTGATATCTTATTTTTTGAAAATTTAACTAATGAATATATTCTTTGTTTTCCATCAATCACTTCTTGATGTCCATTAATATTATTATTAAATATTAAATTATTTGGAACTATGCTGAACATTACAGAATTTATAAATTCACTCATCATTTGATTATTCCAAATAATTCCACGTTTATAACTTAATTCAGTATCTAGTTTTCCTTCTTTCATATTATAAATAATATTGCTCACAGATTGTGTCAAGCTCTGTGATTTATATTTACTATGCAGTGTATGAACCATTTTTGAATATTGTTACTATGAAGTATATGATGTTATTAATATATTTTAAGTTTTTTCATATATATATTCAATTTTTTATTAAACAAATATAAATTTATTTAATAAAAAATATATTAGATTGTGAAATTTAATTTATTTTTAAAGAAAAATATTAATATATTATTTTAATTAATTCATATTATTTTCTTTTTAATAATGATACTCCTGCCATTATACCACCAATTAATAATGATATTGCCAAACCAGCCATTAATATTTTATGTATTCTGTTATCTGCTTCAATAGCATTTTTCTCTCGTTTATATCTATGTAAAGAAATATGTAATTCAGTATCTTTAACATCGCTTTTGTCTAACTCAATACGCAACATTAATATACCATTCCAATAAAATCCAGTATATTTATATTGTTCAACTACAAATTCATCTTTGTTTTTGTCTAATATATCTAATATTTCCATTATTATTGGTTTATGAGTTGTATTAAAATTTAATAAACTTGGACTTGTTGTCACTTTTTCTTTTATTTTTGTAACATCAAAACTATTTATTTTAATAGTTTCTTTTGCATCATCACTTGTTAATTTATGTGAATATATTGCACTATTTAATGCGCTTTTTCCAATTTCATTTGAATTTATTATACTCATTATTTCTAATATATAATTTCATTACTTTAAATAATATATAACAAAATAAAGCCGTTACTATTATACTTTACATGTGTTACATTATTAAAACATATTTAAAAATATATAGATAAAGTATATCTATATATAAAGCACCTGTTAGATAAATATATTCATCTAACATTTTGTTATCTCTCGACTACGTAGTAGATGACCAATAATAACCAATTATTACTGATCATTTAATTTCAACTATAATATTTCAATAATCTATATCAACATCTTGATCTATATTTTTATGATGAACATTACAAAAGAATATAAATTTTATACTATTTTTATTGATTTTAATACTTCAGATAAATTATATTCCAATATAATTTATCTTGAGTAATATTT
>Ga0307935_1000228_pt1 | contig 26976 bp, 27 predicted proteins | sample OrgLakmetageno92_FD_201827 | JGI IMG/M metagenome (GOLD analysis project Ga0307935, IMG submission 201827) | Saline water microbial communities from Organic Lake, Antarctica - #92 | ecosystem: Environmental > Aquatic > Non-marine Saline and Alkaline > Saline | place: Antarctica: Organic Lake...
AAATTTGGTCTTTCCATCATATTTTTATTATACCAAAGTTTCGAACATCCAACCTACCTTATATAAAAAGCCCTTATAAATAAGGACTTTTTACAATGCTCCACTGGTTAGATAGTGTTCGGAAAGAAATTATTCAATAAGTCGTTAGTTCAGTATTGAAATGATATTTTTTATAACGGTTTCAGAGTTATTCTTAAATGTGTCAATTTCGATATGGTTTTGAAAATCTTTACTTTGTTGAATTTCGTAAACGTAATCAAATCTTTTTTTATCTGATACTTTACCTCTCTCCTCATCTCTCTTTTTTACCCTATCCCAAAGCTCGTCTTTTGGGCAAGACAAATAAACTAAAATTACCTTAACAGAAAACTCTTCTGAAAGAATTTTAAGAGTGTCCAATCTTTCTTTTTTTAATCCACTATCGATAACGATAGATATATTCTTAGAGAGATAGAATCTTATCAAAGCTACTATACTTTTAAACGCAATATCGTTGTAGTAATCATTTGTCGTAGAGCCAGAGATTGCATATCTTTGGGTATCCATACTCAGAAAAGCATAGTCTTTTAATTCACCTCGTAATAAGTTACTTGTTGTAGACTTACCAGCACCTTTTGCTCCATCTAAAACTATAATTTTATTACTAGAAATTTTCATAACTAAATTATACCAAAGTTTCGAACATCCAACCTACGTAAAGAAAAAAGTCCTTGTAAATAAGGACTTTTTACGATGCTCCACTGGTTAGATAGTGTTCGGAAAGAAATTATTTTGGGTTATAAGTAAGTTCCTTTATAAATTTCCATGCTCACAACATCTTCCTCTTTTAACTCCTCTTGTGCAATCTTTTCTAATTTCAAGCCATTCTTCTCTGCAATATCCTCAAGAAGTTTGTAATGACCTAAATCATCTGAGAAACCTAAGTATAGTGAACCTCCATCCCTTAAGAAATTTTTTCCTTGTTCAAGGAATTTTCTTGTTGCTCTGTATCCAGGGTCAAACACTTGCATCTCCGTGTAGTCAATTTCAACCCCTGGGTCAAGAAATCCAAAAGGTAGTGCCCAAAAAATTGAATCAAATTTTGAATCTTTTGGAATACCATCGAATACATCACTATTATAGACATCAACCTGTAATTCTAAGTTATTATCTCCTACGTTCAATTTTGAAGTTTCAGTAGCAAAAGGATTTATATCAGAAGAAATCACATTTAATTCTTTATTGTATAAAGCAGCTAAACAACTTATAACCCCAGCACCACAACCTATCTCACAGAAGTCTTTTTGCCCTTCTGTAATTTTAATAATTTCATCTGCAAACCATGACGTTGATGGAAACATACTAGGATTAAACACAGCAGGATGAACCTTAAATGAATGATCTTTTACCTCAAATGACGTCCAGTCATCAATTTTCGCTTGTTGTAAGAACGTTCGAGTCTGTTCAATACTAGCTGTTTTTGGATCATCGAATCGTAATAACTGAGTGATATATGTTTTTGTTTTTTCCATATCAAAACCATCACCAGATTTTAGTTTTGACTCAGCATCAATTGAAAAGTTAATTTTATAGTAACGTCTCAACTCAAAATACGTATCTAAATCATCTGGACCAAAACCACCAAAGATAGCGATGTCATTTAATCCATAGGAAAGCAATCTTTCAATTTTCTTCATAAGGGACTCTTTTGATTCTTTAATGCCTTTCCCTTTACTGTTATCTAGCAATAAAAACGCTTTCTTTTCTTTAATAGTTTCTCTGAACTCTTCATTTTCAAGAAGTTCAAAGTTTTCATCAAACAATGGAATATCAGCTAGAAATAACTCACAAGCTAACTTAATAGCAGGTAGATCGTTAGCTGGAAGATCATTTGTTTGCAGGTATTCAACAAAAGGTAAGACTTCTTTTATTTTTCTAATATCACCCTGAGTGTCAGTGCTTTGTGAAAAACTAAAATGAAGAATAGGAACAAATCCTTCATACAAGGCACAAGCATTAAAAATTTGTTGTATTTCTTTTACTTTTTCTTGATCGTCAAAAATTATATTGTTTACCCCTACACCAACACAAACCTTTAATAATGGATCGTTCTTCTTGTCTTTAAGAAATTCTCCAAGTTCTTCGACCTGTTCAACTGAATCAACATGAAATTGATAGAAATAATAACTAATATCCTTGTGAAAAAAGTGTTTGAATTTGTCTCTTTTTGCTTCAAAGTATTTTTCATTATGAACATTTGTATCCATAATCAAAGGCACTCTTTCAACAACCTTAATTCCTAGTTTTGCTATTTCAGAAACTTTTGAAGGATTATTTGTAAGCAGTTTTATAGAGTTTATTTTTAAATCCCTCAATGCAATCTCTACATTTTCATACGTTCGCTGGTCTGGACCATGCCCCAATAGAACATTTGCCTCAAAGGTATCGTAGCCTTGATGCTGTAACTCATAACTACGTACTTTTTCAAATAGACCTATACCTCGACCCTCTTGGCGTAAATATACCAAAGCTCCATTTCCACTCTTTGAAATTATTTTAAGAGATTTATTTAACTGACCACCACAATCACAACGAAGGCTTCCAAACATATCGCCAGTCATACACTCACTATGAACTCTTACCAAGGGAGTGGTACTTAGATCCAATGTTTCTGTATATAAAACAATAGTTTCTTTCCCTTGATCTGCTGCATAGGTGCGAAAGATAAAATCTCCATGCACTGTTTGTAATTTTGTTTCAACAAATTTTTTCATAATTGTATTATACCAAAAATTCGAATATCTAACCTATGTAAGAAAAAAACAATTATAAATATGGACTTTTTTACGATGCTCCACTGGCTAGATAATGTTCGGAAAGAAATTACCAAACAAAAAACCTATTAAAAACAGATTTTTTGTTTTTAATAGGTTTGTGATTCAGTTGTTCGTTAGTCTATGACTACTTGGGCTAATGAAATATCAGTAGCTTCTACAAAATCCACAAAAACTTCACCATTTGCATCCTTAATGCTTACAATCTCATCCCAACAATCTTCTGGTAAACCAGAGTTATATAGATCCTTCATTTCTGATGTATCTATAGTATAGGGAGTTGGATTATCTTGTTCGTTTTCGATTTGTTCATTCATATTTTTGAATACAACAGAATCGCCTGTTTTGAATTTCTGTGACATATTTTATATATTTAGTTATGAATTTATATTATCACAATTATATTTATATGTCAATACTATATTAAGTTCGAACATCCAACCTACGTAAAGAAAAAGCCCTTATACATAAGGACTTTTTACGTTGCTCGCCTGCCTTAGGCAAGTTCGAACTTGTATATTGAATGGTGAGTATTAGAGATCTTCATTATTATATTTACTAAATAAACTTATGATTCTTTTATGCTATAATAATATTATGAAAAAAGGATTTACCTTAATTGAATTATTGGTTGTAGTAGCAATTATTGGTATTCTTTCAACAATTGTAGTAAGTTCATTAAATTCAGCCCGAGATAGAGCACGAGTAGCAAAGATACAAGCGACTCTTAATACCCTCCAAAGTGCTGCAGTGCTCTACTCAATTGATAACAATACTTTTGAAGGACTCTGTACCTATGCTGATGGTACGGTAGATGCATCAATTCAAAATCATATAGATGCTCTTGAGGATATTGCTGGTGAGGATCGTGTAACCTGTATTGTGCGTACAGCTGATGTTCCTCGTGCAAGCGCTTATTTATCTGAAGACCAACTTGAACGTAAAAATTTCGCCGTTAGTGTTTACTATAATGAAGAACATTATGCTGTGGATACTTCAGGAATAATGATGTTTGATAAAAATGGTACAGCATCAGGAGTAAATTGGAATACAGCAATTCAAGAATGTTTAGACGAAGAAAAACGACTCCCTTCAATTGAAGCATTTATGGCTGTTAGTGAAAATGGTGCTTCTGGTATGGGATTACAACGATACTGGTCCTCTACTAATTCTACTAGCTCTCCAAACTTAGCTTATCGAATGCATTTAATTGATGGTCAGATAAATATACGTAATATTGGATCTGGTAATTTTGTACTTTGTGTTTCTTAATTTTTGTTTTATTCCATTATTAGTTAATTTTTTAATGCTCACCGTCTCGAGTTAGAACCTTTTTGTTTATTGCCCTGTAAGGTTATTTGAATACTTTTTTCAAGAGCTTTCGACCCACCTTGAGCATAATAAAAAGTGACAAATGTGACACAGGTCCGATGTTTTTTACATTATAGTACAATGTAACTTTAAATATTTAGATTACTTAATCAATATAAGATTTTGATGCTTGTGGACCCTCACTACCCTGATATTTTCCAGAATATAAATTAATGTCTCCACTTGGAACCCAAAAAGTAACTTGACCGATTAGCATACCTGGATATACCTTTATTGGCAGAGTTGAATATAACTGAAATGTAACATTACCAAACGAACCGATATCTATAAGATCAGCAGTGCAATGTACAAATAAACCCATCCTAGCAATGCCAGATTTAGCATGAATAATCGGAACAAATTTATTAGAACCAATTATTTCATAACTTGAACCTAAATGAAAAGAACCTTTTTCAAGGGTAATGCCCTCTTTTGGTATGGTAATAGTTCTAAAGCGGTTATTTTTAGTAGGATCAAGCACATCTTCTTCGTAAACCAACAAGGTATCTCCTAAACGTAAATCATACGAATTTGTAGATAGATTATTAGTATCAAAAGGGGTGATTTTGATATCACCATTTTTAACACTTTTTTTAATTTTATTCTTCGTTAAAATCATATGACTATATTGATTCTCTTATTGTTGAAAAATTTGCGAATGTACCTTTATTTTTTTCTATTTTACCTGTATTAATCCAAAAAGAGACTTGACCTATTAACATCTTGGGAAAAATTTTAATCTTTTTTGCCGCTACTAACTCCAGTGTCCACCGATGCGAACTACCTGTATGGCCAAGGTTTGCTGAGACCTGGAGGAATAAGCCTAATCTTCCCAACGAGCTCTTACCAATCAAAGACATCGCATAAATATCACTACCTATATGTTCCATGGTGCTTGCAAGATAAAGCATGTGAGGCTCAAGAACCATTCCTTCTTGGGGAATAACTATCTCCTCAAAAATTGCTCGTTCCTTTTCATGACCTTTATATACTTTAATTTTTTCACCTAAATGATAATTATAACTATTGGGATTAACCATAGAATCAGAAAAAGGATGAATATAAATGCTTTTATCTTTAATGGATTTTTTAATTTTTGATCCTGTTAAAATCATAGTAATTTTAAAATAATTCGATAAATCTTTTTGTATCTCTACCCTTTACATGCCTAAGCACTAAAACTACATAATTTTGAAAAGGACGTAATTCATTAGACATAATTTTTATATCCATCAATCTGTCATAGCAAGCCTTATGTATATCTTCCGATAAATGAGGATTATTCTCCTTGAAAGAATTAATTACAGATGAACAATAATGATGTAACTCATTATCTGTTTCCTTATCTATTGTTTTTTTCTCAGAGTAATGTATCTCAAAATCTTTATACATCGACATAATATCCTTGTAGCCTTGAGTTGTGATTGTTATGTCAAAAATATTTTTTGCTTTATCAATAAGAGACTGAGGTATTTCTTTGGTAACATAGAAAGGAGAAGCCAATAAATAACCATTATCTTTCATAATTAATTTAATATTATCTAAAAGTTCTTGTGGCTCATTGAAAAAACCTAAACTAGCCCCAATAACGATGTGGGTAAATATTTTATCTGATTTATAACTAACAGCATCAGCAACCTCATAAGCTAACAACCCTGATTCTGCTATATTATCTGCTGAATTCTTTGCGCTTTTTATAGAAGATTCTGAAATATCTATTCCCAATGAACTACAGCCAGAAATAATACTTAATTCTCTTGAACTAAAACCTGTAGTACAAGCTATTTCCAACAATTCAGATTTACTCGAAAGATTAGAATAAAGGCACCATCGATTTAATGTATCATATGATCCAGGCGGAACATTCCATTGATTTATTAAGCCTACAAAATCTGTATAAGACATTTTCTCTATATCATTTTTACTTAAATTCATGAATTAATTATATCACAGTAAATTTATTTAAAATTTTCATTATATAACTGAGATTTATATTTAATCTGAGAATCTATAAATCTAGATCTTTCAAAAATTTTTTTGTGATTACTTGCTTCGATAGCATAATACCCTAGTTGTGAAGGTGTATCTGGGCGAACTAATAGTACTTGATCTTTTTTAGAGAAATCTAAAAAATCCCATACATATTTTAAATTCTTAATAAAATTAAAATTAGGATTCTTTTTTAGAATAGATTTCTTTGTAATATCTGGGAAGATGCTTTTATGCATAACCACCTTTAAATCTTCATCATTTAGCTTATTTTTAAATGGAATTTGCTCTAATATATCTAAATAATAATCAATTAAATTAACACCATAAACTTTTTCATACCCCTGTAAAATCCCACCCCCAACGGGTCTTGCAGCTATTTCTAACAAAGTAATATCTTTCCCTGATATCTTCCATTCACAATGGAAAATTGCACCTGTGATACTTAAAAGATTAATTACTTCTTTAGTTAGGTTTTTTAATTTACACAAAACAGAATCTTCTTGAATAGGAGGTATAAAACTAGCTACTTGATCAAAGTATGGTTCTTGACCCATTATAAATTGTGTAGATCCTATAATAAATATTGTTCCCATATTATCAACAACACCATCAACACTTAACACATCACCTGAGGGTATGTATTCTTCGGCTAACATGTCCCCATTAAATAATTTAAATTTTTCTCTATCTTCTTTTTTCATAGAAAATGTTGCCATATCTATTCCGTGCTGAATACTTTCTACAGAACTAATCTTAACTACACCATGACTAGAAGAACCAAATAGTGGCTTTATTACAATAGGGTATTTCATTTCCTTTAAATCATCTACTGATCTTACGTTTAAGATATTAAACTTTTTGAAATTAGGTTGATTTATAAAACCATTCTCTTTTAAGAAAAATCTCATATTATACTTATTTTGCGATGTTCTGTTTGCAACCTCGTATGTTAGACCCTTCAAATTAAACTTGCCTCTGATGAATGCGGTTTCAATAACTGAACTTTCCTTGAAAGTTAATATATCAAAAAGTTTAATATTCTTTGAAGACACAAAAAAAGATACATCATCATACAAAGTATTTTTATCAAAAGTATCAGTCAAAATAATATTATCCTTATCACAATATTTTAATAAATCTTGGTTGAATTTAGTTGTAGCAACAATTATTTTATATCCCCTGACTCTTAATTTATCAAACATAAATGACTTAAAAGGCAAACCATGCTCAATTACAAGAATATATTTTATCTTTCTGCTCATTTTTCTAAATTAAAAAAGTAGCTTATCATAATAAGCTACTTTAACATAAAATTTACATCTGCAATAATAAAAAATGCATGTCTAGTCTTCCCTTTTTTAACCAAAAGTTGTTCATTAAACCAATTATTTATTATAGAATTTTTTGAATGAGGTATTTTTTTATATAAGCAATCGTCATATTTATTTAGAACAACAGACTTTTTAAGTAAAAAATGATCTGTACTATTTTTTAATTTTTTACTTAATATTTTATCTATAGAATAAGGCTTTTGTTCAGTATTAGGTGAAGGATATTGTATAGCTCCTAATCGATCTACTAATAAATATGCAAACGGATTTTGAGTATGATAACTAATAAAATTACGATTAGCTAATTTAATAGCAAAAGTTAACAAATCCACTGAAATATACTTTTGAAAAAAAGAAGGGTCAGTTACAAAACCAGAAATATGAAAGATATTATTATCAATATTTCCATAACAATATCCTATAATTTTTTTTGCAGAGGTGTCATATGCAAAACATGACAAATCTGCATTAAATAAAAAATCTAAATTTTTATCAAATTCTGTCTTAAACCCTTTATTTATAATTTTTTTAATATTATCTTCAATTTTATCACTGAAAAACGAAAGTATATCTTTTTTCTTATAAAATATGATTTTTTCCATTATTTTGTTTTTATTTAATTATATATATCAAATTTAATATATCAATAGAATTTTTAGAATTAAATATTCAAATATCTTTTTTAATTTTTATTGTTTTATTTTTAATATCTATATTAATCTTTTTACCAAGAGGTAATATCCATTGTGGTTGGGTGTGTCCAAAATCTAGATTTGTTATAATTGTTAAGTGACCAGCACTATATTCATTCATAACAAGCATTATTTTCTGCTCAATTAAGTCTTTTTCTTTTTGAGAGTATTTAGAAAATCGTCCAAAAAGTATACCTTTTACTTGCTTAAAAACACCACGAGCACCCATACTCCTTAATGCATAATGAATATACCATACAGGAGGTTTAGATTCTGAGGTCTCCAAGATTAATACTTTATCTTTAAGAAAATTAATATCTTCCATGAATCGAGTACCCTTTAACATTTCAAGTACTTCAATGTTTCCACCATAGATCTCCCCTTCTAGAATTTTATTCTTAGACTGTAAAATTTTCCAACCTTTATTAATATGTTTCTTTTTATTTTTTTTATAAAAAAGTAGATTATTAATATCTAACTCTTCATCAGTCCAAAATGTATAGTTTTTGTATTCATATTCTTCACTATCTCCAAGAATAAAATCCCTAACATGTTTTTTAAACTCTTCATTTATTGGTTCTGGTTCAGAAAAACCAGCCATTATACTAGGACCATGAAGTGTAGGTATCCCATGCTGATTTAAATAAGTTAAAAGCGTAGTTGAGTCAGAAAAGCCCATTATTGGTTTTGAATTTTTTTTTATTATATCAATATCAAGATACTCAAGTACACGTATAGAGTCATTTCCCCCAATTGAAGTGATTATAATTGAAATATCATCATCAATGAAAGCATCCATTATATCCTTAGCCCTGATTTCTGGATGATTATAAATTAACTCTTTAGGTGAACGTGTGTGAGGTAATTCCTTAACTTTCATTTCTAAAATCTCACTAATTTTATCGACACCATAATCAAAAATATACTCATATTTATTAGGAGCAGCAGCTGAAGGGCTAATTACACCTACGAACTTTTTTTTATTTATGTTCAACATATATATATATTATACATTAAATATAACCATTAAAGATTTTACTTTTTATTAAAAAAGTCTATAATTAATAAAAAAAATAAAAATGGAACTAGAAATTATAAACGAACATAAAGAAAATATCATTCAAAAGTTTTCTGACCGATTTAAAAAAAATAACTTTATTGAAAAAAAACCAGAGAAACTTATTCCGAGTTCTGATCAAACGATAATATTTACAAACTCGTCGATAGTATTATTTAAAGACATTTTAACTAACAAAAACAAGGACAAGAACGACTATTTTGTCATTCAACCATGTCTTAGATTAAAACATTTAAAAAATATTGCTTCTTTGGATTTTAGAATACCTAGAATGTCATTATTTAAAATGCTTGGTGGCTTTAGCAAGAAACCTACAGATTTAATATTTTCAATGTGCATAAAATTTCTAATATCAGACTTAAATATAAAAAAGAAAGATTTAAAAATTGTATGTTCTGAAAAAAAATATAACTATTGGAACTCTCTAAGTACTCAACATGGATTAACAACAGAAATAGCTGAAGAATATGAATGGCAATTTGGAATAGAGGGAGTTTATGGCATAGGAATTGCTTTTGGAATAACCGGAGAAGATAATAAATTAAAATATATAGGTAACTTTGTTGAAATATATCAAGGTAAAAAATTTTTAGGAATAGACTTTGGATTTGGATTAGAACCCTTAATTGGAAGATCGTTATTAAAGAAAACATCTTTTCATGCATCCTCTGCAATACTAATTGGACAAAAATTATTAAAATTTAAACCTGATCCTGCACTTGCAGATTTAATATCAATTTTATCTGCAATGATGTCTGATTCAAACTTAATTAAATCAAGAAGAAGAAAGTCGTTATTTCTCAAGACAATTCGTATATTAAGCATACGAATGATTAAGCAGGATGTAAGTTATGATTTATGTATTCTGTGGATTAAAAATTTTATGTTTTCTTTTTTTAATAAGACTAATATATATCATGAAGAAATTTTTCATAATAGATATTTAGAGTTAATTGGATCTGATAAAAAATTAGCAAACTATGTTAAAAGTCAGAATTCTCTTTTTAAAAGTAATAAAAAAAATCTATTGAAATTTTTAGCTCTTGAGGATTATATTTTATATTTATCAAAAATATACTTCAAAGAAAGGTCTGAAATTATAATTGAATTTAAAAAATATGAAAGTTTTTATACTTTCTTGAAAATAAAAAAGGTTTCTTTATGAAACCTTTTTTTTAAAAGATGAAATTGTTAATAGAAGTCTAGGATTATCACCAAAACTAAAGCCAGGTCCTCTATGAACTAAACCATTTCCTTCATTATAAGAAAAGCCTTTATTATAGACTCCTATTTTTGATAAAAACTTAATAGTGTCTTGGTCTTCTTCTTTTCTCATTTCACCTTTAATAAGCAAAACATCTCCAGGCAAAGCCTTATAAATAGTTGATTCTTTCTTTAAAAACTCAGGTTTAATCAACTTATTATCTCTTTGTAAAACAGAATCACTAGAGACCCACTCTGTTCCCTTTCCAGAATATGTGCAAACTAAAGTGACAACAGATGAGTCTATATGCCAATCCTTTGAAACATTATATTTATTTTTTGCATTAGAAAAATAACTTGAATTAATTAATCTAAAACTAATAAAAGGACTTAAATCTCCTGATTTTAAGATGAAGTTATTTATATTTTCCCTAATATCATTAATTAAATATAATCTATCTTCAATCTTACTCAAAATAACTAATTTTTCGGACAAAAGACTTATAAATTCAAACGGCTGAATATTTAAATTATCTATATTTAAGGTGTGACCATTTAAATACTTGGTATTTAAATGCTTTTGACTACCCTCTCTTAAAAAGAGAATATTCTCATTACTATTAATAAAATTTATCATTATTTATTTTTTAAGTTATTTATCTTATTAAATCACTTATAAATAAAAAAACAAATAATTACACCTATCATTATTTTTAATATATTGATTATTAAGGTTGAAACGAAAAACATACTAGCGATTCTTATCTATCTAAATTTGCTACATAGCCCTTAAATACATCATGCATTTTTTGCATAGTCATAATCAAAAACTGAATCATTTCTTTATGATCATCTTCATTAGAAATGCTTACCCCTCGCTTCTCCCATTTGATACGAGAACAAATCTTATCATTCATACGCTCCCAAGTAAGGCTTTGATCGAGCTCATTTTCAATTGAATCCTTATCTTTTTCAAGAGCATCAAAAGTTTCTTTATTTAATTCTTTATCCGTTTTATTAATAAACACTTCACTACGAACATATGAACGTGTTACTACAAGATTCAAAGTAACACCGCTCATACCTAGTCCAACCCCAATCCAATGTGCATCGGTAGGATTATGATTTTGAGTAAGTGTTGTTTTCTTATTAGAAGCCTCTAGTAATTTTGCCCAGAACTCTCTTCTTTTATTATGGCGTGATCCACGCAATCTTTTATTCGCAACTTCTTTTTGTTGTTTTTCAGCAATTTTAATAATGTAATCTTCTGCTTCTTGCAGAGGAATTATTTGATTAAAATCAACAATAGTTTCTTGGTTGAATGAATACGGCGTAGCTTTGAAACAGGTAATATCAATTCCATTATTAAGGAGCCACATCACCGTTGATGTTACTTCTTTCCTGTAGTCACCTGCAACAAGTATGGTTCTTTGAGAATAACCTATGTTTACTCTTTCTGCATAGTCTTCATTATCAAAAAAATCAGATAATAGATCTTCTGCTTTTTCTGAAATATTATTATCTAATAAGTAACTTGTGAAAATCTGTTCAATGTCTTGAACCGTAAGACTAGAACAATATGAGACATACTTGAGTGCCTGCCATACGACATCTTTTCCTGTATCGTCTAACTTGTTTTCGATGACAACGATATTCCCCTCCTTATCTAAAGCCAGTAAGTCTAAGCGTTCTTTGGTATCATCAAAACCTGCAAATTCTTTTTGAATGACAAGAAGGTCTTCACCGAGGCATGAGGGATTTTTAGCAATCCATTCTTGCAAATGTTGCCGCTCTTTAAACCCTGCTTGAGTAAAAGTAATTTTCTCTAAGGCTTTAATATTATTGTTTTCTTTGTTCACTAGATACATATCATAATTATACATTTTGTAGCTATTTTATAAACAAAGATGCAGATTTATCTAAAAACAGAGAAAAAGCATTTTATTAATCACAAAAGGTAAGGCAGTAAAATTACATTATATTATAATGCAATATAATTGACTTATGTAAATAGGTATTATCTGACGCTTTAAAACTACTTATATTTCTTTGTCGCCTATCTCATCGTTATATATGCTTTAAGTATGGAGATAAAAAACGAAAGCTATATATAAGCTGGAATCCTTCATGATTATTAATTTTAAAGAAAAAATAACATGAATAAATTATCATGGACTACGGTACAAAAAACCGTTAACGAACTGGTACCACAAATTACCAACCCTCGAACTATTACTGATAAACAGATGGAAGCCCTCAAGAAATCTCTTGAAAAATTTAACCTTGTAGAAATTCCAGCAATAGATTTTGATGGAACTATTCTCGCAGGACATCAGCGAATCAAAGCACTTCAATTACTTGGACGCGGTGAAGAACTGATTGATGTAAGAATTCCTAATCGAAAACTTACCAAAGAAGAATCAGAACAATATCTGATCGGTTCGAATAAACTTGGTGGAGATTGGGATTTTGAATTACTGAAAGACTTTGATTTCAACATGCTGGTTGATTCAGGATTTGAAAAACTAGAACTTACAGAGTTCTGGGACAAGAAAAAGGAAGTTGAAGATGATGATTTTGATGAAGAAAAAGAACTTAAGAAAATTATTAACCCAACGACAAAGCTTAGAGATATCATTCATCTTGGAAAGCATAAGGTGCTTTGTGGTGACTCTACGAATCCAGCCAATTTGAAAAGATTATTAGGAAACGAGAAAGCTAGCATGATCTATTCTGATCCTGTCTACAACATCGATATTGACTATAACGGAGGAATCGGAGGAAAACAAAACTATGGCGGTGAAGTAAATGATACCCGTAGTGAACAAGAATACTATGACTTCCTAACTAAAGCCTTAGAAGCTTCACTCACCGTATCTGAAAATGATACACATGTCTTTTATTGGTGTGATCAAGTATATATTGGCTACTTACAAGATATCTACCGAAAGCATGGAATTGTAAACAAACGAGTGGTACTTTGGTTAAAGAATAATCAGAATCCTGTACCAACAGTAGCTTTTAACAAGGTCTATGAGCCCTGTGTCTATGGTGTGCGTGGTAAACCATATTTAAATTCTGGATTAATGACGAACAACGAAGTTATGAATCAGGAGCTTGGCACAGGTAATGAACTCTTTGATCAAGTAAATGATATTTGGACGGCAAAACGACTCAGCGGAAAAGACTATGAACACGCAACCTCAAAACCAATTACCTTACATACTAAAGCCATCAAACGATGTACCAAACCAAACGATATTATTATTGATTCATTTCTTGGTTCTGGAAGTACTTTGTTATGTGCCGAGCAATTAGACCGCCGCGTCTATGGTTGTGAGCTTGAGCCCATTTTTTGTGATCTGATTATCAAACGGTTTGAGAAAATGACAGGTCAGAAAGCGATAGTGGAACATGAGGAAGTCTAATAAGTTATTTAATCGAATATATGAAGAACTTGAAAAATCAGGAATTGTTTCTGATGTATGTGCGAAGCTTGGTGTATCACGGCAGACGTATTACCGCTGGCAAAAAGTAGACCCAAAATTTTTCAAAAGAACTACCGAAGCCCAAGAGCTCGGTGTTCAATTTGTAAATGATATCGCTAAATCAAATATTATTAGTCTTATTCAACGTGGAGATTATAAAGCTTCAACCTACTGGCTGAATAACCGTGACTATGGCTTTAGAAAAAGTTTACAGCATTTAAAACCACGTTATGAAGATGCAATTATAATCCCAAGACCGTTTGATGAATTACGCATTAAAGTTATTAAGGATAAACAAGTTCCTGATGATCCTGAAGAAGATGAAGTAATTATTCCAAAAGAAAACACTATCAACGATAGTGAAGATTCTTAGTCTTGAAATTCAGCAAGTTTCTTTTTACCCATCGGTGAATCAAGTGGAATTAAGTTTGGTGACTTACACACCTTACATGCATTATGATAGCTCGACATACGCCACATAGAGTAGATTAAGCCTGGAATAATAAAGCAAAGCCATAATACTAATTCAACTCCAGTACTACCTTTTGCTACCTTTTTTGGTTTACCTGTATTTCCACATTGAGTACAGATTAATTCTTTTTGTTTTTGAAACATATTTTGATCGGATTTAAATTTGATAAAGTCGAGTCTTACAAAAGACTCCCCACCATCGCGGTTCCTCCGAAGAAGAACCCATAAACGTTTCCATTTATGACCGATCAAGATGACTCTGGTGAGGAGTCTTTTATACTTGATCGGTATTTATTGCCATGCCTTATATATTTAACATATAAGGGTTAGGCTTTATGTTTTAATATTACAGAATCGTACTGATTCAGTCTAGTTATTATATCGCTATTCTTATTGTTTGCTAAGGATTAGAGTTTAATTTCTCTACCCTCTTTATCATATACGATCCATTCATCTGAGGTGTTTTCTTCTAATGAATTAAATTCTTGAGCAAATTCAACAAGTTTTACTAGGTTACATACATTTTCTTTGCATAAATTACACATATTTTATTGATTAGATTAATAAAAAAGTTATCGACATATTGCCGACTGAGCTAGCTTAGCAAACATCAATATTGCGACATAATTGTTCTATGGAAACATATATAAATGCACGTCTTGGGGACGCACCCATTATTACTAAAGAAAAAGTTAAGTATGTATTATACGCACGAAAATCTACTGAATCAGATGAAAAACAAGCATTATCTATCGAATCGCAAGTAAAAGAAATGCTTGCGATTGCCGAGAGAAACGAACTTGAAATTATTGACATTAGACGCGAATCACATTCAGCAAAAGAATCAGGTACACGACCTGTATTTAAAGAAATATTAGAAGATGTTAAACGAAGTCGATTCAATGGAATTCTGACATGGGCACCCGATAGACTATCTCGTAACGCAGGAGATCTTGGTTCAGTTGTTGATTTAATGGATGAAAAGAAACTTATTCATATTCAAACCTACGGTCAAACATTCTCTAACTCCCCTAATGAGAAATTCTTGTTAATGATTTTATGTTCTCAAGCAAAGCTTGAGAATGATAACAAGAGTATTAATGTAAAACGTGGACTACGATCAAGAGTTGAGATGGGGCTATGGCCCTCTGTAGCCCCTACTGGATACCTGAACTTAAAACAAATAGATAAGAAAGGTCACGTTAAAATAGATCCAGACAGGGGTCATATTATCAAAAAGATATTTGAGAAAGTAGCCTATGAAAAATGGTCAGGTCGCAAGGTTCATAATTGGCTTAAATTTGAAATGAACTACAAAGTATCAACAAGTGGAAAGAATCTATCTCTCAGTAATATATACATGATCCTACAAAACACCTTTTATTATGGTGTTTTTGAATACCCTAAAAAGAGCGGTAACTGGTACACAGGAAAGCATGAACCTCTTATTACAAAAGAACTCTATGACTTAGTACATAACCAAGTTAAGGGTCAGGTCCTCACAACAAGAAAATCAAAAGAATTTGCCTTTACCAAGATTATGACCTGCGGAGTATGTGGATCTGGAATCACAGCCGATGAGAAATTCAAACATATGAAAAATGGAAATATTCATCGCTATGTGTATTATAATTGTGCGAAATCAAAAGACGTTAATTGTAAGGGCAAATATCTTGAAGAAAAAATACTTATTCAACAATTTAAAAAACTCATTGATTCGGTAGGAATCAATGAGAATTCTGTTCGAGAGAAAATCACCAAAGAAATTACTCGTATTAAAAAGTTTCAGGCTTCCCTATTAGGTGAAAAAGTTGATATAAAAATAAATGAAATTGATATTAAAAATTACGCCAAATTTATTCTCAAAGAAGGAGAAATTGAAGAGCAACGAGAATTACTTGATTGCTTTGAAAGTAAAATTATTTTAGAGAATAAAGAGTTAAGGTTAGAAAAATAAAAAACACTCGGAAGTGTTTTTTATTTAGAAATCATTAAATATTAACGTCTCCAGTTTCTGTTTTTCAAGTTTCCAATTAGGAAATTTTGATTCCAAGAAATTATAGTATTCCTTACTATGATTGTGATGTTTTGCATGGCAAAGCTCATGAGTAATAACATAATCAATAGATTTTTTTGTAGCATGTATCAAAATTGGGTTAAGTATAATTTTCCCTTTAACATGATAACTTCCCCACCTCTTAGACATTTTCCTTGTAACCAACTCAGGGATAAAATTATAATCGAATTTTTCCATCATTTTAATAAATTGCTCATTAAAAATAATTTTTGACCTATTTAAAAACCAAGAGTCTAATAGTGATTTAATGTGATCTATATCTGATACCTTTTTTGAAGTATCTACTATTAACCTCCCTGATCGCAGAGAAACGTTATCTTTATCTGATTTTTGAATTTTTAACATGTATCGCCTACCTAGATAGAGAAATTTTTCACCCGAAACAAATTCTTTTTTTCTTGAAACATTCTTAAATTGTTTAAAGAAATTTATCTGTTTATCAATCCATAAGGATTTCTTCTTTAGAAATGTATCAATATCATTATTAGTTGCTATTAGCGGTGCTTTCAGTGTAATAGATTGATTTGGATGAATAGTTAAGGCAAAGCTCTTTCTCTTATGCTGATCTAAATGATACGTATATTCAGTTTTTCCATACGTAAATTTTTTCATATTACTTGGTAAACATATCGATGTTTTTTAACAATAATTCATCAACAATCTTATCTTGAATACTTTTTGAAAACTCAATATCAGTAATACCAAGTTCCTCGTAGATATAATCATCTATCTCAGACTTTAGCCTTCTCAATGAATCAATATTATTATGAAAATTAACAATAATAGATTTATTTACTAATGTTGCTAATGCAACAATAGCCTTTTCATAATTATCTCCGCTAACCTCATATGCCTGAAAATCTGCTTTCAAGTTTCTATAGAATAATCCCGCATTATGTATGTTTACAATTTCAGTAGGTAAAGAATTATCTGTTTTCGCATTCATTTCTTTTTCAACATCCTGTAACTCTCCAAATGCATCTAAATCTTTCATCTTTTTTGCATGCATGTCAGCAATAATTTTTTCTATCTTTTCAGAGAATTTTTTAAAGAACTCTGGATCACTTTCCATTTTGTCATTAATAGTTTTTTTCATTTGTGCCGCCATCGCTTCCGCCCTTGCCTTATCATTATCAAGATTTTTTGATACATCCTGTGCAAAATGAGAAATATTTATTTCAGCAGTAAGACGTTCTACTTCTTCAGCGGTAACGTATTTATCCAAAACATCAGTAATAGCATTTTTGTATTTAGAAAAATCTACTTCATCAGCGTTTGTGTACGCCAATGTTCTTTTAATGTTCATCATCTTTTTCAAATCAAGAGCATACATATCGTAATGTTCAAATTGATTTATGAAATCACGAAACACAACAGCCTCAGAAAAGTTCTTTTTAAATTCATTAAATTTATTATAGAAATCTTTTCTCTCTTTTTCTTTTTCTTCACCATTTAATAACTCGATATATTCATTAGAATCATTTTTATTCTCTATCTCTTTAAAGACTTCAAACAGTTCATCATAACTCCTTTCTAACTGTGCAATCTTGTCTTTCATATCAAACAATGAATGTTCGATATCTTTTGTGTCCTGAACATTACCAAAGAGTTTCATCGCATTACCTAGGTTCTCCGCATTTTCAGAATAATCGATAACGTATCCTGCTGTTTTTGGAAACTCTGATTTTTTGTTTTCATACAAACGGTTTACTCGTGCGATTGCCTGCAAAAGATTATGATCACGTAATTCTTTGACCAAATATAATACGGTATTTCTGGGTGCATCAAATCCCGTCAGTAATTTATCAACAACGATAATAATTTCAACACCATTATCATCTTTCTTGAAACTCTCGATCATGTTTGTCTCATATTGTGAGCCAAATTTCTCTGATAGTTTCTTCATGTATTGTGCTACATGAGTTTTATGATTATTATTTTCGTCCTCTTCTGAACCTGACAAGACAACCGCTGTTTGAATACTTCCCTCTTGTTCAAAATATTGCTGCATTAAAATTGCAGAATATTGTGACGGAGCAACAACCTGTGCTTTTAATCCTGTGCCTTGGAATTTTTCACTGAAATGTTTTTGTATATCATAAACAATTTCTCCAATCCTTTGTGGATTGTCTTTTATCACCTGACTTTGAATTTTCTTTTGGATTTTTTGCTTATTCTCTGGTGTCTCACCCTCAGTAATTCGTTCAATATATCGATCAACTTTTTCCTTATCAAATTCTAGTTTTGCATAAGAACCAATATAGAATAATGGCAAAATAACATTATCTGCCAATGCGTCGTCTATCGTATATTTATCAATAAAATTACCAAATCGTTTTACCGTCTTTGAATCACGCAGTAATGGCGTACCAGTAAACGCAAGATAACAAGCATTTGGAATAATCTTGTCCATACGCATACTTGCCTCTCCTTTTTGACTACGGTGAGCCTCGTCAATCAAAACAAAAATATTATCATCAGAATCACAAAAATTCGGTGTACCCTTACCTGCAGTATCAAATTTCTGAACCAAGGTGGTAATAATCCGTGAGTCTTTTTTCTGAATTTTGCTGATGAGGTCTTGCCCGCTTTTTGCTTGATAGACTTCTTTTTTTAATCCTGCTGTTTTAAAGGTATCTCTAATTTGAACATCGAGGTCACGCCGATCAGTGACGATGATGATTCGAGGGTTTTCAATGCGTTCGTCTTCGATTATTTCTTTTGCCAAGTTCACCATGGTTAATGATTTTCCAGAACCTTGGGTATGCCAAATAACACCACCTCGCCTACGTTGCTCACCTGTTACCAGATTTTCCTCAAAAGTATGAATCCTTTCAAAGATTTTTTTGATACCAAAATACTGTTGGTAACGCATGATTATTTTTACAGCACCATCAAACAAGACAAAGTTAGCAACCATATCTAACATTCGTTTTTTCTCAAACAGAAAATACACACCTCGATCCTGATCAGTCAGACTTCGTTCGGTGATTTGTGTATGTGATTGTGTCTTTCCGTTTAGATCCCTTAATATCTGTTGATATAGTTCACTGTCAATTTCTTTTTCAATAATTGATAAGATATCGTTATCAGACTGCAAGTACCCTGAAACCTGTCCGAAATCCTTCTCACGCCATTTTGCGTAGAATTTTAACGGAGTACCTGTGGTACCGTATTTAAACCCTGTAGTATTGGCTGCGACTAATAATTGAGGGTAGACAAATAACTGTGGAATATTTTCAGTTCTCTGCCGTGTGCCTAGTTGTTTAATAGCATCATCAATATCAACTGATGATTTTTTATTTTCAATAACAGAAAAAGGAATTCCATTCACAAAAATAACAATATCGGGACGATTCTTTTTTAAATCATTCCCCAGTATTTCGTATTCAACCGTAAACGCAAAATCATTATTTTCTAGATTATCAAAATCAACAAAAACAAAATCTTGTGATTTTTCTTTTCCTGATCCACCAATATCAACAGATGTTCCTGATGTTTTTGACATCAACATGCGATATTTTTCTTTGGATTCATTGATTAATCCATGTTGGTTTAATTCTGTTTTTTCCAATTCATCAATCGCACCAGAAACCTCAGCAGGAGTAAATTTGACCTGCTCCCCATTTTTCTCATAGCTGTTGATGTTCATCAAGAATTGCTCGGCAACAGGACGCAAAATGACCTGCGATAGGTCCCCATTTCGCAAGGTTTTTGTTTCTGATTGCGGGATATATCTATATCCCATATTCACCAGCATTTCCGCAAATGGTAGCTGTGATTGTTTTGCTTCGTCAAAGTCTGCTTCTATAGACATATTATTTAATCTTTTTAAATTTCTTATAAACGTGTTTCGACACAATAAATATCAAAACTACTACGAGCATCCAATATGCTTTTGACTGCATTGCAGAAATAATAAATAGAGACCAAAGAAAGAATTTAAAAATAAACGCAATAACTCTATTAATTTTATCAGTCATCTTAGCCATCCAATGGTCATTTATTGTAAAGTCAAAAAATCTTCTCCAGAATGATTTCGTATAGGGACCATCTTTAAATCTATCTTTTAAATAAAATTCAAAAAAAGCTTGAATAAATATTGTCATTAGAATCAATAGGCTCACAGCAGGTGAATTTAAATCTTCATATTGATTACTAAAAATAGAATCATAGATAATATTACTCCAGATATTAACAATGAAACCTGTGCAAATAGCCAAAATAGCACCAAAAACAAATCGTTCTTTATCTTTTTGTATTTCTTCTGTTTGTTTTATCTTCATATTATTCTACGTTTAAGTTTTCTGGTGTTCGTATTTGCCCAGTAACAAGATTGTTCAAAAGGTATTTTTTTTGATCCATGAAATATTCTAATTTTTTCTTTAAATTTTCTATTTCTTGATCAGAATTTTTAAGAATTTTTTTAATTGCTTTTTGTTCACCTATTGACGGTAATGATATATCTAGAAATTGATATTCTGAAATATAGGTTCTTTTGTGTTCGGCAGATATATATCTCAACAACTGAATAGCATTATAAACAAAATAAATATCTGAAATTGAATTATCTTTAACGCTCAATATTTTCATTGCTGATGACTTTACCTTAAATTTAAAATCAACGAATTTATTTGCGGTCGTAAAATCATCAAAAATTATAACTGGTAGATTTCCTTGTGGGAAAATATTATTTTCTTCGTTCGTATAACCTAAAATGAATGTTTTTCCTGCTGTTAAAACAGGAGTAAGATAACTGTCTTCATACTCGGTTGAATCAACAATATAGTTAGTTGGCTGTTCATAATCTAGTAGTTCTCCTATTTGGACTTTTTCCCACTTATCATCAAACCCAGGTAATCGTTTCTTACCTGTCAATAATTCTTGCATCAAACCTTTTTTAATTTCTTTTTTAATTGCTATTTTTCGTTTTAATTTTTCAATCCCAGAATCCCAAGTTTCCAAAACTGAAACAATTCGGTTTTGTTCAAGAAGAGGTGGAAATAATAAACTTACTTCTGATACTGTTTCTTTTTTAAGATTTTGAACTCCTGAACCTGCAGAGATTGTAACAAATTCATTTTGTGTTTTTGGATGAAGAAGTAAGAAATATAAAAATTCTCTATTTAATAAATCTAAATTTAGATCTTGAAAAGTTAACCACCCATCATGAATACATGTATCAATATTCAAGATATAAGGACGACCAAAACTCATTGAGTTAGATAGTATAAAGTCACCTTTTTTAACAAGCGTTGTTCTGGATAAACCTTCTTTCAAGATTTTTGAAGAAGTAGTGTTTATGTATTTTGCTCCTTTCTCAATATCACCAATTTTTAACCAATTCAAGCCATCTTCTCTTGTGGTTATAAATTCATTAATAGGACGAGGAGATCCTCCGCGTCTTATATCAAAAAGAGATGATAACTTCATCGGTTTCCAACCATCGGAAATATTTTTTTGTTTCTTGTTAGTTTTCATAATTATTCTGTTTAAAAACAGTATTAAAATATCTAATTAATTAGATATTTCTAACTAGTTTTAAGTCAAACTATTTATGTGAATCTTCCATTAAGTTTACAAGTTTATTGTAAACACTTTCTAAGGTATTAGCTGTACTCTTATCACTACCGCCCCCAGCTTGTGCCCTGGCTATTCCTATAGCAATAGCTAAGCAATCTTTTTTGTCTTCTGGATAATCATTCATAATTTTATGATTTTAATTAATAATTAGATTTAAAACATTTTCGGTTTATAGTTTAGTGACTATTCAGTCATAAATTTTAATTCTCTTTTTCCTCTTTTTCTTTATTATCATCAATACCTCTATACGATTTTATCAAGTCATTCAACTTATCAAGCATTGTTTCATCCTTACCATATACCTCTGAAGGGTTTCTCTTAATTACTTCAAGCAAAATTTTCTCAAGCTCTTCTTTTTTATCTAAGGTATAAGAATTTTCCTCAGAAATAAATAGTAAATACATTTGGACAACTCTAAGTTTATGATTATATTCTTCAAATAGTCTTTTTCTATGAGATATATTTCTTTGTCCATACCATGAAATCCATAGCAAAGGAATCGATAATGATATTTTATAAATTAGATACTCAAAACCATCTAATTTTGAACCTCCTAACTCTTGTATATTTAAAAATTCATTTACAAAATTAGGCTCTATAAAAATAAAACCAATAAGCAATAACGGACCTATAAAGAGAAGGTAATTTATAAAATTTGAAAAATTGATATTTAACCACTTAAATATGGTTACATTATCAATTTTATTATTTTTTAAGCCTATAAATCCATGCCGTTGCATCGACTCTAAATATCCTTCACCTAAGGTTTTGGCTGTCGCATTTGACAATAATGAACCTATTTCGTTTGATTTTGTCTTTATCTCTTTTTTTGTCTCCTCTATAAGAGGATTAATCTCTTTTTCAATTTTTTCTCTGAACTCTGAAATTGTATCAATACTTTCAGTAAGCTTATCAACCTTTGATTGAGTTTCAGTTTCAGCTATATCAAATAGTTCACTGTCTAGTTTTTTGATTCTATTTACGGCAGTTGTGACCAAGTTCTCATAACCTTTTTCAGAAGTCAGTTCACCGTGAAAATTAATGATTTTCTCAATAGCTATTTTTACTTCTGATTCTTTACCCTTAATCTCTTCATCACCAAAGAGAAATATAAAGAAATCTGCAATACCTTTCTGTGCAGCTTCCACGCTTGATTTGATTGAATTATCATCAAGTACTAATTCCTCATGATATCTTCCTATTTCTTCAATTTTAAGATTTAAATTTCCGAATAGAGTTTGACCTTTCTCATCTTGCCCCAATAGATGTTCATATTTTTCTTTAATTGAAATTAAAGTCTCTTCGATCTCCTTTGCTATTGATTCAGTTTCTTCGCCTTCAAAAATCTTTTTATATAAAGTATCTATTTTTTTAATCTTTGCGAGTGAATCCCTTACTATAGACTCATAATCAACCTTATTTAAATTATCTTGATCATTATTTATTTCTTCCATAAAATTATTTCTTAATTCCTAATACTTTTAAATATTCGACCATTTGCTTTTCCAGTTTTTGTAGTTCTGGTTCTAGCTCTGCGAGTTCCTTTAGATTTGCTTGGATATCGACAGGTTCTTCTTCGATGAATGTATCAACATACCGCGTAATATTCAGGTTATAGTCGTTTTCAATTACCTCATCTAATTCAACCATGCGCGAGAATTTCTCGACATCTTTGCGGTCAGTATAGGTTGTGTAAATCAAATCTACATCCTCGTCACGCATAATATTTTGTGCTTTTTCTTTTTTGAAAGCCTTTGACGCCTCGATAAATAGGATGTCTTTTTTGTCTTGATTTTCTCCGCCCATTTCACGACTACGGTCTATGATTAAAATTGCTACAGGAATTCCTGTTGTTTGAAATAGATTTGCAGGTAATCCAATAACTGCATCAATGATGTTTTCATCAATTAATTGTTTTCTAATTTTTCCTTCTGCTCCACCTCGGAACAATACACCATGCGGAACAATGACTGCTACACGTCCAGACTTCTTTTTTGCGGTTTCAATCATATGTGTGATAAAGGCAAAATCTCCTTTATCCTTTGGCGGTACACCACGCCAGAACCGATTATATCGATCAGATTCTGCATTATCTGCACCCCATTTCTTCAATGAAAATGGAGGGTTTGCAACAACAACATCAAACTTTACCAATGAACCTTTTTCAATTAATAACGGGTTATTTAAGGTATCTCCCCATTCAAACCGCGTTGAATCCTTTTGGTGGAGGAATGCATTCATACGAGCTAGGTTATATGTCGTACCAATAGATTCCTGACCATACAATGCATAGTCTTTTGAATTATGGTTTTTTTCTACCTCTGCTCCTGCCATCAATAGCAAACCTGCAGAACCACATGCAGGGTCACAGATTTTGTCCCCTGGTTTTGGTTGAGCCAACATTGCCAACAATCGAGCCAATTGCGAAGGGCTGAAAAATTCACCTGCCTTTGAACCTGCTCCTTCACCAAATTTTGAAATAAGGAACATATATGATGAACCTAGAATGTCTTCGGTTACATCGGTGAAATCAATATCATGAAAATCGTTTAAAATATCACGAATCATTTTGTTTTTCTGTTCTGGTTTTCCTAATTTACTATCGTTGAAATCAGCATAATCAAAAATACCGTCTAGTTTCTCCTTGTTGTCATCTTCAATACTTTGTAGTGCTTTATTGATACGTGTTCCAATATCGTCTTTTTCTTTATCGGTATAGATTTGATCGAATAAATGTTTTTCTTCTACATAGAAACGATCAAGTTTCATTTTTTGTTGAATTCTATCAGTATCATCACCAAAACGTTCTTTGTATTCAGATAGTCGTTTTTTAGATTTATCAGATAGATATTTATAGAACAGCATTGAGAGCGAATAATCCATATAAACACCAGCTGCAACAGTACCGCGCGATGAGTTTGCTGCATCCCAAAGTTTTGTATTTAATTCTTGTTGTGTAATTACAGTAGTCATAATATTAATGTGTGATTTGTGATAATAATCCGTTAAATGTCTGGTCGAGTAGTGTTTGTTTTTTTGATAATATATTTTGCATATTATCCATCGTTTGGAACAATTGAATAACTGTTTTCTGCCTTTCGATATTTGGTATTGGAATTTTTAATCCTTCTAAATCTGATTTCAGTATAACTTTTACCATGGCTCCCGTTTGATTTCTGATAATAGAAGCCTGTCCTTGTAGAGAATTTAAATAGAGAGCTAAATATTCTGGAAGTATGATACTTGTATCTTTTGAACGTAGAATATATACAGAAGATGATGCAATCATGTTGTTATCTATTTTTGATACAGCAGCATGGAAATACCCTCTTGATGTTAAAATAATGTCATCAGGTAAGACAAGTCTGTCTTCATAGATAGGATGATCTATTTTAATGAGTTCATCTTCAGAATCAATGTATAATGAATCTTTGGCATTTTTTGCTTGAACAACAAGCATGTTACCGCCTTTCTTATTCTTAACCGACCCACGAAAGGAATAACCAAGAGATACATTTGCGATGTTTTTTAGCTTTTCTGTTTGCATACTGTAGAATATAGCAGAATACATAAATAATGCAAGTATATTTTACACACTGCTGTTTACTGTAAAATAAAAGAAATCTATTTTAAATAGATTTCTTTTATTTTCTAATATATATCTTTAATTTTAGGGATGTCATTTGGAGTTATAATACCAATGGGACGCTCGTAGCGTGATCCAGTGGATGTTATATAGATCGCACCTAACCTCTCCCCTTTTTTAATAGCATTTTTGAAATAGTTTTGAACATTAAAAACATTTTCTTCTTTACCAATAAACATAACCTCATCATTTGTTTTAAAAATAAGATTAAAATCTAGGTCACTAATTTTACTATTATTTAGACTTAAACTATTTATTAATATTTCATTTAAAACCAATAACCCTGAATTTTCTGAAAATGTACCAATATATTTTTCATTGTCATAAATAGGGACATGAGAATAAATATTTTCATTCATAGATTTAATTAGCTCAGACAAACTACTTTCTACATCAGCAATATACACAGGAGTATTTGCAACTAATCCTACCAACGGCGGTGTTTCCAAAAGCAAGACAATATTTTTTATCTCGTCGAATGCTTGATTATTTATTTGAGCAATATACTTGTCTTTTTGACCATGAGCAATTACATTTCTTAATGCATACATTGTTTCAATAAGATTTCTTTTTTCTTCAAATAATGAATTACTCTTAGATGCCTTATTTAATAATTCATGAAACTTTGCACGTTCACCCATATTAGTTGATGATCTTAAAATCTCTTCAAGTTTTTTAAACTCATTTAAAAATAAATTATTGTAATCTTGCATACAAATATTATACATTAATCTAATATAATATTTAGAATTTTTCCTATAAACAAAAACACCTTGTAAGGTGTTTTTGTTTATTATGCAATGCTCTTTGAGCTAGCACAACAATGCTCCCCCGGTAGGATTCGAACCTACGACCCATCGATTAACAGTCGATTGCTCTACCGCTGAGCTACAAGGGAATATAATGTACAGGTAAAATTGTTACCAAGTACACAGAAATAATATCATAGGAGGTAAAAAATGCAAAATTAAAACATCAAGGTAATTGATGTTTTAATTTTGTCTATAACAATTATTCTAGCGTGTATATGAATAATTATTTTCGTTATACCCATAGTTTTGAGGATAGTTGTTTACACCAGAGGGTGCTCCATTATTGGCAAATAATCTTCTTTTCTTTTTGTTGGTAAATCTCCAAAGAAATATACTTATAGCAATCATCACAACAAGAACGAAAACCGTTAGATACGTAAGCAAAGGAGTAGTAACACCAGAACCAGCAACAGATGCTG
>Ga0307935_1000230_pt1 | contig 26841 bp, 25 predicted proteins | sample OrgLakmetageno92_FD_201827 | JGI IMG/M metagenome (GOLD analysis project Ga0307935, IMG submission 201827) | Saline water microbial communities from Organic Lake, Antarctica - #92 | ecosystem: Environmental > Aquatic > Non-marine Saline and Alkaline > Saline | place: Antarctica: Organic Lake...
TGGTGCCTAGTGTACCAGATAAGAAAATGGCAGCCGTAAATAGCGAAACCTCAAACAACATTTGAAGCGCTGTAGGAAGACCCAGATGAAATAATTTATTTATTACCCCAAAAGAATAATTCTTTAATAAGAAAAAATAACTCTTAAACTGTTTGTTGAAAAAAAGCAAAACAGTTAGGATTAAAAACATTAATATCCTTGCCACAAATGTTCCAATAGCAGCCCCTTCTACTTCTAATCTCGGAAATCCAAATTTCCCATAGATAAAAACATAATTCAACAATACATTAATAATGTTTGCTACTATAGAAGCGATCATGGAATAGGTAGTTTTAGAAAGACCGTCTATAAACTGTTTCACCGCCTGAAACATCATTAAAGGTATTAAGGAAAATGCTACCCACCTCATATAAGGAATAGCTAAATCAACAACCTCTTTAGGTTGATCGAGCATGTAAAGTATGGGCTCACTTAGGAACATCAAAAAGCATTAACAAAACACCCATGATAAACGACATTAAAAACCCTAAATGAAAAATAGAGATTACTCTGTCTGAATCTCCTTGAGCATCTGCCTCAGCCACCAGAGGTGTTATAGCAAATGAAAACCCTATTCCTACAGAAAGGGCTATAAAAATCAAAGTATTCCCTAGTGATACTGCAGCTAGCTGTGCTGCACCCAACTTCCCTACCATTATATTATCTGCTAATGCAACTAATAAATGGGCAATTTGACCTACCATTAAAGGCACCGCTATATGGAGGTTTTTAGGAAATTCTTTAGTGTAATCTTTTAATGCCATAGTGATTTCTCAAAAGGCGTAAAAGTAGATAGAATGTGCAATAGAGATATGCTCTAATCCATCCTTTTATTAACTATTCCATATTGATCAAAAAGATAGATCAAACTGGTCATTGTTGCAGCACCTAATTCTAACTCCCGCTTATTAACAGCATCGAAAGTATCGTTTGCTGCATGATGAAAATCAAAATATCTTTGAGAGTCTGGTCGTAAGCCTGCTAAGGTTGTACCGGAGGCTTTTAATGGGCCTACATCTGCTCCACTGCCGCCCTGCTCGAAATAATGTATCAAGTAAGGTTTGAATAAGGGCTTCCAAGATTCTATAACTTTCATTTGATCCTCACTAGTGTCAAAACTGAAACCTCTAGGCGTAAAACCTCCAGAGTCGCTTTCCAAAGCAAAAATATGATTCTCATTTTTAAGTGCCGCTTGTTTTGCATATTCTCGGGCGCCCTTTAATCCATTTTCTTCATTCATAAAAAGAACTACTCGTATCGTACGTAGTGGTTTATAACCTAATGCTTTCAAGGTGTGCAATACTTGCATGGACTGCACCACTCCAGCACCGTCATCATGACTACCGTCACCTAAATCCCATGAATCTAAATGACCTCCTACGATGATCACTTCGTTAGGATAGGTACTTCCTTTAATTTCGCCTATCACGTTATGGCTTTCTACATCTCCCCATACGGTACAGTCTTGTTTTAGATAAAACTGTACATTCTTATCTAGTGCTAGGTAAGTGTGCAACTTTTCTGCATCATTTGTACTGATCGCAGCTGCCGGAATATAATTCTCAACGTCGGAGTCCCCATAGCTCATTGCGCCCGTATGGGGATAATCGTCTAGTCTTAGATTCATAGATCTCACTATTACTGCAACAGCACCGTATTTACCTGCTTCTTCTGCACCGCTGTATCGTTGATCCACACAACTTCCATAAGCCTCAAAAGTTTGAATCTTTTTAGGATCCATAGGCCGGTTGTAAAAAACAATTTTACCTTCTACCTGTTCTCTTCCTAACTCAGAAAGCTCTTGTAAAGAAGTAACCTCTATTACTGGGGCTTTTATCCCAGCTTCTCTAGTTGGGATGGAACCCCCCAAAGCGCATACATTAACGTTGATAGTAGATAGATCATTCAGTTGTATATAGGCAAATTCTGGTGTACCTCTTGTCCATTTAGGAACTAGTACCGACTGCAATTCTGTTCTATTAGTAAATTTTTTGATTTCCTTTTCGGTATAAGTTACTGCTCGTTCGGCTTGTAGGGATCCCGATAACCTTCCTCCTATGGTGTTAGATAAATAATCGAGCCACTCATAACTTTTAGATTCTGTAAGGTTGAAGTCATAAATGCTTCTCAGCATAAGTGAATCTGACTTTGATGTTGGTAGGACTTGCGCTTTCGCGAAAGCGGAACCTATTAAAACAAGTAATCCTATGATGTATATTTTATTCATTTTCTAAAGCTTTTATGTATTCATTAATATTTCCAGATACTTCATCATTTAATTGAGGTGCTTGTATTTCCTTAAACTGGGACAAGGTCTCCAAAAGTATTTTTGCTACTAAAAGTCTTGCCACAGGCTTATCGTCGGCTGGGATGATATGCCATGGAGCGATATCTGTATTTGTGTGGCGTATAGCTTGTTCATAGCAATGCATATAGTTTTCCCATAATTTACGCTCCTTAAGATCATCTTTTGAGAATTTCCAATTCTTCTCTGGCGTATTTAACCTTCTTAACAGCCTGCTTTTTTGCTCTTCTTTACTGAGATGGAGAAAAAATTTAAAAATAAAAGTTCCGTTTTCAACAAGCTCTTTCTCAAAGTTATTGATCTGTTGGTAACGCATTTGCCAAAAGTCTTCTGTCGCCTTTTCGGGGCTATCAAATCCTGGAAGATTTTCAGCCATTAAGTATTCTGGATGGACTCTGGTAACCAGCACATTCTCGTAATGTGTCCGGTTAAAAATACCAAAATGACCCTTAGACGGTAATGCGATATAATGCCTCCATAAATAACCTTGTGATAATTCGATATTTGTAGGCACTTTAAAACTGTGCTGTACAACACCTCTTACATTAAAGTCTTTAAATACCTCGCGTATCAGACTGTCTTTACCTGAGGTATCCATTCCTTGAAAACAAACCAAAATGGCATGACGGTCATGTGCATACAACCTCGCTTGAAAATGAGCCAGATCTCTTCTTACTTTATCGAGTTCCTTTTCAGCCTTTTTTTTTGAAGGAGATTTTTTTAAGAGTGTGGCTAGCTTTGAAAGTTGAAGCTGCTCTATTGCTTTATAATCATCTGATGTCATAGACTATTTATTTACTAGCAAAAAGTTTTACATCTTTTTCACTGATTTGACTACCTCCTAAAATAATCAAACGTTCTACAACATTGCGCAACTCGCGTATGTTTCCTGTCCAGTCATATTCTTTTAGCAATTTGAATGCTTTATCTTCAAATTTCTTGGTTGAATTCCCTTGTTCTTTTGCGATTTTTGCTGCAAAATGATTGATTAAAAGAGGTATATCATCTCTTCTATCGTTGAGCGTAGGAACATTAATTAGAATAACAGCAAGTCTGTGGTATAGATCTTCTCTAAACTTTTTGTCTTCAATTTCTTGTTTTAAATTTTTGTTAGTCGCTGCTAGAATTCTAACATCCACTTTAATATCTCTATCACTTCCTACACGTTGTATTTTATTTTCTTGTAGTGCTCTAAGAACTTTAGCTTGGGCTTTTGCGCTCATATCACCTATTTCATCAAGGAAAATCGTACCGCCATTTGCAGCTTCAAATTTTCCTGCGCGATCTTTATTAGCGCCAGTAAAACTTCCTTTTACATGGCCAAAGAGTTCGCTCTCTATCAACTCACTAGGTATAGCGGCGCAATTCACTTCTATAAAAGGGCCGTTAGAGCGATCACTTTTTTCATGTAACCAATGCGCCACAAGTTCTTTCCCTGTTCCGTTTGCACCAGTAATAAGAACTCTAGCGTCTGTAGGAGCAACTTTTTCTATGATATTTTTAATGATCAGGATCAACTCACTATCGCCTATCATTTCGTAATTCTTGCTCACCTTTTTCTTAAGGCGTTTGTTTTCTACAACAAGACTTTTCTTGTCAAGAGCATTGCGTACGGTATTTAAAAGTCTATTTAAGTCGGGCGGTTTAGAGATATAATCAAAAGCACCTAATCGCATGGTATGTACCGCAGTATCTAGATCTCCATGTCCCGAAATCATCACTATAGGAATCTCTGGCTTGATTTTCTTCATAGCTTCCAAAACCTCAACACCATCCATCTTAGGCATTTTAATATCACAGAGCACTAGATCGTAATCATTATCTCTAATGAGTTCTATTCCTTCCAGACCGTCAACAGCCTCTGTCACGACATAATCTTTACTTTCTTCTGTTAAGATTTTACCTAAAACGCGACGTATTGCGCTTTCATCTTCTATAAGGAGAATATTTGCCATTTTTAAATTTTGAATTTTAATCCTACTCGTGAGTAAAATGTATTGGTATCATTAAGCGTGACTACATCATCACCATTATTATCTCTCAAACGTATATCGTTTATAAAGGTATAGCCTGCATAAATATAAGCCGAAATATGTTTAGTGAAATTATACTCATATCCTGGACCTATCATAGCAACCGTCATGGAAACATCCTCAGCGACACCTCTTGTGGTAGGCTCATCATTTTGAATGTTTGCATAAAAACCATCCAATCTGGCATACAGTTGCACATTGTTCTTTTCATTGAACCTGTATTTCAAATTCATCTTGGGGACCCCTAATGTAAAGCTCCAGCTATCATTCAACTCTCTAAAATAATTGAGATAAGGCAATGGAAAAGGTCTGCCGGCAGTGGTAGCATATTGAACCCCTAGTACAAGTCGCCATGGCTTGCCTCCATCTTCTCTATTCTTTTCACTTTTTATAAAATAAACGCTTCCGGTTAGAAAATAGTCGTCAGATTTTGCTTTTCCCTCATCAAAATTAGAAGCTACAAGGATCCCTATTCGAGCTCCAAACCTCCAGTTGTTTTTCATAGGAAATGTGTAACCTAATCCTACTTCATAACTTTCGTAACGGTCAGACCCAAAATCAGTTAGTATAAAATCATCTTTTACAATGTATTCTACATTCCTATATTCTAAAAAAGGCACTACATAAGTTCCTTCACCTACTTTAAGCGGCACATTTGCAAACGTCCTAAACCTTCTAAAGCTATTATCAGATTTACTCTGAGGGAAATAGGTATACTCTGCTCTAAATAAGTCTGTTCCTTGGGCGTGCGCTTTCGCGAAAACGAGAACACACAACACCAACACATTTATTTTAAGCATATCCATTACTCTAGTCATTACTCATATCGTTAGATCCTTCACTGCCGGAAGGTCGAGAGATAATGTGTAAATCCCTTTGTGGGAAAGGAATGGTAACTCCATTCTCTCTAAAGGCTCTGTCGATAGCAAAACGCAAAGCACTTTTAATACGAGGCTCTGCAAAAGAGTCTCTTACAAAAAAATAAATTCCGAAATTTAATGAACTATCGCCAAAATCATTAAACATAACAAATGGTTCTGGACTTTTAAGAATTCCCTTTTGCTCACTTGCGCAACTTACCAAAAGCTTTTCTACTAACTCTGTGTCACTTCCATAAGCAACACCTACTAGCACATGCTCTCTAGTTTTAGGGTGATTTTGAGTATAATTATAAACGGACTCCGACATAAAAAGGTGATTAGGAATAATCAAAATCTTATCATCTCTAGTAACAATTCTAGTACTTCTCAGCTTCACCTCAAATACACGTCCTACTTTACCATTCATTTCAATAACGTCGTTTACTAATACAGATCTATCAGTAAGAATGGTGATTCCCGCAATAATATCTTTAAATAAATCTTGTAAAGCAAAACCCAGTCCTACAAATAATGCAGCACTTGCCGTAAGAAGTCCCGTGAGCCTCACCCCACTGGAATGTAAAACGGTGATGATAACGATGATGTAAACCAGGTAGTTGAAAAACTTAAAAACACTATCAAACTTTAATTTGTCTGTAGTATCCATTTTGCGAGTAATCACTTTTTTAATTCCTCTTAAAACTAAAGTAGTAATCACAATGGCTAGAACAGCCAGAATGAGCATCCAAGTATCAAAATGGAAACCGTCCGAGTTTCTAGATCCTACTATAGGGTAGGTGAAGAATTCCTCTATTTTATCCCAATTTATATTCATAATTAGTAACGCAACCATTTATACAGTTCCTTCCAGTTAGTTTTCTTTCCGTACATTAATATTCCTATTCTATAAATCTTTGCAGCAAGTATTGCTACACCTATAATACTAACATATAATAGCAACATACTTATTGCAATCTCCCACCATGCTATTTCTCCAAAAGGTATTCTCATCAACATCACGATAGGAGAAGTAAGCGGAATATAAGAAAATATAACGGCAGTTGTTCCATGTGGATTATCCATTACTGAAAAGAACCCTACATATATAGCTAGCATTAAAGGCAATATCACTGGCAACATAAATTGTTGGGTATCCGTTTCATTATCAACTGCTGCACCTATAGCTGTATAAATAGAAGCATATAGAAAGTAACCGCCCATAAAGTATATGAAGAAGCATATTAATAGTTTCAAAATAGGAAGCTGAGCGATGTCGTTAAAAATCAATTCCATCTTACTCATATCTTGAGCTTGCAGCATCACATCAGCATTTGCTGGATTTGAAAAAGCATCAACTCCTAAAAAAGTAGTGGCTACGAGCATGAGAATAAAACCTACGACTACCCAAATCAAAAACTGTGTGATTCCAGCTAGTGACGTTCCAGTAATCTTACCTATCATTAAATAGATAGGCTTTACACTACTCACAATAATTTCTATAATGCGATTGGTCTTTTCTTCTATCACAGATCTCATAACCATGTTACCATATATAATGATAAACATCATCAATAAATATCCTGCAGCTCCACCGGCCGCAATTTTAATCCATCCAGACATTTTACTGGTTTTCTCACCGGTAAAATCCTGTAGTTGCAACTCCTTATTCACGGTGCGCTCTTTAATCACATTAAGATCAATTCCAGCATCTTCTAAGTTATTTGCAGTGGCTTGTTTGTTGATTTTATTTTCAATAGACTCTAAAAAACCTTGAGAAGGAGAATCATCAGAATAAAAACTAATATCTGCCAGCTGCTGTTCCCTTGCTTCAATAAGTATCAATCCATAATAATCGGCCTCCTTACTGGCAGCGATAGCCGCCTCTTTAGAAAGCCCGTCTAGTACGATGTATTCATTACGGTCATTTGTTTCAAAAAGTGCTACATAATTAGCATCAGTTTGATCAAGAACAGCAATTTTTCTAGCCGTATCAGAGTTGATACTGGTCAGCCATCCTATCAATAATGCTACAGCAACAAATATAACGGGACTTACAAAAGTCATAACTATAAATGTTCTGTTTCTTACCTTATTTAGGTATTCTCTCTTTATAATAAGCCACAATTTATCCATGTTGCTGTACAGTTTTGATAAAAATATCATTAACACTAGGTATCACCTCACTAAAATGTGTGAGTTCGCCTAATTTTAATAATCGATTCAATGCGATAGGAACAGCTACCTCATTGGGTATTTTAATTTGAAAGTCTAAGGTGTTATCTAAACCCGATAAAGCTATAGGCTGAGGATCAAATTCTGCTGGAATTTGTTGAAATGCCAGATCATTATTCTCACAAATTAAAGACACCGCATAATTACGATCCCTATATTGTTGTTTTATTTCGCTTAATTTACCTTCGAGCACTAGATTTGATTTGTGGATCAATGCAATATGATCACACATTTCTTCGACACTTTCCATACGGTGTGTGGAGAAAATTATGGTCGCTCCATCATCACGTAATTTTAAAATCTCATCTTTAATAAGATTTGCATTCATTGGGTCAAAACCAGAAAAGGGCTCATCAAAAATCAACAGGCTTGGCTCGTGCATTACCGTAACAATAAACTGTACTTTTTGAGCCATTCCTTTAGAAAGCTCTTGGAGTTTTTTATTCCACCAACCTTCTATTCCTAATCTTTCAAACCAATAATTCAATCGCTCCTTTGCCTGGGTTTTAGTCAGCCCTTTTAGTTGAGCGAGATAAATACATTGCTCTCCTACTTTCATTGATTTATAAAGACCACGCTCTTCTGGCATGTACCCTATATCTTCTATATGCCGAGGTTTTAATTGTTCCCCATTGAGAAGGATGTATCCTTGATCTGGCATAGTGATCTGGTTGATAATTCTGATCAGTGATGTTTTACCAGCTCCGTTAGGACCCAATAATCCGTAAACACTCCCCTTAGGAACAGTTATAGACACATCATTAAGTGCTGTGTAATCTCCATAATCCTTTTTTATACGTATAGCTTCTAGCGCGTTTCCCATGCAGTAATTAATTGTGCTAAATTAATAAGAAGGATATGGTATTACTAAGGATTTAGAAGATTTTAATAGGAAAATTTGTTAAATGGTCGCGATAAGAAGAAGAATAAGATACTTTGTCGTTCCATCCCATCATATCCGTAACAAAATGCCATAAAAAAACCACCTCTTGTAAAAACAAGAGGTGGAAAAATTGCTATGAAAAAGAAAAATAACAAACAGTTGGTTGACTGTTCGTTACAGTAAATATATACAAATTTTTCTAAATCATTAAGTTTTCTTTAAGAAAACATATCTTTTACCTTTTCAAAGAAAGATTTATCGCCTTTTTCTGGAGCTGGTTCAAAGTTGGAGTCTGTCATCATGCTCTCAAAAAAGTCCTTTTGTTCCTTAGTTAAGCTACGTGGTGTCCATACATTTACATGTACTAATAGATCACCTGTTCCATAACCATTGAGACTAGGCATTCCTTTACCACGTAGTCTTAGTATTTTCCCACTTTGAATACCTGCTTCTACTGGTATACGCACCTTACCTGTGACGGTTTGGATTTCTTTAGAAGTTCCTAATACTGCTTCAGGAACACTTACATACATATCATAATGAAGGTTATTCCCTTCTCTTTGTAACTCTGCATGAGGTTTCACTTCAATATCTACTAATAAATCCCCACTTATTCCGTTTCCTGGGGCATCATTTCCTTTTCCAGAAACTTTGAGACGCATGTCTGATTCTACTCCTGCTGGGATTTGAATAGTCACGGTTTCTTCAATAGCGACCATACCTTGATCATCTGCTCCGTCTGGTTTATTATCGATGCTTTGCCCTGCTCCTCCACATACATTACATGGAGCTGCGGTTTGCATACGACCCAAAATAGTATTCTGAATTCTGGTTACTTGACCACTACCATTACAAGTACCGCAAGTTTTATAAGTAACTCCTGGCGCTTGCTTTTTACGTTTTACTTTTACTTTTTTATCGACACCATTTGCCGCTTCTTCTAAAGTAAGAGAAACTCTGATTCGTAAATCTTTTCCCTTTACTCTACGTTGTCCGCCACGACTACCGCCAAATCCTCCAAAACCTGAGAATCCGCCGCCGCCGCCGCCGCCAAATATATCACCGAACTGACTGAATATATCATCCATATCAAAGCCTGCAGCGCCACCACCGCCAAAGCCGCCGGCACCTCCAGAAGTATAAGCCTGATGACCTAACTGGTCGTAGCGGGACTTCTTTTGAGGATCGCTTAAAGTTTCATAAGCTTCTGCAGCTTTTTTAAAGTTCTCTTCTGCAGCTGCATCACCTGGGTTTTTATCTGGATGGTATTGAATAGCCTTTTTCCTGTAGGCCTTTTTTATTTCTGGTCCAGTTGCTCCTTTTTGAATGTCTAATACGTCATAAAAATCTGCCATAATTATTGTCCTATCACTACTTTTGGAAAACGAATAATCTTGTCTCCTAGTTTATATCCTTTTTCAATCACATCTACGATTTTACCTTTCATATCATCACTAGGTGCTGGTATTTGGGTAATCGCTTCATGAATGTCTGCATTAAAAGTATCTCCAGCTCTTACGTCAAATTCTTCTAATCCTTTATTGATTAAAGTATTGCGCAGTTTACCTGAGATTAATTTAATACCGCTGGTGAGTTGTTCATCTTCAGATTTGTTGATCTCCGTCATCGCTCTGTCAAAGTCGTCCAACACTGGCAACATGTCCTTTAAAACTCCTTCTCCAGCAGTTTTAAAAAGTTCCATGCGTTCCTTTGCGGTGCGTCTTTTAAAATTCTCGAATTCTGCAAAGAGACGTAAGAATTTATCTTTCTCTACTTGCAATTGCTCTTCAAGAATTTCAACCTCACTGGGTTCCTCCTGCACTTCCTCCGTTTCTTGCTCCACTACTTCTGGTGCATCCTGCTCTTGCAGGTCCTTCTCTTGTTTTTCCTTTGCCATTTTCTGACGGTATATTTTAAATAAATTCAACACGTTTTTATCGAGGTGTTTATAATGTTTACGCTTTCGCGAAAGCGAGATAGTCACAATAATCTTAACCTACCTACGCGCGATATGGCAAAAGTGCTGCCATACCAATTTGCGTGTCAAAATGTCACAACAATTAATTAATATAGATTTAACTTACTTATTTGTATATACATTTAATTTTGACGCTTTAATAAATCAAAATTTAACTATGAAAAATAATTTTTTTAAAATCACAGGAATGGCAGCAGTAATCGCTTTTACAGTTGCTTGTAAAGACAACAAAAACGAAGTAGACGCGACGGCTGAGGCTGAGGCTGCTGAAGCAACTGTTGCTGCAGTTACTTATACGGTAGATACAGAGGCTTCTAATATTGCATGGGTAGGTTCTAAACCTACAGAAGATCACACAGGTAACATAGCTCTTTCTAGCGGTATGCTAAAAGTAAATGGTGAAGTGGTAGAGAGTGGAGAGTTTACTATAGATATGACTTCTATTGAAGTGACTGATCTTGAAGGAGATTCTGCATTAAATCTGAAATCTCACTTAGAGGGAACGGTAGAAGGTAAAGAAACAGACTTCTTTAATACTCCTAAATACCCTACAGCAAAATTTGTTGTTACAGGATTATCTACTGTGGGAGCTAAGATTATGTTAGAAGGAAACCTTACTCTTAAAGATGTTACTAAAAACGTATCTTTTCCAGTAAATGTAAAATATGATGGTGATCAAATGATGTTGACTAGTGAAGAGTTTACCATTGACAGAACAGACTGGGGAATACAGTACGGTTCTAGTACCTTTACAGATATAGTTGCTAACAAAGCAATTTCTGATGATATTAAACTTACAGTAAACTTAGTTGCTACTAAGTAATTACTGAAGATTACCTTTTTTATAAAAGCCTTGCCATCAAAGATTGCAAGGCTTTCTTATTTATATCGAGTACTGTATTTTTACCCGTCCAATCTCCATTTATGAAACCTCTTTTAATCACTTTCTTTAGTCTTTTTATAGTCACAAACACTATCGCTCAGGAAGAGGAACTGATCGATACAGACTTGCTAGAAATCGTTTACGAATACGAGCAAGTAGAAGTGGATTCTATTCTTTCCATAAGGTTGCCTATTGAATTTTTTGAATCAACCGATGAGGAAGATGACGTACATTCTGATTACTGGATAGGTTACGGTGAAGATGATATGACCTTTATGGTACATCGCGCTAAAATCGATGAAAAAATATGCGTATCTAATCAAACCGAGCTGGAGGCGCACTATGAAGAAGCTATAGATGGATGGAAAGATAGTGAAGTAGGTTTAAGAGAATTAAGCAACCTGATCTATAAAGCAAACCGGGTGTACCAAGCCGAGTTTAGCTTCAATCAATACGATGAGGAACTGGATCAAATGACTCATAATGATTACCGTATTATTCAAATCAAGGAAAATTTTTATCAAATAGGAATTGTTCAACCTTTAAAAACAAAGAGCAAATCAAGAAACGATTTGTTTTTCAAAAGCATTGAAATAAGCAAGGATTACCAGCTACAAAATCAGTTTACCGAGTGCAACAGCTTTGACCTACTTTTTAATAATGATCAAGATAATTCTACTGGCAGCAGTGCTTACGACACCGGCTATGCTATCGGAGAATTTATGACAGGTTTTTTATGTATAGGAATTATTATAGTTCTTTTAGCTCTTGTCGTTTTTCTTATAGTTAGAAAAAACAAAAAGAACCAACAAAAAGAATGGGATCAATTTAATAACTAACTGATTTTACTCCAGGTATTCTTTTAAGGCTCCTTCCAGTTCTGGATAGTGAAACTGATATCCTTTTTCTTGAATTTTTGCACTACTCGCATGCTGGCTAGCAAGAACTATGGAAGACATTTCTCCCAGCATTAATTTCATGACAAATTCTGGCACATTAGGCAAGAATACTGGCTTTCCTAAAACTTTCCCTATGAGCTCCATCATAGGTCTATTTCTGATAGGATGTGGAGCCACCGCATTATAGTTTCCTTCTAATGTGTTTTTGAGAATGTGGATAAATATCCCAGAAAGGTCTTCTATTGCGATCCAACTTTGCCACATTTTACCATTGCCGAATCCGGTTCCAGCATAAAACTTTACAGGTTTTGCCATTTGGTCTAACGCACCTCCTTTATCAGAAAGGACAATACCTATGCGTACTGCGGCATGTTTTAGCCCTAGATCTTGAAACTTTGCTCCTACTTCTTCCCAGGCGATGCAAACATCTGCTAAAAAATTTGTTGCTGTAGGCGGAATTTCATTTTCTCTTAGGGCTTGTCCATTTTGGTCGTCAGGATAAATCCCTATGGCGCTTGCTGTAACCACCTGTTTTACTTGATGATCGCTTTCTTGAAGCAAACGCAACAGCAATTCTGTACTGTTGATACGGCTGTTGAGAATACGTTTTTTTGCGTCATCCGTCCATTTTTGAAAAACTGTTTCTCCAGCAAGATGAATAATAGCTTCTACACCATGAATACAAGAAGCATCTATAGTGCCTTTCTTTACATCCCATAAAAAACCTTTGTACGCAGCTTCGTTTTTAACAGCGCTTTTTCTTGTCGTCAAATAATGAACCCTATGACCTTGTGAGCGTAAATCTTCTGAAATTTTTGAGCCTACTAGACCAGTAGCTCCTGTGATAAGTACAACCATACTACGAATTTAATTCTCAAAGTGATAGAACCCTATCTTCTTTGGACTAAATTAACAAGAAACCGATAAGGCCTCTTGAGGTCATTACCGGTTTCTAACTAGTACTTTTGGCTCATTCTTTCTTCTACAAGCGCACTATAATTTCTTTATCACCAGCTACAGTAAATTTGGCATCGGCCCATGCAGGTGGACCATAACTCATAGGATTATTGCTGGTCCCATATGCTTCTTGTGGCATTCCGTTGGAACTAAAATCCATTTTTTCATTACCGTTTTTGTCATGGAGAACTATGACTGCATAATCTCCAGGTGGTACATTTTCAAAAGTGGCGGTGGCAACTCCATCTTTAATTTCAATACTGGCTGTTTGTAAAGGGGCTGCTTTCATAAATTGGTTTTCCGTACTCAAGCTGTAAACCATCTTCCCTTCGTCCCCAGAGGCGTTATTAACAGTTACTTTTAAAGTGAATGTTTCTTGAGCACTAAGCACAAAAGAGAATAATAATACGGTGAGTGTTGTAAATAAGGTTTTCATAATAATTGTGTTTAGTTTGTTATACAAGACAAATATGCAGCACACTTTCACTTGATAATAATTCTAATTACCCAACTGTATGATTTGGTTACTGAATTGTAAAAAGGATGGAATGATCATCTAGGAGAAGAGTTATTATCCAAAGGAAACTCTTAATCATCAGGTGTTTTCTATCTTCGTTAAATAGAATAGGAATAGAAGCATCATGATAAAATTTGGAATTATAGGTCTAGGAAAAATAGCAAATAAATTTGCACAGGATCTTATTAGAGTTGATGGTTGCTTTTTACAGGCGGTGGGCTCAAGGGACCTGACTAAAGCGAAAGACTTTGCGGCTACCTATCAAGCAAGACAGTATTATTCGAGCTATGAAGAAGTCGCCGCTGATCCCGAAGTAGACGTTATTTATATTGCCACACCGCATGTTTTTCATTTTGACCATACCATGATGTGTCTTCACGCTGGTAAAGCTGTTATTTGTGAAAAGCCATTTGCGATGAACCTTAAAGAGGTTGAAATCATGATCAAAACCGCTAAAGAGAAAAAACTCTTTTTAATGGAGGCTTTATGGACACGTTTTATTCCTGGCACTCTTCAAGTGATGGAACTTATGGATCAAAACACCATAGGTGAGATCTACTCCATTCAGGCAAACTTCGGTTACGTAGCAACAACAGATCCCAGTAGTCGACTTATGGCAAAAGAATTAGGTGGTGGCTCCTTACTCGATATAGGGATCTATCCTGTTTTTATAAGCTTGTTATTATTAGGAATACCAATAGAAACAAAATCCATAGCACAATTAACGACAACTGGAATAGACCAACATTGTGCGATGCTCATGAAGTTTAAAAACGGAGCAACCGCCATTCTAGAATCGTCGTTCCTTGCCGAAACTTCTAATAAAGCTGTCATCTTCGGTAATAAAGGAAAAATTACCATGCACGCGCCTTTTCACCATACAGAGAAAATAACAGTAGAAACCCATGATAAAGAACCCTATCAAATTGCAGCTCCCCTTATAAATAACGGTTACACGCACGAAATTGAGGAAGTGAAAAACTGCTTTCTTTCTGGTCGACTAGAAAGTGATAAAATGAGCCTTCAGAATAGTTGTGAATTGATAAAAACTTTAGATCTGATTCGCTCTCAAATTAACTTAACCTATTAAAAAAGAAAATTTCACTTTCTTTAAAACTAAGCCTTGTATCCATTTTAAGAGTACAGCAGAATAGTCACTGCGACTCTAGACCTCTTTAAATTCTGACCTAAAGTAAAAGAAACACCCGCTTTTGGACTGATTTAGTAAGAAAAACAACATATATATGCCCCATACTAGCAGGTTCCTAATATCTTTACTTCATGTATAAATACCTCTTTATTTTACTGCCTTTTATGATACTCACTACATGTCAGAATCAAGAACAAGAAATTGATTTAAAGACTGTTTTTCGATATAATGAGCATGCAAATGTGACCAGTCTAGACCCTGCTTTTGCAAAGGATCAACGTAATATTTGGGTGTGTAACCTTCTTTACAATGGGCTGGTAAAGCTGGATAAAGACCTAGAAGTGGTTCCTGATCTAGCTTCTCATTGGAACATTGATACAACAGCTACTATTTATACCTTTTATATAAAAGAAGGCGTTTATTTTAATGACGCTTTCCTGCCTGCCGGCAAGCATGGCGCGAAAGCGAGAACGGTAACAGCACAAGACTTTAAATATTCCTTAGAGCGATTAACAGACCCTAAGATTGCCTCTCCCGGAGAATGGGTTATGAAAAACGTAGAAAGTATCAAAGCCATAGCGCCACTAGAACTTCAAATTACGTTGAAACAAGCATTTCCAGCATTTTTAGGATTGCTATCGATGAAATATTGCAGTGTCGTACCTGAAGGAAGTAACGACTTAAGAGAGCAACCCATAGGTACAGGACCCTTTTATTTAAAAAGATGGCAGGAGAATGTAAAAATGGTATTGCGCAAAAATGATTTGTACTTTGAAAAAGATAAAGAAGGAAACGCACTGCCCTATTTAGAGGCGGTTGCCATTAGCTTTAAAACAGACAAGCAAAGTGAATTTTTAGAATTTGCCCAAGGGAATTTAGATTTTATAAATGCCATCGATCCCAGTTATAAAGATGAGTTACTGACAACATCTGGCGAATTAAAACAGGCATATATCCCTACAGTAACTCTTGAAAAAGCCCCTTTCTTAAACACCGAGTATCTAGGACTAAAAGTAGACAGCAAATCACCAGAGTTACAAAGCAAGAAATTGCGACAAGCTATTAATTTAGGTTTTGACAGAGATAAAATGATCAAATACCTGCGCAATAACATAGGTACGCCAGCGCACAACGGTTTCGTTCCTAGAGGCATTCCTGCGGGCGGTGTCGTAAAAGGTTTTACCTATGACCCTAATCGTGCTAGGTCGCTCGTCACTGCTTATAGTGAAGAAACTGGAGATAAAAACCCCGCCATAACGATCAGTACAGGGGCAAATTACTTAGATTTATGTGAATTCATACAGAAAGAACTTCAGAAAATAGGTATTCAAGTTCAAATCGATGTCCTGACGCCATCAACATTAAGGCAGGCGCGTAAAGATGGACAGTTAGATATATTTAGAAGCAGCTGGATCGCAGACTATCCTGATGCCGAAAACTACCTTTCTTTATTTTACTCTAAAAACTTTGCTCCAGGTGGTCCTAATTACACTCATTTTAAAAGTGCCGCTTATGACTTGCTTTATGAAAATGCCCTTAGCGCTAGTGATCCAGAAATAAGAAAAAGACTGTACATAAAAATGGACAGTATTATCATAGAAGAAGCTCCTATTGTACCATTGTACTATGACCAAAGCGTACGTTTCATATCTAAAAAAGTCCTTAACCTAAAGAGTAACGCTGTTAATATGCTGAATCTGACAAGGGTTAAAAAGAAATAATCCCCGCTTTTTATTTAACTTTACGAGAGAAGAAAAGGTTCCATGCCACAAATTCTTTAAATTATATGAAATAAAAAATAACAGTGGTTATGATTTTTTATACTGATGAGACTTATCTCACGATAGAAAGGAAAGAAGATCTATTTCAGTAAATTCAAATACTAAATAGTAGCGATTATGAAAATGTATATTTTAATTAAGGATGACGTTCCTACAAAGATGGCTCCAGTAATAGCTGCCCATGCCTCACTTGCTTGTTATAAAAAGTATAAAGATGATCCAGATATGATAGAATGGGTCAATTCTATATTCAAAAAAGTAGTTTGCAAAGTGGATGAAAAAGAATTTCAAAATTCTTTAAAAGATGGAAAGTACGTGTTGCTTACAGAGTCTTCTCTTGATAATCGTGAAGTAGCCGTAGCTTTTGTTCCTCGAGTAGAATTCACGAAGCAATTCCGTTTTTTTAAGATGTGGGCTCCCGATTAGGGGTTTTACTAGAAAGTTCTCGTAGAAAAGTGGACTTTAACAAGAATGAAATGTATACTATACTTTATCTTTCCGCTTATGATGATCAACACTACATTAATAGATTTTAATTCTGAGACAGAATTAGAAGACTGGACCATTGTAAACGACACTGTCATGGGTGGCGTTTCTTCAAGCTCGATAGAGCTTACCAAAGATGGACATGCAAATTTTAAAGGAAAGGTTTCTTTAGAAAAAAATGGTGGTTTTGCCTCAGTAAGGTACAATTGCCCAGACACTAAATTAGGAGATGCTACTAAGGCCCTATTAAGGATTAAGGGCGATGGTAACGAGTATCAATTGCGTTTTAAAGAAACTGCTTCTGACGGGCATTCATACATAATAGCTTTCCCTACCAGTGGAGAATGGGAAACTGTAGAATTAGAATTAGCCGAAATGGTACCCTCTTTTAAAGGTAGCCAATTGAACATGGATAATTTTGATCATACTTTCATTGATGAACTATCCTTTTTTATAGGTAATGATGAAGTATCATTTAACCTGCTGATAGATAAGATTGAATTGGAATAAACACCATTAAAGAACAACTTCTTTAATACCACAAACAAATAGACACCAGACACTTCTTATAGAGAGCAGTGTCTGGTGTTTTTGTTTAAGAACAACACCTGTTTTTGTTAAGTAGAATGACTGAAAATTACTATTGATAAAGAGAGTAATTACCTATGATTATGTTGGAAATACTACCAGATGGGATGAATAAAAAAAGTTCTTCTCCAAATTAAAGTAGATTTTCAGATAGGTATAAAATTCAGTCCATAGAAAATATCCTTAAGGATGTAAAAGGTTGATGGATAAAACTTTTTTTACCCTGCCTTCAGAGTCCGTATTTATTTCTTGTAAAGATAGATTTAAAGACGTAGACTTAATGCGAGAATAATTTGCTCTGGTCGGGTATCTAGTGTTCCTTGAGCAGCTATATTATTTCTTATAAAACGGACTTCATTATTAGTAAAACCACGTTCATAGCGTACATCTATTCCCAAATCCCCTAAGTTCACTCCAACACCAAATTGAGCACCAACACTCCATTCATTTTGAACATCACTCAGCGCTGTATCTTGTAATTTTGTGTCAACTATATACTGTAATGAAGGTCCAGCAAAGACATGTAAAGGTCCGATGATGTTAGTTCCTAACAGCATAGGTACATCTATTTTTTGAACATCAAACTGACTCCCGTTATATTCATTACTCAACTTTGTGTACTTTAATTCTGGCCTTAGATATAAGAAATCAAGATCTATTTTCCAGTAAACCCCTAGATGGTACCCTATCTTCTCGTCAGGGTTATCAATAATAGTTTGTCCGTTCTCCCTTAAATCACCTGTGGAACCATAATTAAGCCCCGCAGTAACTCCTAATCCACTTTCCATTTGAGCCATTACTGTCGTGCAGATCAGTAAAAAGCCCATTAACATATACTTTTTCATAATTATCCTTTAACTCCTAACGCGAGAACAATTCAAATATTGAACAAAAGACTTTTAATAAAGCCAAGAGAGGATCGCCCTACACAAAAAGCAATTTTAACATTAAATATTGTTCCTTGGCCACAAGTTAAAATAAATTTGTAGCAACAATTAATGTAAATGTAATATAAATTTATGAGTAAGGATATGATTTCTATTCCGCTTTCGCGAAAGCTAATAACTACTCTTATTAAAAAGGGTACAGAAGCAACTGAGACGATAAGTCATACCCTAAAAGAGCATGGAATCACGATACAGCAATTTAATGTACTTCGTATTTTGAGAGGCCGCAAAGGAAAGGTTGCGAGCCTTCAAGATGTGAGCAAAGATATGATTCATGCCAATTCAAATACTACTCGAGTGATTGATAAACTGGTAGATAAAAAATTTGTAGATCGCGTACAATGTCCAACAGACAGAAGACAAATAGAACTCACTATTACAAAAAACGGTATGGAAGTACTTACTATTTTAGACCAAAAGGTGGATGCTGCAGAAACTCAACTTACCGCACAACTAGATGAGCAAGCAATCATTAATTTAATAGAAAAACTAGAAAAAATTTAACCCCTGTGTTAACGGAGTTATACATGAATTTTTAATATCAACTTATTAACTAGAAGTAAGTGACACAACCACACTTAAAAAAGGATACGCTTGACCACCGCTCTTGAAAACAGAAATTAGATTAAAATAAAAATGAAATAATAGAAATGAAAATATATACAAAAACAGGTGATACGGGTACTACAGCCTTATTTGGCGGCACACGAGTTCCTAAGCACAACTTAAGAATCGATAGTTATGGTACTGTAGACGAGCTGAATTCTTGGATGGGATTGATACGTGATCAAGAGATAGATGAACATACAAGCAAAATCATCAACTCCATACAGCACAATCTTTTTACTATAGGCGCTATTCTAGCAACCCCTCCAGAAAAGCAAGTTTTAAAAAATGGCAAAGACCGTTTGAACATTTCTAAAATTAGTGAAGAAGAGGTTAGCTTATTAGAAAGCGAAATGGACCTTATGAATGAGGAGCTGCCTGAAATGACACATTTCATACTTCCTGGCGGACATCCTGCTGTGTCATATTGTCACATTACCAGAACCGTATGTCGCCGTGCAGAGCGTCTGGCGACAGAGCTTAACGAACATGCACCTGTAGATCCACAAGTTTTGAAGTATCTCAACCGACTTTCTGACTATCTATTTGTGTTGGCACGTAAATTGTCTAAAGTTTTGGAAGCCGAAGAGATAAAATGGATCCCAAAAAAGTACTAATTTCATTTCGTTCAGAATCTGTTGAAAGCGCTTGAAACGCAGTATTACAGTACCTTCTGGTCAGAAAGAAATAAAATGTGGGGCAACTGATGAGCATTTTCAGCGAACATTTTGATTTTCAAAAGCTTATACGCTCTTGCAAATCTTGAAATCAAAGTAAAAATAACTTGCATAAATCGACGAGAAGTTTATTTTTGCAAAAAACTTAACGAGTAAAAATATGTATTGGACACTAGAACTAGCATCTTATTTAAGTGATGCACCTTGGCCTGCTGAGAAGGATGAATTGATCGATTACGCAATTCGTACAGGAGCACCGTTAGAGGTAGTGGAAAATTTACAAGCCATTGAAGATGAAGGAGACTTATACGAGTCTATTCAAGAAATATGGCCAGATTACCCTACAGACGACGACTACCTCTGGAATGAGGATGAGTATTAACAATCCTTAATCGGATAAAAAGTCTCGTAAAGAGGCTTTTTTTTTGCTTTAATTTTGGATATTAGCAGTAGCAGTAGGTATATTTTAAATTGCTCTAAATCAAACAAATAAAACATCATGGGACTATTAGATTCCGTATTAAAAGTCTTCGTTGGCGATAAGTCAAAGAAAGATATAAAAGAAATTCAACCTATTGTTGACAAAATACTCAAATTTGAGCCTGGACTAGAACAGCTTAATTTTGATGAATTGCGTCATAAAACAACAGAATTTAAGGAGAGAATTGCTGCGGCAAAAGCAGAGACTCTATCTGATATTGCCCGCTTAAAGGAAACAGCTGAGAAGGAAGAAGACATTGATAGACGTGAAGAAATCTATAATGAAATAGATCAATTACAAGAGGTGGCTTATCAGCAAGGGGAAGAAATTCTCAACGAGATCATGCCAGAAGCTTTTGCTGTAATGAAAGAAACTGCCAAACGCTTTTTCCATAATGAAGAAATACGTGTTGTCGCATCAGCGAGAGATCGTGAATTATCTGGAACAACAGACTATGTAAAACTGGACGGTGATCAAGCGGTATGGAGCAATTCATGGGATGCTGCTGGTAAACCTATTACTTGGGATATGATTCACTATGATGTTCAGCTTATAGGTGGAGCAACCATGCATAGCGGTAAAATTGCAGAAATGCAAACTGGAGAAGGAAAAACACTTGTTGCTACTTTACCTGTTTATCTCAATGCACTTACCGGTAATGGTGTTCACGTGGTAACCGTAAATGATTACTTAGCAAAACGTGATGGTGCATGGATTGGTCCTTTATTTGAATTTCATGGTCTGACTATAGATTGTATCGATTACCACAAGCCTAATTCTGAAGAAAGACGTCTAGCATATCTAGCAGATGTTACTTACGGAACGAACAATGAATTTGGTTTTGATTACTTGAGAGATAATATGGCTCATGCGCCTAAAGATCTGGTACAACGCAAACACAATTATGCCATTATTGATGAGACCGATTCTGTTCTTATCGATGATGCACGTACACCCTTAATTATATCTGGACCAGTCCCACAGGGAGATCGTCAAGAGTTTGATGTATTAAAAGCTCCTGTTGCAAATATTGTAGAGGTTCAAAGAAAAGAGCTGGTACAAACACTCGCTCAAGCTAAAAAACTAATTGCTGAAGGAGACACTAAAGAAGGTGGGAAACAATTACTAAGAGTTTTCCGTGGTCTTCCTAAAAACAAAGCTCTTATTAAATTCTTAAGTGAAGAGGGAATAAAAACCTTGCTCCAAAAAACTGAAAATTTTTATATGCAAGATAACAACCGTGAAATGCCTAAAGTAGATGAGGCACTTTACTTTGTAATCGATGAAAAAAACAATCAAGTAGAGTTGAGCGACAAAGGAATTGAATTCCTTTCTGGTGAAGACGAGCCTGACTTTTTTGTAATGCCAGAGGTAGGTATGGAAATAAGCCGTATCGAAAACGCTGGACTTTCTAAAGAAGAAGAAGCTGAAAGAAAAGAAGAATTATTCCGTGAGTTCTCCGTAAAATCTGAACGCATTCACACCTTGAATCAGCTGCTTAAAGCCTACACATTATTTGAAAAAGATACGGAATACATCGTAGATGCTCAAGAAAAGAAAGTACCTAACGGAAACGGGGGTGTTAGAATAGAATCTGAAATGATCGTTAAGATCGTAGATGAACAAACTGGTCGTGCCATGGATGGCCGTCGTTATAGTGATGGATTGCACCAAGCCATTGAAGCTAAGGAGAATTTAAAAATCCAAGATGCGACACAAACCTTTGCCACCATTACCTTGCAAAATTATTTCCGTATGTACAAGAAACTTTCTGGTATGACGGGAACTGCCGTAACTGAAGCTGGAGAATTCTGGGAAATCTATAAACTAGATGTCGTAGAAATTCCTACTAACAGACCTATTTCTCGCGATGACAGACAAGATCTTGTATATAAAACAAAACGCGAAAAATACGGTGCCGTAATAGAAGAAGTAACAAAACTTAAAGAAGCTGGTCGCCCAGTGCTTATAGGTACTACTTCTGTAGATATTTCTGAGCTACTGAGTAGAACATTACAACGCGCAGGAATAGAACACAACGTACTGAATGCAAAGCAACACAAACGTGAAGCAGACATCGTTGCAGAAGCTGGAAACCCAGGACAGATCACGATCGCTACCAACATGGCCGGTCGTGGAACAGACATCAAATTATCTGCTGAAGTAAAAGCTGCTGGCGGACTTGCCATTATAGGTACAGAGCGTCATGATTCTCGTCGTGTAGACAGACAGTTACGTGGTCGTGCCGGTCGTCAAGGGGATCCTGGAAGTTCACAATTTTATGTGTCTCTAGAAGACAACTTGATGAGACTTTTCGGTTCTGAACGTATGGCCAAAACAATGGACCGACTAGGAATGAAAGAAGGTGAAGTGATTCAGCATTCTATGATTTCTAAATCTATTGAGCGTGCGCAAACTAAAGTAGAAGAGAATGCTTTTGGTGTTCGTAAGAGGTTGCTAGAATATGATGATGTCATGAACGCCCAACGTGAAGTGATTTACAAGCGACGTCACAACGCCTTATTTGGAGATCGCCTTGCAGTAGATATCGCCAATATGATCTACGATATTTCTGAGAATATTACCGAAGGAAATAAAATAGCACAAGATTTCAAAAACTTTGAGTTTGAATTGATTCGTTACTTCTCCATGAGCAGTCCTGTTTCTGAGGAAGAGTTTTCCGATAAAGACGATAAGACCGTTACTGACATCGTCTATAGAGCTGCTTATGATCATTATAAGGAGAAAATGGAGCGCACCGCTTCAGAGGTTTATCCCGTAATTAAAAATGTAATGGAAAACGACGAGCGCAATTACGAGCGTATCGCAGTTCCTTTTACAGACGGTATCAAAACCTTAAATGTAGCAACAAACCTACAAGAAGCTTATGATAGTGAAGGTCGTTCCTTAGTGACTGACTTTGAAAAAAATATTACGCTAGCCATTATTGATGAGGCATGGAAAACACACCTACGCAAAATGGACGAGTTAAAGCAAAGTGTGCAACTTGCCGTTCATGAGCAAAAAGATCCATTACTTATTTATAAATTTGAAGCCTTCGAATTATTCAAAGTGATGATAGATAAAGTAAATAAAGACGTTATTGGTTTTATGTTCAAAGGCGATCTTCCTAGTAGAGATGCTGAGGCAATAAGTGAGGCCAGACAACGCCAAACAGAAAAAACAAGCACTCAAAAAGAAGAGGTTTTAAATAGCGATGAGCAAGCTGCTCAAGCAAGAGCTGTGGGTGCCGGAGCAAGTCAGCAACAACAACGTGCTCAAGTTACAGAAACGATCACTCGTGATCAACCTAAGATAGGTCGTAACGATAAAGTGGTGATCAAGAATGTCATGACTGGAGAAACCAAAGAGACAAAGTTTAAATCTGCACTTCCTTTGATCAATAAAGGAGAATGGGTACTGGATAAGAAAGCTTAGTTAGATAACAATTCCGCTTTCAATTTTACTTTCAAAATTGAAATTTAAATGGATTTAATTCCGCTTTCGCGAAAACGAGAAAAACAAAATGCCTTACTGAAAAGTGAGGCATTTTTTTGTTGAATTAAATGAAGCCAACCCCAATGGTTTTAAAACCATTGGGGTTGGAGGGAAAGCAACTTTAATTTTAAAATTAAGGTCTAGAAGAAGCTCCTTTCCTAATTATAGGAAAGGTGGGCAAAGTGAGTGCAACGAGCTTTGGTCGGAAAGGTTGATACGGTATTAGAATTTTGTGCAAATTTCTATTTTATCTCCATATTTAAATACCGCAGCAACCACTCCTGATTGCATCACAGCATGCGCTGCGAGGCCAATCTGTCCTCGCCTATCCTTAGGCGAGGAGCTTTTAGATCTCGAATTTAAAAAGCTACTTTCCTAATTATAAGAAAGGTGGGCAAAGTGAGTGCAACGAGCTTTGGTCGGAAAGGTTGATACGGTATTAGAATTTTGTGCAAATTTCTATTTTATCTCCATATTTAAATACCGCAGCAACCACTCCTGATCGCTAGAAAGCTAGCCGATCTGTCCAATGCATTCCTCTCGCAAAAAAGCGCGTCGGATGCAGGCTTCTTAGGCGAGGAGCTTTTAGATCTCGAACTTAAAAAGCTCCTTTCCTAATTATAGGAAAGGTGGGCAAATTGGAGCTTGCGTAAATTTGGTCGGAAAGGTTGATGCGATGCTGTAATTTTATTCAAATTTCTATTTTATCTCCATATTTAAATACCGCAGCAACCACTCCTGATTGCATCACAGCATGCGCTGCGAGGCCAATCTGTCCTCGCCTATCCTTAGGCGAGGAGCTTCTATATCTCGAATTTAAAAAGCTACTTTCCTCAGTCCCTGATAATTTGTTAAGACAAATTTCTGGAATAGGAAAGGTAGGCAAAATGAGCGGTAGCGACTTTTGGCCGGAAAGGTGGAGGCGGTGCTAAAATTAATAGAAGCATATTATCAACCCCAAAGATTTTGTAAACCTTTGGGGTTTGGTGGTAATTAACACGACGATTCTATAGAAAAATAGTATTTTTAAATCTTAAAACCTATTCTCATGAAACCCATACTCAGGAACATCATTGCTGTCATTGTAGGCTTGATATTAGGAAGCACTGTGAATATGATTTTGATTACTATAGGAAATAGTATGTTCCCTATAGAAGGGATTGACATCAACGACATGAACGCTTACGCCAGTATCATGCCCACTTTAGAAGCGCATTACTTTCTTTTTCCTTTTTTAGGACATGCAATAGGGACCTTCATCGGTGCTTTGGTAGCTGCTGTAATCCCTGTTTCTTATAAAATGAAATTTGCTCTTGGTATAGGTTGTTTTTTTCTTTTGGGTGGCATTTACATGAATTACCTACTTCCCGGACCTACCTGGTTTACTGTTGCAGATATCGTTTTGGCGTATATTCCTATGGCGTGGTTAGGTGGAAAACTGGCTTTGAAATTTTCTAAAAAATCATAAATTGGCTACACAACCTCATATCAATCCCAACTTAAAACGCAAGAAAGAAGTTGTAGATGTAAAACAACTTTTTAGCGAGTTGCATTCTGGCCAGGTGAGTGCATTGAGTCGTGCGATTACTTTAGTGGAGAGCACTGCTGGTGGCGATTCCGCTTTCGCGAAAGCGGTATTACAACTATCCCTACCCTATTCAGGAAAATCCTTTAGACTAGGAATCACTGGAGTGCCAGGCGTGGGAAAATCCACCTTTATAGAATCGCTGGGAAGACAGCTTATAGAACGCGGCAAAAAAGTGGCCGTACTCGCGATAGATCCATCGAGCAACATCTCAAGAGGCAGCATTTTGGGCGATAAAACCAGAATGGAAGAACTAGTGAAAAGCCACCAAGCATTTATACGACCTAGTCCTGCTGGAACCACGCTAGGCGGTGTGGCACGCAAAACACGTGAGGCGATCATCTTATGTGAAGCAGCAGGCTACGACTTTATCATCGTAGAAACCGTGGGCGTAGGACAAAGCGAAACCGCAGTCCACAGCATGACCGACTTTTTCTTACTCCTCAAACTCGCTGGAGCTGGCGACGACCTGCAAGGTATCAAACGCGGCATCATGGAAATGGCTGACGCGATCATCATCAACAAGGCAGATGGCGATAACCAACTCGCCGCAAAACATGCCCGACGCGAATTCAAAAATGCCGTGCACCTTATGCCTCAAAAAGACCACAACTGGCCTACTCAAGTACTCACCTGCAGCGGTCTCAACAACATAGGTCTCACAGAGGTCATCGAAGAAATAGAAAACTACACCGCACACGCGTTAGCCAATAAAAGCTTTACCAAAAAACGCCACTCACAAGAACTCTACTGGTTCCATCAAACGGTAGAGGATGCCCTAAAAACCAACTTCTACAACCGACCTGAGGTCATAGAAAAATTGGCTGTTTTAGAAAAAGAGGTTTTAGGTAAAGTGAAGAGTCCTTTTGATGCGGCTAGTGAGTTGTTGGGGTTGTAGTTTTTAATAAAGTTTATCTTACGTATAAATATCTCTGAACCACTCCTGATTTGCAGCAAAGCTGCTAAATCTGTCCAATGCATTCCTCTCGCAAAAAAGCTCGCGAGATGAAGGCTTCTTAGGCGAGGAGCTTTTGAATCCCGATTTAAAAAACTCCTTTCCTAATTATAGGAAAGGTGGGCAAAGCGAGCGGTAGCGAGTTTTGGTCGGAAAGGTTGATGCGATGCTGTAATTTTATTCAAATTTCAATTTTATCTCCATATTTAAATACCGCAGCAACCACTCCTGATTGCATCACAGCATGCGCTGCGAGGCCAATCTGTCCTCGCCTATCCTTAGGCGAGGAGCTTTTAAACCTCGAACTTAAAAAAAGCTCCTTTACTAATTATAGGAAAGGTGGAGTAAGGTGTTGGAAGTGAGAACATAACTAGCTTGATACACGAAGATAAATACCGCATCAACCACTCCGAGATTTCTGCGAAATCCCGATTTAAAAAGCTCCTTTCCTAATTATAGGAAAGGTGGGCAAAGCGAGCGGTAGCGAGTTTTGGTCGGAAA
>Ga0307935_1000231_pt1 | contig 26836 bp, 26 predicted proteins | sample OrgLakmetageno92_FD_201827 | JGI IMG/M metagenome (GOLD analysis project Ga0307935, IMG submission 201827) | Saline water microbial communities from Organic Lake, Antarctica - #92 | ecosystem: Environmental > Aquatic > Non-marine Saline and Alkaline > Saline | place: Antarctica: Organic Lake...
CGGCAACGTTCCCGTGCATGTCGTAAAGTCCCCAAGGGTTCGGCTTTTTGGTGCCAACTTTTTGATATTGGAATTCTGAGTTTTCAGCATACCAGGCATACTCAGATAATTTTGATGCGTCGTCGCCAAAGGAGTAAGCGGTGGTGGTTCCGGCTCGGCAGGCGTATTCCCATTCAGCTTCCGTCGGCAGGCGATAAAAGTGACCTGTTTGGGCGGAAAGCCATTCACAGAATTTGTTGGCAGCGTGGTAGGTGATACCGACCGCTGGGAAGTTTTCGGAATACCCATCGCCCATAGAAAAGTGCATGGGCATGTATGGAGGTGTCGGCTGGGTGACGGTGTCGATCAGGGTTTCCTCTTCTTTGATATCAGGTGCTTCGGAGGTGGTCATATCGGCGTCGCGGTTCAGCGTGCCGTCTTTATTACGTGATTGCCCGTTTTCCATAAAAGGGCGGTAGAGGTTCCAAGTGGTCTCAAGTTTCGCCATCCAGAAAGGTTCGATCGCGACAGTCTTTTGCGGCGCCTCGTCGGGCTTGTAGTTTGGAGCAGCTTCTGGAGAGCCTATTTTGAAGCTACCTGCAGGTATCGGAAGTAGCTCGAAAGTCGCGCCATCGGCAAGTGGTATTGCTTCTGTGTAAGGTTCCATGGTAGCGGCTTCAGCAGCTTTTTTAGCGACGATCTTCGCATGGATCTTTTTCGTCGTTGGCAGGAGCTGCGGATTCGGGAGCTCAGCTGCACTGGCAGCGATTGCTGTTAGGAGGAACAGGAATATCGTTTTCATTGTTGGATGCGGTAAGATAGATACGAGGTATTCGGGAGCGAACTTACGGGAATAAGGATGTTTCAGAATTAGTGACTCGGGTCCTATTTTTTGCCGAAGGTGCCGACAAGCGAGGCGAAATCGACTGGCTCTGCTTTGTCAGCGTTGATAATTGCGGCTTTCTGGAGGGAGATGATCTCGGAAATGCCGCCCTGCGCAAGGCTGATCATTTCTGCCATCTGATCACCGGTGAACACAGCTTCCTCGCCGGAGCCCTGAACTTCTACAAATTCAAGTGCCTCGGTCATCACGATGTTGAAATCGACGGAAGCGGCTTTGTCCTCCGGGTAGTTGAGGTCGAGCACAGCTTCGTTCTCGTAGACACCTGCGGAAACAGCTGCGACGAGCTTTTTCAGCGGGAAGTCTTTGATTTTACCCTCTGCCATCATGCGGTTGAAGGCGATCGCCACGGCCACGCATGCACCGGTGACGGATGCTGTGCGTGTGCCTCCATCGGCTTGGAGAACGTCGCAGTCTATCCAGATGGTGCGCTGGCCAATTTTCATGAGATCCACCACGGCGCGCATGGAGCGTCCGATCAGGCGTTGGATCTCAGAGGAGCGACCGTCCAGCTTGCCACGTGAAATATCGCGCGATTTACGATCATGGGTGGAGTAGGGGAGCATGGAGTATTCCGCAGTCAGCCAACCACCAGGAACTTTTTGGTAGCGCATCCAGCCCGGGACGCCGTCTTCAATAGTAGCTGAGCAGATCACTCGGGTATCGCCGAAACACACAAGCACGGAGCCGGTAGCGTTCGGTGCGACATTCGGATAGAAGGAAATTGGTCGAAGTTGGTCTTTGGCTCGTTGGTCAGGACGGTTCATGTGCGGAAAGGTGTACTTTGCTGCGTAAAGTTGAAACCAAAAATCGTCACCAAGTTTGAGTGTTTCGGTAGCTCTGTTCTCGACCTGTCCGTGGGAACCTCATACTACTAGGTCACTGTATGGGAGATATCGGATTTTTACAGGGCTTGGGAATCATTACAATCAGCGCTGCGGTGATGGTGGTGATCGGTCGGGCGCTGAAAATGCCGGCGATTGTCGTTTATTTGCTGTGCGGTATTCTTATTGGTCCGGGTCTTGGATGGGTAGGTATTGAGGAGGGCTTGGAATTGGTTTCAGAAACGGGAATTGCACTATTGTTGTTTCTCGTTGGTCTTGAGCTGAGCATCACCAAAATCCGCGATGTCGGGAAAGTGGCCGTGCTGGCCGGTTTTGCTCAGGTATTCGCGAGTTCTGGTCTGGGCTTCATACTGGCGAAGTTCATGGGTTTCGATCTCGCTGAGGCAATATTTCTCGCCATTGCCCTGACGTTCAGCAGCACCGTGGTGGTAGTGAAGTTGCTCGAAGATAAAGGGGAGCTGGAGAGTCTGTATGGTCGGATTGCGTTGGGAGTTTTGCTCGTACAGGACGTGGTGGTGATTGTCTTGCTTACGTTTCTCGCTGGAATGTCGGGTGGGGAAGAGGGCTTGGACCTCCGAGCGGTTGGTAGCGGTTTGTTAAAAGCATTTGCAGGAATGGCAGTCTTGCTGGTTGGAGCGATGGCTGCCTCTAAATTTGTGCTGCCTAAACCGTTCAAATGGGCGGCACGATCTCCTGAGGTTTTGTTAATTTGGGCGCTCTCATGGTGCTTCCTGATGGTATTCGGTGCGCATGCATTCCACTTGTCATTAGAGGTTGGAGCATTTCTCGCAGGAATGAGTCTGGCACAGCTACCTTATAATGAAAATTTGCGTCGGCGCGTGCATCCGCTGATGAATTTCTTTGTTGCGGTGTTCTTTGTGACCTTGGGGATACGTATCGACCTAGGAGGTGCAAGTGAGCATCTGGGAGCGGTTGCTGGGTTCTCTGGCTTTGTATTACTAGGGAAGCCGTTGTTGTTTCTATTGATTCTCGGATGGCTTGGCTACGGCCGTAAGACTGCATTTCTCACGGGTGCGACGCTTGCGCAGACGAGCGAATTCTCATTTATACTAGCGGGTCTAGCCATGGGTAAGGGCTTGATCGGTGGGGAGATACTTTTGGTTTCCGCGCTGGTCGGAGTGGTGACGATCGGGATTTCAGCCTACATGATTAATTACAATCACGGCCTTTACGCGCTATTGCTGAGGAAAGGTTTTTTGAAATGGAAGTTCTTGAATGGTAAGCCTGAACTGACAGAGCAGATTGTGCATGCGGGTGATCATTTCGAGGGTCACGTGATTGTGGTGGGAATGAACTCGTTGGGGCGTGAGCTTGTGAAGCGACTGCACGCAAAAGGCGAGAAAGTGCTGGCGGTCGATACCGATCACCAGAAGCTAGAAGGACTCCCAGGGAGTTTGTTGTTGGGGAGTGTCGGGTATCTTTCTGTGCTTGAGGAAGCAGGCTTTTCAAAAGCGAAATTGATTGTCTCCGCTCTACAGATCGAGGAAACGAATGACTTGCTTGCTTACCGTGCGAAAAGTGTGGGTGTGCCGTGTGCGATCCATGTGATTGATCTTTCGGTGGTTGAGAACTTGCTCGATCTTGACGCGGATTACCTAATGGTTTCCAAGGCAGACGGGGTAAAGGCGCAGCTCCGGAAGTTAAGAGAAATGGGGGTGCTTGAGTGAACCTGTTCGCGTTATTACTGGTTACCGCCGCGGTGGCTTACGGGCTGGCGAGGTATTTCCGTCTCCCTCCCGTGCCAGTGCTCATCGGTATGGGCATGTCTCTGAGTTTGATGGGATTGGTTCCTGATGAAATCCAGATCGGTGGCGGTGAGGGTGCGATGGATATGCTGGAGCTCGGCTTGGTGTTCCTTGTTTTTTCCTCGGGGGTTGAGCTGAATCCGCAACGTTTTGGAAAATTTGTGACGGCTGTGGTATGGGTCGCCGGAATTCAGTTCGCGCTTGCGATGGGTGCTGGTTTTATCTGTGCCAAGCTCATGGGGATGGGAACGCTGGAAGCCGTCTACATGGGCGGTGGGTTGGCTGCTAGTTCAACTCTCGTGGTGTTGCGGCATTTGCAGACGCGTAAGGCGATGTTTGAGCCTTATGGCCGTGTGGTGACGGGGGTTTTACTGCTACAAGATGTCGCGCTTGTGCTGTTGATTGTGCTGCTTTCGCGTGTCGAAGGTGGTGGCTGGGAAATTGGCGGTGGCTTGCTACGGGCTTTGTTATTGGGTGGGGTGGCGTGGATTGCACAGCGCTTTGTAGTTCCGAAACTGGTATTCCGATTTAAGCCTGATGAGGAGAATCTACTGCTATGGTTGGTGGCGGTGCTACTTGGGTTTGTGGGAGTTGCTTCTTGGTTAGAGCTACCAATGATCGCTGGTGCGTTCGCTGGTGGATTTGTGTTTTCCGCGTTTCCGCTCAACGGCTTGGTTCGTGGTCAACTTTCTTCATTGGTAGATTTTTTCCATGCGATGTTTTTCGTTGCTCTTGGAACTCTGTTGGGAGTGCCTGATCTTGGTTTATGGGCGCAGGCAGCAGTGTATTCCTTAGTCGTGATACTTGTGACTCCGCCTTTGGTCGCACTGGTCGCGGAATGGCGCGGCTTGAACGCTAGGGCTGGAATTGAGACTGGGCTACTGCTTGCGCAGACCAGTGAGTATTCGCTGTTGCTTGGGCTCAGTGGCTTGGTTCTCGGCCACATGAGTGAGGATACTTTCTCGGTGTTGGCACTCACGACTATCATGACCATGGTGATGACACCTATTCTCGGCCGTGAAGGAGTGGCAAATTTTCTTCTCCCGTTCCATCCGTTTCGAAAGCGTGACAAGACGTCGGAATCATACCGAGATCATGTGCTGATTCTCGGTCTCGGCTCAGCTGGGATGTGGACGGTGAAGCCCCTGCTTGCTCGGGGTGAGAAAGTCGTGGTTGTCGATGATGACGCAGCGGTATGCCGAGCACTTGCGAAGAAAAATATTCCTTTCATACGCGGTGATGGTGCTGAAGAGAATGTTTTAGAAAAAGCCGGCGCGCGCGATGCGAAGATCGTTATCGCTTCGATGCGGCGTGTGAACGACGCGCTGACGGTCCTGCGTCACGTGCAAGGGGCTCCAGTCATCGCGCGGGTTTTCGAACAGGAAGATGCTGTGAAAATCGAAGCGGCGGGGGGAATTCCCATCGTGAACTCTCAGGCCACTGCAGATACCTTTATGGAATGGTTGGATGCGAATGATCGATTAAAGGGGAATGGCTGAGTTCAAATGACCCTCTTCACGGATTTCCGGTAACTTCGGTAAAGCGCTTAATGGATTCTGCCAACTTCCTGACTGCTTCAGCCGGGTGCGCCGCGGAAAGGGTGATTCTCAGGCGAGCGAGGTTTCTCGGAACTGTGGGATAACGGATCGCGGGGATGAGGAAACCTTCTTCCTTGAGTTGTTTTGAGGCCTCTAAGGCAGCTTCGTTTTCACCGAGGACAATCGGGAGAATAGCGCTTGGATGTTGAGAGCCGAAATACGCGATGTTTTCAAATAGGGTAGCGCGTAGTTGCAGTCCTTCATCTGACGCGATGATGCGCAGTGCCTCGCAGGCAGCGTGCGCAAGGGCGGGAGGGGGAGCTGTCGTGTAGATGAAGGCGCGCGCGCGGTTGATGATGAGATCTATCCATTCCCCAGGAGCCGCTATGTAGCCACCTGAAAGGCCAAGTGCCTTGCTGAGTGTGCCCATTTGAAAATGGACCCGATCCTGAACTCCCAGCTGTTCTGCCAGCCCCATTCCGCTTGGGCCTAGCACGCCGACTGCGTGTGCCTCGTCCAGCAGAAGCTGGGCTTCGTAGGTTTCACAAAGATCAAGTATCTCGAGTAGGGGGCAGAGATCGCCATCCATGGAAAAAACCGATTCGGTTATGACCAAGAGCCGTGCTTCCGAATGTTTCTCACGGAGGGATTTCAGAAGATTTTCAAGCTTCGCGACGTCGTTGTGTCGGAATACGCGGAGTGTGGCTTCGGAGATGCGCGCGGCATCGATTAGGCAGGCATGGGCTAACTTATCGAGAATGATGAAGTCGCCTTTTCCTGCGATGACTGGGATGGTGGAAAGAGCTGTGGTATAGCCTGAGCTGAAACTCAAGGCGGCTTCCGTGTGCTTAGCTGAAGCAATGGTTTCCTCTAGTTTCCGGTGAGCGGGAGAGCTTCCGGTGACGAGCCGTGAGGCAGTTGAGCCGGTGCCGTATCGGTTAATCCCTTCGATGAAAGCATTTTCCAACGATGGGTGCGTGGCTAATCCGAGGTAGTCGTTGGAGGCAAAGTTCCAGAGTTCTTTCCCGTCACGGCTGATCCGTAGATCTTTATTTGGGCTTTCTGTATCGGTGATGCCGCGCAGCAATTTTTGATTCGCGAGATCTTCGAGCTGCCGACGCGGGTTCATCGGACAAGTGGAAAATCGATCTCTCGGTTGAGAAGCGGACTCTCCATTGCCCAGCGCATGAGTTTTTCCGAATCCGACCAAATGTTTGCTGAATTGGAATTCAATACAACACAGATGACGGAGCGACCATTGAAAGTGCCGGTGGAGACCAAGCAGCGGCCGGAAGCGTTGGTGGTTCCTGTTTTCATGCCGTTCACGTAATGCAAGCGCTTCAGGAGCCGATTGGTGTTTTTGATTTCCGTAGTGCGTCCGTTGTTGAAACGAAAGGTGTAAGACTCTGTCTCAAAGAACGATCGCAAAAGAGGGCTTTGAAAAGCCACCCGTGCCGCGATCGCCATATCACGTGCGGTGGAATACTGATTTGGTTCCGTCAGGCCGTGAGGATTGACGAAGCGCGAATTACGCATGCCGAGCTGAGCGCATTTACGATTCATGATCTTCGCGAAGCCCTCAACACTCCCGCCAACATCGCGTGCCAGCGCACGGGCGACGTCGTTGGCACTTTTCACCATCAGAACTTTCAATAGCTCACGTCGCGTATATTTCTCGCCCGGTTTGAGATACAGTTTGGTCGGCTCACATCTGGTGTCGTAAGACGTGATCGTGATGGTTTTATCAATGTCACCAGCATCGAGGACACACAGAGCGGTAATGATTTTCTGGGTGGATGCAACGGCACGGCGAGTATCGGCATTTTTCGCGTATAGATTGTAGTTCGTCGCTACATCGACGACGAGCACACTTTCAGCTACTACCTTGGGCGGTCGAGTTTTTGGAATGACTGCAAGCGGACTCGGCATTGCGCTTACCGATTTCTGCGGCCCTCTGTTCGAGCTATCGACCGTGCAGGAAAGAGTAGTGAAGGATACAATAAACCCTAAAGTGGTAGGGCTTGCGAAGTGTCGTAGGAAAGACATGGCGTGAGAATGCTAGGCTCGGGCACAGCGGTCAATATCGATTGGGAAAAGTTAAATAATGTGAGGCCCGACTCCAAAAAGCCTCCGTCCGAAGGAAATTCCTACTTGCTTACTGGCGTGCGGGAAGCTTACTTTTCTCTTGTGAAGCACAAGTGCTGCTACTTTTTTAAGATGCAGCTAATTTCGCAATGACTTTCTCAAAACGCAATCCTACCTCAAACGCCATCGGTTTCTTTAACCGCTGCGGGGCTCACGTCTAATTTCATGACTTGCCGTTTCAGTCATCTTTTCAAACATTCTACGACTCTAGGGGTCCTCGTGCGAACGCATGTTGACTCGAAAGTCTTCATATAAACACATCCGGAGGATAAGACCATAGCTAAGCCACAAAGAAACAACAGGAGCCGTTACCGTGACATGACACGGATTAACGATCGAATTCGCGCACCGAAAGTCAGAGTCGTCAATTCGCACGGCGAACAACTCGGGGTAATGTCTTCACGAGATGCCTTGATGAAGGCGAAATCGGTTGGCTTGGACTTGGTCGAAATTTCGGGACAGGCGGATCCGCCGGTTTGTAAGATCATCGATTACGGGAAGTATAAATACACCCAAGCGAAGCTCAAGAAGGGCAAAGCTAAAACTTCGACCAAAATGAAGGAAGTGAAATTCCGGGTTGGAACAGGTGAGCACGATTACAATATCAAACTTGGCCGTGCGGAGACTTTCCTTGATGCAAGCCACAAGGTGCGATTTGTTCTTCAGTTCAGGGGGCGTGAAAATGCTCACAAGGAACTTGGTTTCGTGATGCTGAAAAGGATTATCGAAAGCCTTAAAGATATGGCCGCTGTCGACCAAGCACCTCGCTTGAACGGTCGTGCTGTAGCAATGATTCTCTCTCCTCTGCCAGCGCATCAGCGCAAGCGTCATTTCCAACTCTTCCATGGTGAACTCATTGAAGAGGATGATGTGGAAGAAGAGGACGAGGATAACGACGATGAATTCGTTTCATCAGAAGAAGTATCCTCAGACGACTCTTCAGAAGGAGTCGTCCCTGAGAAAGAAAAGCCGTCCGAAGAAGTATCTGAAGAAGCATCCGAAGCTAAAGGCTAATGTCTGCACCGATAGACGAGCTGATCGCCGAACTTAGATGTGGCGATAAACCGTGGCTCTTGCTATTCGATATCGATGGGACTCTCGTCGATACCGGTGGCAAGGGGATGTCCGCACTTCGGAAGACTGCTGCCGAGGTGTTTGGTGGAGATGGCCCGCCGTTGGATTTAGCTGGTTCGACGGATTTAGGTATCATTGAAAATCTCTACGTTCATTTCGAGCTAGAGGCGACCGATGAGCAAACACATCAATTTTTTGAGGCCTATCACAGGCATTTAGAAACGAGTTTGAAGTCGAACCCAGCGGAGGGCCGTGTGCTTGACGGTGTGGTTGAGTTGCTCGAGGAGCTCGCAGAGACAGATCACGCCCAGCTTGGGTTACTTACTGGGAATACTTCTTTGGGGGCAGCGATCAAGCTTCAGTATTACGGCTTGGATAAGCACTTCGAGTTTGGTGCTTACGGCTCGGATCGTGCGGACCGAAACCTTCTTGGTCACTTGGCACTGGAGCGAGCTTTAGCATTCACCGGTAGAAAATATTCTGCCGAAAACACGCTTATTATTGGTGATACTCCAAAGGACATCGCCTGTGCTCACGCGATTGGTGCACGCTGCCTTGCAGTGGCTACCGGATCCTTTAACGCAGAGCAGCTTGAGGCAGCTGGAGCTGACTGGGTGTTGGGCTCTCTCAGAGAGCTGTCAGCATCGAGTTGATCAGAATGGTGGCCGCTGCTTGTTCACCGACATGTGGTGAAGGAGCTTCTGATTGAACTCATCCGCCATGTTGTAGCCAAGACGTCGCAGCTGCTGGTCTAGCGCAGCGATTGCAACCATACGTGCGGTGTCTCGGCCCGGGCCAACAGGAACCTCCACGTGGACGACTTCCTGACCAAGGAGCTCGTAGGTTTTGGATTCCAAACCGATGCGGTCGACTTCGTTGAGATCGGTTGCGGGTTTGAGTGTGACGACGAGGTCGAGACGCTTGTCGGGACGGATTGAAGCGAGGCCGTAGAGGTTGGCGACGTTAATGATACCGATTCCACGAATTTCCATGTAGCCCCTGGAAAGATCAGGGGCGGTTGCGACGAGTTCGCCACCGACGTGCTTTACCCGCACCATATCATCAGCAACGAGAGATCCACCGCGCTCGAGGAGACCGATTGCAGTTTCGGATTTTCCTGATCCGCTCTTACCTAGAATTAACACGCCAATGCCGCGCATATCGACCATGCAGCCGTGAAGGGTGACGGTGGGTGCGAATTCATGCTCGAGACTGATGGTCGCGGCATTGAGGAATTTCATGGTTATTTGCGAGGTGCCGAAGACTGGGATCGAGTGCTCCTTCGCCACTGCCATCAGCTCTGGGCCTAGTGAGGCGCCGCGAGAGACTACGATGCAGGGAATATCGCGCTCGCACATGCGGCGGAAGCGATCGATACGCATTTGTTCGGGAAGTTTGCGGAGATAGGCCATTTCTAGATTACCCAAGACTTGCACGCGTTTCTTGGCGAAATAGGAGAAAAACCCGGCAAGTGCCAGACCGGGGCGATTGACTGCAGGTTCGCTGATCACCCGATCAAAGCCCACACGCTCACCAAGCAATACGAGCTTCAGTGCATCAGAATACACTTCAAAAAACTTCTCCACAGGGATTGAAGCTACGGTTTTCACTCGTTTAGACATAAGAGATGTCTAACAAGGGTGGGTGTTCTCAGCACGCGAAATCGAAAACGATTATCCTGTGCCACTATCGAGCTGAATCAAGCTCGATGGACTCGGTTTGCGTTCGTAATCGATATCCGCTAAGATCCTCATGAAATGTTTTTTTCTAAAAATAAAAGCAAGGCGCAGCAGGGCGGTCACCCAGAGGCTTATTCTGATTCAGGGTTTTGGAAGGTTGTGACGAAACTGACTAAGCGTAGTAGCGGTAAAGTTCTTTCTGCAGCACTTGCGCTCTACTACTGCTTACGCGATCCGGACACCCCTGGCTGGGCAAAGAGCGTGATCATCGGAGCACTTGGATATTTGATTTTCCCTTTGGATTTCATTCCAGATGCAATTCTTGGAATAGGTTTTGTTGATGACTGGGGAGTCATTGCTGCGGCTATGACTTCAGTAATTGCCCACATCAAAGAAGAGCATAAAGAACGAGCCGCGGCAAAAGCTGATCGGCTATTCGGGAACCCTAATCAGAATAATTCTGAAGGCGTTCCGGAAGATACAAATGATGTAGAAAGCTGATTCGGAACCGTGGGCTCTCGGGCAGGTTTATTCTTTATGGAAGTGTGGCCATGGCCTCTTCAATCCGAGGATTGATCTTGTGCTCTACGGTCTCTACAGCAACGCGAATAGCATTTCTGACAGCTAATCCAGTGGAAGATCCATGCGCAATGATGACGACTCCATTAACTCCAAGTAAAGGGCTACCACCGTAGGTCTCGTAGCTGCTTTTTGCTTTCAGTGCTTTGAAGGCACCTTGCGCGAGAATTGCACCGGCAATGCGAATTGGTGTCTCTTTGATTTCCTGTTTCAGCCACTTGGATACGGCCTTTGCAGTGGCTTCCACAGTCTTGAGAACGATATTTCCGACAAAACCATCGCAGAGAACGATATCAAGCTTGGTTTCAAAAAGGTCGTGACCCTCGACGTTACCAATAAAATTGATGCCGGGTGTGGCTCTCAGGCGTTTGAACGTTTCTTTGGTGAAGGCTGTTCCTTTTTCGTCCTCTTCACCATTAGACATGAGCCCGATTTTTGGTTCGGCCACGCCGAGGACGTATCTGGCGTAGGCACTTCCCATAATCGCGTAGGCAACTAGATGCTCAGGTTTGGATTCCGGATTGGCACCAGCATCGAGGATATTGCAAATACCGTGCTCGTTGGGGAGAGGGGAAGCGATTCCGGCACGGTCGATGCCTTTGAGGCAGCGTAACTTCAAAGTGGCAGCAGCGACAGCCGCTCCGGTATTGCCTGCGGAAACGAAGGCATCCGCAGTTCCTTCTTTCACGAGATCCATCGCAATGCTGATGGATGACTGACGTTTACGCCTGACCGATTTAGCCCCAGCTTCCGACATACCGACTACTTCAGGAGCATGTACGATACTGACGCGAGAGTCGTTTAGGTTCAGACCAAGCTTCAAAGATTCCGACTTGAGGACTTCTTCGTCTCCAACAAGAAAAAGATGGCTTAGCTTGGGAAAGCTTTTCAGCGCATCGATAGCTCCGACGATGTTGATCTGCGGGGCGTTGTCGCCGCCCATGGCATCAAGTGCGACCTTCATGATTCAGGTTTTATCTACGAGTTTTCTAAACGCGGAGACCAAGAAAAAACCCTCGCCAGAATACTGGCGTGGGCTTGATGGCTCTTTTCCGAGTGTTCGGAATTAGAAGCTTTCGACTTCGAGAACCTTGCGTCCTTTGTAAGTGCCGCATGAAGGGCAAGCAATATGGGACGGGATGGTTGCACCGCAATCGGAGCATGCGCTGAAGTTCGGAGCTTTCCAGCGGTTCGCACCGCGGCGCATTTTCTGACGGCTTTTTGATGTGCGACGTTTAGGGACTGCCATAGTGTTGGTTGGTTAAGTTTGATCTTTGAGACCGGTTAGGTCGTTGAGGGCGGACCAACGGTCATCGCCTTCCTTGTGGGGCGCAGGTGATAAATCATTTCCTGCGGTTTTGTCCACTGCTAAATATCGGGAATCTACCTCGCAAGGCTCGGGAACGTCACCTTCATCGCAACGTGGATCTGCTGGAAACTGCAGAATGACCTCTTCGCGCAGTGCTTCGGTAGCATCCAATTGGCTGGAATTGCCTAATTCTAATGAGATCGCAGCAGAATCGAGGTAGATGGTTTTGATGAATTTCTTAAGGGTAATGACGCAGGTGAACTCAAATGGCGCGGAAACGGTTCCGGTGAGAAGTAGTTCGGATTCGAAGCGTTGTGCCCATAGGTCGTATTCTATCGGCCCGATGCAAGAGGCATCATTTTTCGGGAGGTCGAAAATCGTGGCATCAAGCTCGCCGGAAAAGGTCATGCCTTCTTCGGGTAGCGTGGTCAGATCGATGATCAATGATGGCTTCATTCGAGAATGGTAATTTGATTTTGGTTGATTGTCTATTCCGCGCGGTTGAGGCGGTTTAGGCCGCGCTGTAGCAGCATGGAATCGACCTGGGTGGAGAGGGCTTCATCTAGGTGAACGGTGAAATTTTCTTTAATGAACTCGATGGAATGGAGGTTCTGCTCATTGGGCGTTTCGAAGGCTTTGATCAAGGTTTCCATGCTATCGATATCGATGCCGTTCACATTTTTTACAATGAGGTTGCGCAGGGATTCGTAGCCGACAGTTGCTGGGGTTGGAATGGAGCCGCTTAGGAAAATAATGCGCTTTGATCCTTCGCTGTATTTTTCAGGATTTTCGTATGCATCGAGAAGGTTTAGCGGTGCGCGGCTGGTCCAGTCTTTGCCAAAAGCTTCGAGAAGTGGGCGGTTGAGTTCCTGAAAGATTAGGCCGCCTTTAACTAGAAAATTCGGAGCTCGGTCGAACTGATATTCTGGAACGAGTTTATCCTTACTCTCTTGGCGAGTGAGGGTTGCTTCTATTTGAAGTAGCTCACCATCGCGTAGAATTGTCAGGCTAAGGGATTCTCCCGTAGATTTTTCACCGCGGACGAGATGACTCCAGAAGACAGAGCCGTAATTCGGATGTTGATAGTAGCCGCGTCTATCGATGGGAAAGCCATCCGCAACGAGGATCACGTCGCCTTCTTTGATTTTTGCGAGATCCGCAGCGCCACCTTCACGAACTTTGCTGACATACAGTCCGCCTTGTTCAGGGGTGAGTTGCAGGAATTTCCTAAATGATGGGTCCTCTGTGTGGGTGGTGACGACTCCGAGTGCGGGGAATCCGGAATAGCTTCCGTTCTCCGCTGCCTGGAGAAAATGAGAGATTACATCGACTGACAGAACATTGGAAATCTGGTCACCCGAGTCGTAGCTGTGAAGTATGCCGGCAAGCGCTCCGTCTTCAATAACAGGCAGCGAAAAGCTGCTGGCAGCGCTTTGCATAGAGGCCTTAACTAAGTAGCTCAAAAAGCTCTGTCTCGGTAGAAAGCTGGGAGAGACTTCGACCGACTGAAGGGATCCGGAAGTCATCAGGGTGGTGCCATTTTCCTCTATTTGTATGATTTGGACCTTGTCTCCGATTGAGGGAGCGGAAGCGAGTTTGAGGGGTTGCGTATTGGCGAAAAAATCCTCTGCTTCATCTTCGGACTTGATGGTGAGGAGCGCGAGGTTTGCCTCGTAGTCCACGGCGATGGTTTTTGCTTCGGTCACTCGTGATCCATCAGGCAGTTCGAATTCCAAGTAGGTCGCATCAGCAACCATCTCGGCTGTGGTAAGAACTTGGCGCGGGCCGACCAAGGCGCCCAACGATCGCAGGCGGTTGGGTGGTGTTTTCTCCCAAGGCTGCGCCGCGCTCCATGATTGGGTCGTCGAATTTATACGAATTACGCATTTGGATGGGTCAAAGGCTTTGTCGGTAGTCTGCGGCTCCAAATTGGTAACGCTAAAAGCCGTGCTGTTGCTCTGATCGCAACTGCATAGAGAAAATGCCAGAAGGGTAGATAATAAGAATTTCATAAGTCGGGTGCTTTATTTTAGCTCTAACACATCCTGCATGTCGTAAAGACCGGGCTTCTTATCCTTGAGCCAGACTGCTGCGCGAACAGCGCCGGAGGCGAAGGTCATACGCGAAGATGCCTTATGAGTGAGTTCTACACGCTCCCCATCCGCAGCGAACATGACGGTATGATCTCCGACGACGTCTCCGCCGCGCAGGGTATGCATACCAATTTCGCCCGTCTTACGCGGACCGATATTTCCGAAGCGACCGTGTGCGATGTCGTCTTGATAAGAGGTGCCTGTTTCCTCGTTAAGAATCTCCAGTAGCCGGCGCGCGGTCCCTGAGGGTGCATCGATCTTGTGCTTGTGATGCATCTCTGTGACTTCGATGTCGAAAGTATCTTGTTTGAGTATGCGAGCTGCCTGTTGGGTGAGCCAAAAGAGTGTGTTCACTCCGACGGAGAAGTTCGGTGCGTGGACAATAGGTATTTTCTTGGATGCATCGCGTATGGTCTTCAGTTCAGCATCGGTGTGTCCCGTAGTGCCCATTACGATAGGCACTCCGTGCCTGAGTGCCGCTTCGATCAGACTGGTGGAGAAGGAGTGGACAGTGAAGTCGATGACGCATTTGGCGGACTTGACGGCTTCGTCAAGATTCTCACCTGTATCGTGAGTGGCAGCAATGGTGGTCTCTGGGTTGGCCTCAGTGGCTTCAGCCACAGTCAGCCCCATCCGGCCTGATTTTCCTGTAATAAGAATCGGTAACATGCGGCGGTATGATGAGCGTGCATCTTACAAATGGAAATGCGATTTTTCGTGTAAACTTGATTGAGATTTTATCTTTTCGGTTGGCGAGGCTTCGATAGCCTTTTGAGAACTCGATTTTTTTTGCTCCTGGCCTCAATACTATTGCTTCATGTTTTTAAGAATTACTCTGGTTTCAATACTTTTTGCATTCACGGTTTTGGCGAAAAAGCCAAATATTCTGCTGATCTGCGTTGATGATTTGCGGCCTGAGTTGAATTCGCTCGGAGCCAAACACATTCATTCGCCGGCTATGGATTCATTGGTGGAAAGCGGTAGAGCGTTCACGCGTCACTATGTGCAAGCGCCGACCTGTGGGTCATCTCGATATGCTTTGCTGATGGGGAAGTATGCGTCCAGGCCTGCTTTGCGTAGTAACGGGGCTCTTTTTAGCGTGGCCGAAAAATCGGGTGAGAGGCCATTTTCATTGCCTAGACACTTTCGCGAAAATGGCTATCGGACGATTTCAGTAGGAAAAGTTTCCCATCATCCGGGTGGAATGGGCGGTGAGGAGTGGAATGATTCTGCGAAACCTGAAATGCCTGGCGCATGGAATGTGAATGTTATGCCGACTGGGCGATGGGAAACGCCTAGAAAAGCGATGCATGGCTATGCGGAAGGAAAGCCGCGCATATCGGGGAAAACGCCGCCGAACGAGCACATCGCAGGAGATGATATGACTTACACTGATGGATTGATCACGCGTGAGGCGCTTAAACAGATGGATGGGATGACAGGAAAGAATCAGCCGTTTTTCCTAGCGGTTGGAATCATGAAACCGCACCTGCCCTTTGCTTGTCCGAAGTCATATCGGGATATTTATGATGGTGTGGAATTACCGATGATTCCGCACCCAAACAAGCCTTCTGGTCTGAGCACGTGGCATGGCAGTCGGGAATTTTTTGGTAACTACAATCAAGACGGTAAAGACCCGCGCAAGGATTTCAAATATGCCGATGAAATGCGGCGTTCTTATGCTGCTTGCGTTTCCTATGCGGATGCTCAGGTCGGGAAGTTGCTCGCGCACCTCGACGAACTGAATCTCACCGATGATACGATCGTGGTGCTCTGGGGTGATCATGGCTGGCACTTGGGAGAGCATTCGATTTGGGGGAAACACAGTTTATTCGAGGAATCGTTATTAGCGCCGATGGTGATTCGGGCGCCTGGAATGAACGAGGGTGGTGTTAGAACTGAGAAGGTAGTGGAAACTGTGGATATCTATCCGACACTTTGTGAACTTTCGGGAATCTCTATACCGGAAGGGCTGTCGGGTGAATCTCTGGTTGGTGATCTAAATAATCCGAATTCGAAAGGTGGAACGGCGATCTCTTATTTTGGACATAATGAAACGATTCGGACTTCGGAATACCGACTGATTCGTCATGGTCAAAAAGGTGAGCTTCGCTTCGAGCTCTATGATCACAGCAAAGATGGCGGAGAGACTGTCAACCTCGCTGAAGAGATGCCGGAAGTCGTCAAAGAGCTCAATCGGATGATTGAGCAGAAGTTGAAATGATTTTTGTTCAACGCTTCTGGCAGGAATTGCACCAATAGGTCGCTCGTTGCCCGAGCACCTTATGAGAAACAACCGTTTCACAGATTCGGCAGGGCTCGCCTTTGCGGTCGTAGACGAAAAGCCTTTGTTTGAAATAGCCGGGTTGACCATCGGAGTTCAGGAAATCGCGAAGAGTTGTACCTCCCTGTGTGATCGATTCACGCAGCACCTCTTTGATCGCTGCGACGAGTTTTTGCGCCTTCGGCTTGGTGAGTTTGTTAGCGGGAAGCATTGGATGGATGCCGCTGCGGAAAAGGCTTTCCGAGGCATAAATATTCCCGACTCCCACGACGGTCTTTGCATCCATCACCGCGACTTTGATCGGGATGGTCTTTTTCCGCAGTGCGGTGTGTAAGTGGCTTGCCGTGAAAATCTCTTCTAGGGGCTCCGGTCCCAAGTTAACAAGCAGCGGATGCATTTGGATTTCCGATGTCGGCACGCGCATCACCAACCCGAACCGGCGCGGATCGTGGTATCGCAGTTGCAATCCGCCCGAGACAGCGATGCCGATATGGTCGTGTTTTTTCCATTCATCGCCAGAAGGTATAACTCTCAGGCTTCCTGACATTCCTAGATGTATTAAAATGGTCGCTCCGATATCTGTTTCCAGCAGTAGGTATTTCGACCTCCGTTTTACAGAAAGAAACTCTGCCCCTTCCAACTCCGGGAGGTTCTCTGAGACTGGCCACCGCAGGTCATGTCGGCGGACGATAATTTCCGAAATCTTTTTCCCGATCACATGTGGAGAAATCCCCAGGCGTGTGGTCTCGACTTCAGGTAGCTCCGGCATAGGTGTGGATTCTACATTCTCTATTGTCCGCCGCAAGCATCACCGAGGAGAACCATAGGACAGTGAATTTACATTTACCGTGGTGAACGAAGCGTGTTGAAATGCCTCGGCTGCTGTGTTCCCTTCCTGTATGAATTCTTATTACAAGACAGCATTGGTGGCGGATTCCCTATGCCTGGGCCCGCACTGGGTTTATGACCAAGAAGAAATCGCGGAAGCGTTTCCCCATGGAATTCAGAAGCTCGAGGCTCCAATCGCGGAGTATCATAAGGGCAAGGTGGCAGGGGACCTAACGCACTATGGTGATCAGGCAGTGATGCTGAAACGCTCGCTAGAGAGCCGTGGCGGCTTTGATGCAGAGGGGTGGCGTGAGGATTGGATAGCGGCGATGCGTGATTACGCGGGATATGTCGATGGGGCATCGAAGGAAACTTTGAAAGGTGATGGTAAATTTCCTTCAGGCTCCGATGATTTGGGAGGTGCGGCGAGAATTGCTCCCATCCTAGATCTAGGGCTTCCGCTAGGCGATGCGATTGATGCTGTCAGGGCTCAAACGAAGTTAACGCATGGTGATCCGGCAGTAGCGGACGCGGCTGAGTTTTTCACAAGGGCGGCGTATTCGGTGAAGGACGGAGCTCATTTCGAGGATGCGCTGGGTGCCGCTACTGACGGCGGGATCTATCGCAAGTTAGACGTGGAAGATTATTTGGAGAAAGCACTGAAATATCGGGATGATCAGTTTCCCAAAGTCGCGAGAAAGTTCGGGCAAGCCTGCGGTGTGGAGAGTGCCTTTCCGCTGGCTCTGTATTTCTTACTTCGGCCAGAGACGGACTTCGAAAAAACGCTAGGTGATAACGCAATGGCGGGCGGTGACAGCTCGGCGCGTGGAATGTTAATCGCGTTGCTCTTCGCGGCAGAAGATCCGGAAGTGGCCACTCCTTTTGCCGATGGGCTGAAAGCGATTTAAGACTTTATCTTTGCGGCATAAAATTTCGGCATTTCAGATTTTCAGTATTTCAGCTTTTATTCTGCATGATCACGCAGGCATTTATACTTGGGGCAGGGTTGGGAAAGAGGTTACGCCCGTTAACGGATTCCCTACCCAAGCCCTTGGTCCCACTTTTTCATAAGCCGTTGGCTGAGTGGGCGATCGAAGCTTGTGAGGCTTTAGGTTGTAAGCGTTTCGCGATCAATACTCATCATCTTCCAGAGAAATGGCTGGGATTTGGAGGAGCAAGGGATATGGCGTTTTTCCACGAGCCAGTTCTACTGGAAACCGGTGGGGGATTGAAGAATATCGAGGGATGGGTTGAAGAAGGTAGTTTGCTGATTCACAACGGTGATATTTTTTCATCAATGGATTTACGAAAGCTCATTGATGCGCACGAAAACAGCGGGAAGGAAGTGACTCTCGCGCTCCGATCAAAAGGCGGAGAGAAGAGGATTTCTCTGGATGAGAACGGAGATGTCGAAGACGTCCGCAGCGAGGTCAGGGGACTAGCGGGAACTCACGTTTTCACTGGGATTTATTGTGTGAAAAAAGAGTTTCTTGAGCGTATTCCGGCAGAGGAAGTGATTTCTGTAATTCCTGCGTTTCAGGAACTCGTTCGTGAAGGAGGGATCGGTGGCGTTGTGCTAGATGAAGGTGATTGGATGGATCTGGGAGATGTGGAAAGCTATCTCGCGGCACATCGGGAGCTATCGCTTCAGGAGTCTGTGCACCCAGAGGCTGTGATCGCTGAAGGAGCCATCGTGGAGAAAAGCGTCATAGGTAGAGGTGCGGTGATCCTTCAGGGTGCGAAAATCGTAAATTCCGTCATCTGGCCTTATTCTAGAGTTGCGGAGGGTGCGAGGGTTGATGGGGAAGTTGTTAGGCGCTGACCGCCTATTTTGTGTCTCGCACTCGCACGCGTGAGATGGGAATAAATACTTGTGATTACAGGGTTGCGACCAAGCGAACGAACTGGCGACCGTATTCGACGTAGGAGTCGTAGCACTGGTCCCAATCAACGGCATCCGGATCTGGAGCATGGAATACGGTGGCGACGTGTGGTTCAATCGCGATCCAACCATTGTAGCCGGACTTGTGTGCGTCAGTCAGGATTTCTTTGAGCTTTGCCTGGCCTTTACCGGGCATGGTGTAATCGGGCTCCACATCGTCGGAGACGGGATTGATACAGTCTTTGATGTGGATATGAGCGACGTGCTCTTTGACTTCATGCCAGAACTCCAGTGGATCTTGCCATGGATATGGTTCGGCTTTGGAGCGATCACGCTGAAATACTGGGTTTCCCGTATCAAAGACTAATTTTAGATCTGGGACTTCCTTGATGAGGCGAAGGGTATGCTCTGCCGAAAAGCCACCCCAGTTCATGCAGTTTTCGTGGATGGCTGTGAGGCCCTCGGCTGAGAAGCGCTTGACGATCTCGTTCAATCGGCGAAAGCGCTCAGCTTCATTTTGATCCTCGCCCCATGGTTCTTGGGCGTAGGACATGATACGGACCATCTTAGTGCCGAGTCGTTTCATTCGTGGAATCGCACGGTCGATTTCTGCGAGTGTGATGGTGAAATCAGAATCGATTTTCTTGCCCCAGTTGCCGATTGCCGAGCCGAATTCCGGAACGCTGATACCAGCGGCATCGAGCTTGTCCGCAGCGGCCTGAAATTCATCCTCTGGCATATCATGCACGTTTGTGGAACCGATCATACGTAGGGAAATCGCGGACCATCCAAGGGCTTTGGTGGCTTCAATTTGCTTGTCGATATTGCGTGAAGCTTCGTCTGCGAAGCCGGTAAGTTTTTCTGTGGAAAGCATGCTTTGAGGCTATGTTTCAAATTTGAAAACTCAAACGGTAATTTTGGATGTGGAACAGCGGCTTTTTCGCTTAGATCTTTGTGTCTATGAAAGCACGTGCGACCACCTTACTAATCCTCACTCTGTTTCTCGCCCCAAGTTGCAAGGAGCAGAAGGTTGTGGAGACTCGAGTAAATGAAAGGCCTTGGATACAGTTGGAAAAACAGTGGGAAGGCGTCAGTGGTGGATTTGTGGAGAATGATGAACCGCTGACGATTGGCTGGGGAGAAGCGATGACAGCGGTTCGTTGGACAGGAGAGCCGCCCAAGCCACCGTTCGAGCTGGAGTATAAAGCAAAACGAGTCAACGGATCGGATTTCTTTGGGACGGTAACGTTCCCAGTGAGAGTAGGAAATTCAGATGAGGCATATCTTAGTTTAGTTGTCGGTGGCTGGGGCGGAGCGACGGTTGGCATTTCCTCTATCGATGGCAAAGATGCTTCGGAGAACGAAACCAGAACGTTACAGAAATTTGACGAAGAAGTCTGGTATCACATACGTCTGCTTCGCGATGGAGAGCGTATTGCGGCGTGGATCGACGGACAAAAAGTGGTGGATATCAATACCGATGGAAAACTCTTAAATTTGAGGCCGGGAGAAATTTCGGGATGCGCTCCATTTGGCTTTGCGACATGGCAGACCACGGGAAAGATCAAAGAAGTTCGATGGAGGGGACTCTAGATCATCATGAAATTGTCAGGACTTTTCCAAGACCTGCTTGCACCAAGCAAGTGACATTAGACTGTAACCTGTGCCGTAGGGTTGATGGTAATCGTAGAGTGGGTAGTCCCACCACGATCCGTCTTTCTCTTGTTTTGAGAGAATGAGTGCGGCGAGCTTCTCTGCGTAAGGCTTTTGTTTCGCCTCCGGTAGAAGGCGGACGGATTCGGTGAAATAGAAAATTCCGTAGTAGTAGAAATAGCCGGAAATTTGGAAGTGAATGTCGTGCGGCATCGGGCGTTTTCTTGCGATCGAGAGCCACCCTTCGCGTGCGAGAAAGCGATCTGCCCACTCGATGATAACTTTATCTGTTATGCCTTCACGGTCAAAAACACGCAGTGCTGCATTACACGCTTGGGAGCGGGCAAGAGAGCCAGCTGGACGGTTAATTAGTGCACGGGGTCGCCTAGCGTGGCTATGGGAATAGGCGTAGGATTTATCTGGGAATTGCTGTCGCTCGATGGAGTCGAGCGATGTTCCAACGATCTTTGGAACAAGTTTCAGACCAAGAGTTTCTCTCCCCTCATGCATGGCTAGGAGCACGGTGGCGGAGCTGAACGATGTCGTGTATCCAGTTGGTTTTTGAGAAGTGAAATTATCAAAGACGTCGAGGTAGCCAAAGCCACCATTGATGTCTTCGTAGCGGTTGACCAAGTTGATTTGTTGTTGAGCGAGAGCTTTGTATTGATTCTTTTTTTTGAGATTATCAGTCATTTCGTGAAGCCGAACGAGCGATCTCAGCCCGTAGGCATGGCCCCAGATATTGTAAGTGGTAGTTTGATCTGCGCGTCTCAGCTTCGGCAAATTCTCTGCCGACCATGCGGCGCATTTATCGATCGCTAAGAGAGTTTCGGGACGTTTGTCTTGGGCGTCGATCATTCCCGATAACGCAAGTCCGGTGGCACCTGCACGGTAGGCATGATGTGCGCCAGGTAAGGGGGCATAGATGTTGATGTCCTTAGTGCGAGTTGCGCTGCCCCATGAACCGTTTGGATTCTGATCATCAATAAGAAAGTTCACCCCTCGTTTGATGGAAGACTCGATCTGCTCAAGCGTGACTGGAGGTGGCGGCTCTTTTTGTGCCGTAGCCGTTTGGGTCAGTGCTTTGACGAGCACAACGGGGATAAGGCTGAGACAAAGAAAGTGAAGAAGTGGAGATTTCTGGGAAAACACGATTTCAACCTATTCGCAAACGCGAGAAGCTCAAGAGCGGTTCGTTATAATGCGTGGATTGCAATCTTGTGACGATTGCAAAGCGCGGTGACCTCTTCTTGCTCAAGTAGAAGGGTTTTCCCTGCTTCGATGCCGATGGCTACGATGCCTGATTCAGCGCAAGCTTTGATAGTTCCGGGGCCGATGACAGGAACATCGAAGCGGAAGTCTTGATTTGGTTTCGAAACTTTAACGAGCACGGTATTGCGATTTCGCCCAAGTTCTCCTCCGCGTCTGATACAGGCATTAGTGCCTTCAAAAGCCTCTACGGCAAGTACCGTGCCATGGCGAACGATGACAGATTGACCGATATCGAGCGCAGAGGTTTTTTTCGCGATTTCGAAGCCATATTCAAGGTCTTCAAGGCAGCGCGGCTTAATCACTGGGCCCGTGACATGGCCGGCGTTTGGCAGGTGGTCTTCTAAGAAGGTTGTGGCCGGAAGCAGTTTGATGCCGTCTTTTTCAAGTTCTTCCGCGATACCACCGAACAGGCTTTCAGCATTCCGTTTCTTGACGCGTGCCAGCATCATCAGGATGCGGAGATCAGGGCGTAGATTGAAAAGGTTCTTGGGAGAGATTTGTCCCATCATTACCGCCTCGGTAACACCCTCGCTCAGGAAGAATTTGATCAGTTTTGAGAGCTGTCCTACGCGCAGCCAGCGAAAGGCTTCAACTTGCTTTTCCAGATCAGGACGAGTTTCATTTTCGAAGCCGATCACCACGAGCCTTGCAGACGGATCGGCTTTACGTGCAGCACGAACGAAGGTCTCCGGATATACTCCGCTGCCTGCAATGATGCCGATGCTTCGCGGAGATGACATACTACTGGGGTTCAGAAAATGAGATAAAAGTAGCGGCTGTGGGAATCGAACCCACACTCACAAGGAACTCGATTTTGAGTCGAGCGCGTCTACCAATTCCGCCAAGCCGCCGTTGAGGTGGATGATTGTATCACCTGGGGTGGTGAGCAAGTTCTAAAATTCAAATTCCACCTCACAATTGCCAAATGGATGTAGAGCTGAGCTAAGAGAGAGAGGACTTAGCCAAGAACTAGGCCGTGGTCATTTACTTGGAACGAATTTCAATCCAGCCCCGTTGATGCAATATCGTTGATCAGTGGGTGTGTCGAAGCCTTCACCTTCAAAGACGTGGCCGAGGTGCCCGGCACAGAGGGCGCAGGTGACTTCGATGCGCACTCTACCTCCCGAGTAATCTGTTTTGGTAGTCACATTCTCTGCTTTGGCTGGGTCGTAAAAAGATGGCCAGCCACATTGAGAATCAAATTTTTGGAGAGAAGAAAACAGCAGAGCCCCACAGCCGGCGCAGTGATAAGTGCCTTCGCCGTGCTTGCTAACCGTTTTGTAGACTTCGCCGTGGGGTGCTTCAGTTCCAGCTTCGCGCAGGATATGGTATTGCGCAGGAGTGAGAAGCTCTCTCCATTCTGTGTCGCTCTTTTCAACCTTTCCAGATGGCTCTGTTGGGGTTTTAGGAAGAATTTCCATGAGGTCTCCAGAGATTACGCAAATTGCTCTTCGATCACGCCCTTAGCGTAGTCGCGGTTCATGCGCGCGATGTGGTCGACCGAGATTTCTTTCGGGCAAGCGGCCTCGCACTCGTAGTGATTGGTGCAATTACCAAAGCCTTCTTTATCCATCTGGCGGACCATCGAAAGCGCGCGTTTCTGACGTTCTGGTTGACCTTGGGGAAGGTGGCCGAGGTGAGAAACTTTGGCGGCGGTGAACAGCATTGCGGATCCGTTCGGGCAGGCGGCGACGCATGCGCCACATCCGATGCAGGCAGCCGCGTCAAAAGCGTTGTCCGAGTTAGACTTAGCGATGGGGATGGAATTTGCATCTACAGCGGAGCCGGTGCGGATGTCAATGTAGCCGCCGGAAGCGATGATCCTATCAAAAGCAGAGCGGTCAACAATGAGGTCTTTAATCACTGGGAATGGATCAGCGCGGAAAGGCTCGATCCACAGCGTGTCTCCATCGCGGAACTTCCGCATGTGAACCTGGCAGGTCGTGATGCCTTTTTCTTTCGAGTGAGGAACGCCGTTGATTGTCAATGAGCAGGAACCACAGATGCCTTCGCGGCAGTCGTGGTCAAAGTGAATCGGGTCGTCCCCGTGCTCGATAATCTGCTGATTTACGATATCGAGCATCTCCAAGAAGGACGCTTCTGGGGGAATGTTTTCGGCAGGGTAGGTGTGAATGCTACCTTTGGACCGAGGGCCGGTTTGGCGCCAAACTTTGAGAGTGAGATTCATGGATAAAACAGGTTGATCGTTTAAATCGTTTACAGGATGAAGGAAGGTCAAGAATGGCAGGAGAGCAAGTAGAAGAATCAAATTCCTGAGTTAAATCGGCAAAATCAGTCTTTCTGGGTCCAGTTGAGCCCCTTATCCGCGCGCCATTTTCGGAAGGCTTTGAATTGTTCTTTTTTCGGGAGAGCTTGGCGCGTGGGGTCTTCATGCAAGAATTCATCGAAATGAGTTCCGGAAGGCGCGTCAATCTCTTCAGCTGGTTCGCCGCCGAACTTGACCGACTCCGCCACAGAGATTTTTTTGGTGCGTGGTGTGATGTTCGTGAGCTGAGCCAGTCTGTTATTGATGCGCAGCAACAGAATTAAAATGAGGATCAGGAGGAAAACGCCGATGTAGATCGGGTAGCTTGGATCAATGAGGGCGAGCATGGGATTCATGAGTGGAGTTAAGAAACGGTGGAAGAGACTTCGCCGTCAATCAGTTTGGTTTTTAAACGCATGCCGAGTTTTACATCAGCGGCAGAGCGAAGGAATTTACCATCCTCTGAAACAGTGATGGAGAAACCGCGTTTAAATGCGGAATCCGGCCCTAATGCACGCAACATGTCACGTGACTGAACAATATCTCGTGAGGCAGCTTCTAGCCGCCGAGAAGTCAGTTGTTCCATCAGATTGCGTAATTCCGAAGTTTTTTCCTGGCGGCGTTCCAAGATCTTTTGTGGATGCAGACCTTGGTGTTTAAGTGCAAGTTCGCGGTAGCGCTGGGAGATTTCGATGATAGCCGAGCGGAGAGCTTGTCTGAGGGCATCTGTTTGGTAATCAACCTCTTGAGTTGGCCCTGAAATCGCGTGCTTCAGTGATCGAAGCATGCTGCCTTTCGACTGAGCCAGTGATTTTCTGAGGTCCTCCTCATCGGGAACGGCGAGCTCGGCAGCAGCACTTGGTGTGGGTGCTCGGAGATCGGCAACAAAATCTGCAATGGTGAAATCGATTTCATGACCAACAGCAGAGATAATGGGTATTTCTGAGTCACTGATGGCACGTGCCACGATCTCTTCATTGAAGCACCATAGGTCTTCAAGCGATCCGCCGCCCCTACCGACAATGAGTATATCGCACACTGGAAAACCATATTTTTCCGGTGAGTTGAGTTTTTGAATCGCGTTTGCAATTTCTCTTTCCACTCCTCTGCCTTGGACTCTCACGGGGAGGAGGACAGGTTGCACCCAAGGCGCTCTGCGCCGGAGCACGTTCGTAATATCCTGAATGACTGCACCGGTGGGGGAGGTGACGATACCGATGGTCATCGGATATTTGGGCAGTTGCTTTTTACGCTGCTGGTCGAACAAACCCTCAGCATCAAGTTTTCGTTTTAAAGCCTCAAACCGCACCTGTAGTTCGCCTTGCCCCGAAGCTTCCGCCTTCATCACCACCAGTTGCAATTGGCCGCGGGCCTCATACACCGTGGCATCCGCAAAGACTTTGACTTTGGAGCCGTCTTGCAAGTTTTCAGAGCCTTCTTTCCGGTTCGCGCTGAACATTGCGCACTGAATTTGTGAATTCTCATCCTTCAAGGAGAAATACCAATGTCCGCTAGCCTGTTTTCTGAGATTGGAAACCTCTCCCTCAATCCAAGTCTTGCCAACGTCAGCCTCAATTGCCCGCTTCATTTTGCGAACCAGCTGGCTTACAGTGAGGGCTTTGTTTTCGTTTTTGGGTATATCTGAGAACAATTCCACGTGGGAATCTTTCAATAGCTGCCATCACTTGGCCAGTGCGCAGTTTACGAATTTTTTGAAATGCGCAACGTTGACATTCCCAGCGGCTCTCGACACCCTCCGCACGTGAATACAATGACCGTTTTATTGGGAGCGACTTTCGCCCTGCTGCTTGCGGCGGTGGTCCTTTCATTTCAAAATATGAATTCTGGAGTGGCAAATGCCGCACCAGAGGAATTGCAACGTCTGCAAAACCAGATTGACCAACTGAAGATTGATCAGGAGCGCATGAAGCTTGAGCGAGATATGCAGAGAGAGCCCATTGCGATCACACCCTCAGCAACTGAGGTCGAGAAGATGGAGGCTGAGCTCGCCGCGAAAGAGGCGGAACTTGCTGAACTCGCAGAGGAGAAGAGCGACGCAGAGCAGAAAGCAGAGACCTACCGTGATGAAGCTGGGTTTATCGGTCAGCGTGAGCTCGAAAAGCATGATGATGAGCAACGCCGTGCGCGCTTGATTCGCAACGCTCTTTTGATAGGCCGTATAACGGAATATGTCAGCGATCCGGATTTTGGCGGATTCACTACGATTGAAGTTGTTCTCGCAGACCAAGTCAAGCAGGGCACCATTCTCGCCATTCGGCGCAATACTGGAATACTTGGTAAGTTGGAGATTAGCGAGGTGACTCCAGAGGGCGCGATCGGTAGCTTGCTTCCGGGATTTGGCCAAGTGATACCGGAAGCGGGGGACGAGCTAATCATACCTCCACAGTTCTAACCGTTGGACAGTTATATTAGTTCAACCCCGGGGGTGAAATTTTCGATGGGTGTCGCGTAAGCCTTTCGAGCTTACATGAGTGTAGATCTGGGTCGTTGAAATATCGGCATGTCCGAGAAGTTCTTGAATGACCCTCAGGTCTGCCCCTCCCTCCAATAAGTGGGTAGCAAAGGAGTGCCTTAACAAATGTGGGTAGACCTGGCGGTCGATGCCGGCGAACTTGGCGCGTTGCTTTACAATCTGGCGTATCCGCTCGGGTGTGAGCGGTCCGCCACGGATGCTAATGAAAATGTGCGAGGAGGTTTTACGTTTTACTAACTTAGGCCGCTC
>Ga0307935_1000233_pt1 | contig 26725 bp, 19 predicted proteins | sample OrgLakmetageno92_FD_201827 | JGI IMG/M metagenome (GOLD analysis project Ga0307935, IMG submission 201827) | Saline water microbial communities from Organic Lake, Antarctica - #92 | ecosystem: Environmental > Aquatic > Non-marine Saline and Alkaline > Saline | place: Antarctica: Organic Lake...
TGTCGATCGTGGGTGTGGTCACTGGCTGAGGCGAACATGGCCGGTGCAACGCTGCGACGAAGAGTGTCTTCACTCAAGGGCTTCACGGCCTGGCTCGGTCTGAACGCTCACACCGATGGTGATGTGGGGATTCGTGTTCGCGCTCCTGGAGCACACGCTGCCCTTCCCCGGGTGCTCAGTCGAACCCAAATGAACGACATCCTGACCTCCCTGGAGGGCCTGGCAAAGGGCGGAGACCCCATTGCTTTGCGCGATGCGGCCATGATCGAGCTGCTCTATGCCACCGCCATGCGCGTGAGTGAAGTGGTCACTCTCACCTCTGCGGGGCTTGACCTGGAGACCCAGACCGTGGTGGTGGTCGGAAAAGGGAATAAGGAGCGCGCCATTCCCTTTGGGCATCCAGCCAAAAAAGCGCTTCTGGGTTATCTCGAGCGGGGGCGAAGCTCACTGGTGGGTGTGGACTCCCCGCCGCGTGTTTTTCTGTCGACCAGGGGTGCCGCGGTCGGGGTGCGGAGCGTCTACCAGGTGGTGGCAAGCCTATTGGCGGATATCCCCGGGTCTGGGCCACAGGGCCCCCACACTCTGCGCCACAGTGCTGCCACCCATCTTCTGGACGGTGGCGCTGATTTACGCAGTGTTCAAGAACTTTTGGGGCACGCATCTCTTGGGACAACCCAGATATATACGCATGTCTCCACAGAGCGCCTCAAGGGCGCCTACAATCAGGCCCACCCCCGGGCATAGCCGCGGCTAGAGGTCCCAGGGAAGCAGGATGGCGCGCTGCAACAGACCGAGCTCCTGTCTGGCCGAGCGATACTCCTGCCCCACCCGAACACCCAGGTGAAGGCACAGGCTCAGGCTCAGGCTCAGGCAGTGTCCTGGTTCCAGAAGGGCAATGTCTTGCCCCCGGCGCACCCGATCGCCGGACTCCACCAGGGGAGTTACCGGCTCCATACTGATTTTTAGGCCCTCCGGGGTGGTAATCGTGATGATGCCGCGGTTGACCACCCACCCGCTAAAGCTCACGGTGCCGCTGGCGGGAGCAACAATGGTGGACGAATCTGCTGCCAGATCTAGGCCTCGATGTCCGGCGCCCCACGGAGTCATCGGGGCCTGGAAATCTCGCACAATCACTTTCTGCCCCGTTGTGGGCCAGCTCCACACAGCTGCCGGGGGTGGGGGGATAAGAGACATGACAAGCAGCGCAGCAAGAAGGCGAATCATGGGGCCACCGTGCCAGCTCGTCGTGGCCGAATCAGGGGTCGTGTTCCACGTGGGGGAGTTCGCTGGCGCGACTCACGCTGGGGACAGTGGCGCCAGCAAGTTCATGCGGTGATCGACGATGCTCATCTTTTTGCCTTCCCGGTGACGCTGGGTGCAGGCCTTGCCACACTGATTTAGGCTTCCCTGGCCCTGTTTGCTACACATAGGGACCGCAAAGTTCTTGCCCTCTCGTTGGGTTTCTCCACCGGGTCATGTCACCCTCGCGCATCGCATGCCAGAGGTCAGAGGCCAGAGGCCAGAAATGCTGGTGTCAAAATGGTTCATCTGCTCAGCGTAAATTGCCGGTGCTAAATCTCTCCACCCATACCGCCAGAAAGCTTGCCGTGGAGGGCGGTGGTGGCCTTATTCATTCCCACCAGAAGAACCTCTTTGTCGTAGTTTTCATACTTTGTGACGATGGCATCAATGGCGGCGACCGTGGAGGCGTCCCAAATGTGGGAGGCGGACATGTCGATGACCACCCGCGGGGGATCTTCGGAATACTCAAATTGGGTGGTGAGGTCATTGCTGGACGCAAAGAATAATTCGCCATCCACCACGTAGTGGGCGGTGGGATGTCCGTCAGCCTCTTCGACAGTGCGCGTGACGGTCACAAAGTGGGCAACTCGCCTCGCGAAGGACACCATCGCCACGATCACGCCGGAGATGACCCCAATGGCCAAGTTGTGGGTGATCACGGTCACAGCGACGGTGGTCACCATGACTGCCGTTTCGCTTTTGGGCATTTTTTTGAGGGTGGCAAGTCGAATGCTGTGCCAATTGAAGGTCGCTACCGAGACCATGACCATCACGGCCACCAGGGCAGCCATCGGGATAATGGCCACCAGGTCGCCCAGACCCACCACCAGAATGAGAAGAAATACGCCGGCCATGAAAGTGGAAATTCTGGTGCGAGCGCCGGAGGCTTTCACATTAATCATCGTTTGGCCGACCATCGCGCAACCGCCCATGCCGCCAAAGAACCCGGAGAGCATGTTGGCCACGCCCTGAGCCCATGCCTCGCGAGTTTTTCTGGAGTGGGTGTCGGTCACGTCATCGACCAGCTTTGCGGTCAGCAGCGACTCCAGTAGTCCCACGACGGCCATCGCCGCGGCGTAGGGGGCGATGATGACCAGTGTGTCCCAGGTGAGGGGGACATCGGGGAGAAACAACTCGGGCAGGCTTTCGGGCAAATCGCCCTCATCGCCGACCGTCGGCACGGTGATGGCGCTCACCACCACAATCGCGGTCAACACCACAATGGCGACCAGAGGGGCCGGGACTGCCCTGGTGATTATCGGCATAAACACCATGATTGCAAGGCCCAAAGCCACCAGGGGATACACCAACCACGGAACACCCAGGAGTTGTGGCAGCTGGGCCGTGAAGATGAGGATTGCCAGAGCGTTCACAAAACCGACCATCACGCTTCGCGGGATGAAGCGCATCAGTTTCGCTACCCCCAACACCGCCAAAATGATCTGAAACACGCCCCCCAAAATGACCGTCGCAATGAAATAGTCCATTCCGTATTCCCTGGCCACCGGAGCAATCACCAGTGCAATAGCCCCCGTTGCCGCGGTAATCATGGCGGGACGTCCACCGAGAAACGCAATCGAGACAGCCATCACAAAGGAGGAAAAGAGGCCCACCCTGGGGTCAACACCCGCAATGATGGAAAAAGAAATTGCTTCGGGAATGAGCGCAAGTGCCACCACAAGCCCGGCGAGCACCTCTTTGGTTAAGATACGTGGACTTCGCAGTGCGGTGAGAACGGAAGGTCGAGGCGCGTAGCGTTTGCGGTCTTCGGCGGGCGTGCGGGTAGTCGTCACAAAGGACTCCTTGATTGGTGGGTGCTCTCGGTGCGAGGGCCGGTCTCGTATTCGTGATGCACCGAAGTACAAAAATGTCCGTGCTGCTCCACGTCGTTGGGAACGCCAGACGGGTTCGAATTCCTTTTCACCCTAGCGGAGCATGCGATGTCTCGCGTTCTGGCGGCCGCAGAAGCGACGACCTGGAGTATGGACGGGTGTGTCACTCTCTAGACGCTCATCCCAAGATGGGGAGGTCGGCAAGACCTCCTTCACGCTCCATGGGGCTGACATCGTGACGCAGGTGCGTGTACTCACCTGCGTGTGACTAGTCCGCGCGTTTTGCGCCCCGCCCCCCAATTGCCTGAGAAAAGAGGAAAGACCATGGCGAAAAAATGACTATCGGCGGTACTCGAATTTCCTGTGCCGTGGGGGCTCAGAATGTGCGGAAGGCGGGACTTGAACCCGCACGCCCGAAGGCACAGGAACCTAAATCCTGCGTGTATACCAATTTCACCACTTCCGCTGGCGATGCAATTCTACTGAGAGCTACGAAGCCATCCACGCCTCAATGTCGTCTGGTGTGCGGGGGATGGCTGCCGAGAGGTTTACGCCACCCTGCTCGGTAATGAGAATGTTGTCTTCCAGGCGAACACCAATGCCGCGCCACTGCGGTGGCACGGTGAGGTCATCGGGCTGGAAGTAGAGGCCGGGTTCAATCGTGAATACCATGCCCGGTCGCAGTTCAGCGTCGATGTACATTTCTTTGCGGGCGGTCGCGCAGTCGTGGACATCGAGGCCCAGGTGGTGGCTGGTGCCATGAATCATGTAGCGGCGATGCAGCTGGCTCTCGGGGGTAAGAGTTTCCTCCAGGCTCACTGGTAACAGCCCCCAGTCAGTCACGTAGCGGGCAATCACCGCAAGCGCTGCGGTATTCAGGTCGCGAAAAACTGCTCCGGGCTTAATCGCCGCAAACGCCGCATCTGAGGCCTCCAGCACCGCGTCGTACACCATTCGCTGATGGTCGCTATAGCGGCCATTCACGGGGATGGTGCGGGTGATGTCGGCGGTGTAGAGGGAATCCATTTCCACCCCGGCATCGACCAACAGGAGGTCGCCATCGCGCACGGGGCCATCGTTGGTCACCCAGTGCAAAATACAGGCGTGAGATCCGCTTGCCACGATCGAGTCGTATCCGGTGGCGTTGCCCTCCAGTCGGGCACGCGCCTGAAAAGCTCCCTCGATGATGCGTTCGCCACGCTCGTGGCCGATCGCCTGGGGCAGTGCGTGAATAATGTCGGTGAATCCCCGATGGGTGGCATCAATAGCACGCTGTAGCTGTTCCACCTCGCCCGGGTCTTTAACCAGGCGCATTTCTCCGATGTCTCTGGCAAGTTCCGCATCGAGAGTGGGTGACTCAGGGTGTGCCACCCGGGTGCGATCAACCTGTGCGGTCAGTTCTGCGTCTGCCTCTCGAACAATTGCCACAGGGTTGTTCGAGAAGAAATCATCAGCCCAGGTGTCCACATCGAAGACTTCCACCCCTAGCCACGTTGCCACCTCATCCAGGTGGGGTCGACGCCCCGTCCAGAATTCACCAATAGCGGGGTTGGCATAAAACTCATCACTGGTGCGCGGAGCGGGAGGTCGGGTGAAAAGACTCCACTGATGGCCACCCTCGGAAGGAGTGCCAAGCAGAACACTGCCCGCAATGGCGGTGGAGCCCCAACCGGTCAGATAGGTGAAGGCGGTGTGGGGGCGAAAAGGGTAATCGGTGTCATTTGAGCGCTGCTTGGGGGTTCCTGCAGGAATAATCACCGCCGTGGCGGGATAGTGGGCACTGAGAGAGGCTCTTCTGTGCGCTGCGGCCTCGGCCACCGGCAGTGGCTCGGGGTTCGCAGCAGCAGGCTCTTCCCACGCGGTCTGAATGAACGCCTTAAACGCCTCAGATATTGCTGCCGCTCGGTTGGTGTTCTTCCCGGTTGAGGGGTTTTTCGTCATCCCCCAGTGTGGCACCTAGCATGGGGGAGTGCCATTGCGAATAGACCTTCACGCTCACACCATCGCCTCCGATGGGGCTGATAGTCCCCGTGAACTGGTCGCCCACGCCCTGGCTGCCAACCTTGATGTTCTTGGCCTCACGGATCATGACACCACCAGTGGCTGGAGTGAAGCCAAAGACGCTGCGCTAGGCACGGGGCTTCGGGTTCTCCCCGGCATTGAACTGAGTTGCCAAGTGTTCGATGACGAAGGGTCTAACCCACCTCGCAGCATTCATCTGTTGGGCTATCTTCCGGATCCCACGAACCCCGCACTCACAGCCGAGATGGACAAAATTCGCCACCACCGCAGCGATCGTCTGCGCCTCATGGTGGAGAGTCTCCAGAGCGACTACGACATTACGTGGGAGGAGGTCCAAGCGCAGATGCCACCGGGTGCAACGGCGGGTAGGCCTCACATCGCTCAGGTTCTCATTGATAAAGGGTTTTTTGCTGACACCACCGAAGCGTTCCAAGGCCCGTTACGCGCCGATGGGCCCTTTCACGTTCCCCACTATGCGCCTCGGCTTCTCGAAGGAATTCGCCTGATCGCCCATGCCGGTGGGGTCCCCATCCTTGCCCACCCCTACACCGGTGAACGCTCCAGCGCGGTGCATCACCAGCAGGGCTTTGAGGAAATCCGGCAGGCCTATCAGGAACTCGCTGAGGCGGGCCTCGCTGGACTCGAAATTGACCACCGGGAGAATACGTCAGAAGGCAAAGAGGTCCTCCGACGCGTCGCTGCAGAACTGACTCTGATTGCGACAGGGTCCAGCGATTACCACGGGACGAAAAAACCCAACTCGCTGGGGGAAAACCTGACAGCCCCAGCACAGCTGGAGCGGATACTCGAGCGAGCATCCGGCCACGAGGTTTTTAGCTAGAGGTAGTCCGACGCCTTTGGCGCTGACGGGGCCGATCGGGGGAAGTCTTGGGTGTCGAACCGCTACCACCCTGGGGTTTCCGTTCCTCGCGAGCGCCACCCTGGGGCGTGCTGGGTTGTCCGGCTTTTTTCTCCCGCAGAGGAATGGGGGTCGTTTTGAGGCGACCTTTTGTTCCCTCAGCGATATGCAGGTCGGCTAAAAAGTGGGGGGAAGAAGAATAGGTTTCCACGGGTTCAGGAATGCCCATCTCCAACGCACGGTTGATGAGAGCCCACTTGTGAAGGTCATTCCAGTCCACAAAAGTGACGGCAATGCCGGTTTTCCCCGCTCGACCGGTGCGACCCACGCGGTGCAAATACGCTTTGTCATCTTCGGGGATGGTGTGATTGATCACGTGGGTGACATCATCCACATCGATTCCTCGAGCCGCCACATCCGTGGCGATAAGGACATCTTTTTTTCCCGCCTTAAAGGCGGCCATGGAACGTTCCCTGGCCTCTTGGCTCAAATCGCCGTGCACAGCGCCTGCGGAGAACCCACGATCGTTGAGTTCCTCCATCAACCGTGCTGCTGCGCGTTTGGTGCGGGTAAAGATGACGGTCTTGCCGCGACCCTCACCCTGCAAAATGCGACCGATCACTTCGTCTTTGTCCATCGCGTGGGCGCGATACACAAAATGCTTGATGTTGGCCTGCGTGATGCTCTCATCTGGCGAGGTGGCCCGAACGTGGATGGGTTTGTTCATGAACCGTCTGGCAAGTGTCACGACGGGGCCAGGCATGGTGGCGGAAAACAGCATGGTGTGGCGGGTGGCAGGGGTCTGGGAGAAAAGCTTTTCTACATCCGATAAGAAGCCCAAGTCCAACATTTTGTCGGCCTCATCGAGGACCATCACCTGCACCTCGGCAAAAGAAAGTAACCGCTGGTTAGCAAGGTCAAGAAGTCGACCCGGTGTGCCCACCACAATCTGGGCTCCCGCTTTGAGAGCCTCGATTTGACCCTCATACGCTTTGCCACCGTAGATGGCGACCACCGAGGTGGAGCGATTCTTTGTCGCCAGAACTAAATCCTCGGTCACCTGAATGGCCAATTCTCTGGTCGGGACCACGACAAGGGCTTTCACGCCGTCGTCAGGGTTCAGGCCGAGAGCCTGAATGAGGGGCAAGCCAAAACCAAGCGTTTTGCCTGTGCCCGTTTTTGCTTGTCCAATAATGTCTTGGCCGGTTAGCGCAATGGGAATGGTTTGTTCCTGAATGGGGAACGGTTCAAAAATTCCTGTGCCTTCGAGAGCCTCGACCATGTCGGTGTCAACACCGAGGTCGGAAAATTTCACGTGTTAGGTAATCCTCGTCTTTAGATTTTCCCTAAGCCTACCCGCAGGCCTTCGTTTTCTCTCATCGGTTGCGCTCACAGCTAAGCTTGCACGATGGCGTGGTGGCAAAAGAAGAAGACGAAGGCGACACCGTCGCTCCCTCCAAGGGGTAAGAAAAGTTCGGCGAGCAAAGTGGATGTCGGCACCCTCGCCCCCACCGTCGACGACTACCTCTCGAGCGCGGCCACCCTTCAACTGGTGCTGTCCACCGAGCTTGCCGCTGTGGCCTCTGGTGCATGGTCGGCTAACGACGCCGATGCGTTGCTGGTCGCTGCAGGAAAGGCGATGGATCGGTACCGCAGCCTGCGAGCCCTGCTGGCGGAGTATGTGCCCGATGTGAGCACAGCGCTGGCGCCGTCACGGGAGAAGATTGCCCGCCACGTTGCGAGGCTGGATACGCAGCGCTGGTATGAGCGGGTAGCAACGACCTATGTCATCACCGGTTTCACCAGGGATTTTTGGCATTTGTTGGCAGAAGGCCTGCCCGCAGAGGTTCGGGTGCGAGTGCGGGACATCCTTGCCGACCAGGGAGACGAGGACATCATCCAGGGCGTTTTACAACGCTTCCTGGATGTTGATGCTCGCTACCTGTCGACCATGAGTTTGTGGTCCAGACGTTTGGTGGGCGATGTGATGCTGATCTGCCGAGAGGGGATTGCCCCTGAGGCCAGCGCTGCCAAGGATGTTGAGAACCGTCTCGAACCGGTGTTTACCGATGTTCTTGCCCACCACACCAGGCGGCTTGACCGGTTAGGGCTGACCTCGTAGGTCTGAAGGGTTACGCCTTGGTGAGCTTTGCCCAGAGCACAGCATCGGCGGCGTCTCTGCGCGGGGGAACAGCAAGCCCCATCGCTACGGTCACGACGAGCACAAGCCCGAGGGAGATAACCCAGCCCCACAGACCCTGTGGGTCCACACCGATCCACATGCTCACAGCCCAGCCCAACGACCCAGCGATAATTCCCAGTGCAGGCATCATGGCGAGACCGTGGCGGTCGCGACGGGGGAGTACATAGCGCAGGGCGAGGCCTAACAGGCCAGAGACCGTGATGACGAGGACGAGGTTGATGGCCACGGATTAGGGCGCGAAGCCCACCTTCCGGGCTTTTTCCTGACCGATTTCTACATAGGCGAGGGTGCGGCTTGCGACCACAAAGATGTGGCCTTTTTCGTCCTCAAACCGGACTGTGCCATTCTCCAAGGCCAAACCTGCTGCTATTGCTTTCTCGAGGTCTTCCACCGACTGAGGGGTGTTGATGACGAGTTCGCGGGGGCCATTAACCATTCCAATACGTATTTCCACATTCTTATTCTAGGCCACGTCAGCTGTGTGGTTTAGCCTCGCAGTCATGGACAACCCGATTGCCAAGAGCGTGCGTGAAGCGACCGTCGCTTCGTGCACCATCGCTATCGGAGCGCCGGGGTCGGGTAAAACTCACCTGCTCACAGAGCGCTTCCGCTTTCTCGTTGAGGCAGGGCACAACCCGGACACCCTGCTCATCGTTACACCCACCCGTGCTCAAGCGAGTTCGCTTCGAGATCACGTGGGGATAGATCTTGATCACACGACCCACGGGGCCCGAGTGCGTTCCCTTTCCGCGCTCGCTTTTGCCCTGGTAGCTGAGCATCATCAGGCTGTGAGCCGGCCCGCTCCGGACCTGATGAAAGCAAGCCAGATTGATTACGACATCGCCCAGCTCTTAGAGGGACACCTTGAAGATGGCTCCGGTCCGCTCTGGCCAGAACCTCTAGGAGAAACTGTTCGGGGAACTCGAGTGTTTCGTACAGAGCTTCGCGAGTGGATGGCCCGTCTGGGCGAAAGCGGTGGACTCCCCGCCGAAGATGACCCCACATCCGGGCTGCATCGCCGCGCTGAGTGGGTTGCGGCGTCCGAGTTTCGCGAAGAGTTTCTCACGGTGATGGCCAGCGCCAGACCCGGCGCTTTTGACAGTGGCGACATTATGGCTCGGGCGATTGAGGTCATCCAGAGCGGGCTTCCCCCTCGCTTTGCTTCGATAACTCACGTGGGCGTGGATGACGCCCACGACCTCACCCGCGCGGGTCTCGATGTGTTGCTCGCACTATCCCATCAGGGTGTGGGTATCACGGTGATGAGCGAACCGGACGTGGCGGGCAACACTTTTCGCGGGAGTGAACCAGCGGGCCACGCCTACCTGGCCTCCTCCTGGGGTGTGCAGCCTGTGGTCCTGCCCGAGGTCTATCGCCACGGACCACAACTGCGGGCGTGCGTTCAAGAGATCACGGGACGCATTGGATCCGCGGGCGCGGGAACCCAAAGAAAAACTCCCTCCCGTGGCCCTGCGGGGGAAGTGTTCACTCTGATTGCGGGAAGCGCCCAAGGCGAAGCTGCCAATATTGCCCGCCTTATCCGCCGCGCCCAGCTCGAGCAGCAGCTTTCTCCCGATCGCATCGCGGTCATTGCCAGGCGGGGTGCCAGGGTGTCAACTCTGGTTCGAGAACTTACCCTTGCGGGTATTCCTGCTCGCCACAGTGCGGTGGGCGCAGCCCTGCGGGATCAACCCGCTGCCAAAGAGTTAGTCGAAATTGTGGCAATCGGACGCGGGGTGAGCCCTTTGACCTCTCACGCAGCCGTCTCACTGCTGACCGGCCTCTATGGGGGGATGACCCAGCAGGAGCTTCGGCGGTTGCGCTTTGCCATGAGATCCCAGGCGCCACAGGATGAGCCCTATCGCCCTGTGGATCACCTGCTGGCGGATGCTCTCTCTGCGCCTGGCGGGTTCGCTATGGTCGGCGGTGCTGAGGCCTCACGGGCACAGCAGATGGCCCTGGTTCTTGCAGGAATTCGCGATGCGCCGTCGGGGACGCCGGTGGCTGAGTTGCTGTGGCAGGTGTGGGAGGGCAGCGGGGCGCGAAAGACGTGGGCACAGCGGGCATCGTCATCGTCGAAGCGAGCAGGGAGTGCGCACCGCGCACTTGATGCCGTCGTGGCACTTTTTCGTCAGGCCGCTGATTTCACCGAAGGTGCACCCGGTGCGCAACCCGAACTGTTTCTCGAATCCGTCTTATCCGCCGATGTTCCAGACGATGTGATCATGCCCACACCGTCGTGGCCAGCCGTCCTTGTTGCCACGCCGCCGGGGGTGGCTGGACAAGAGTTTGATCTGGTTATCGTCTCCGGAGTTGAAGATGGTGTGTGGCCAGACTTGCGGCTTCGAGGTTCACTCTTAGCCGCCCACCGCCTGCCCGCAGCGCTTCGAGGTGAGAGCACAGACACTCTTGATGAGCGCAAAATCGTTCAAGACGATGAGCTTCGCCTTTTTGCACTGGCCATCTCCCGAGCAACCCAGACGCTGATTGTGACGGCCACTCGATCGGAGGAGGCTGAACCCGGGCCACTGTTTGATCTGATTGCCCGTCATGCACAGGCGTTGGAACCTCGCCATCAGCCAGCGCTGTCGCTGCGTTCGGTGGTGGGGACACTCCGGCGCCAGCTGGTTGATGCTGTGGCAAAGGGGCAACCCACCGAGGTCTATGCCAAAGATCTTGCGCTGGCGGCCAGCTGGCGGATTGCCGGTGCCGACCCCACATCGTGGTGGGGTCTTGATCCACCCTCCACCACGCGGGCCCTCTACGAGGGCGCGGATATCCCGGTGTCGCCCTCGGCCTTGGCAGCACTCGAGGAATCGCCGCTGGATTGGTTCCTGTCCTCGGTAGCGAGAAATGATTCCTCACCGTCGAGCGGCTTGGGCGTGCTCATTCACCAAGCTTGGGATTCCCACCAAGACGGTGAAGCCAGCCAAATGTGGGCGGCGGTGGACGGACGCTTTGCTGAGCTCGAATACGAGGCGGGGTGGATTGAAGCTCACCAGCGCCGCCTGGCCAAAACAATGGTGGAGGCGCTTGCTCAATACACACGCGATCGCGTCGTTGCCGGTGCGAGCGTTCTCGCATCGGAAGCCCGCTTTGAGATTCGCCACGACCGTGTCGTGATGCGCGGAGTGATTGATCGACTGGAGCGCGCTCGGGGCGGTAATGTCCTCGTGGTTGATCTCAAAACCGGTCAGCACGTCACCGATGCGGCCGTGGTGGATAACCCACAAATGCTTGCCTACCAGCTGGGGTTGGAATCGGCCGAGATGTCCGAAGCGTTGGGCGAGGGAGAGCTCATCTCCGCCGGGGCAGTGTTGGTTTTTGTGAAAAGCGGGGTTCGAGGCAAGGCCTACCGCCTTGCCTCTCAAGAACCCCTCTCAGAAACGTCCAGGCAGAAGTTTCTTGCCCGTGTGGACACAGCGGCACAGATTATTGCTGCGGCGGAATTTGGCGGGCAACCCCGCTCGTTTGGTCCCCCGGGGACACCCGGGCGCCATCGTTGGCATGTGATTGCACAGGTGTGTGGCGATGATTAGTGCCAAAGAGATTGCTGCGCGCCTCGGGCCCCAGGTTCCCACACCGGAACAGGAAGCCATCATTGAAGCGCCGGTCGAGGCGGTATTTCGGGTGATTGCTGGGGCGGGTTCGGGGAAAACCGAAACGATGGCGCAGCGTGTGCTGTGGCTGATAGCCAACGGTCATGTCGAGCCTGCGGGGGTCCTGGGCCTCACCTTCACCAAAAAAGCAGCTGGTGAGCTTTCTCGAAGAATTTCGACCCACCTTGGCACGCTTCGCCAGGGGGAAGACGCGGGTGGCATCGACGAATTCCAACGTCCCACGGTGTCGACCTACAACGCTTTTGCTGCGAGCCTCTATCGAGAGCATGCGGTGTTGCTCGGGCGAGACCCCGACGCTGGCGTGCTCTCCGAGGCGAGTGCGTGGGCACTCACGAGGCGAGTCGTAGCACGCAGCACCCAGAAGGCATTGGAGCACTGGGATGTGGATGCCTCCACGCTGACCGGCATGGTGAGGAAGCTGTCCTCCAGGCTTTCAGAAAATCAGGTCGACATCGAAGAACTTGGCCGCCTTGTGGATGATTTTCACCAGAGCCAGAATCTTCCCCCCGGTGGCTCGGGCGTCTATGCGGAGGTAGAAAAGTGGGTGTCAAACGTCGATATGTTGCCTACTGTCGTTGCCCTGGTTCACGAGGTGGCCGAAGCCAAACGGTTGCGAGGGGTTGTTGAGTTTTCTGACCAGATTGCGTTTGCCCTGGAACTGGTGCAACGTTTTCCCCACATCGCGCAGGATGTGCGCACGCGCTACACCGTGGTGTTGCTGGATGAATACCAAGACACCAGCGTTGCCCAAACGACGCTGCTGGCACAAATCTTTGGGGGACACCCCGTCATGGCCGTGGGCGACCCGCATCAAGCCATTTATGGGTGGCGGGGTGCCAGTAGCGCAAACTTGCGTGATTTTGAGACGGCTTTTGGCCCCGAAGTATCCACCGCCACCCTGTCGACATCGTGGCGCAACGGCACGGCCATTCTGGATGCAGCAAATCTCTGTGCCACAGCGCTGGGAAATATTCCAGGCCTCCACACCGATGTGTTGCGAGCTGGCCCGGCGGCCAGCTCGCACGCCGTCGATTCCCTCTTTGAATCCACGCTCGAAGAGGAAGCTGCCTCCGTCGCCCGGTGGTTTGGCGCTCATCTGTCGCGCCCGGGGACCCCGCCAAGCGCTGCGGTGATTCTTCGTCAGCGGGCGCATCAAAAAGTTTTTGTCGACGCCCTTGTTGCTGCCAAAGTTCCCGTTCACGTTCTGGGTATTGGGGGGCTACTCGATGATCCCGCCATTGCGGATGTGGTGTGTGCGCTTCGGGTCATCTCTATGCCCCATGCGGAGACCGAGCTGGTACGCCTCCTGACGGGAGGAAAATGGCGTCTCGGAGCCTCCGATATTCACGCTCTGTCCCACACGGCCCGTTGGCTCCGTGGCAGAGATGAGGTGGGGGCCGCGGTGTCACCGGAGCTGGCGGCACGGCTGCGTGAATCTGTGGCACCCATGGATCATGCGGGCCTGCTGGATGCGCTCGTGTTTCTGGCCTCTGCGCCCGCGTCTCATCACCAGAGGCAGCTCTACTCCCCGGAGGGCCTGGTTCGTCTGGCGCAGGCACACCACAGCCTCCAGCGGATGCAGGGGCACCGGTTTGGCGATGTGGCGGAGCTTGTGGTCGCAATCGAGGAAGAACTGCAACTCGATATCGAAACTCTTGCCCATCCGGGCAGGACTGGCTCCGTGAGTGCGAGAGAAGCGTTCATGGACGCTCTCCAGGGATATCTGGCCTATGCCGACGATGACAGCGCCGCCGGTTTTGTGGAGTGGCTTGATCAGGCCGAACGGCGAGACAACCTGTCACCTCGTCCCGAGGAAGCGGAAAAGGGTTGTGTTCAAGTTCTCACCATCCACGGGGCTAAAGGCCTCGAGTGGGACCTTGTTGCCCTGCCGCGACTTGTCGAGGACGAATTGCCCTCCAAGCCAAAAGACCTGGGGGGGTGGCTGAGTCCCGGCGAATTGCCCTATGCGTTTCGCGGTGACCGCCGCTCTCTACCGGAATTCTCGTGGCGGGGCACTGAGTCGAGAAAAGATCTGGTGGAGGAGAAGAAAGCGTTCAGCGAGAGAGTTCGCGACTATCAAAGTGCTGAAGAGCGTCGCCTGATGTATGTCGCTGTGACACGAGCCAAACATCACCTGCTGCTGTCGGGTTCCTACTGGGCACATCAGGTAAAGCCGCGCCAGCCCTCCCGATTTCTCACGGAATTGGTGGAGGCAGAGCTGATTCCCGCGTTGCCAGCAAACGCCTACCCCGATTCACGACCGCCTGGCCCCGAAATCGACGAGATTCCCTGGCCGAGGGACCCGCTGGGTTCACGGCGCCCCGTGGTGGAGGCCGCGGCAGAGGCAGTCAGAGAGCAGATGGCTGCGGGTGTGTCGCAGGAACCCCACGATGCTGGCCTGGCACTGGTTCTCGAACTGCTTCGTGAAACACCGGGTGACCAGCGGGTGAGCATTCCCGTTCGTATTCCTGCCTCATCACTGGAGCGCCTCATCACCGATCCCTCAGGCTTCCGGGAAGCTCTGGCACGCCCGGTTCCGCAAAAACCTCACAGTGCAGCACTTCGTGGCACGCTGTTTCACCGGTTTGTCGAGCAGCGTTTTGACACCACCATCGCTGGCCCACTCCTCAGCATCGATGATCCTGACTCGGGTGCAGATGATGGACTCTCGATCGAGCAGTGGAAAGCAGCTTTTGACGCGTCTGAGTTCGCGTTGGTCGCACCCCTTGCGGTGGAGGCTGAACTGCATTTTCCGGTGGGCGGCCATCTCATCATTTGCAAAATTGACGCGGTATTTCCTACCGCTACGGGCGTCCACATTGTGGATTGGAAGACGGGGAAAGCGCCGGCGACCCCCGATGAGCTGGTGGCCAAATCTTTGCAGCTCGCTGCCTACCGGCTTGCCTGGTCCCAGTGGAGCAACACACCGCTTGAGCAGATCGAGGCCAGTTTTTGGTTTGCCGCCACAGGTGACCTGATTACCCCACAAGCCCTGCCCGATAGGGAAGCGTTTGCAGCACTGCTTTCTCGGGCGCTTGGCGAATCCTAGGCTACGCGCTGCCCCCCAGAGGCTCTTTGCTCTGCGTGATGGGTTGGGTGATGGCGGATTCCAAATCCCCTGAAACTCGGTCATTCAGGGCGGAGAGCATGTCGGTGGCATCGCGAATGATGCTGTCGTGTCCGAGAGCGACTCCGTGAAGTAACCAGCGGGCGATGTCGAGCTCGGCATAGAGGCGGGCGCGCTGCATGATCCAGCGGTCACTCGAACCCCTGGCGCTTCGATACGCGGTGTGAACGTCCTGGGCGAAAGAATTGTTGGCTGGTGTGGTGAGCCACGAGAGGTCTTTGGCGGGGTCGCCGCGTCGAAACTCTTGCCACTGGTCCATGGCGACAACCTGCTGGTTTTCCATCAGAAAGCGCGGTAGTTGGCATATGCCATGAATGACAGTGGCCTCAAACTGCCACAAACCCGCATCCTCACACGCGGTCTCCCACCGTCGCAGCAGTGACTGGGGAAGCAGGCCGGTCGAGGCGGTGGCATCGACAACAGAGGAGCTTTCCCGAAGGGTGTCAAGCGCTGAGTGGGATACGCGCCCATGGTCGGCGAGAGGGCCGACCGGGAGCGAATGGATTGCTGCCAGTGCGTTTCCCATGCTGGCAGCTCCCACCGGGGTCACACCTTTGGGTTGCAGAGCTTGGCCGGGGAGATAGCGGGTGACACTCAGTGTTCGACCCTGCACCTCGGTGACGCCTGCGAGCTGGGGGAGGGCAAAAGGAAGGCGTGAGCGGAGGCCTTCGGTCAGCGCCCGCGCCGCCTGAAGCTCTGAGGAGTGCAGTTCCTGGTCGGCATCGGTGCGAGGAAGTTCGACGAGCCACGGGTCGCCGTGCGCATCGTGGACGATCGCTGCGCTTCGTTCAGCGGTCGAGAGCTGCTGAGCACTCACTGCGTGAAATCCGGGCACAGCACTGGTGGCAAGCGCCGATAGCATGAGGGGTGTGTGGCTCATGGCTCCAGGGTAAGCGAAGCGGGTGTCCTTTCCGATTGCCACACCGAAGGCGGGCCCCCAGACCCAGCCCAATCGACTACAGAGAGGCGCAGAGTGTCTTTGACAGCCGGCTTACCCCTTTCGCGCTCTCGCATTGACCGGGATGCTATTTCGCGCAAAATTCCGGGTTTTCTCGAGCGCATCTGGGCAGATTCCGCGACGAAAGTGGTCATTATTTGGCGGGGCGAAGCGCTCCTTGCGCCCGGCTCACACAGTGAACTGGCGTTGTTTTCTGCCCAGGATGTTCCCCACGCTCTCCACCGCATCTATTTGGGTGTGACCACGGAGGCTGTGCGCAGGATCGCCCGGGGAACAAAAATTGTGGCAGCAGTGGTGGACGATTCGCAGGGCACAGCGCTGGAGCCCGATGTGAAGCGTTGGATGAGTGCGCGAACCCTTGCTCATACTCTGGATGATTTAGATGCGGGTCTGGTGGTGGAAGCGTTGGCGATGGCCAACTGGCATGCCTCCCACGCTTTCTCCCCTCGCACGGGTGCCGCCACAAGTGTGAGCCAGGCGGGATGGACCAGGGTCGATTCCACCACGGGCGCCGACCTTTTTCCCCGCACGGACGCTGCCGTGATTGCTCTCATCACGGACGGTGAGGACCGCATTGTGTTGGGCAGTAACGCGCTGTGGGAGTCACACCGCTATTCGTTGTTGGCTGGATTTGTGGAGCCTGGAGAATCTTTGGAGGCCGCGGTGATTCGCGAAGTGTGGGAGGAGTCGGGGCTTGCGGTGGTCAACCCGATCTACATGGGTTCCCAACCGTGGCCCTTCCCCGCCTCGCTGATGGTGGGTTTCCAGGCCCAGCTTGATCCGGAGCGCGCCTCTGTTCTCACCCCCGATGGCACCGAAATCATTGACTTACGGTGGTTTACCCGGGAGGAACTGCGCGACCCCGAGTGCGAAATTACTTTGCCCGGTCCGCCCTCCATTGCTCGGGCGATGATTGACCGGTGGCTGGATGAGCTCCCGGTCGACCCGGGCTAAACATGGACGCTCTGTCTGGCCTGGACGATTATCAGCGCACGGTCGCCACCCTGGAGGGACCGGTGTGTGTCCTCGCTGGTGCGGGTACAGGGAAGACGCGAGCGCTCACCCATCGCATTGCCCACGGTGTGAATGAGGGAAAATATCAGGCAGAGAATATTCTTGCTCTGACTTTCACGTCCAAAGCTGCCGCAGAAATGGGGACCCGGCTTCGCAGGCTGGGTATTCGAGGTGTGGCCACGAGAACTTTCCACGCTGCGGCGCTGCGGCAATTGCAACACTTTTGGCCGACCGTCACCGGTGGGTATTTGCCCGATATTGCACCTTCCAAAGCAGGTCTGGTGGCCAAAGCCTTAGACGGTCTGGGCATCAGTGTGGACACAGCCCTGGTGCGCGACATTGCCGGAGAGATCGAGTGGCGCAAAGTTCACGGCTACACCCTCGAGGAATACCAACACGTGCGTCTCAAGCGCGTGGGAGGGCTCCCGGGCGGGCTCTCGATGGAAGTACTCTCGGGGGTTCACGAAAAGTATGAGGTCGTGAAAGACGAACAGTCACGCATGGATTTTGAGGATGTTCTGCTAGCAACGGTGGGGCTACTGGAAGAAGAAAAACGTGTTCTGGACAAAGTTCGCCAACAGTATTCGGTCTTCTTAGTAGACGAATATCAGGACGTGTCACCCATTCAGCAGCGTCTTCTTGATGTGTGGCTGGGAGAACGTGACGACCTTCTCGTCGTCGGCGATGCAAGCCAAACGATTTACACTTTCGCCGGCGCCACCAGTTCCTACCTGCTGGAGTTTCCCACTCGGTACCCCCAGGCAACACTGGTCACGCTTCAAAAAAACTACCGTTCTACTCCGGCGATTATTCAGGCGGCAAACAGTGTTGTGCGTGGACGCCCGGGCGCACTGGTGCTCGAGCCCACCGTGAGTGAGGGTGCGCCCCTCACCCGGCATATCGCCACCACCGACGAAGCGGAAGCCAATTTTGTGGCACAGCGGGTATTGGAGCGCCTCGCTGAGGGTCGGACACCGGATGACATCGCCATTTTGATGCGTTTTGGCGCCCAATCACTGCGTTGTGAAACGGCGTTGCGCGCTCGCGGAATCAGCGTGCGCATTCGCGGTTCGACACCGTTTTTTGATGAGGTCCATGTGAAGCGCGCGGTGATGGAAATTCGCGGCGCGGCGGTCGCCGGTGTCGGCGGTTCCTTCCTGAGCGTTGTCGAGGATGTGCTGTTTGGTTTGGGCCTCACCCCGATAGAGCCCGACCACCAGGGTGCGGAGCGTGCGCGGTATGAAGATTTGGTTGCGCTTCGCGAGTTAGCGGCAGAACAAGAGGGGTCCATGAGTTTGGCGGAGTTTTCTACCCTGCTTAGCGAACGATCCGCTACCGGCGATGCGCCCAATGTGGGGGCGGTCACCCTCACCACCGTGCACTCCGCCAAAGGGCGCGAATGGCCCCTCGTGTTTATGGTGGGCCTCACGGAAGGGCAGTTTCCTATCTCCCATGCCACGACGGAGGGGGCCATTGAGGAAGAAAGACGGCTGTTTTATGTCGGCGTGACCCGGGCCCGAGAGGAACTCGTTTTGTCGATGGCGGAGCGCAGTAAAGAGGGTTCGGGCATGCGAAAAATGAGCCGGTTCTTGGAGGCTTTAGGTAGGCCTAATCCCTAATATCAAGGCTTCCACAGGCGCACTCGGCTGAGGGCAATTCGACCGAGTGGGTGGCCTTTCCGGTGAGGGCATCAAGGCTTGCGACGAGGCCGTCCTCGGGTTCGTGTATCAGCGCTCGGGTATGCCACGCCGCCAGCGCACTGAGCTCGAGGGTGTCGGTTGCCGCTGTGGCGCCCCAGAGTTGGCTGGCAATAGCGACATAGTGTGGCTCGCGGTGGAGCCGATTGCGCCACACGCAGTGCAGGCAGGCGGTGTGACCGGGGATAACCCGGGGTCCAATGGCCACCAGTTGATCGGAAAACACTACGGGGGTGTGAATCACATCCGCATAGAGACATGCTCGATAGTGGGCCGGGTCGATGACGAAATTACCTACCAGAACGACTTCATCACCCGAGGTTTCCTGCGGTATTTCCTGGGCGTTCTCCGTGATGTTCACGCGGTGGCCGGCGTGGGCCAGAGTGGTGGCAAACCGGGTGATGTGGGCAAGCTGCCCGCGAAGGGTCAGCGCTGCGGGGGAAGAAGGCTGCCGGTGGGTGAGTGCGGGACCCAGAAGCTGGAGCACCGTCGTGACCTCCGCGGCACTCAAACCTGCTTCACTGCCCATGAGCTTCGCGCCTGCGACACTAATCCCGGTGTGGAGCGCGTGGAGGAGCGGCAGAACCCGGTCATCAATGTCTGGCACCACGCACCGAGGCGGTGATATTCCAATCTGCACAGAATCCGGGTTTTGCCAGACGATGGGAAGACGAGGGTCGAGGCGCAAAATGGGATTGGGCATGCACTGATCGTGGCGAAAACCCGAGGACTCTGTTGCCCTCTCTACACAGCCTAGGAATCGGCCTCGCCGTCAAGGAGATCCTGGAGGGCCTGATCCATGTCATCGGGTGCTGTGTTGGGGTGTGTGAGGCGCTCAATGAGTTGGGCGGGGTTATCCAGGTCAGCGTCGGTCGGTAGAGAGTTGGGGTGCTGCCACAGGGCGTCGCGCGCTTCTGGCCCGACCCCATCAGTGAGCGCAGCCCACAGTGCGCTGGCATCTCTCAGACGTCGGGGACGCAGTTCTAAACCAACCAGCGTGGAAAAGGCGCGTTCCGCTGGCCCGCCGCTCGCTCGTCGGCGACGAATTGCTTCGCCAAGCGAGGACGCTTTGGGGAGACGGGTCGTTGCGAGCGTCGTGACGTGATCTACCCAGCCCTCAATCAGCGCAAGCGTTGTTTCCAACCTGGCTAGGGCGCGCTGCTGCTCTGGTGTGTGCTCCGGCAGCAGGGCGCCGCTGGTGAAGAGCTCCTTGAGTGCCTCGGTGTCGGTGGGGTCAAAACCTTCCGAGACGTTCATCAGTCGGTCAGTGTCAATGGTGATTCCCGCGGCAAAGTCTCGAATGGCCGCCATGAGGTGAAGGCGCAGCCACCTTGCGTGTCGGAACAGCCGGGCGTGAGCAATTTCTCGAACAGCAAGGTAGATATCGGCTTCCTCGAGGGGAACATCAAGATCTTTCGAAAAGTCGCGCATGTTTTGAGCGACCAACATGGCTTGGACGTCGTATTCGGAGGCACCATGAATCAAGGGGATCCCGATGTCTCCTCCGGAGAGCGCTTCCTGGGCAAGTTTTCCGACCACCTGGGCAAGTTGGAGGCGAAAGAGCCCTTTGGAGACGTTTTCCATTTGGCCCGAGATATTGCCCAGTGCTTCGGCCAGACCCTCGGGGGCTTGGCTTGCCATCATGTGGGCAACCGCGCGAGGGATTGCGGTGGAGACGGGTTCGGCAATTTCCTCCCAGACGGGAAGGCTTTTTCTCGTCCACTCTGTCCGCACGGCGATGTGGGGAGTTTCGGGCAGTTCGGCAATCGAGACGATTTCCCCAAGCCATAAACCTGCAATGTGTGCCGCCTGGATGAGGGCTTCCGACGTTGCCGGATCGAGTGGCCTCTGCCCCTCTTGTGCCACGGACATCGCATGGTCCCGTGAAGCTGTGGGTCGCAGCAGCCCATCGCCACCAAATGATGCACCCAGCTGCTGCATCATGGCTTTTATCTCTGGGCTGTTGAGATCAATTCCCGCAGCCTTCATGAGTTCGGCGGGATCAAAACTTTGATCCCCGCTCAGAAATCGTTGGAACGCTTCGCGCATCGCGTCTTCATCGCCCCAGTTGGGGACCTCATCGTCACGGTCGTCTGCCATGGCCCCAGGGTAGTTTGCACGACTTGGAGGAGCTCGGTATTTCGCTGAGGGCTTGTCCAGGGTTGGGGTCGTTATGCTGTCGTGTTGGACAGCGCAGGGGTTTGAGAGCGCAGGGGGGCCGCAGTGAGTATTTTTGAGCAGGGGGACCACACTCCGACCATCCAACATCGCTCCAAACGGGTCGGGTGGTTGATGCTCGGTGTCACCGCCGTCATTGCGCTTGGGCTGTCTCTCTTTCCCGCTCCGTATGTCATCGACAACCCCGGGCCCACATATGACACTCTCGGCTCGGTCTTGGTGGAAGGCACGGAGCTTCCGTTGATTACCGTTTCTGGGGAACAGGTTTTTGAGACCACCGGGCAGCTGCGCCTCACCACGGTGACCCGCTCGGGTAATCCGGAGAGTTTGCCCGGTTGGGTGGATGTGATGGTCGGCTGGCTTGACCCGACCAGGACGGTGATTCCCGTCGACGTGGCATATCCGCCCGGTGTCAGCGTGGAAGAAAATCGTCAGGCTGCACAAATTGACATGGAGAACTCGCAGCAGGAAGCAATCGCTGCGGCCCTCTCGTATCTGGACATTCCCTTCACGAGCCGGTTGGAAATTAATCAGGCTCTCGAGGGTGGGCCCAGCGAGGGTGTTCTTCTCGAAGGCGACATCCTCACCAGCGCAAATGGCATTCTCGTGTCGGATGTCACACAACTGCGCGACATCATTGCTGCTTCTGGCGCTCAGTCCCCGCTGCCGTTGGTGCTGGAGCGCGACAGTGAGGTAGTGGAAATCCAGGTGATCCCGCGAATGTCCGAGGGGGAGGCACGGATGCCGATGATTGGCATTCTGGTGTCTGGTCGGTATGACTTCCCGATAGACATTGAGATTGCGTTGGACAATGTGGGTGGGCCAAGTGCTGGGCTCATGTTCGCACTCGGGATTGTGGATAAGTTAGCCGCCGAGGACATCACCGGGGGTGCGGTGGTTGCGGGAACCGGAGTTATTAATGCTGATGGCGAGGTGGGCAGCATTGGTGGTATTCGACACAAGTTATATGGGGCGCGAGACGACGGAGCAACAGTCTTTTTCGCCCCTGAAGCAAACTGCGCCGACATTGGTGGGCGCATCCCTGAGGGTCTGCAAGTGATCCCGGTGGCGACCCTCGACGACGCTCTGGGCGCCCTCCGCGCACTGCGTTTGGGTGGCTCTGTGCCGCAATGTCCAAGCCTGTAGTGAATTCCTCAGCCATTTCTTTGTAGACTGAAGTTTCCAGTCACCCCACGAAGGGCTCTATCACCGTGTCTCAAGCAACTTCGCAAGTTCTCGGCGGGCGGCGCACGCCCCTGATTATCACCGCTGTCGTCTTAGCTGCCGTGGTAGGTGGTTTCTTCCTCTTTGCCTCCCTTTACACCGAAGTGCTGTGGTTTGATCAGTTGGGCTTCCTGCCCGTGTTGCTCACCAACTGGGTGGGCACCGTGGTGATGTTCCTCATTGGCTTCGTGGCCATGTTTGTTCCGCTGTGGCTGAGCATCAACCTTGCCTACCGCTTCCGTCCGGTCTACGCGAAGCTCAGCAACGAACTAGATCGTTACCGTCAAATCATTGATCCCATTCGCAAGGTCGCGATGATCGGTGTTCCCGGGCTTCTCGCACTGTTCTCCGGTTTGGGGACCGCTGGCAGCTGGCCACAATTCTTGCTGTGGATGAACCGCGAACCTTTTGGCACCGTGGATCCCGAATTTGGTCTGGATGTCGGGTTCTATGTTTTTGAGCTTCCGGTGTACTCCTCGGTTATCGGGTTCGCCTCAACCATCCTGATTCTCTCCGCAATTGCGACGATTTTGACCGGCTTCCTCTACGGAGCTATTTCGTTGTCTGGCCGAGAAATCCGCATTTCTCGCACCATGCGCGTTCAGCTGGGAGTGATCGGCGTTTTGTTCTTCATCGTGCAGGCGATAAACCTGTGGCTCCAGCAATATGACGCCTTGGTGTCGGCGAGTTCGGGGTTCCTTGCCTTTGGTGCCGGTTTCACCGAGGTGAATGCAACCATTCCTGCTCGCGCCATTATGGCGGGAATCGCGATTTTGGTCGCCATCCTTTTCCTGCTCACCGCCATCATCGGCCGGTGGCGTCTCGCCGTGATCGGCACCGCCCTCTACATCGTTTCTGGCCTGGTGCTGGGCCTTGGCTACCCTGCGCTTATTCAGCGCTTCCAGGTGGACCCCAGTGCGAGAACGCTGGAGGCACCATTCGTTCAGCGCAACATTGACGCCACCAGGGATGCCTACGGTCTCTCCGACATTGTCGAAATTCCCTATGACGCCTCGACCGACACGTCTGCGGGTGCCCTGCGGGCGGATGCGGAAACAACCGCAAACATCCGCATTATTGACCCCGCACTGGTGACCGATGCTTTTGCCCAGCTTGAGCAGTTCCGGCAGTATTACCAGTTCCCCCAGTTTTTGGATGTGGGTCGGTACACCCTTGACGGGGAGGTCACAGACACCGTCATTGCTGCCCGTGAAATTAACCTGGGTGGGTTGAACTCGCAAAGCTGGTACAACAACACGATTGTCTACACCCACGGGTTTGGCATGGTCGCAGCGTTTGGTAACAAGCGCACCGAAGACGGTCAGCCGCTCTTTATCGAATCCGGTATTCCCCCAACGGAAACCTTGGGCCAATACGAACCACGAATTTACTTCGGTGAAAACACTCCACCGTATTCGATTGTGGGTGGGCCAGAAGGTGGCCCCGCGTTGGAGCTTGACTTCCCCTCCGGTGGTGAAGGAGAAGAAACCAATGCTAATTACACCTTCACCGGTGATGGTGGTCCGAAACTGGACTCCCTGTTTGCTCAGTTGCTCTACGCTCTGAAATTCCAGTCGGAGCAGATCGTTCTCTCCAACGCCATCACCCCGGACTCTCAAATTCTGTATGACCGCCACCCTGCAGACCGCGTGCAGAAGGTTGCGCCGTACCTGACCCTCGACAAGGATCCCTACCCCGCCATCGTCGATGGCCGTGTGGTGTGGATTGTGGATGGGTACACCACCTCGAGGGACTACCCCTACTCCACCCAGGTGGAGATCTCTGAAGCTATTGCCGACAGCTACAATCCAGCACCCCAGCTGGCCTTTGACACGGTGAACTATATGCGAAACTCGGTGAAAGCCACGGTTGACTCATATTCGGGCGAAGTGACCCTGTACGCCTGGGACACCGAAGATCCTATGCTGAAGGCGTGGTCAAGCATCTTCCCCAATACGATTGAGCCGCAGTCCGAGATGTCGCCTGCGCTGCTCTCTCATGTTCGCTACCCCTCTGATCTGTTCAAGGTTCAGCGAAACATTTTGGGTGCGTATCACGTGACTGATGCAGGAACGTTCTACTCGAGCGAGGACGAGTGGGTCACCCCCAACGATCCCACATCCAACATTGCGGCACCGCGTCTGCAGCCCCCGTACTACTTGACGATGAAGGTTCCTGGCAGCGATGAGCCTGCGTTCACGCTCTATTCCACCTTTATTCCCCGCTCCGTCGGAGAAGCGTCTCGTAACGTGCTCTATGGCTACTTGGCGGCAAACTCCGATTGGGGCCCCGATTACGGCAAGCTGACACTGCTGAATTTGCCCAAGCAGACCAGCGTGCCAGGCCCGGGACAGGTGCAAGCGCAGTTTGACTCCGACCCCGAGGTCGGTCAGCAGTTGAACCTGCTGCGCCAGGGACAAACCGAAGTGATCTCGGGCAACCTGTTGACGTTACCCGTGGGTGGCGGCTTGCTTTATGTCCAGCCCGTCTATGTCCGCTCCACCGGTGACACCTCGTATCCGCTGCTGCGGAAAATCTTGGTGTCCTTCGGCGAAAACATTGCCTTTGAAGACACTCTCGATGAAGCGCTGAACGCCCTTTTTGGCGGAGACTCGGGTGCTGACGCGGGTGACTCCGAGGAAGCCGGTGGCACAGCCGAAGAAACCTCTGGAGAAGAGACGGTGACCGCAACCCCTGAGGCAGAGGTGGAAGAGAACCCAGGAATCATCATCTCCACCGAGCTGCAGACCGCTTTGGTGGACATGCAAACAGCCCTCCAAGACCGGGAAGCTGCCTACCGCGAGAACAACCTTGTTGCAGCGGCAGAAGCTGACCGTCGATTCACGGACGCGTTCGAGAGAGCCTTGGTGCTCAGCAACCAGTAAGCACCGAGGTGCTCCACCGTGTTACGATGGCTATACGCCGCGGGGTGGAGCAGTTCGGTAGCTCGCTGGGCTCATAACCCAGAGGTCGTAGGTTCAAATCCTGCCCCCGCAACCATCCAATATCCCGGTCTCGAGAGAGGCCGGGATATTGTCGTCTCGGGGTTTGGTCGCTGGTTGCTGTTTCTGTTGCCGGGTATCTCATGCACAGGTAACGGTGTGGGTGAAATACCAGCAAACTTTCTCGGGTTTTATGTGACACACGAACACTTTCGCGCTTTGTCAGTCTTGTCTTGTACAGTGTCGCCATGGCTGAGTGGACGTTCTTTACCAATCATGCCCACGTGCTTGTCTGCATTTCTGCAGACCCCAGCATTAGGCTGCGCGATGTGGCAGCCCGGGTGGGGGTGACCGAACGCGCAGCCCAGAGGATTGTCGCCGACCTGGTGGAAGCGGGTAACCTGCACCGTATTCGGGAAGGGCGCCGCAACCGTTACGAAGTTCATGGCGAATTGCCGCTTCGCCATCCGGTGGAACACGACCACAGAATCGGCGACATTCTTGCGGTTCTCGAAGACGCAACCACGACTGTGCGCGCCACGTGATGGCGAGCGCGGCGAGCGCCGGCACACAGGCTCGAGTCCCGGGGGGGATATCGTCGGATGTCTATCGCGGGGCCACGGTGGTTTTTGGCACTCAGCACGGTAAAGAGGCTCAGGTGGCTCCCGCTTTTCTCACGATTCTTGGCGCCACGGTTGTCGCCCCCACAGTGCTTGACACTGACCAGTTTGGAACCTTTACGGGTGACGTGCCCCGAAAGCTTTCCCCGCTGGATTCGGCCCGCGCAAAGGCTCGACTTGCGATGGCTTCCACCGGAGGCTCCTTGGCGTTGGCCAGCGAAGCCAGCTACGGGTCGCTGATGGGGATGGGATGGGCCGGGCACGAAGAGATTTTGGTGTTCGTGGATGACGGCAGGGGCATAGAAATTGTCGAAGGACACCGTACTTTGGGGACACCGGGCCGTGTGCTGCGCGCAGCTGCCTATGCCGACATTTCCCAGGAACTTACCCGTGCCGGGTGGCCAGCCCAAGCCGTCATCGTTCGCCCCGCCAGCCCTACAGCCGGGGCAGTTGGGGGACTGACCAAAGGCATCACCGATCTCGACACTTTGGCCGACGCCATTGCCGGGGCTTCAGAGCTTTCTGTCGATGGGCTTGCTCTGATTGAGCCGGACTTGCGCGCTCACCACAACCCTTCGCGCAGAGATGTCCTCACCCACCTCGGGGTGTCTGTGGCAGAGCGACTCGCCACGGCGTGTCCGGTGTGTGCAAGCCCTGGGTGGGGCAAGACTCGCACCTACTCTGGGCTTGCCTGTGGCCAGTGTGGACTTCCTACCGAGCAGCCCTTGGCTGATGGATGGAGTTGTGTTGGGTGTGCTCACGAGCACACCGCGCCACGGCCCGGGCCGGCTGCCGACCCCCGCTGGTGTGATCGGTGCAATCCGTGAACACTCCGAGATTTCTGCGCTTGCGTTTTTTCTCTCCTACCCCCATCCCAGAAAGGCACCACACGAATGGTTGATACTCGACCCCACAGCCGTACCGTGACCACAGGAGCAGCGAGGGCACCGGCGCGAGCAATGCTGCGCGCGGTGGGATTCCAAGACGAGGACTTTGACAAGCCCCAAATTGGAATTGCCGCTGCCGGAAATGACCTCACTCCCTGCAACGTGACCCTCAATGATCTGGCCGCCAACGTTGCCGGCGGGGTGAGAAGCGCCGGTGCGATGCCGATGCCCCCGAATTCT
>Ga0307935_1000235_pt1 | contig 26632 bp, 37 predicted proteins | sample OrgLakmetageno92_FD_201827 | JGI IMG/M metagenome (GOLD analysis project Ga0307935, IMG submission 201827) | Saline water microbial communities from Organic Lake, Antarctica - #92 | ecosystem: Environmental > Aquatic > Non-marine Saline and Alkaline > Saline | place: Antarctica: Organic Lake...
TCAGCAATGAAATATATTGTTGTAGGTTTAGTTGTGTTACTAGTTGTAGGTGCAACTGGATGGTTTGTTTACAGTAATATGTACTCTAACACATCAACAGTAGGTAAAACAGTTAGTTTCAAAACTCCTCCGACCGATAGTATTACATTGACAGCAAAGAAAATATGATTTCTTTTACTCTTTATCCTCTTTAAAAAATATAAATTAAATAAAAGAAATGATCGACAAACGAAACTTGTTAAAACGTAGTTCCAACGCGTTTGGAATTCATGGGGCACAAAAAAAGATTAATATGGAGAAAGGTAGAAAACCTGAACCTCCAAAAAAGAAGGTTTATGAAGAACCAGAGTCTATGAAAATTGTAAAGCCAAAAATCGAGGCTACAGATATTGAACTAAAGGCAGGTGAAAGTGCCACTTTAACAAGCACTTTTTCCGACCCGGATAATGTAAGAGTTGTTAAAATTATGCAAGATAATAAAGTTGTAGACAATTATACAATAGAATACCTGAGCCCAGAATCCTTTAAAATTACAGCAACTAAAGACATAAAAGGAATTATACAAGTTCACTTGCCAGTAGAAACAAGATTATGTGATTTAGCTATAGAATATGATTGTAAAACAGGAATATTTAAACTGCCCATCGATTTATCTACAGATCACGAAAATTTAAAAATAACAAGTTTTTTAGTCAATGGTGTCGAACAATTAAAGGATGATATAAAATGGGATGTTTTAAATATGTATTTTGTTACTCCAACAGATAAAGTTTGCAAGTATGATTATGTAGATATGTTTTATAAAGCATTTAGTAATAGCCGTATTTCTACTTATTTAGATCCCGATTATGTTAAATATGAGTCAGAACTCATTCAAATTTTTACTTGGCCATCTTCTGTGAATTGGATAGTAAAGTTAGAGGGAGATGTAGAGTTTACTATTGACAGCACTAAATTAGAGGATACAACGAATGAAAATGTTAATACGAAAATAATACAATGGGAAGAAGTATCAGGACATTGGGAATCACTTTGGGTAAGATTTGATGGAGAAAAAATAGTAAAAAGTTACAAGGGAACGTGGTGTGAAGTTGTTGATAAACTGGTGCCCTCAGGTTGGGAAACGTTTTCACCTGCAGGATTATTGTATCCTAGAGATGGTAATTTTACATTTTGTTTGAGAAGAGGAAATGTAAATTATCTGTTTACTAATTCAGTGCAGTAGAAAATTTTATGGGTAGATTAATGTTATCGTTTTTCAGCCATTCAGATGAAAGGTTATCGAGAATATAAAGTTTGCCAATACCATCTTCCTCTACAGATTGTTGAACAAGTTGTCGTATGATTTGTTTGGTTACCAGCAATAGTTTTCTGGAATCATCTTGCTTGACGACAATAATTTTTCCAAATTCAATATTTTGTTTGTTGGCGAAATTTGCAATATCTTGAATGTTCATTTTACATTGTTAAAATATGACCATTTATTTTCAATATTGTTGAACAATCAATAAAAATATAAAAAGTTTTTATTTCTTTTAATAAATGGTTTTTACTCCAAGACATAATTTTCCCGGACAAGGGATTTATTTAGAGCACCAAATCCCACATGCCCTCGGTAGAGCAAACCAAAAGGTTTACGGCTATGGTCCAGACGGTCAGGGTGATAAAATAGTTGATCGCATTAACGATAAACTTGGCGGTGTTGTCAAAGACGAAAGCTTTCACCACACTCAGTGGGCGTCCAATGCTGACGTCAGCGAGCCCTCTGTTCCTCTTCAGGCTGGAGACATTGAAAATCTTCAAGCCCCTCCAAGCCGAACTTTGACCCCACAAATTCTTGCAATTGTTGGCGTCGCTCTTGTTGCTGGTATCTTGGCTTACGTTAGACCAGATATCTTTGCCGACTTATTCAAACTTTTCATCGGCTATGAAGTTCTCAGCCTACTTGTTGGAGCCGCTCTTGTACTTTTACTTTTGATCGTTTTTCTTATGGGCGCTTACAAACCAGTGGTTGTTAAAAGATCATAAAATTCTTTTTTAAATTAATAAAAAGAATAATAAATGGAACTACAAAATCCCTTTTATTGGATGGGAATTAGCTTTATCGTCACAGGTCTTTTTCTTAGTTTTATTTTACCCTTGATACTTCACCATTATCCAAACAGTAAACATTGGGTTAAACCAGCCATGTTATGGTATCACATTTTTGGTATACTTTTTGGAATATATATCACATGGTTTATTTATGTGTCAGAGTTTTAGTCATCTCCAAGATGTAAAACTGCGGCAATATGAGTAGGTCTTGTATAAGCGACGTATTTTAACTGATTCCGTTCTTTGGTTCCGTTTTCTTCTGCATCGTAAACAGGGTTCCATCTATTACAAATCTTATTGAAATTCGTTTCGTCAATGTAAACGGTATGATATGTACTTCCTTGCGCTTTATGGCAAGTCAAAGCATATCCATAGTCAATATCCTTGTCAATTAGTTGATAACGATCAACAAGTCGTTCTGAATCACTAACTGGTTTGATATCTGAAACTCTGTACTCTAAAAGGCCGGGATATCTGTCTTTCATTTTATCGACTGATTTGTGATCTTTCAAGGATAGTTTTCCTTCATTGCTATCGATGTAATAATTAACGCCGTTGAATAGTTTGGGGTGATTATCTTTTAACTGAGATTCTGAAACAACACGTCCTTCATATTCATAAACATTCTCCATAAAAATAACCTGATTTTTGAGATGACTGTATCTTTTGAAATCCTCTTTTGTGCTTCCTTTTTGATTAACTTTATTTGCTAGTTCTTTTAACTTCATAAGTAGATTTCTGTTTTGAGGAGATATAATGTTGGGAACGAATATTTTAACAACCATGTTTGTTTCTGCAATTTCTAAACTAAGAACATGACCAGCACAATTAAAACTGTCTCTGTAAAATTTGACAAGGTAACTATGGACCACATCAATTGTTCTAACAAAATACTCTTGACCGTTTTCTATAATAGGTATAGGAAAACCAACATTGTTGTAACCCATCAGTAAATCGTTTACCACAAATTTGCCTTCATATCCTAGCAAACCTCTTATATACTTGTTGTAATCTCTAACAGAATCATTAGTATATGTAACTACTTTGTATTCTAACATATTTTCTGGTCGATCTTTTACTTTTTCAATATCTCTCTTAATTTTCTTTTTGAATCTGTCTCCTTTTGTGTAAAACTTGACACCCTTTCCATCAACTACATAATTTTCCCTCTCTATTTTGGGATCTTTGAATAAGTCTTTTCTAATTCTTGTGTAAATCTCTAAAAGAGGACTATCTTCACCTTGGCGAACTATTGTAGTCAATGTTGAGGTTGGAAAATCAAACGATTTGCTATCCTTTTTTGAAATGGTTCCGTCTTTATTTTTTTCAAAGCGTTGAACAGGGTTTGGAATTTGTGCTCTGTCTCCGATAAAAAGAGCCTTTTTCTTGTTTTGAATGATATGTTTTACAATTTCATCAACATCTTTATCAGAAATCATTGAGCATTCGTCTATTAGAAACAGGTCGTAAAGTGGAGCATAACTTTTTCCTGTTCCTTTAAAGTTTTTTGCACCGACATAACTATGCTGCTTCATTTTATTTAAAAATTTGGCCACCGTCATTGTAACAGCGGGTAAAAAACTTGCAGTATTCAAAGTCTTTTCTAAAACCTTTCTCGCTTTGTGTGTGGGGGCAAGACCTGCTACCGATATGTTATTTTCTTGAGCCCACCAGAAAATATACTTGGTTAAAAAAGTTTTGCCTGCGCCTGCGAAGCCCACTAAAGTGTGTATGACTTCATCTCCCTTCAAAAAATCCTTAATTTCTATAAAAGCGGTTTCTTGGTCATGTGTTAATTTTATAGTTTTCTTTGAAGAATCATCATTCATTTTTAAGATGACATTTTTTGAAAAATGAATTCATTTTTTGTAATTTATATTCTGTCAAGAATAATAAGAAATGAGAAAGATCCCTTATGAACTTGATAACCCTATTGACAATTTCATGTTGTCGTATTGTGGTGATCCTCTCATGGATAGGTTATATAAATTGGGAGTTACTCCCAATATGATTACAACAGTTGGAAACGTATTTAGAGGGTTGTCTGTTTACTTTCTTTACAGTGGAAGAAAGGAACTGTTTTTAATTCTTTACGTTGTAGGATATTATTTTGATTGTTTAGATGGTCATTTTGCGCGGCGCTATAATATGTGCTCTAAATTTGGCGATTTTTATGACCATATATCGGACACGACTTTTTATTTCTTTTTGATTTATTATGTTTTCTTTAATTCAACTCTGTTAGAAAGTCCATATTTCACTCGCGTTCTTACACTATTTTTAATAATGGGGTTTTTAATGTTTATACACATAGGCTGTCAACAAACATATTATGGAAGCAGTGGAGTGGAATATATGGATGTGTGTAAAAGTATTTGTTCAAACAAAGACTGGCTTTGGTGGACACGATACTTTGGCTGCGGAACCAATATTATTTTCAGTGCCTCTTTGGCTTATATTTTCTAAATTTCATAATTTTAATTATGAAAAGGTTACGATGTGAAAAATTTTAAAGGGAAGAAGAGTACAACCACTTTACCAATTGCTCTAGAAAACCACTATCCTTTTCTTCCTCTTGTCCTTCTTCACTGTCATCTCCGTCGTCATCTTCTACAAGCTTTGGCAAACCTGTCTGGGGATCAATAAAATCCGGCAGTACGTGACCTCGTTGCTTGTAGCAATCCTCGACAGTCTTGTAGCCATTCTTTTGGATTTCGTTGCTGATAAATTCGTTTCGCTTTCGGCCGTGAGCGCAGATATGCTTGTGAATATACTTCTTCAGCCAGATATCATCCAACTTGAGATCTCCTTGTTCAAAAGGTGTAAACATGTGTGTGACAAATTCTGTAGAAAAATTTGTCTTGGCATGAGCATTTTCATCCTTTCGAATCCAGATTTCCTTTACCGTCTTTTGTTCATCCTTGTATCCTTGGCGCCAAAGGCTGCAAGAATACTTTAGCAATCCAACAGAAGGAGTGATTTCGTAATAGACCGTCAGAACTTGACCTGGCTTCTTATAGTGAAAATATCCAGTCGTCATCTTTTTGTTTTAGTTACTTTTTATTCATATTAAAAAAAGTAAAATTCAATTTTTATTTTTATCACTGTGTACAAGGCAAGCAAAATCGTGTGAATAAATTACGTTTAGGAAGATTGGGCAAATAATTTGTGTCCAAATCGATGCAACTCCAAATTTCCCAGTGGCTTCCCCAATCTGAATAAGGGTAAATTACGTGACCATCACCATTCCATCCTTTACCCCAACTGTTTCTTATGATAAACCCAGTTTCATTCCAACCAACAATGGTGACGGCATGTCCTCCATCTATTGGAGTATCTACTTTAGGCTTTCTCCAAAATTCCGCTTTTCCATTACTGTAATAAGGAAATGCTATCATAAGAGGGCCATAATTTAATAGAGCAGATTTAACACCGTCTTGTGTTTCCACTCTGGCGTAAGATTTTATTGTATAATGTTTAGCTTCTTTTACAGCTTCTTTTGGTATCATTTTAGGATCAGTATGATTAAAATAAGGAAATGTGACTTCTCTGCACATGCCATGTTCTTTCAATATTTTCATTGCATTTCTGCAATACATACCACCATCTGTAGTAGTTCTGTAATAGTAAACAGACTCTGGGCTAAATAACTGTTCTCCCAACAAAGGGTTATCAACTGTTTCTTGATATTCTTTGACACATGATAGGGTCATCGCGACACACGTTCCTCGTTTACCTTGATCTTTGACTGGTCTTAAATAATCACATATAAACTTTTTTGGAAACTTGGGTTCGTCGCTAGTTAAAGCGATACCCTCATACTGCCAATCTCTGGCGTCGAATGGTGACGGGAGAATGTTGCAAATATTTGTTTTGTCTTCCATTTTTATATTTGTAATTATAAATGATACCTAAAATTATACATCAAATATGGTTTCAAGGAAAAGACCAATGTCCTCACATGGCTAATTGCCAAACTTGGAAAGATAAAAATAGAGGCTATGAATATATATTTTGGGATGAACAAATGATGACAGAACTTGTCCAATCAAAATATCTTTACTTATATGACAGATGGAGTAACTATAAATATATGCATCAAAAAATAGATTTGTTCAAGTATATCTTAATGGATTACTATGGTGGAATATATGCGGATGTAGACAGTGTGTGTTTAAAACCATTTGATACTCTAATAAATCAAGTCAAAGACGGAGTTGTTGTCTCTGGTTTGGCAGGAAACAAATTAGAAAATTTTGTTACAATGGGTTCTTCAGATGCTGTAAACAATGGTGTTATTATGTCTACGAGAGGGCACCCTTTTTGGAGTTGGTACATAACCAAAATAATGGATCAAAAAGGTCCATGGTTAACAAAATTTAACGAAATACAAAATACAACTGGGCCCGCTTTTTTCAGCAAGTGTATATATGAATATAAAGGCGAAGGAATAACAGTATTAAACCATCAATTTTTCGAACCTTGTTATTCTGGAGATCCTTATTGTAAAATTAGCAAAAATAGTTATGTTGACCATCAACACAGCCAAACGTGGATAAATCCGATAATGAAATGGTTTGTTAAAATGTATTATGGTGTTAAATATTATTTTCCATCCATAATAATTATTTTTGTATTTTTATTTTTTGTATTTTCGGGAAGATAGTAAATGATTATTGTGGTGTCACTTTTGTTTCTTGCGATTGCTGTTGGTGTTTTGTGTTATAGATGGAATCACACATTTTATTGAGATATTTTTACTCACATATTAATAAAATGAATTTGGTGATTGTAGCATTGCTAATTTTTGTAATTGTACTCGTTATATATCTTGCCAGCAGACCACCTCAGGTTATCAAAGTGGTAGAGAAAGAAGATGAACCGAAAAAAAGTTTTCACGATCATGTCGTGGATAACATTATAGATTATAGATTTTATAATCCTTTCAGCTATTACCACAACATTCCAAGAGTAGCACCATTTGGTTACAGAGCCCCATACTTTTACAGAGTAGGCGGAAGCCCATATAGATACCGTAAAGGTGGACGTAGTTGGGGTGGTAGAAGAAGAGGAATGAGAGGTGGAGGAATGAGAGGTGGAGGAATGAAAAAGGGTGACTAGTTTTCTTAATATTTGTAATTAAGAAAATTATGGGAAGAACGCTGGAGGCGCACCTGGTGTAACTCCGGGAACCACTGGTGTGGATCCTACATTGCATCTAAAACATTCCACACCGTCTACAAAATAAACCAGTTCGTCGCCTCCATTATTTGGAGGCGGTGGACTGGGACCAGACACAAAAACCAATGTTCTGTCTTCTATATCAGCGATAATACTATAATCTTGTGTTGTGTTTCTAAGTTCTATTCTAACTCTTGGATGTGTGGCGGGCAAAAACATATCAGGATCACTTAAAAATTCTAGAGCGTCTTCACAAAAAGTGTTAACGGCCAATTGTATAATCAATCTACAAATAAAATCTGCAAAAGTATCACAATCTTTAGAATTATCAATTATTTCGTTGCATTTTAACATTCAGCACGAATAAGCTGTATTAACACAGCACGCACATCCCGACTGACAGTCCTTTTTTAATAAAGTATGTCCTGCTCTTCCTGTTTGACACGGCATAAAATCATAAAATAAAATCCTCTTCTTCATCGTCGCCTTCTTCCACAACGGAACTGCTTGAATCCTCTTCTTCCTCTTTTTCTTTCTCTTTTTTGGTTTGATGTTCTTTTTTAATAAGGTGCTGGATGTTATCCTTTTTCTTATTCTTTTTACCGTCTTTCTTATCCTTTTTATCCTCCTTATCCTTTATTTCATTGGCATAAATCTCTTTAAATCTCTTTCTCCAATTTTTGTCATTTACTTGAACAAGATGATTTGAAACCTCATATAAAAACGTTTTGGTTAATCTATAATGAGTTTTTGAGAGTTTTAAAATAACATCTCTGTATCTAGTGTCTCCAATAAAAATTGTAGACTGACAAAGCAACTCTACGCCTTTGTCGCAAGTTGGATAGGTCAATTTTAAATCTTTTAATATTTTCCATTCTCTTTGCTTTTGCATTTTATTAATGTATTTTGTATTAATAAAATGACAACACATGGCATAATTGACATTTCTAATATTCTATCAAATGGTCACCATAGTAAACGCACCGTTAAACATCAGTTAAGCAAAGTTAAAGTTGGCTCTGAAGAAGAAAGAAGTAAACTTTTCAATTTGATAACATGGCTCAATTCTAACGGGGATGATGTTATGGAGTTGGTTAAAATAGTTATGGAGATGGTCAACCCATTGGAAACAGATGGCTCCAGCAAGAAAAAAGAAGCAAGGTTTTTATACATACAAATTCTCAAACTTATGGATGTTGACGACAATGATATGAATTTTTATTTAAATTTATTTGATAGCGGTGTAGAAGTTATAATTTGGGCTAAAAAAGGTGGTTTAACTAATATAGTTAAACATACAAGCGGATGCTTTCCATGTTTTAAGAAAAGGTAGTTTCATATTAAACTAATTGTCAATATGAAAAAACAAAATAATTATATTTATAATATTAAATATAAATGAGTGTAGACAATTGTATAGAATTTACCCATTCAACAAAGAGCTGTGACAAAAGACGCGTTCGTGAAATGTTTAGCAAACCTATTGACTTTAAAACGCTAAAAGACTGCGTTTTATCTTTTAAATTTTCAGGTTTAGCAACGGTTTACGAAAATTGCAAAGTTACTTGGAGAGCGCATGTTGATGAAGGTAAGTTTCATGGTGAGGTAATTAAATATATACCATTTGTTCCAAATACTTTACTTGGGACAGCATCAGGTTACATTAGCGGATGGAGGCAACCAGTATTTGTTGCCAAATTCAAAATGGACCTGTTAGATGGACCCTTGTTTATGTATAGACAAGACGGAACAAAAAATTTTTTATTAAATTACAGCATGGGATTACTTGACGGAGAGCAAAAGCATTACGTCGATTATTCTAAATTTATACACACGTTTCATAGAGGAGAATGGGTAAACAGCGAGAAGATAGCCAAAAGTTGGTTATGGGGAGATAGTTCAGAATCAGCAGCAAGTTTAACAGAGATTAAAAAGATTCATGAGAGTAACAGAACAATATTACAATGAATGTTTACACTACAGATATATTTGATAAAACTGATAAAGTTGTAGGATATCTTGAAGGTTCAAATCTACATTTAGATGGTCAGGATTTTTATTTGGTGGAATCAAAGAAAAGAATTGAAGGTTGGAGATGTTATGGAATATATAACACCAATTGGAGATTTTATTGTAAAAAATTCAGTAATGAAATTGTTTTGTCTATAAAATCAAATTGTAAATATGTTAGATCTGATCTAATTTTGATGGACATCGTTGTCCGTTTAGGAAATGAGTTTGTATATAATAGTTTGTTTGCCTAGTTTCCTTTTATAAACTCTGAATAAGAGATTAAAAGGAAAATTTATTTCTTTGATTATAAGAATGCCGTTTGTCAACAGCGCACAAAGAAGAGCATGTTATTATCAAAGACAAAAAGATGTTGCAGCAGGTAGACCAGTTGGATGGGACTGTGATGAATTTGCCAAAGCGTATGTTGCAGGAAGATGGAGAAAGGTTTACAAAACAGAAAGAGGTGCTAAATATGTTAATGTAAGAGGAAAGAAAAGATATGTTTATGGAGTCTATTAATCTTTCTTGTATTTTTGTCGAAGTTCTAGAAATCTGTAAACAAGGTACACAAACATAAAATAACTTCCCGCAACAAGAAAAATGTATGTTTGAGCAATCATGAAATAAACCATATCGCTAAAAAACTTTTTCATCGGGTAATTAAAATATAAAAACAAATCATCCAATCCCATAAAAATAATAGAATTTGCGAAAGTGGTGACAGAAACGATTAGATTAATCTTTCCAGCATTATAAACTCTGCAATTCGGATCATGATTAGCAAAATCTTTGCCTATCATAAGGTTTGTAATAAAGAAAGGGCTAAGGGTGAAAAAGGCATCAAAAGTGCTCATTTTAGTGATTTACTTATTTCAAATTAAATAAGTAAAATTTCAATTATATTCAATAAATTTACAATGTTTCAATCCAATCCTTTACCATTTTAATATCCATTTCTACTTTTTCTTTATTATCATCTGTCAAAGGTGTCATAAAAATATTAAGATTTGTATTTTTGATGCTGTCTATTTTTTCTTTTATATAGGATTGAATCCCACAATCTATAGCATCTTTGTATTGTGCAATATGGAGACCAAAATTATGTGCTGCTAAATAGTTTGAAGAATCGGTGTTAATCCACTGCTTGACATACTTGGACACAATATATTGCACTCTTTCAGTGATCTCCATTTATTATACAATTTTAGTTTAAGGATCAAATAAAAATACCCACTCCCTACAGCCCGAAAATTGTAGAAAGTGGATATTTTTATTTAGTTTAGTATTAGAAACGGTTTGCATAACGTTCCCTTTGTGTTCGCCGTCCAGGAAGATCAAACCTTGTCTTTTCTCCGTCAACGATATATGCACGCTTTCTGGGAAAATAAAATGTACAGTAATCGTCATCAGGAAAGTACATACTTGCGATAACAACATCTTCATTTTCCCAACTGTTGTCGATATGAATGTCAAGAAAATGAGAAAGCATTCCAACACCCATGATTTGTCCGGTTTTAATAGCGTCCTTTAGTCCATCAAGTTGTGTTTGGGTAATTTCGTAATAGGGCATATTTTATTATATTTTGGTGATATAATAAAAACGGTATTTAATTTTCAATTTTGAGCTCTAGTTTTTCAATCCGTTCCTGAAGAGAGCGGATAGTAAAAAACATATAAGCAATAATAATAAGAAAGAGTAGGTTCATTGTTTTGTCTTATGTTCTGTCAAATCTTTGATTTCAGATTTCAATTTTTGTAGATTGACTTTCATTGACTTTTCTTCTGATTTCATATATTCTAGTATCTCTTCATTTGATCCAGGTTCAATACCCGAATGTAGTAGTTTCTGTATATCGGAATCGATGGATTTTATCAAAGATTCCTTTTTATCAGAGTTGTGCCATGCAAGAAAAAGTTTTTCTAATCTGTCGACTATAGGGCCACCAAAAATAGTGAGATTGGACGGAGAATAGTATTTTTCAGCAATAATGCATAATATCAGCAAGTACTGATCCCTTTCCTCTGTTTTTAATCTCTTCATTTACTATTCTTTCAGTCCACGACTTCCATTGAATCATTAAATATTGTGGTGGTGCTTCTGTACAAGACATATTTTCTTAATGGTTTATTAAGAAATAGTTTTTACTTTTATTTTTTCATTTTTGCTCCTTTACTCGACCATCTTGAGCACTGCGTCAAACTTGGCCTTGGTTTCCTCCTTGGTGTCGCACTTCTTCATCGCGAGACCAGACTTTGCGTTAAAGTAGTGCGTGTTCTTCGTCTTGTTGGTGGGCTTGAGCGTCTTTCGGGTGTCGACGTTGACAAACTCCTTGTCGCCTCGCTTCTCCAACGCCTTCTTCAAAGCGTCGAGCTTCTTCTGGTCATAGCCCTCGATAAACAAACTCACGCCGCTGTCGTCATCCTCATCATCGTCATCCTCATCATCGTCCGACGAACTGGTACCGTCATCCTTGTCCTCCTCGCTCAACTTGTCATCCTTGTCTTCGTCGTCGTCGCTGCTGTCCGACGAGCTGCTGTCGCTCTTATCCTTGCTCGACTCATCCTTCTTGCTCGACTCATCATCACTGTCCTTGCTGCTCTCGCTCTTATCCGACGAATCGCTGTCCTTGCTGCTGTCCGAATCGATGTCCTTGCTGCTGTCCGAATCGATGTCCTTCTTACCCTTCTTGTTAGCCTTCTTACCCTTCTTGTTAGCCTTCGCCGGCTTGTCATCCTTCTCCGCCTTCTCCTCCGGTTCTTGAATCTCCGGGTGCTCGTCCAGCCAAGCCACCAGGTTGAGAAACGTCACCTTGTCCTTCTTCTCGCCGCAAATCATGTAGTTGTCGTCGTAGATCTTGTCGTCCTTGGACTCGTCATCCTTCTTCTGCACCTCGCGCGACGACGCCCAGTTGATGTAGCCGTCCTTCTTCCGTTCCTCGACCTTGCTCAGCATGTTGCGAACCTTCTTCTTGTCGCCGTTCCACTTTGGCGGAAGTGCGGCAACGACTTCCTCCTCCGGTGGCGGGCCAACCTTGCCAGCCTTCTTAGCCAGCCACTTGATGACCTTCTTCTCCTTGCCGTCCTTGCCCTTCGGTCCTGCGATGCGGGAATTGTCGTCAAAGTAAAAGTCCTTGTGCTGCTTGGTCGGCTTGAACACCTTCTTGTGAACCGAGTGAACATAGTGATCGTCCGGAACTCCCATCTGGCAGAGAGCAAGAACTGCCTCTGCACGAGCCTTGGAAAGTCCGATGTCCTTGGGCATGTCGTCGAGGTCGCCGTCGTATTCGAGTTTCGTTGTAACCTTGAGCGGAGTATTCTTGGCAGTGTTGCTAGGGTCGACTCCGATAAGAGCCAAGATCTCATCTGCGCTCATCTTCTTCTTAAGAGTATGCTTTGACAACATGTGCGCAAAGATAGTAAGCATATCCATGACGCAGGCGTTAAGTTGTTCAAAGTCAGACATTGTAGTTTGGGGTATTTTGATTTGTTGTTAAACCAAAGTTTTCAAATTTCAAATTTCAATTTTTTTGAAATCTAGTTATGGGAAAACTTTAAATCGGGGTTTACTTTTTTCATTTGTGAAAAGTAAATAAAAAAGGGTACCCTGACTAGAAAAATCTAATCAGAGCACCCAATTTTTATTTTTTAATAGTAGTATTCAACGTCCATATCCTCATCTTCATACTCATCTTCATAATCCTCGTACTCTTGTTCATCAACCGAATTGAAGATGTTCAAAAAGTCAATATAGTTTACCGGAAAAGACATTGTAATTTTTATGTGATTAATAAAATCTTGTTTTAAGATTTTAAATTTCAATTTTCTTCTCCAAGTCAATCTGCGATTTTGCTTACAAGTTATTTATGTCTGACTGTATGTGATCCAAATTTTTATCAGAATTTATATATGATTCTGTTTCATTTCTAAATGTTATTTTATATTCAAAACTGACCTGTTCATAAAAGTAAAAAATGAAAATTATTCATTTGTTGTGAGTAAAAGTAAAATGGCGTTCGTTAAAATAGGAGATTGCTTGTTCAATACAAACGAGATTATTAACATTGAGATACATAGAAAAACATATGATTGTATTGAAGATGTGTGATAAATCAGGAAAATTTTTAATGTTAAATATAAATGAAAGTTTCCAGTTGCCTTTTAGGATTTGGATTTCTTGGTGCCAGTTTTTGGACAAGTTTAGCCCACCAAGACAGAGAAAAATTTGAAAAGTTTGAAGACACTTTAACAAAAGATCAAAAAGAGATTTATTACCACATCAAAAAAGAGCGTTTGCATTTATATCTTGCCGGACTTGCTATCGGTACTGCGCTCGCTCTTGGATTTTTATACATGAATCCTGTTAAAAATCTTCTTGTCACAATTTGCATTGTAATGGCAATCGCTTGGGGGTTTACTTACTTTTATTACACCCTTATGCCAAAGAGCACTTTTATGCTTGAGCATTTAACAGATGATGATCAGATAGAAGCATGGGTTGACATATACAGAGATATGCAGGTAAGATATGTCGGGGGTTTTGCTCTTGGCGTTGTCGCTTACGGCCTTCTTTGCCATGGATTCTTTAACTGTGGCGGAAACGAATACAGATTTGATGCACCAATAACAGAACGTGTTAGTTTTTAAGTTTCTTATTATTAAATAAGAATAATAAGAAAAATTAGATAATGGAAGAATAATATTCTATTGTTTTTATCAGCCCTTCTTTTAAATCTACTGATGGCTCCCAATTTAAAACTTGTTTGGCATAACTAATATCAGGGCAACGATGTGTAGGGTCGTCTTTAGGCAATTCCTTGTATTCAAATTGGACGTTTACATTCAAAAGTGAACCAATAGTGTTTGCTAATTCTAAAATAGTAATCTCTGTTGGATTTCCTAAATTAACTGGTCCTGTAATATCACTATTCATTAATTTTTCCAACCCCGAAACAAGGTCATCAACATAACAAAAACTTCTCGTTTGGCTTCCGTCTCCATAAATAGTAACTTTTTGACCTTTTAATATTTGATTAACAAAATTGCTGACAACTCTGCCATCTTTAGAGTTAAGATATGGTCCGTATGTATTGAAAATCCTACATACTTTAATATCTACTTTATACATTCTATGAAATTCAAACAAAATAGTTTCGGCTAATCTTTTACCTTCATCATAACAACTTCTAGGGCCTACAGTATTGACGCTGCCTCTATAAGACTCTGTTTGAGGACTAATTGTTGGCTCTCCATATATCTCTGATGTTGAAGTAAAAAGAATAGGACAATTGAAACGACGGGCTATATCACAAATATTCATAGTCCCTTTAATGCATGTATTAATTGTGTGTAAAGGATCTCGTTGGTAAATGGGAGGACTTGCTGGACACGCAAGATGATATATTTGGTCGAGTTTATGTATATTGTATCGATGTGTCAGTTCTACGTGACTAAAATCTATAACATCGTGTTTGATAAATTTAAAATTTTTGCGATTAATTTTGGGGTATTTATTGATCATTAAATTGTCTACGCAAATTATTTCATGTCCTTGTTCCAATAATTTTAAACATAAATTTGTGCCAATAAACCCCGCTCCTCCGGTTACAAGTATTATCATTTATAAATATTATCTTCTTTATATAAAGAGAATGGCGAAAATTAAAGTCAGTGATTCTGGAAAAACCTATGAATTGATTCAAAAATTAGGCGCTGGTACATACGGAACAACATGGATGGCTGCACAACACTCAGAGGGAGGAAAAGATAAAAAGGTTGCTGTTAAAGTTTTTTCTAGACCAGGAAAATTAGATCAAGATAAAATCGAAGATATTGAAGAAGACTGGACAGTAGAAATAAATGCTCTTAAAAAAGTGTTGTCAAAATGCAGTCCTCATGCAGTTTGTATAAAAGATTACTGGTTTGGGAAAGATGGTGCTTATATTGTTATGGATTTTGTAAGAGGCGAATCGCTCAAAAAACAAATAGTTGGAGGATCAAAAGGGATTAGTTTATCAAAAAGAAAAAACGATCATACCCTTTTAAAGAATTTAATATCTGGTATTGAAGCAATCCATAGTCAAGGAGTTGCGCATCAAGATATTAAAGGAGATAATATAATGTACGATTATGATTATAATGATGGCTATTACAGATATATTGATTTTGGTCTAAGCTGTGTCAAAAAGTCTAATATGGTTGAAAAAAGTAGAGAAAATTTTCCATGTGGCACAATTGGTACTCGCTACACAAGTCCAAAAGAAATAGTACAAACAAAAGGTAAAAAAGTTGTATTAGATTGGAAAATATTAGAAGCACATGATTATTGGTCAATTGGAATTATGCTTTTACGTTGGTATACTTTTGATGGTTCGCCGTATTATTATATTAATGTTATCAATGATTTTGTTGATACAGATAAACAAGCAGATAAATTAGCAAATACCACAAACTCTTATGGAGTATTTCCTTACTATTACAATTTTCCCAAAGAAATGCTTGATTGCGAAATCGGAAAAATCAAAGAACCTTCTGCCAGAGTGATCGTTGGTTTATTATTAGAACAAGATCCAATGAAAAGATGGAATAATTTTAAAACAGTAAAATATATTTTGGACCCTGAAGCAAAATTAGCAGATGGCGATTGGGGCGTAGTAAAAGACAGTATAGAAAAATTAAGACTATTCTAGTTTCATAATTAAACATTATGAAAAATTTTAAGTTTAAGCGTTTTCAAAATCACTGCACTGAAGACTGTCAACAAAAATGTTGTAGGTTACTCCAGATCCAACTTCAAGAGTTTGTGAAGCCTCACCACCAGAGCATGATCCTCTGTTGATAACAGCAACTTCAAAAGGACCAACTGTTCCTGTCACTCCCGAGGCTCCTTGAACTGAAACTGTAAATGGGCAGTTGAAATGTGGAACGGCAAGTCCGGTTTGTCCGCAAATGGCATCTCTAAAATCGCCAACAGTGGCGTATGGTGGTCCGGCGGGGGCCATTCCACCATTGATGAAATCAATATACTCGCAAAGCATACCTCTGGCATCTCTTAACGAAAGTTGATTGTTGATTCGGTCATCTCCTTGGCAAACTTCGCGGCAAGAATAAGCTTCTCTTACTTTGCAACTGCATGGGTCTTCACCTGAGCAATCTGGTTTGCATAAAACGTGTTGGGCTCTTCCTTTAACACACGGCATTTTATATTTATAAATGGAATATAAATTTTTTGTTTATTTTCTTTTTATCATATTTGATTATTTTGAAAAGAAAAATTAAGGAACAACAGTGAATGTTGTGCAAATAAAGGTGTCAATAAGTAAAGTCCATTCGCCGGCGGCTAAAGCGTCAGTCGATGTGTTTTGATCCTGGCACTGACCTCTAAAAACGGTGGCAAGTGGGATAACCGGACCACCGCCCATTCTAATATTTACAGTAACTGGGCATTCGAAAACTGGAAAATCTAAATCGCAGATATCTGTGGCAAGGGCAACTGGAGTAGTTCCAGTTAACACATCGCTTGATGATATGACATCACATACCATAAGTCTGACATCGGCAAAACTGACGAGTTGGTTATTTGGGTTTTTCTTGCTTTCCTCACAAAAGCAGAAGCGGTTGACGGAAAAAGCGGTTGTTTGGCGGCAGCATTTGTTTGCGTCGGCACAGCCGGGATCGCATAAAACATGGGAAGATCTTCCTGTAATACAAGGCATTTTAATATAGAATAAAAAATAAATTAAAGAAAATTTATATTTCTTTAATAATCAAAAAAAAGAAACCACAATTATAAGATGGCAACGATTGAAGAAATATTAGAAGCCAATGAAAGGCCAATTTCTCAGGTCCAAACAAATATTAAATACAAAGAATTATTAACACCTGCTGTTATGAATTTTATTAGTTTTGTTAACGGCGAACTTAAAATGGCAAAAGATGAACCGGGTTTCGCTGGATTAATTCAGCATCTTAAACTTGTAATTGCTGGAGGCACTGCTTTTAATCACTATATAAAACGAGTGGAAAAAACATCTGTGTTAGAAACCCATGATTTTGATATTAGATTGTATTTAGACATTCCCCCTTCAAGAAGTCCACTTTTTAGTAGCGATCCTAAAATAGTTAAAAGAGTAGAAGAATGGATGATAGAGATTTGTCGGGAAGTGGGTAAAAGTTTTGCAAACTTTTTGAATAATTATGTCAAGCAAACAGAAATTAAAAATAAATTAAAAAAAGATGATATAAAAGTTAGTGATTTTAGAATGGTTGATCATGGATTTTTGACAACAGTCGAATATTTAATTGAATATGATGACGAAGATGATTTTAATGATAGTTTGATTGATATTGTTCCACATGTTCATTCCAAGGCTCTTCATTACAATAAATTGGAAATTGATAAACAATTAAATTTCAAACAATATGAGGAAAAGGATTTTGCGGGAGTTCAATCAAGACAAGGATTTTTTAGATCTTCACTTGTTTATACCAAAGACAAATACGGAATATATTATGTTAGTTTAGGATTTCTTGTTTGGGACACTGTTAGAATGTTGAATTATATGATTGATGCAAAATTCTTTGGTTTCAGAAAAAGAAAAAATAATCCCGATTTCGATCCATCTATGAAATTTGAGCGCTATATGTACAAATATAAAGCACTTTTAACTGCACTTTCCAAACCAGAATTATATATGAGATGTGAATCCGTTGATAAGTTTATTAACAAATGCAAACGAATAAAACAAGTATGTAGAACAGGGGATAAAAAATTGTCAGGAAAAGAAGAAGTGATTTATGAAGGCGTTAGGCGGGGAGTATTTCCAAACGACGTTTATTGGTATAAAGAATTACTGAAAATGGATTTTGGAAAGTTGTGCAAGGCTGTTATAGAAGTATAGTTTTCTTATTATCTTTTTAAATAAGAAATCAAACCACAAGTTTTAATATCAAATCGATGTCTTCTTCAACACTTGTTTTAAAAGGAAATATCATACTGTATCCAGTCAGTTCTTTTTCAGATTCATGATTTATATCTCTTCCAGCAATAGAAGCCGGCCTAATTCCCATCTTTTTAAACACATGACCGCCTTTTGACTTTATCCAGTCTAATTCGTTTTGATATCTAACATCGCCAATAATGATAATACAGTTATCTTTTTTACTTACCTCTTTTTCCAATTCGTGGATCCAATAGTCCTTGTCAATATTTCTCATTCCTTGGCCGTACATTTGCAATACTTTTCCATATGTGACTGAATATCGAGGACAAATTTCGCTTTTTCCATTTGTTGTGTTAAATTGTTCAAAAGATTTTTCAAAATGTTGCGCAACCATCTTTTTTAAAGAATTAGCAAAATTGGTAAAATAATATTCTTTTCCCATACTATCCATCTTTCGAGATAAATATTGTGCTCTTGTAGTTTTTCCTGATCCAAAACTTCCTGAAAATCCAATGATCATTTCCTTTTTTATATTATATATTAGTTTATTATCTTTTCATTTTTATTTTCTTATATATAAGATATGTTTAACAACAAGAATAATAAAAAGGGTAGAGGTCGAGCAAATCACAACTTGTTGGCCAAACAATGCGGTCCTTGTAATTGTGTAATTGATACTTATAGATGCAACCCAAAATGCTGCCCCAAAGACAATGATACTGGAAGATTTACTGTGGATACTCTCAAAAATTTAATATGTCAAATCATCTTTGATAGAGTAACTAGAACTCAAACAGGTGGCTTGGCAGGCCTCGCATCTGAAATATGTAATTACACATTCCCACGTTTTGATTGCCCAATTGACTTGTTTGTTAGATTGGCTTCAGATCCTGAAGCAGACTTATTACCTGTTTCAACAATATTAAACGGAGAATGTATCGATATTAGTACATCGACTGACCCAACTTCTGATGACTATATTTTATTTGTGAATAATTTTGAATGTGTGATGATAACTTTTTCTTAATTTTATTTATATCTTTTTTTAAGTTATAATAAATATGCCTTGTGTTACAGGAAGAGCTGGACATACTTTACTTAAAAAAGATTGCCAATCAGGTTGCGCTTGCTGCGTAAACTCTACTTACAGTTGCGGTATACTTAAATGCGACGAGCCACTTATTAATACTAAGAAACCAGATATTTCAGGATTAGTTTGTGAAATACTTAAAAATTTGTTGGAAGAAAATCCCGGTAGTTGTGGAAATTTAATATCGGGATTAGCAGCGTCATTAGAAAGTTTGCCTGAAAAATATTGTAGAGTAAGAATAGAGCGTAGAAATATTACTCAATCAACAAGTGGAATTGCAGAAACAGAAGATAGAGAAATAATCACAATTGTAGGAGACCCGGATCCTTCGACTAATGACGTTCTCACATACTTTGTAAATGGAGTAGAATGCCTGACATGCACAGATTAATTTTCATATTTAACAATATGAAACTTAAAATATTTGTTTTGAAAGAGTTGATAGCCCTTCTTTTTCTAAAAGAGTTGTAAAAATATCTCTATATGTCTCACAGCCCTTTGACTCTTTCCTTTTCTTCTCCAAAAATTCTTCCACTCTTTTACTGTCTTGACTCACTCTAATAATTTTGACACCAGCCATCCTTAGATCTTTTGCATGACTGGAATTGCTAAAACTTGAATATTCTTCTTTTGTAGAAAGAACTTTAAGTTTGTAAAAATCGTTTCCTTCCGGATACCATTCTCTTGCTTCATTAACCGACAATCTTACAAGACGCTTTCTAGGCAATTCTGTGTCAATATAATTTATTTTGTATATGTCATTATCAAAAATGAGTTCTGCAACATATTTTTTATCTGTTTCTCCATAACCAAGATCATAAGGCATGCCTGGATAAATGATATTGCTTCCAACTTTATGTTTAGTATGACTGTGACCAGAAATAACCGGAGGAAATTTCTCAGACCAAGCATCGCCATCCACAGAAATATGTCCTCCCATTTGACAGCCCTTGAATTCTTGGTGAGCAAAAATCATATCAACGGATTCCCACCCGTTGACTTCCTCCAACGCTTCTAAAAATCGATCTTTAGGTACGTAGGGAACAAGAAGTAGTCTACAATTAGGCATTTTAATTTTCGTAGGTTTGTCAATAATCTTTATATCTTTCCACATGGCAAATGGTTGAAGGGTGTGATTATCAGTCAGAAATTGTGATCCGTTGATGTAATCATGGTTTCCAACCAGAACGAATAGCGGACAATAGCTAGTGATTGTTTTAAATAGTTCTGTTACTGCAGCAAGTGCGGGTTGATCAACAGTTTTAAATTTATGAAAAACATCGCCTAAAAGAACTGTACAGTGATATTGTCCTTTTGATAGTAACTTTAACACCTTGCTGGTGAAAAGCTTGGGTAAGATAAGATCTCCCTCATGAAAATGTAAATCTCCTATTACCAATATTTTTGTATTGTCCATCTTTAAATTATGTATTTCCAATAAGATTTTTTCAATTTATTTTATTTATAACTATTTTAAATGAATTGCGATCCATACGCTAAACACAAGTTGGAACCAAAACACAATTGTACTTTAACTTGTGATTGTAAAAAGAAGAATAGCTTTTCATCAGGAACACTAGGAACTTCATTAGGTCAATGTGACGGAGGTATCCCGGGTATTAGTGTTGAAACTTATACTGGAGGTGCTCCAGGAACGACAGGATCTATGTTTGTTTCAAGTGCACAGTTAGAGCTCTGTGACAGTTTACAGTTTTGGACTGATGGAACTACTGAACTTAACGTTCAAGAAGGATCAGCGCAAGTTGGGATTGAAGCAGCTAATATTATTTCTGGATCTGGCGAACCATTAATTGTTCCTGCAGCTCCTAACAGAAATTTTATTTATAACGATGTTGAAAACGGCGTCCTTTATGCATGGGCTGGGCCAACAGGTGGATGGATTCAAGTATCTGTAGGAGGAGGTGGAACAGGTAGTGCTGTTGGAAATGATTTTTGGAGAACTAAATCTGGTGACCTCCCAGATGGAGCTAACGATACAAATAAAGTTATTCAGCATTTCTCAGATTTATGTATTGGCAGATCAGGAAATGTGCCAATTGGCGAAGGTTTAATTGGCGATAACAATGTTTTATTTGGTCCTGGTGCATTAACAAATAATATTGGTGATGCTAATATTGGAATTGGTTTGAATGCAGGGGGTAATAGTTCAGGACAAAATCCTAACGATAATAGAGTTGCTATTGGAAATTTTGCTGGAGTTAATGGTCAACGTAGTAATAGTGTCGCAATTGGCCCTAGTTGTGGTCAAGACCAAGGAATAGAATCAGTTGCTATTGGAAATTCTGCTGGTGGTTTAAGACAAAAGAATTGCGCAGTTGCAATAGGAGATAATGCTGGAAATATAGATCAAGGAGATTCTACCGTTGCTATTGGTAATTCATGTGCTAATTCAAATCAGTCAAATCAATCAATTGCAATTGGATTTAACGCTGGAAACAGTTTTCAAGGAGCTACTGGTTCATTAGCTGCTATTAATAATACGGAACCTTTAGGTCAAAGTATAGCAATAGGAAAAAATGCTGGTGCAACAAACCAGCGTGCATTTTCTATTGCTATAGGTTCGGGTGCACAAGGTTCTTTTACTGCTCCCCCAACCGATGAAGGTGTCGCATCTATAGCCATTGGTTTTAGAGCTGGATTTAGAGAACAGGGTAATAATGCTATTGCTATTGGACAATATGCTGGTGATGAACAGGCTTTTGATAGTGTTGCTATTGGTCGATTTGCAGGAAGATCACAGGCTGCAGATAGTGTTGCTATTGGTTGTGAAGCTGGATCTGATAATCAAAGTTCTTTGTGTGTTGCAATAGGTGCTAATGCTGGAAAAGATATGCAACGTACAGAATCTATTGCTATTGGTCCCAATGCTGGAGAAAATAATCAAATGCAAAGATCTATTGCTATCGGTAGACAAGCTGGACAAAATAATTTGGCTGAATCTGGAATTGCAATAGGTGAGCGTTCTGCATGCACTGGAACAAACGGTATTGCTATTGGGTCTGAAGCATCAGTATCAATGGAAAGAAATATTGCAATTGGAAACAATGTTGCTGCAGCTCGAACAAACAGCATTATGTTAGATTCTTCTGGCGTGGGTGCCCCTATTGGGACAGGAGTATCTGGCAGCGAATTTTCATTTTTTGTCAGAACTAAACAAGAAAGAGGTATGTCTACAGACTTTTTTGTTGATAACAATGATAGTGCAGTCACAAGTTCTAGGCAAGCAAGTATGAGAGTATTAATTTTACAAAATGATGGCACCATTAAAAGATACAGAATCCCATTGTTGGAAGACTGGACTGGGGGTGAGCATGGTGTATAACTAGTAGCTCTAGACAAGCAAGTATTTCCCTATTTTTTCATTTTTATTCACAACAAAATGAAACTTAAATAATTAGATGAATACAGGGCTAAATTTTTTTATAGTGTCAACCTTTTTGATTTCCAAATCTTTTCTATATTTATCCAAAATATCGTTTACAAATTTGCTTGCCGGTCTGAGAACAACACCATATCTTGTCGAAATCATAAAGCGTTCGTCATATAAATATACAGTCGTTCTTTTATCTAATTCTGCAGACTTGTTTCTACCAGGAATATCGAATACAATCGAATCTTCCCATTTGTTTTCTTTAGAAAGCCATGTTATCTTATTATAACTGTAATCGTCTGGCTTAATCGCTTTTAATCTTATTTTAACACCTGTGTCAATAGTAGGTTCAAAATCTGTTTCTAAAATGCTTGAATCGCCTTGCTTCAACTTGTGAATCAAAGTATTTGCTTTTGTCAGAGCAAAGTTGTATCTTGTTTCAAAACTAGAATTGGTCATACTGGATTCAAAGCGATATCCTGGATTTTCCCCTTTTTCATGAAAGTAATCGATTGCATTACCTGAAGGCAACAGATGCTTTTTCCAAAACTTTTTAACCATTTTAATGGAATGTTTTTCATATTGGAATCCTGCTATTTTTATATTTTTTCTAAAAAGAAACATATTGATATTCATTCCATCCTTGTAAGCATAATCAATAGATATTTGATGTGGGAAAGATTTTTTCTCGACAATTTCAACTAATTCTTTATCATCAATCTTATACTTCATTTCTTCTGTACAAAATCTGCAATAAACAGGCTTTTTTGCTTTCGGAGTCCCGAATTTGGCTGGATGAATCTCACATTTTGTGCATATTTTTTGCTCTACTTTTTCTAGTATTTCAACCGTCCCCATGTCGTGATATTTTTCAATATTATCATAGGTATCTTCAAATATCTTTGTTTCGCCTTTTATATTCACATGAAATTTGTACTTTCCAGATGGCTTTTTGTCAACCCCTTTGATAAACTTTCCCCATTTGGCAGAAATTATGGTTCCTTTTTTAACCTTTATATTTTTTATATCTATTTCTTTTCCTTTTCTTGTTGTCGGTGGATTTCTTATTGTCGGGACTTGTAAACTATAAAATACTTCCTTTAAATTTAAAATAAACCCATCATTATATGCCATTACTGTTATCAAAGAAATATCAAGATCCTCCATTTCCCTTTAAACTAATTTACTTTAATGTTACAAAATGGTTTAAAGCAAATTTTGCAATTTTGTAAATTTTGCTTTAATTTTTAAAGAAAGAAATATAAATGCCGTGTAATTGTGGAAAAGGTAAAAAGAAAGTTGCTGGACAAAATCCCGCAAATTTTCGCCAAGGTTCCGGAAATATCAAAAGACAACCTGTCAGAGTAGTAAGACCACCCGCAACGCAACAAAATAATGTAAATACCGTTGGCCGTCCAACAATAAAACGCAGTGTAAGATCAATTCCACAAGGAGTTCAAAGAAGACGTTATACTAAAAGTGAAACGATGGCCCGAGTTTTAAATAGATAATTTTCTTTTTATTTTAATATAAAAAAGAAAAGTAAACAATGGATGAATTAGAAGTTGAGGAACATATTAAAAAGTGTGATGTTGAAGATTGTGTAAAGCCTGTATTTCAACAAGTTTGTAGCGAACATTCAATTAATCCAGATTTCGCCGAACAAATTTCGGGTTTTCACAAGTTTGTTGTTTTTGGAGTTAATATTGGTAGTCTTACGACGATTAGCGTTGTTGATGACGATGGAACTGTGGGTCATTTTGCTGTGGATATGATCAACCAAGAGAAAGAAGCATGGGAATATACAAAAGGAATTATTGACAAATATTTTGACAGATTTAATTTGCGATAATTTGAATTGGAAGAAAAAGGAAATAAAAAAAGAATGATAAAATAAATTGTTATTATAAATGTCTATTGCAGGATTGAAAAGAAGTGATTGGAATGAACCTATTATAACAAGTCTTGATCAACTCCTTTACAGAGGAAATGAGACTAAAATTCATTGTGGCAATACGTCGGCCACAAAAGTTCATGAACCCATAAACATCCAAGAATTTTTAACAGATGAACATTTAAGAGGTAATTATGGACCCGATGATTATATTCTTGCTCATCCAAAGCAACGAGTTTTACAGACCGAGTCTTTTAAGGGACGTGTTTCTATCAATGAGTACGGTGTCCCACACGATATGGTTATGGGAGTTGATAATCATCAACTTTTGACAAAGCCTAAATACGGTTCTTATGCCCAAACAAAATTGGGACCAAACTTTAAAAAGCAGCCAAAGATTCATAGAGATGTTAGAGATATTCTTAAAACAGCAAGACCTTTATCTCTTGATTCAGGTGTTTCACATAAAACAACAAAAAGAGCTAGAAAGATTTTACCAGATCGTATTACAAAGATGCATACCAAAAGATCCATTGCACAATCTGAAAAATACAAGGAAGTCACTCCTAAAACAAAATTAGATGCCAGACATCTCAAGGAGCGCTTGGATATGGCGATTGCTCAAATGGATTTTACAACATTTAAAAGAGAGGGTAAAAAGACACTTTCAAGAAAACATCTTAGAGAACGAATTCAAAGAAGTGTTGACACAATTGCACATTACACCAAGGATCCTAAATATAAAGTTGATCTTGAAAAACATCTCAAAGACAACAAAGATATTATGACTGGAGTGTTGGCTTATATTGAAAAGGAGCCAAAGTTAAAGGTAAAATTGGATAAATATCTTAAAGAACATAGAGAAGTATTTGCTAATGTCAGTTCTAGTTGGGGTAAAGTTGCGACTAATAAAGAAAGAGATATTCTCCATATTCTTAGAGAGAAAGATCAAATTTCGATAACTGCTCCAATGAAACCGACAAAGAAAGGAGATGCTGTGACAAAGGGTGTTGCATCAACTTGCTATGTTGACGATAGATTTGTTAGATTTGACGAGTTGGATCCAGTTGAACAGTTGGCAGTTGAGCCAAAACCTGCCGAAATAAGATTACCGATGAATATTACATGTCGTGATAATATTGACTACTAAGTATTTTCATAATTTTTATTATGAAACATTATTTTTTTAAATATTCTTGTATTCTTATAATAAATGCCGTGTGAAAAGGGTAACCCAAAACATAATCCTTTAAACAATAAAAAAAGCCATATTTGCAATCCTCTTTGTGATTGTAGCAGAAACAGCAGAAACGCTTTTTCTGCTAGATCAGACGATTTAAATTCAATTGAATGCGGCAATGGTGGTCCAGCAATTACAGTTGAAACATGGAGGGGCGTTCCTGAACAACCTGGTAGCACAGGTTTATCTAGCGTCCCTCTTGAATTATGTGACAAATTACAATTTTATACAGAAGGTACAACAGAATTAATGGCGCAGGTTGGGAGTGCACAAGTTCAGATAGAAGCAGCAAATATTTTGCAAGGGAGTGGTCCTCCAGTTGATGATCCTCCTGCTCCTGGAAGACCATTTTTATATCACAATGTTGTAGACAATTCCCTTTTTATTTGGGATACTGGAACGGTTAACTGGGTTCTTACAACTGGTGGTGGCTTGGGTGGAGCTACCGGCGCAACTGGTCCACAGGGGCCCGAAGGTCCTGCAGGAGGCCCTCAAGGAGATCAGGGTGTAACGGGTGCTACCGGCCCACAAGGACCTGGAGGCTTAGATGGTCAACAAGGTGAAACAGGGTCAACGGGCCCACAAGGACCTGCTGGAATAGATGCTGTTGGTGAAACGGGATCAACTGGCCCACAGGGTCCACAAGGTAATACAGGCCCTGCTGGATTAAGTGGTCCACAAGGTAATACAGGCTTAAATGGTCAACAAGGTGAAACTGGATCAACTGGCCCACAGGGTCCTCAAGGTGATACAGGCCCTGCTGGTATGGATGCTGTTGGAGAAACAGGAT
>Ga0307935_1000237_pt1 | contig 26487 bp, 24 predicted proteins | sample OrgLakmetageno92_FD_201827 | JGI IMG/M metagenome (GOLD analysis project Ga0307935, IMG submission 201827) | Saline water microbial communities from Organic Lake, Antarctica - #92 | ecosystem: Environmental > Aquatic > Non-marine Saline and Alkaline > Saline | place: Antarctica: Organic Lake...
TTTCATGAGTTAATTTTTGTGAATTACAATCCATTTAAAAGTAAGAAGAATGGGAACCACCTACAATACCCTATATAAGGTAGATTATACAAACATGAATTTCTCACGCAAATAAATCAGCTAACAAAAAAAGCACCTGCTCTCGCAGGTGCTTTCCTATATTTCAATTAAGAACTGTTTAGTTTTTTTTCATTTCAGTTTCTTTCTTAGCATTTGCTTTTGCCTCTTCCATTCCTTTTTCTACCATATCAAAGAATTGGTCTAATTTAGGAAGTACGATGATTCTAGTACGTCTGTTTTTAGCACGACCTTCAGGTGTGTCGTTTGTTGCTACAGGAATATAAAAAGATCTACCAGCAGCCGTCATACGTTTTGGAGCTACATTAAAATCTTCTTGTAAAACTCTAGTGACCGCTGTAGCACGTGCGGTGCTCAATGCCCAGTTATCTGTGAACTTAGTCGAAGAGATAGGCTGGTTATCTGTGTGGCCTTCTACCATGAGCTCTATTTCAGGTTTGTCGTTTACTACTTTGGCGACTTTACCTAATACCATTTTTGCATTCTCATTAATCTTATCGCTACCGCTAGAGAATAATAATTTATCTGAAATAGAAATGTACACTACTCCTTTTTCAACATTAACACTGATATCTTCATCTTGTAAATTACCTAAAGAGCTTTTTAAACTAGTCACTAATGCTAGTGTTACACTGTCTTTTTTAGTAATCGCATCGTTTAAAGATCTGATTTGCAAGTCTTTTTCTCTCATACTTTCTAGAGAACGTTCCAGGTTACGGCTTCCTTGTGTGGAAAGCGTTACGAGGTCTCCTTGATTGCTTAGAAGTGCATTATTCGAATTTTTAAGAGTAGCGATTTGTTCTTTAAACCCCTCTATTCGGGCATTTGATGCTCTTTCATCTGCTAGACAAGCGTTTAATTTTACTGTTGCTGTATCTAATAGTTCTTTAGTTTCTTTTTGTTTTGCAAGCGCTGCTTCAAGATCTTTTTTAGATGCACATGAAACTAAAAGTCCACCTGCGAGCAACATTAAAAATATTTTCTTCATCTTATTATTGTTGTTTAATTTGTTAAATTCCTTACCAAAATTAATAATATTAAGCAGTAAGACGTGATCATTAACAAGGATTTAAGTTATTATACGTTACTTTTGATAAATTTTTATACCATTTATAAAGTATTGATATACAATACTTAAATCGGTGTTTTTTACTTGCAGAACTTTCTCAAATGCTTTTATTTCTTTTCTTTTCTTTAAAAGTGATTCCAAATGCCTGTAAAAATGAAAGTGCGCATGCAATACGGCCAAAAAATGAGCAAACTTCAGTTCGCTAAGAAACTTTAATGCCGCTATTCCATCCAGCAACATTCTAATAAATAATACTCCTAACCATAAACTGGAATGATCATTTTTAACGATATTATAAAGACAGTTTCTAAAATTATAAAACGTCTTACGTGGGTTTAAATTGTTTAAAGTACCTCCTCCTAAATGATACACGACCGATTGCGGTTCGTAACTAATTACAAAACCTGCATGACGCAACCTCCAACACAAATCGACTTCTTCTTGATGAGCAAAATAATCTTCATCCAGCTTACCTACCTTAATATAGGCACTCTTCCTTAGAAATAGACAGGCACCACTAGCCCAGTCTAAATCGACCACATCATCATACTGACCTAGATCTTTTTCTATACTGTCAAATAAACGTCCTCTACAATAAGGATAGGCATAACGGTCAATAAATCCACCAGCAGCGCCGGCATATTCAAAGAACTCTTTCTTTTTATCATCAAGGATTTTAGGCTGACAAGCAGCGAGTTTTGGATCTATTTCAAATCGCCGAACTATAAAATCGCACCAGCCTGCTGTAACAGCAACATCGCTATTTAATAAACACACCACTTCTTCAGGTACGCTATCAAGGGCTGCATTATAGCCACCAGCATAACCGCGGTTTTCCCCCATCGCAATGATCTTTACTTCTGGATAATGAGTCGCCGTCCATGCTATGGAACCGTCTGTGGAAGCATTGTCTGCCAAATAAATAACATGCTCTTTACGGTGTTCTACCACGCTAGGTAAATAGGTTTTAAGCAAGTCTATTCCATTCCAATTTAATATGACAATTCCTATTTTCATAAAACGTATTCTGGTAGGTCTGGGATAAAATGATAGGTTTGGTTATCATAATCCATGGTACAAAAATAATGCTCCAAACCGTTAGTAAGCATTAAATAATCAGCTTTTAAAGCTAAATTATATCTCGCTATTTGATCAAAAACCGACTGATCGATCTTGATATTTGGCGCTTTACACTCTACCACTAAGTGTATAGAGCCATCTGCGTTAAAACTGATGATGTCATATCGTTTAGTAGTTCCTGCGATGATCAATTGCTTTTCTATGTTGATAAGATGTTGCGGGATTCGCTTTCGCGAAAGCAAGAACGAAACAACATGCTGCCGCACCCATTCTTCTGGTGTCAAAATGACAAACTTTTTCCTGATTTGGTCAAAGATAGCACGTCCTTTTTCAGTACTTTTGACTCTGAAATTTCCAGCTGGTAGTCGCAATGGCTTCATAGCACAATATTACAAAAACAACAACAGCTCTCGATGAGTGATGTCACAAACATTTTAGCTTCCTTAAAGCAAAAAAAATACGCGCCTGTGTACTTTTTATGTGGTAGTGAGCCTTATTTTATAGATCAAGTTAGTGATTATATAGAAGATAACGTACTGGATGAAGGCGAGAAAGGCTTCAATCAAATGGTGATTTATGGAAAAGAAACCACGATGGAAGAAGTGCTGGAAAATGCAAAACGCTTCCCTATGATGTCAGATTATCAAGTCATTATCGTGAAAGAAGCGCAGCACCTAGTGAAGCAATTGGCAAAACTAGAAAGCTATATCGAGCAACCTCAACCCACCACGATTCTTGTTTTTGCTTACAAATACAAAACTCCTGACGGCCGTAGCAAGATTACCAAACTGTTGAAGAAACATGCTGTTTACATGGAAAGCAAGCCTCTTTATGAAAATAAGGTTCCTGCTTTTGTAACTGGCCGACTCAAAGAAATGGGCTATCAGATCGATCCTAATGCTACGAGAATGTTAGTGGAATTTTTAGGAAACGATCTTGGGAAGATCAATAACGAGCTTTCTAAACTCGCTTTAGTTCATTCTAAAGAGCAGCCTATTACTCCCCAAGTGATCGAGGATAACATAGGTATTTCTAAGGACTATAATAATTTTGAATTGCGCAAAGCCCTCGGAGTGAGAGATGTGGTTAAAGTCCACAGAATCATCAACTACTTTGCAGAGAACCCTAAAGAGAACCCTTTTGTGCTTACTACTGCTCAATTGTACAGCTTTTTTGTACAACTACTAAAAGTACATACCTTAAAGGACATGAATCCTCAAGCGGTGGCAAAAGCTGCGGGTGTAAATCCGTTTTTTGTTCAAGAAATCATTACCGCTGCAAAAAACTACCCTATGAAATATTGCAGTCGCGCTATAAAAGTGATTAGAGATATGGATGTAAAATCAAAAGGTGTAGGAACACATCAAGCCGACCCTACTGATTTATTAAAGGAAGCAATGGTAAATATCATGTCTAAATAAAATGGCTGAAACAAGCAAATTAAAAGCCTGGATCAGTGCTGCGAGATTGAGAACACTGCCATTGAGTATTAGTGGAATTCTTGTGGGAAGTGCTTATGCCTATTTGGGTTTATATCAAGGAAAATTAGGTAAGTCGTTCTTAGAAAACTTACAAAAAGAAAATGTTTACAATCAGCTGTCGAATAATTTACAAAACGAAGTTTCAGAAGCTCTTAGTCGTTATCTAAATGATTTCAATTTATTAATACCCATTTTAGCTCTAATCACAACATTAGGTTTCCAAATCCTATCCAACTTTGCCAACGATTATGGTGATGGTGTAAAAGGAACCGATAATGAAGATAGAATCGGCCCAATGAGAGCCATTCAAAGCGGTATTATTTCGCCACAAGAAATGAAACGTGGAATGGTCATTACCGCTATTCTAACCTTGATAAGTGCCATTCTCCTTATATATGTAAGTCTAGGAATAGATCGTTTATTCATTTCTTTATTCTTTTTGGTGTTAGGCATTGCAGCCATTTGGGCAGCGATTAAATATACGGTTGGTGACAATGCCTATGGTTATCGTGGATTGGGAGACGTATTTGTTTTTATCTTTTTTGGTCCTGTAAGTGTTATAGGTATTTATTATTTGATTACCAAAACGATCAATTGGGAAATGATCTTTCCTTCTATGACGATAGGATTATTAAGTGTTGCTGTCTTGAACCTTAATAACATGAGAGATGTAGAGAGTGATAAAAAAGCTGGAAAGAATACAATTGTGGTAAAGATGGGGCTTGCTAAAGCAAAGTTGCTTCATTATGGGTTTGTTGTAATTGCTTTTTTGTGTGCGGTTTATAGCGCTTTAAATGCATTTGTAATCTCAGGAAATAATTTAGTTATGGATGTACTGATCAATAGATTTGACGTTGCGGCTGGTAATAGTCCTAACTCTCCATTCTTATATATAAATTTCCTACCTCTCCTAGCCTTCATCCCATTATTTATACACCTGTTCAAAGTTAAAAAGACCACATCTCCAGCACTCCTAGATCCTGAATTAAAAAAGGTGGCTTTATCTACATTCTTCTTTGCGATTCTTTGTGTGGTTAGCGTCTGTATTTTGACCCAATAGCATTCTAAGAGTAAACTAGGAATACGTAATATTCTGTTTAACATTTTATCGATAATTTGTAATAATTTTAGACATTATGTGTAGCATAGTAAACAGCTAGAGATCAGTATTTATGGAATAGATAATCATTTTTTATAGTTAAAACTGAAGCATTTTGAATTTCAAACGTTGTAGTTATCATGATTAAGCCATATATTTAGTACTTAAATAGAAATAACCTACGTACTTGATAAAAAACTACTTAACTAAAAATCTTGAAAATTATGGCTAGAGCTATGTTTGAGTATACTAAAATGATACTCGAAAAAGTGAGTTTCGACCATACTCTATTTTGCAAGGAATTACAAAAAGCAGTAAGTCGTTTATTACCCTTTGAAATAAAAGAATTAGAAATCTGGGTCAAACAACTGGTTTTACAAAACCCAGAGTTAGGAAGTTGCGTGCCCTTGTTAAAGGCTTAGCAACTTAAAAATTAATTAAAAAAGGATATGAAGTGGAATATAAACCCTTTTCATATCCTTTTTTTAATGGTTATAGAATAACGCAGCTTATGAACTGTATATCATATCAGCGTACTTACCCCTCTTCTAACAGCTCCAGGTATCAGGTGTTTGCTTTATAGCCCAGTAACAGTCTTTTCAGACATCACTTGTAGATTACTTTCCCGCAAGCGGACTTATTATTTGTACATTTTGGAAAGCGATCGCTCCTTTTACAACTCCAGCAATAACATTTCTTAATGCCTCTATAATTTGCATTTTAAGTTCGCTTTTATGATAGATTAAACTCACTTCACGTGCTGGCGATGGGTCTTCAAAATACCTTAGGTTATCTTTCTTATGCTCTGGCAAGTCCATAGTGTTTAAATAAGGCAACAAAGTCATTCCAAGTCCTTCATCAGCTAGTTTTATAAGGGTTTCAAAACTACCGCTTTCTAACATAAAACGTTCTCTACCTGTATCTCTCGAACTTCGACACAAATTTAATATACTGTCTTTAAAGCAATGTCCGTCTTCCAAAAGAAGCAAATCATCCACATTGATATCTTCTACCTTAATTTTTGATTTAGGCTTACCTGATAACCTTGGATCATATGCTACAAAAGGCTCGTAGTACAACACCCGCTCTTTGATCATATCGTTTTTCAAAGGTGTAGCGGCAATCGCAGCATCTATACTTCCATCTTGAAGACTTTCCATAATATTTTCTGTTGTCAGTTCTTCAATACGTAATTTTACTTTAGGGTATTTATTTACAAAATTGGCCAAAAACATCGGCAATAAGGTAGGCATGACGGTAGGAATAACTCCTATCTTAAATTCTCCACCTATAAAACCTTTTTCCTGATCCACAATATCTTGAATGCGATCGCTTTCATTCACAATATTACGAGCCTGATTTACAATTTTTCTTCCTGTTTCTGTTAGCTCAATAGGCTTTTTACTTCTATCAAAAATTTGCACATCAAGCTCATCTTCCAGTTTTTGAATCTGCATACTAAGAGTAGGCTGCGTCACAAAAACCTTATCTGCTGCTTTGGTGAAATTTTGATATTGAGCAACTGCAAGAACGTATTTTAACTGTGTAATTGTCATGATAGATATTTTCTACAAAAATAAGACATGTCATTGGATTTATCTATTGCGATAAGCGAGTATTTCTTTTCTAAAATGAGGTTTGAGTATTATCTTGATTAGAGTTGGTTTGCTTTCGCGAAAGCGCTCTTACCACAGATAAACCTTATAAAATCAAATACTTATGTTTAACGAACTTTCTCGTTCCCTAGGTGTTATTTCTGGACTTATTCTCGCCATGATTGCAGTGATTTTTTGTGCTGCATTTTTAGTCGCACACGAGCAGCAACAATATGCTTTACAAGCTCCTGTTAAAACAATGGTCATCACTACAAAAGCAGTACTGACGGAACAGCAAGAATTAGGGAAATCCATTTTTAACACTAATTGCGCTTCTTGTCATAAAAGATATAAAAAAGCAGTAGGACCAGCATTACACAAAGTAACCGAGCGAAGAGAAATGCAATGGATCTACACCTGGATTTATGACAGTACAGCGATGATCCAATCTGGAGATGCACAAGCAGTAGCCATTTATAAGGAGTACAAGCAATCTAATATGAATGCGTTCCCTCAACTTTCAACCGAAGATGTAGATGCTATCTTATCATGGGTGGAGCTGCCTAAATAATTAACAAGACATTAAAAAAGCATCCTAAGGTTAATTGTAACTTTGGCTGATACATTTAAAACCAACATCATGGCAACTATAACTATAGGAGGAAATGAAATCTCCACCAGCGGCACTCTTCCAGAAGTAGGAACTCCAGCACCTGACTTTAAATTAAAAAAGACAGATCTTTCTGAAGCTTCTTTAAAGGACTACAAAGGAAAACGTGTCATCCTGAATATCTTTCCTAGTATTGACACTGACGTTTGTGCGACATCAGTAAAGAACTTTAATACAAGAGCTACTCAACTTGATAATACAGCTGTTTTGTGTATTTCAAGAGATACTCCTTTTGCACAAAAACGTTTTGCGAGCGATGAAGAACTGGAAAATGTAGAAAACCTAAGTGATGTTATTGATGGTTCTTTTGGAGAAGATTACGGATTGACCATGACTTCTGGTCCACTTGCAGGCTTTCACTCTAGAGCAGTAGTTGTTCTTGATGAAGAAGGAAAAGTGATCTACAAAGAGCAAGTTGCAGAAATTGCAGATGAACCTAACTATCTAGAGGCTCTTAAAACACTTTTGTAATTGAGTTTTACTAAATTTTTAGCTGGCAGATGGAAAGCTATGGGATATGCTTTCAAAGGAGCCTTGATCCTTTTACGCACCGAAGCCAGCATTCAAGTACAAACCGCAATAGCTATTATTATCACTATTGCGGGTTTTTACTTTGAGATTACCGCGACAGAATGGATAGCACAAACCCTCTGTATAGGTCTTATTATGGGACTTGAAGGCATGAATACTACCGCAGAGGCTATTGCCGATTTTATACATCCTGATTTTCACAAAAAAATAGGTCACATTAAAGACATTGCTGCAGGCGCTGTTGTGATGACCGCTATCGCTTCTACCATTGTGGGGTTGATTATTTATGTTCCTTATATAAAGGCATTGTTTTAATAAAACAATAAAATCTTTTCTGCTGACCAAAAGCTTGAGGCATCTTATAAACCTGCGGTTAAAAGAGAAATCTCTTCATTTATTTAAATCGACTAAGAAATGATTTCATATACCTGCTGTTTTCTGAAATAGGTAATGTCTGCCTAGACTCACCATGAAATCTAAATGGCTCTCCAATAAACTTGAAACCAACTATTCCCTATATTTATATACGGTACAGCCTAATTTTATAGCAGACCCTACTGACAAAAAAAGTCTTTATTCTTAATTCTTTTAGCGCAATGATCTTGTATCTTCTTCCAATCACAACTCTGTTAACTAATAACTAACAACTACTAACTTCATTAACGTGCAATATTCTTATTTTTGCTCGTTCACTATAACACATGGCGCGTAAAAAAACTACATCTAAGAAAACTACTGCAAAAACCAAAGAACCATTCCAGGTACCTAGTTTAAAGCTTAATAGATTACAAGAAGTAATTATAGGAAGCGCGCTAATAGTAATCGGTTTGCTATTACTATTTTCTTTTATCTCTTATTTATTTACCGGAACGCAAGATCAAAGTGTGTTGCAGGCCCTAGGAGAGCGAACCACAGAAACTAAGAACTGGATCAGTCAGCTGGGCGCGTGGTTGGGACATGTTTTTATTTATAAAGGTTTTGGAATCCCAGCCTTTTCTATTGCTGTACTTACTATTATTTCAGGAATATTTTTATTTGCTAGTGGTGATAGTGCGTTCTCGCTTTCGCGAAAGCGAATTTCAAATCTATGGTTTTGGGGACTTTTATTGCTCGTGTGGACGTCTGTTTTCCTAGGCTTTTTCCATAATACCAACACCTTATTGGGTGGAAAAGTAGGATATGAACTGAATGACTTTCTACAAGATTATTTAGGATTACTAGGTGCCGTGCTTGTTATGACGTTCATTGCGATCGTTTACTTGGTATTGCGATTAAAATTAACTCCAGAACGCATCAGTGCTTATTTTTCTAAAAAAGCATCTGAAGTAAAAGAAGGCTTTGAACATATAGAAACTACAGACGAAGAAAGTGACTGGAAAAAAGCAACTGTAGAAGGGATCTCTGAAGAAAATGCTGTCACAGAGCAAGACCCTAAATCTTCCATAACTTTTTCAGGAAGCGGTATGGAAATCTCTATTCCAGAAGAAGAGGTTGCTTTAGAACCAGTTCTTAAAAAAACCGTTGCTCCAAAGGATGAGAACGATATAGGAATGGAAATCGAGCAAATAATCGATGAAGAAGAAATGATTGATAGTAAGGCCTCAAAACTAGTAGAGGACTTTGGCGAGTTTGACCCTACCTTAGAGTTGAGCAACTTTCAATTTCCGCCTGTTGATCTTTTAAAAGATTATACCAAAGGAAAGACCATTACGATTAATGAAGAAGAACTACAAGCAAATAAAGACCGTATTGTAGAAACACTTAAGAATTATAAAATTGGAATTGCAAAAATTAGTGCGACCGTTGGACCTACAGTAACCCTTTATGAAATCGTTCCAGAAGCAGGAATACGGATTTCAAAAATTAAAAATTTAGAAGATGACATTGCTTTATCTCTCGCCGCACTAGGGATACGTATCATCGCTCCTATTCCAGGAAAAGGAACTATTGGTATTGAGGTACCTAATAGCGATCCATCTATAGTATCCATGCGATCTGTTATTGCATCACCAAAGTTCCAAAATGCAGAAATGGAATTACCTATAGCTTTTGGAAAGACTATATCAAATGAAACTTTTGTTGTTGATCTCGCTAAAATGCCTCACCTGCTTATGGCTGGAGCAACAGGACAAGGAAAGTCTGTAGGTCTGAATGCGATTCTTACTTCCCTACTCTATTCTAAACATCCTGCCGAAGTTAAGTTTGTACTCGTGGATCCTAAAAAAGTAGAATTGACTTTATTCAACAAAATAGAAAGACATTATCTGGCCAAATTACCGGATAGTGAAGAGGCCATTATCACTGACAATTCTAAGGTTATCAATACCTTGAATAGTCTATGTATTGAAATGGATCAGCGTTATGATATTCTTAAAGATGCGATGTGCCGTAATATCAAAGAGTACAACACTAAATTTAAAGCGCGCAAATTGAATCCTGCAAACGGGCATAAATTCTTGCCGTATATCGTGCTGGTCGTAGATGAGTTTGCAGACCTGATCATGACCGCTGGTAAAGAAGTAGAAACACCTATTGCCAGACTTGCGCAACTCGCACGTGCAATAGGTATTCACTTGATCATCGCCACGCAGCGACCATCTGTTAATGTAATTACAGGTATGATAAAGGCCAACTTCCCTGCTAGAATTTCTTTTAGAGTAATGCAAAAAGTAGATTCTCGCACGATTTTAGACAGCGGTGGTGCAGACCAATTGATAGGTCGTGGAGACATGTTGTATACCGCTGGAAATGAACTTATCAGGATTCAATGTGCTTTTGTGGACACTCCAGAAGTAGAAAAAATAACAGACTTTATAGGTGGGCAAAAAGCTTATCCTGATGCGTATTTACTTCCTGAGTATGTAGGCGAAGAAGGTGGCACAAGTATTGATAATAATATAGAGGAGAGAGACGCAAAATTCAAAGAAGCTGCAGAGATTATAGTCGTTGCACAACAAGGTAGCGCCTCGTTATTGCAGCGTAAATTGAAACTAGGCTACAATCGTGCTGGTCGAATAATCGATCAACTCGAAGCTGCTGGTATTGTGGGTGGTTTTGAAGGAAGTAAAGCGAGACAAGTTTTAATTCCAGATCTCGCGTCCCTCGAAGTATTTTTAAATGAAGAAAGCAACAATTAAAGTCACACAATGAAAAATTATATCCTATCTGTTTTTATGGTTTTCGCTTTCGCGAAAGCGGCAACAGCACAAGACACTCCAGCAGATAAATTACTTAACGAAGTAGCACAGAAATTCAAGTCCTACGACAACGTATCCTTTACCTATAAAGGTAATTTCAGGAACCCTAAAACGGGTACCGACATGGATGTGCAAGGTGATGCAACAATGGCTGGTCAAAAATACAATGTCAACTTTTTAGGAACCACTTACATCTTTGACGGTAAAAAGCAATATGCTGTTAACCCTGAAGATCAGCAGGTTACGATTTCTAAAGTGCGTACAGATGGGAATCAAATGATCACTCCTTCTAACATTCTTACTTTTTATGAGAAAGGATATACCAAAAAATGGGATATCATTCAAAACGAAGGCGGAAGAAAAATACAATTTGTAAAATTAACTCCTATTAAATCTAACTCTGAATACAAGAGTGTTTTATTAGGTATAGATGTAAATACAAAACATATCAATAAGGCGATTATCACAGAAAATTCTGGAACTGTAGCTACATTTACTTTGAAATCCTTAAAAACTAACGAGCCTTTACCTAAGAGCTCCTTTACATTTGATGCCAGTCAATATAAGAATTGGGTTATTCAAGAAATGAACTGATATCCATTGATCATGAATTACTTTAACACGCACTCGGTATAATTTGAAGATCTTAGATCGTTACATATTAACTCAATACATAAAGACGTTTTTAAGCGTCTTTATTGTATTAATGTTTATTCTTATTCTACAAGCGATATGGTTATACATTAAAGAGCTAGCAGGAAAAGACCTAGACGTGGTAACAATTGTAAAATTTCTTTACTACTCTACTCCAGTTGCCGTGCCTATCGCATTACCTTTAAGTGTTCTATTAACGGCAATTTTAGTTTTTGGAAGTATGGCAGAGAACTATGAGTTTGCTGCTATGAAATCAAATGGTATTTCTCTGCAAAGAGCCATGAGATCGCTTACTATTGTTATTTTGGGTATAGGAATTACTTCCTTTCTATTTGCCAATACCGTTATTCCTTGGGGGTATTTAAAACAAAGAAACTTGCGTGGTAATATTGCTAAGATGAAGCCTGCTATGGCGATAAGTGAGGGAACCTTTAATCAACTAGGCGATATCAACATTAAGGTAGCCGAAAAGTCTGGTGAAAACGGTGAATTCCTTAACGATGTCATCATACATAAAAAGAATTCTAGTAAAAACGGTAATTATACGGTTATAAAAAGCAAACGAGGTGAGTTAAAAAGTTCGCTAAAGTCTAACGTGATCCAGCTGGTTCTAGAAGAAGGCAATTACTATGAAGACTTATACCTGACGCAGCCAAGAAAAGCAAATAGTTCCCCATTTGTGAAGAGTTATTTTGACAGTTACACTCTAAATATTGATGTATCACAATTGAATAAAGTAGATCTCAGTGAAGAATCAGTCACTGATAATCATCGAATGCTTAAGATTAATGAACTCTACAATCGCATCGATACTTTTTCATTAGCACTCACGAACAATTACAAAATCTATAGAAACAACCAACATAATACATGGTCACCCAGTGCCTTAGATAAGAGAGTGGAGCTAGACAGCATAAAAGAGCCCCCTAAAGACCTATTGACTTCCCTGAAAATATTTGACCAGCGTAGAACTTTAGATGTGGCTATGTCAAAAATGCGCAGTCAGCGAGCCGCTGTTCAAAATCGAGTAGCCCAAATAAAAGGAGAGGAATCTAGGCTGGCAAAACACGAAATAGAGATTCATAAAAAATATGTTTTAGGAGTTGCTTGTGTCATCCTGTTTTTTATTGGTGCACCATTAGGAGCCATCATAAGAAAAGGTGGAATGGGATTACCTCTTGTGGTAGCTACTTTGTTTTTTCTAACCTATCACTTTATAGGTATTTTTGCTGAAAAAGCAGCTGCTGAAGGTGCTTTTCCCGCCTGGCTTGGAGCATGGATGAGCACGTTTATTATTTTCCCTATTGGGATTTACCTCACCTACAGAGCCACTACAGATCAAGGAATCTTTAATAATGAGTTCAGCTTTGCCCAGCTGTTTGCAAAGTTTAAAAAACACCCAAAATCTCCTAGCGCAACGGCTTAATCCTTATCTTTGTAACAAAGAATTAAGGTTTATGATTACCGAAGAAAAAACTTCAAAAGCCATACAATTGGATCGTATTGAAGATGCTATAGAAGACATTAGAAATGGAAAAATCATCATCGTGGTAGATGATGAAAATAGGGAGAACGAAGGTGATTTTCTAGCCAGTGCGAGATCTGTCACCCCAGAAATGATCAACTTTATGGCTACTTATGGTCGTGGTTTGATTTGTGCTCCTCTTACACAATCGAGATGTAAAGAATTAGAACTTGCCATGATGGTCACTAATAATTCTGACCCTATGGAAACAGCCTTTACTGTTTCTGTAGATTTAAGAGGTCATGGAGTAACTACTGGAATAAGTGCTAGTGATAGAGCAAAAACCATACAAGCCATCATTAATAAAGACACACAACCTCATGACTTAAGTAAACCTGGTCATATATTTCCATTAAGAGCAAAAGATGGTGGTGTGTTGAGAAGAACTGGTCACACAGAAGCTGCTATTGACTTTGCAAGACTTGCTGGTCATGAACCTGCAGGAGTCATTGTGGAGATCATGAATGAAAATGGGACTATGGCCCGACTTCCTCAACTTGTAGAAGTAGCAAGACAACACAATCTAAAACTGGTATCTATTGAAGATCTAGTAGCTTACCGTATGAAGCACGATAGTCTTATCGTTAAGAAAGAAGATTTTATGTTAAAGACGCGTTTTGGAAAATACCGACTGCGCGCCTATCAACAAACCACTAATAATCAGATTCATATTGCTTTGACTTTGGGCGATTGGAAAGAAGAAGAATCCGTACTTACCCGAATGAATTCTACGCAAGTAAATAACGATCTCTTTTCTACCCTAACCAGCGATGCAGACCGTAAAATAGATGCGATGTTTGATCTTTTAAACAAAGAGGGAAAAGGGGCTATAGTTTTTATCAATCAGCAATTTGAACCAGAGAATATGTTAGGCAGGTTAGAAGAGCTTAAAGGCCTTCAAGAAAATGGAGTTGTCAAAGCACCAAGGCGTAATTTAGACAACAAAGACTACGGCATAGGAGCTCAAATCCTTCATGATCTGGAGATCAGCAAACTCAAGTTGATGACTAATTCTGAGCAGAGCAAGCGCATAGGGATTATAGGTTATGGACTCGAGATTGTAGATACTGTTTCTTATTAGACTATTATTCATTCCGCTTTTTGGTTTTGTAAAAAAAAAGTTGAGACTACACAAGTTGTTGTAGCTAAGTGAAACTATTCTTATGACATTTAAAAAAATTACAGAACAAGATTCTCATTACAATGATCTGGAAAAGATGAGTACCAGAGAACTGTTACAAAGCATGAACAGGGAAGATCAAACTGTGGCGACCGCAGTGGAAAAAGTGATTCCTAAAATAGAAGCTTTAATACCTATTATTGTCCAGAAAATGGCTACTGGCGGCAGACTTTTTTATATAGGCGCAGGGACCAGTGGTCGTCTAGGAATATTAGATGCTAGTGAATGTCCTCCTACTTTTGGCGTAAGTGATGATAAAATTATAGGTCTTATAGCTGGCGGTGATCTAGCGATAAGAAAGGCTGTGGAAAATGCTGAAGACGATTCTGAACAAGCTTTTAAAGATCTACAAAACTTTCACATCGATCGAAATGATGTGGTCATAGGTATCGCGGCTAGCGGCACCACCCCTTACGTTATAGGTGGATTAGAGCATTGCAATACGATTGGTATCACTACGGCATGTATTACGTGCAATGAAGGAAGCCCGTTAGATAAGGCAGCCTCCTTTCCTATTGCTGTTACTGTAGGTCCAGAATTTGTAACTGGCAGTAGTAGAATGAAAGCTGGAACAGCTCAAAAAATGGTTCTCAACATGATCAGTACCAGCGTCATGATACAATTAGGTCATGTGAAAGGTAATAAAATGGTCGATATGCAGTTAAGTAATAACAAGCTCGTAGATCGCGGAACACGTATGATAATGGAAGCGACTGGAGTTGAATATGAGTTAGCACGTCAATTATTACTCGATCACGGTAGTGTAAGAAATGCTATTGCTCAACAAGGACTTTGTTAACTATGGAACAAACATCAACTGACAGAGAAGTTCTCGTAAGAGGAGTTAAACGACTTGGGATAAGTGTTTTATTTATTTTTGCTGGCCCTATTCTTATTTATATAGGAGCTGGATCAGAGCATCCCATTATATTTTTAATACCTGGAATAGCATTTGCCATCCTAGCGGTAGTTTTTATTTTTCAAGGAATCAATTTGATTTTAGATTCCATGTTCAAATCTAATAAAACCAGATAATGTACAAGCCTCTATTACTACTTCTCTTCCTAGCAATCGCAGGATGTAGAACGTCAACTGACAAAAAAGAGGTGCCTGAACCAACCAGTTCAAGTACTGCTTTTACCATAGAAGATACCGTTAAAAACCCTAGTGACATCACTGGCGCTATTAATATCATGGGATATTTTGTCGAGCCCTTATTTGCAGGGGTACTAAAAGAAGATGGACGTTTTAAAATCGAACTGCCTACGGATTTTGATCAAATAACAAAAAAAGCTTTTGAAGCTTATAACACTTCTCCTATTGCAGCTTATGAACTCAACTACACCAATGCATTAGAAAGTTTTCCTAACGCTGACATTTTATCATTTACGGGAAAAGAAGCAAAACTGGCTTTTGCTGGTAAATATTACAGATTTGAAGTTATTGGCACTAATGAAAATGACTATATCTATCCTGCTTCTAGTCAAAATTTTGTGAATTATGTAATAGGAACAAAAGATGCGGTAGCAGAAACTGGTCATCATTATTATTACATCTATGCAAAAGATCCTTTTTCTATTAAAGGTGAATCAGAAACTAAACATCTTTTTGAAGATGGTACTGATGAAATCTATTTAAAGACAGATTCCTACAACCTTAAAATTAAAGAAGGCTGGAATTTGATCCGTTACGAGATCAACAAATTAAGTGAAAGTTCTTTAGGAACGCGAAGCATTTCAAAATCTTCCGTTTTCAATGAAAACATAAACACCATGCCAGACACTTGGTTTATGGGTAATTACTAAAAGTTATCGAACTTTTGCAAGTCTTGAACTAAAAGAATTATATTTTTATAGCGACTTGGATTTACTTAGGTAAAAAACCGAACTCTATAATGCTCCTATAAAAGCCGCCTCATTTCTGATCAGGTGTTGTAATTTTGAACTCAGAAAAAAAACCTATTTGAAAAATTTAATTTGGCTTCTTATTTTATGTAATGTCCACCTTTGTATAGGTCAGACACAAGCAAACGATTCCTTGATAAAGGTAACTGGAGGAGGCTTTAGTCAAATAAATGAAGCGCTTTTCCCTGGAGCAGTTGTTTATGCTGGAAATGGCAACAATCAAGTATATGTACAACATAAAGGCATTGAAATGTGGTGCGATAGAGCTGTTTTTTATCGGAAAGATAATTTTATAAGGATCTTTGATAATGTGCGTATGAATCAAGGCGATTCTATAAGAATGAGTTCTAAATATGCAGAGTATAACGGTAAGACGCAGTTTGCTTTTGCCAGTGGCAATGTAGATATGAAAAACCCTGGCACTACTTTAAAAACAGACAGCTTATTTTTTGATCGTGCCAAACAACAGGCGTATTACCGAAGCGGTGGAACAGTAAAAGACACTGCAAGTACTTTAAAAAGCAGGATAGGCCGTTATTTTATTGCAGAGAAAAGATATCAATTTCTCGAAAATGTAAAGGTGACCAATCCAGAATATACTATTGATAGTGATCACCTTAATTTTTATACAGAAACTGGTCACACGTATATGTATGGACCATCTACCATAAAAGGAGAAACCAGTACCGTTTATTGCGAACGAGGTTTTTACGATACCAGAGCAGATGAAGGTTATTTTATTAAAAACTCTAGAATAGATTACAACAATCGTACGCTAACTGGAGACAGTTTGTACTTTAATAGGGGAAGATCATTTGCCAGTGCTACTAACCATATAGTGGTGACCGACACCATAAATAAGTCCGTTATAAAAGGACATTATGCCGAGGTTTATCGGGCAAAGGATTCTGTTTTTATCACCAAGAGAGCTGTTGCTATTTCTATTCAAGATCAAGACAGTCTTTATATACATGCCGATAAATTGATGGTCACTGGCCCTGAAGACGATAGAATTGTAAGAGGGTTTTATGATGTGCGACTGTTTAAAAGTGATTTGAGCGGTAGGTGTGACTCGATTATCACCAGACAAAGTACCGGACTTACTAAGATGATTACTCAACCTGTTTTATGGAGCGGTAAAAGTCAGATGACAGGAGACAGCATACATATTCAAAGCAATACTCAAACGGAGAAACTCGATAGCTTGCACGTATTCTTCAACGCTTTTATTATCGATCAAGATAGTAGCGGTGGTTTTAACCAAATTAAAGGAAAAGAACTCATTGGAAAGTTTAATGACTCTAGTGAACTTGAGGTCGTTCACATCAATAAAAATGTAGAGAATCTTATTTATTCTCGTAATGAAAAACAGCAACTCATAGGAATTAATAAAGGAACTAGTGGTAGAATGGTGATCCTCTTTGAAGATAAGGAGATGAGCGTTATTACTAATTTTGACAATCCTGACGATATCACCTATCCTCCAGATGAGCTGCCCGAAAATGCGCGTAGCTTAAGAGGCTTTATTTGGCGCGGAGAAGAAATGATCGCAACAAAGGAAGACCTTTTTAAAGGACAACCAGCCCCAGTACTCGTTCCTATTCAAGGGATCCCTTTACCCAAACTAGAAGAAGACTTTTTCAAACAAGACAAAAAGTTAGAAATCAACGAGAATTCCAGGTTAAAAGAAAAGGATCTAAAAACAAGAGCTACAGACACACCTGATCGCATTAGAAAAAAGAAAGCAGAAAATGAAGGATGATTTTTACCATTATCAGGCACAGACAACTCCTTTTGCTCCTGGAATAGAAATAGATCATGCAAAAGGAAATTATATTTATGACAAACAAGGTCACAAATACTTAGATATGGTAGCAGGTGTTAGTGCCCTGCCACTAGGTCACTGCCATCCAGTCATCACAGAAGCGATAAAAAAACAGGTCGACACTTATATGCACGTCATGGTATATGGAGAATTTTCTCAAGAACCGGCGGTGCAATTGTGCAAGAAAATCGCATCTCTCCTTCCCGCCCCATTAGAAACCACTTATCTAGTCAACAGCGGCACTGAAGCTGTTGAAGCTTCCATAAAACTGGCTCGCAGTGTGACGGGACGTTCTCAGATTATCGCGATGAAAAAAGCCTATCACGGGAACACGATGGGATCCCTAAGTCTTATGGATTATGAAGAACGTAAAGCTCCTTATAGACCCTTACTACCAGACATTACTCATATCAACTTCAACTGTCTACAAGACCTGAAGTTGATTACTACAAATACCGCGGCAGTCATCATAGAAAGTATTCAAGGTGGCGCTGGATTTAAGATTCCAAGCAACATTTGGATGCAGGAGTTGAGTAAACGTTGTAAAGAAACGGGCGCTTTACTCCTTATAGATGAGATCCAACCTGGTATAGGTCGCACGGGAAGTATGTTTTACTTCATGCAACACCATATCGTTCCAGACATGGTCATCACAGGTAAAGGGCTCGCTGGCGGTCTTCCTATAGGGGCTTTGACTACCAGCCGGGCACACATGTCTTATTTCAAGCAATCGCCTATGTTGGGCCATATAACCACTTTTGGAGGGCATCCAGTCATTGCAGCAGCAGCACTTGCCACGCTTACAGAAATAGAAGGTGGCACTTATATGGAAGAGATGCGTGATAAGGAATCTCGCTTTCGCGAAAGCTTACAACATAAAAACATCAAAGAAGTAAGAGGTAAAGGATTGATGCTTATAGCCTTACTTCCAGACGAAAAGTTTACGTCACAGATCGTGGATGAATGTCGCAACAGAGGTGTTATCTTCTTTTTGTTACTTTACGAAAAGCGAGCAATAAGGATAACTCCGCCATATACGATTACCAATTCTGAAATTGATTATGCCTGTAAAACACTGCTCGAGGTAACTGAGGAATTTTATCCTCATCAACCGTAAAACAGTCTGTTTATAAGTTGTTGACAAGAGATATCTTGTTTTTGCGGAGACTTTGGCAAAAAAATTGAACTTAGTAGAACTAGAATTCTTAATATTCTGCGTATGCAATTTGACTTAAACAGTGATGGAGATTTAAGCATCCAAAAATTTGAACTCATGTTAAAATCTAACGAAGTTGGATTCTTTGACAGTGACGAGTTTGATCAAATCATTGAACATTACCTAGAAGAAGGTAAAATGGTATTGGCTCGTAAAGCCATAAGTCTAGGGATTTCTCAGCACCCAACTGCGGTTAACTTAAGGCTCTTTAAAGCAGAGGTGTATATATTTGACGATCAGTTTTCTCAAGCAGAGCAGGTTCTCAATGAGCTTTTTGAAATCGAACCACAAAATTCTGAAATCTATATTCAAAAGGCTAATATCTTTTCAAAGACCGAACGTCATGATAAGGCTATAGAGCTGCTTAAAACGGCTTTGGACCTTACCCTAGATCAAGCAGATGTCTATAATTTAATAGGAATGGAATTTCTTTTTATTGAAGATTATTCCAATGCAAAGGTGAATTTCATGAAGTGCTTAGAGCTGGACGACACTGACTACTCGGCACTTTACAATATTATTTATTGTTTTGATTTCCTACAAGAACACCAGCAAGCTATAGACTTCTTAAATCTATTTCTCGATAAGAACCCTTATAGTGAAGTGGCATGGCATCAAGTAGGTAAACAATATTTTGACCTAAAAATGTATGAAAAGTCTCTTTCAGCATTTGAATTTGCTATTATTTCTGACGATCATTTTGTAGGAGCATATTTAGAAAAAGGTAAAGTTCTAGAGAAATTAGGCAGGTATAATGAAGCTATTGAAAATTATCAAATTACACTTACACTAGACGACCCTACCTCATTTGCCTATTTGCGATTGGGGAAATGTTTTGAAAAATTAGGTGTTGACGAAAACGCTATTAAATACTTCAAACAATGCGTTAAAGAAGATCCTTTACTTGATAAAGGATGGTTATCTATAGTAAGCTTTTATACCAAAAGGCTGGATTATCAAAAAGCCCTCAATTATATAGAGAAAGCCACGGAGATAGATGCAGATAATGCGCTGTACTGGACCAAGTATGCCTCTATCAATAGAAGGCTTAATTTTGTAGAAGAAGCAGAATACGGTTATCGCAGAGCTATAGAGCTAGGTAATTATGAACTTTCTACCTGGATTAACAGGTGTGACCTCCTCCTCCATCTAGGTGAAATAGATACTGCTATTTCTAATATAGAAAGCGGATTAGAATTCTATCCAGAAGAAGTGGAACTGGAATACAGACTCGCTGGACTTTATCTAAAAAAAGCAGATCTGCTAAAAGGAAAGTTTCATTTACAAAATGCTTTAAAAAGAAATTCGGAATACATCATGATCATGGAAGAATTATTCCCTGTTGAATATGAAATGCAAGAAGTACAACAGCTTCTAAAACTTTAATTCATGATCTTTTTTAATAAATCTATTCATCTGATAGACCTTTTAGATGGTATTACCGACATTCACAATCATCTGTTACCAGGGATGGACGATGGCTCACCTGATCTAGATACTACTTTAGAGATGATTAAAGGCATGAAGGCCATAGGTGTAAAGAATGCTATCGCTACACCACATACCATGGAAGATTATTACCTTAATGATGTTGCTAAAATTACGGCTAATTTCCAAGAAACAAAGTTAGCTTTAGAGCCTACAGATGCAAGGGACTTTATCTTAAATACCGCATCAGAATATATGATGGACGGGCAGTTTGGTGAAATTATAGAAAAAAGCAACTACCTGTGTCTTCATAAGAACTACCTACTTACAGAGTTGTCCTATTTTCAACGTCCTGATCAATTGGAAGAGTTGGTATTTAAAATGTGCCAAAAGCCTTTGATTCCTATATTAGCCCATCCAGAACGCTATCGTTATATAAAAACAGTAGAAGACCTGAAGGAGTTAAAAGAGCGCGGATTTGAATTACAACTCAACTTGCTTTCCCTATCTGGTCATTATGGAGAAGAAGCTTTTACAAAAGCGACTTCGCTTTTGGATAAAGGAATGTATGAATACCTAGGGACTGATGCTCATAAAGTGTCACACCTAGAAAAAATAAAGGAAATTAAGATTAAGAAAAAGCAAATTCCCTCCATAAAAAAGCTTGTGGAAAACCACAAGCTTGTATTTGATCTTTAGAATTAAAGCCTCTTATTTAAAGCTGCGCTTCTTTTCAAATCTGCTCTTAATAGAACTCCATAACGTCTTTTTTTCTTCTCCGTAAGCATAACCATATTTATTACCATACCCAAAGTTAGCGAGTTTAACATTGTTAACCAAAAGGGCTACATTACTCAGCTTGCCATCTTTAATAGTATCAGCAACAAACTGTAATAAAGAGGTATCTGTATAATTGGCGCGTGTCACATAAGTAGTAACATCAGCGTATTTATTGATCAATAAGGTGTCTGTTACTAATATCGTTGGTGCACTGTCGACAATCACTAGATCATAGTTTTCTTTAGCCTCATCAAATAAGGTTTTGGTCCTGTCTTGCATCCATAACTCTGCTGGATTAGGTGGAATAGCGCCTGATAAAAGAATATCTAAATTTGGGTTTGTTGATGAAGTAATGGTCAGGTCTTTTAGATTTAAATGGTCATCGGTAAGAAATTCTGTCACTCCAGGAGTTCTTTTTGATACTAGATCAGAATACCTGTGAAGTTGTGGATTTCTAATATCTGCCCCTATCAACAGTACCTTTTTTCCACTGTAAGAAAAGGTGTTCGCGAGATTATAAGCCACTAAGGTTTTTCCTTCCCCTTTAATGGTTGACGTAACTAACACCACTTTAGTATGGTCATGATTGATCGCATTGAGCTTGTACTGAAGGTTGGTCCTAATGATCCTAAACGACTCTGCTAAAATAGATCTATCGTTTAATTGAATGTAATCAATACTGTCTTTATCTAATTTTGGTATTTCTCCGAGAATGGTACTGTTAGGTAAACCGCGTTCTACATCAGATCTGGATTCTATTTTATTGTAAAAAATAGACCTTCCGTAAACTACTGCCCCTGGAAGCAATAAACCAACTATCAACATGGCTAAATATATGATATTCGGTTTTGGAGAAACCGGCTCTACAGGTGCTAAGGCGTAGTCTACTATTTTTGCTTTAGGGGCGGTAACAGCGAGCGAAATGGCTGTAGTTTCCCTTTTTTGATTCAGTAATAAGTAAACGGCTTCCACCACTACTCGGTCTCTTTCAATATCTCTATTAACCCTTTCATTTTCTGGAACATTAGCAATTTTGCCAGAAACTTTATTGAGCTCCTTATTCAGGCTTTGCTTTTGTATTCTGATAGAATTGATAACGTTGTTCAAGGATAATAAAATGGCCTCTTTTGAACTTACTATTTCATTACTTAATCTTCTCAATACTGGATTGTCTGAAGTGGCATTTTCTTTAAACCTCAAATATTCTTGTATCAAGACGTTGTATTTAGCAGAGGCCTGCTGAAAGTCTAAACTTTCTAAACCCACATTTTCTGGTATAAAGTCAAATTGATCTGCTTCTAATTTAACTTGAAGCAACTCTGCTATTTTTAATTGGGTCTCCACCTCTATAACCTCTCTACCTATACCAGCAGAAGATTGTAAATTCAGCGCCGATTCCGCTACTAGATCGGTTAAGTTTTCTGATGTCTTAAAGCGTTGAATACCTCTTTCTAAACTATCTAAAGACTTTTGAATGTCCGCTAAACGTTCGTCTATAAATTGAGCGGTATTCTGAGCTACTTCATTTTTATCTTTAATAGCATCTTGATTAAACACCACAACCAAATTATTGAGCACGTCTTCTGCTTTTTCTTTTATAGGGTCTATAAGACCTAATTCCAATACACTCCCCCGTTTATCAGCTTTTGTTACTGTAAGCTTTGATTTGATGGACTTAGTTGTTTTAAATATCGGGTTGATCGTAATATAAAGTTCCTCCCAATCCTTAACTTCTTCTAGTTGTTCTATTTCTAAATCTAAAAGGAGCGGATTATTGGGAACTAATACAAGGTTTAAACCCTCTATGCTAAACTCCGCTCCGTACGAATGACTCTCGTACTTATTTGCATCTTGAAGCTTTATTTTAAAGGATTGCTCATCTACTGGTTGTATGATCAAAGAAATAGATTCTTTCATCATATAACCAGCTGCATCATCCAACAAAGTTAGTTTGACCGGGCTTTGCTTGTAAATATTAGTAGTCTTAATATTTCCTGTTCGCGTATAAACAATATTTAAATCCAAGTTTTCTACCACTTGATTGATCAATCTATTCGACTGTAAAATCTCTATCTCATTTTCAACCGTATTAAACGAGTTGCCCAATACATCCAGGTCACCTAAAGCAGAAAGTTCAGAAAGACCGCCACCACCTTGAGTATCTTTTATCAGTATTTTAGCTGTGGCTTTGTATTCGTTTGTTGCGTATCTTAAATACACTTTACCCACGGAAAGAAAAACAATCACGCTTAGTAGAAACCAAGGCCAGTACCTCAAGTATTGATAGATCTGATCTTTTAAAGAAACGTTTTGATTGTATTCCAAATTGGTAGTGTTCATATCAGACATTTAATTTCTTGAAATAATGACGATTAGGGATAATAAGACGGAAGCTATAGATACAAACAAAGAAGCGTTTCTATTAAAGCCAGCTGCCTGTACTTGAGCGTAGTTAGGCTCTACAACAACAACATCATTTTGTTGAAGATAATAAAAGTCAGAATCTATAAAGTCGGATTTGGTAAGGTCTATTTTATGAACTTTTTGAATACCATTCACATCACGTAGCACCGTAATATTTTTTCTATTACCGTAAATAGTTAAATCTCCCGCGGTGCCTATGGCTTGTAGTAAGGTGATGCGGTTGTACTCCAAATTAAATGTTCCAGGTCTATTGACTTCTCCTAAGACAGTCACTTTAAAATTAACAATCCGTACATCAACCACAGCATCTTTTACAAAACGTTCTCGAATTTGAGACTGTAAAAAATCAGTAAGCTCTTTTCTTGTTTTACCGGCTACTTTTATGGAACCTAGCAAAGGATAACTGATGTCCCCAACATTATCTACTAAATGTCCTAATAATTTATTTTGTCCATTTACAACTAACTCATTACCTGCAGTTGCATTCAACAGCTGGTTAAAGGGCCTAGCCAGTTCCATATCCCCACTACTGACGATAATTCTTAAAACATCATCTTTCTTGATTATAGATTCATAATTAAGTTCTTTTGTCGGAAGCTGCGAATCAATATCTTGCAAATAGATGATTTTACTTTTGGGAACACAAGAGCTAAGAATAGTTACAAAAAGGGCTATTAGTCCTATTTTAAATAAGGAATTTTTCATGTGGGCAAAGGTAGGGAATTCTATAGATTAACTTTTTTATCCAGCAGTTCAAATACACTGTTTTTACTAATAAATTCTGGCACCAGTTGTTTAATTTTACTGACGACATAAACTTCATTCTCCTGCTGCGCTGCTGAGGCAATTTCGATAATGTGATTTAAAACGTCTTCATAGCAAAGCGGGTCGTCTTTTGCAATCATTATTTTTTGATGATGGGTAGGCATAGTAGTAGAGGTGTTGCTTAATAACTCTTCAAACAACTTCTCTCCTGGCCTTAAACCAATGATTTTAATATCAATATCTTCATAAGGTTTAAAGCCTGAAAGTTTGATCATGCGCTCTGCCAGGTCCATTATCTTTACAGGTTTCCCCATATCAAACACAAAAATCTCTCCACCTTGACCCATAGTACCTGCTTGAAGAACCAATTGACAGGCTTCTGGAATCGTCATAAAATAACGGATGATATCTTGATGTGTTACCGTTACTGGGCCTCCACTCTCAATTTGTTTTTTAAAATAAGGAATGACTGATCCATTAGATCCCAATACATTTCCAAAACGAGTAGTTATAAACTTGGTCTCGCCATCGGCTTTTTGTTGTAAAGATTGTACATAAATTTCTGCGGCTCTTTTACTGGCTCCCATAACGTTGGTCGGATTCACTGCTTTGTCTGTACTTATCATAACAAAGCGGTCTATACCATATGCTACCGAAAGATCAGCTAAGTTAACCGTACCTAAAATGTTGACACAAACGGCTTCCCTAGGATTCTTTTCTATCATAGGAACATGCTTATAGGCCGCGGCATGAAAAACAACCGAAATATCATTGGCCCTAAATAGATGCTCCAATCGATCTTTTCGCCTAACATCAGCTAAGACTACTTGATAGGAAATGTTTGGAAACTTTTCCTTTAACTCTAATTCTAGATCATACAAAGGGGATTCTGCCTGATCCAGAATAAGAATACATTTTGGTTGATAGCAGGAAACTTGTCGTACGATTTCGCTTCCTATGGAACCTGCTCCCCCTGTAATCAAAACATTGCGGTTTTTTAGATAGTTAGAGATTTGCGAATCCTCTAAATGTATAGCGTCCCTTTCGAGTAGATCCTCGATTTGAATTTCCTTAATTTTAGAAGTAACATCTTCTTTATCGGTCCATTGAGTGATATCAGGAACATTGAAAATCTTTAAATCATTTGCCAGCGCCTTATCGACCAACTCGTTTTTTTGCTTGATGGATAATTGAGAACCTGCTATGATCATTCCAGTCACCTTCATAGGAGCAATCCTATCGTAGAAGGTACTTCCGTATTTGATAATGGGCTTTCCGAGAATTTTGATGCGCTGATGGTCTTTTTTAAAAGAAATAAAACCAACAAGATTAAAGTTTTGGTTTTTTGAGGTGGAAAGTGCTTCAGCTAGTGCGATGCTATCGTCATTGACTCCTACGATAAGAACATTGTAGCTTTTTCGTTTGTTTTGAGAAACAAAAGAATAAACTCTTTTTACAAACAATCGAAAGGACAAAAGAGCTATAAAGGAGATGGTCATGTTAACAATCAGAAATGGCATTAAGAATACCTTCTCTCCATAAACAAAATAATAACTGTAGTTGATGGCTATCAGGACCAACATCGCTGATGAGCAAGCCACCACAATTTTAAAAATATCTACAAAAGTACTATGACGGATCAAGCCAGAATAGGTGCTGAATGTAAAAAAGGAAGCGACGTAAACAAGAATTATAAATGTTGCTTGTTGATAAATCGAAAGCACGTTATAAAAAGTAGACGCTATATTATCCACTATTAGAAAGGAAAAATAGAAAGAGATGACCACTAATAGGAGATCTATGGCCACTACCACCCAACGTGGTAGATACCTTAAATTCTTGAATTGGAGAGAATTGTCCCCATTCCAAAATATTTGAGCCACTCTATTTCTGAAGTATTCTGCTTTCATTTCCCCGATCGTAAAAATAGCGTAAAAAAAAGGGCCATGTATCTACATTGCCCTTAAAATTAAATAAAATAAATTT
>Ga0307935_1000239_pt1 | contig 26419 bp, 21 predicted proteins | sample OrgLakmetageno92_FD_201827 | JGI IMG/M metagenome (GOLD analysis project Ga0307935, IMG submission 201827) | Saline water microbial communities from Organic Lake, Antarctica - #92 | ecosystem: Environmental > Aquatic > Non-marine Saline and Alkaline > Saline | place: Antarctica: Organic Lake...
TTTTTTTGGGGGGGGGCACGCGTCCATCAGCTGCCGCGAGTCCCACGATGGAGTAGGGATTTCAATGGGAAAGATGATGCTCTAGGACGAGCTAGAAAACCGCTTCGACAATGCCTACCTTGCAAGTAGCGATGGGTGCTTGCACCATGTGCAACGTCACTGACTAACAAAGTTGTTGCCGTGGAGGTTGTTTCTGCTCCTTAGTCACTTTCAACCAAATACAGGTTCCTTGGTGCGGAGGTTAGCTATCTTTGGTCAGATTATGAGTTGGCGGCCTCTGTGCTAAAAAGCAACAGTTCAACATCTCAAAGGTAAGGGCATATTTAGGCATGACAGTTCTTATTTCAACTAAGCGCGGACTCATAAACGCAGTTGTGGAGCCACGGTTTCAGGAAATCGTCACGGGGTATCTTGTGGCAGTCGGGTTTTCCGACTATGACGATGTCGAGATGCTTTCCTCTTATCTCAAAGGTGATGTTCTATTCGGTCAGAACAATCGGATGGTTACTTTCAAGAGCCTCATCCAAATACAAGACCCGCACCGCAAACTTCAAGCTTGGAAAACTCTGAACCACGTTGCAGGCAAACAAGGCGTACCTCTATGAAAAGCCGGTCGCCTATTAGTGGACTGCTTACTCCACCGGCGAGAATCAAGAGGATGGTAAGCAAGTGAATGAGAACGCCTACTTCGGCCATTGCTTAGCCAGCCAAGCTCACGACATTCGCTAGTCGTTTGATCACACCCAAGATGTGATTCACCTCTACCCGCTCTTCACGATGCCCAAAGAGCTAATCGAGGAAGCTGGTATGCTGCATGAACACAGTTAGGCGGGACTCAGTTAGTTTTATCTCCTCAGAATGAGCGAGAGGTAACATCGAAGCATTAGAGAGCTAAGCCAACCCCTTTAGCTCGCTGCAGATTGTTCTGGTAAATTACGCTCTTGAACCAATGTCAATGACCTATGACGGCCACCACTCGGGATTTTCAACCCAAAGTTCCCATTCAGTCGGGCCTGATGGAGTTCCTGCTGAACGAGGAGACCAGGTCTCTAAGTCAGTTCGCTTAATAATCTTTGGTTTCACAACGGTAAAAGTTGCCAAATAGTTTTCAAAGTCACCTTCCTCGTTCGTCCTGTTCTGCACGATTTTCAAAGCTTGGGTTTGATCAAGCCCTCTGGCACCCGGGAGGGCTAACCCCTCAAAGCGCCAGCTTCTCGGCTGGACTCTTGAAAAGAAAAGGAAAACTTGTGTACGGGCCCGATCTCGCGCGGATCCGTATGCGAGCTCGAAGTTACGCTTAAGGATCTTGTTCCCACCCCTCGTCTCTGTAATTCCTTTTTCGCTTGCCCCTTTTTTGTCACCGAAATACTCCAAAGTACGACCAGTCAAGGTGTCCATCCATTGCTCTTCATTGGATGTGGATGTTAGAACAACGAATGGAGATTCTTCCCTTCTGCCTCGCCACCGGAAACCGCCGCTGTTTCCAACCCTGAGCAGCTGGCTCAGCGGCTCATGGGTCAAACCCTTTCCCGGGCCAGATTCATAAATCTGTCCAGGAAGCAAGTCCGCCATCGGCAAGTCGTCATATCTAACAAATTTTCCGGATGAAAAAGTCACCGCTCACCTCTATGGTTGTCCTAGGGTTTATAGTTTTAGCTTGAGGAGAGCGCTTAGAAATGTCAAGACAATTGGTTATTTCTGATTTTGAGGCTACAAAAATGCAAGTCGTCACTGGTGCTACGCAATCCTTCTTTCTCTACAGGTTGGGTGAAAACGTATCGACAGAGATAGACCTTGATGCCGATTCAAAACTATTTATCATGGAGAACATCGGACTCAATGTGTCACAGATGCCTCCCGGTCAAACGAATTCTTCCCATTTTGGGACCTCAACACTTTTGCCCGATGGCAACTTTTCTGAATCAGAGTCGTCGATTTATCGCCCAAACAACTTGGACTTACCCGCACGCATCCGATTGCCAGGGATGAAAGAAGATTTTGGCCCCAGAGAATTGCTGATGGTGATTTGGTCAGAAGCGAGAGGAAGAGTCGGACTCTTGAACTTGAGCTCAATCAGCGAAGCGGCACTGCCCGATGTGCTCCGAAGTTTCCTGAAAGGCGAAGCCCGCCAGCCGGCCACCGTAACGAGTGTTGATACCGTCAATCCAGAACCCTCAGCTCCCTTGCGAACCAAGGCTCAAGAGCTCATAGGAGCGATGTGGGCGCGATCTTACGGAGGTAGCCTTTCCGCGGAATCTCCAACAAGTCAATCTCTCCCGGATGAGTTCTTAGGAGACTGGAGTCCTGGCTTGGAAAAGGTGGCAACGCTATTCAGCTCTGAAGTCAATTCGAGCACTGGAGTCCCAGTGTCCTTTTTCCTGGTCGGTGGCCCGGGATCTGGAAAGTCAACCTTCGCAAAAAAGCTCATTAGGTCTCTAGGGCACGAATTTCCTTCGCAGGGAATTTCGAATCTGCGCTCAATGAACGCCCCAATCGGCAGGGGCATCATTTTTGTAAATGATGCGTCCATAAAGAGGCCTGACGGATCTGACTCTTTGATTCGAGACATGCTTAGAGCTCAAGCTGAAGATAGCCATCTCCTGGTTTGCGCTAACAGAGGCGTATTTGCAGACGAGCTGAATGGCGCTTTTTCGCGAGAAACTTCCTCACAGGATCAAGTGTTGACCTGGCTCGCCCAAACAAATATGACTGAAGAACTTGAAGGCTTTGATGTGCTTGCTAGCACGGACTATCTGAAAATTGCGAGGATTACAGGCGAATCTGGCTGCGTCAGGATCGTGGCAGCGATTTACATGGATGTTTGTTCACTCTTGGAGAGTTCTGTAAAAGTTGAGATAAATGATCTGGGGTGGGATGGGGTAAAGGCCACGAATCAACAACTTGGCTCTATCACCAGCGAGGACCAGTATCAATACCGACTGGAGTCACCTCTAGGTAACCTATTGGTGAAGGTCGCTGCAACGATATCATCCGCCACTCTTGTGTCAGACTTCAATGTTGATCCCAGCGGTCCAATAGCAGCCAATGCCGACAGCCTCGGGAACCCAGGGCACATAGCGGGTTTGCTTCAATTACTTAGAATTGCGGAGATAAATTCTGGCACGAAGCTCAATTATCGAGCATTTTGGTCATTACTAACTCGCTACATTTTTGGCCCTCTCGTTGACGAGGCCTCTATTGAGACATTGCAAACCTCCATAGAAAAATTGGACAAAAAACTTTCGGACTCGGACTCTTTCGAGGTGCAGCTTCTTGGGGCGTCCTACAGGTCACCAGCATCGCTGTTTAGCGCCTTCTCCTCGAGTCCGCAAGATCCGTCTTTAAGATTTTTACACGCAGTCGATCCGATCTTGGGGGGCAGTCCTGAACCTACGCTTGGGCAAAATTTCAAACTAGGAGAAAGAACAACTTTAGAAATCTTGACCGATAGCCTTCAATCCGTTGAGAATGACAAGACAATTTTGCAACTAGCTCGAGAGCAAGGACTCACTGATTTTGTGGATTCTCTCTCGGCCTTCGACCATAATTTGGACTCGAGTTATCGATCCCTATTAGCTGCCGGATACATTTTGGAAGAGCGCGCTACGCAGCTAACGTCAGCCTACGCAAGGCACCTAGTGCGAATGTTGGGTACTTACTGTGGCTCAGGTGCGGGTGAGGATGAGGCCAGCACTTGGCTTTTACTTTGGGAGGCGTCACCAGCGATACCAGGCGCAGGCGGCTTATTCGGAAAATTTAATTCCCTCTTCAAGCCAAGAATGACATCTTCAGATGCCGATTCTCCATCACTCATACCCCTCCTGGAATCAAAGCTCGCGCCACTAGATGTCCAGTCAATAGCAAATCCAAAGCTTGCTGTCAGCCTTGACAACGTTTCTCTGGAAACATTGAAAGCTGGCCCCGATTTGTTTCTGACGCTTCAGGAGCTAGGTTTCGAAATTGGAAGAATTCGTGTTGACTATTCACTGTTGAGAGAGGTGCTGTCATCCTCTGGGATGACTCATGGAGTGACCGATCAGAGTAGTTTTGTCAACCCAAGACTCGACAGGGTAAGAGGAACAAAGTTGGCAGCTCTTAGAAAATCCAAAACTGGAGCCTTCCGCTTGGTGGTAGGGGGAACTTCGTACGATGCCTTCGTGGGAGCCGCAAGTGAATAATCTAGAGATGAATGACTTGTTTCCCAAGCTCAATCGCCCGGAGTACCCTACCTCGCCAGAGATCTTTATCAGTTCAATTGCTGAGAGAATGTTCACGGTAGCAGGCGTGCCGTCGGATGCTCGCCGAAAGTTCAGGCGGCTGCGGCGGCAAGCGGACTCAGTTGCGGTCTCGGGTAAAGGGAGCTCGAAGGTTGAATTCAGCTGGGAAAGGCTGACATCTTTGTCTTCAGACTTCCCTCTAAAACTCCAAGAGTCCGGATTTTCGGTGCCGGGGCAGTCACGTCTTAGTTCCCTCGGGCTATCTGACGATTTCGTCAGCGCCATCTTGTCGGGGGTCATCGGGACTACTTCAGTAAAGTCCGATTCATTTGCTGTGAGCCCCATGACACCGAGCCTGGCCTTACTTCAGACCGTTCGGGGCATGAAAGGTACTTCGTCAAATTTTGCAGGAATGTTTGAGCAAATTTGGAAGCTGGGCGGCGGTGATGCCAATGAATCCGTTGCGGAAAGATGGCTGAGTGCCTCTTCAAGGCTCATGGAACAAAGTCCACAACTCAAGGCCTTAGATTCTGCTCTCGACTCGACACACGGGTTTGGTCCCCGCACTCTCAAGGAAAAGAGAGAAGAAGCGGGCCCATTTTGGGCTATAGGTTTAGAGAACCCTAATTTCATCTCTCAGACCCCAATGGGCTGGTTTAATAGAGCTTGGACAAACCTCACGAATGAAGATTGGATTGACGCACTTCCCCCAAGAATCTGGACAGACTGGGCTAACTCAGTTCTTAGAACAGCCTTTGGTATGACATATCTATGGGAAGCAACCTGGTACCACGCTCTTGCCGACGCCATCGTTTCTGGCAAAAATGCGAACTCAGCAATTGAACAAATGGGCGCAGTGGAGCTGATCCCTTGGCAGCCGGAGGATCTTCCAATTTCGCTACGCGGAGTCAAGGGAAGTATGGATAAAAAAATTAGAACAGGAAGTGAAATTAGAGACGTTTTGCGTAAGTACATTACAGAAGCTGGGATTGAGAACTCCTCGGCAGCAGATGGATTTTTGCAGCTGAGAAAAAATCCGAACTTTATCAAAAAACTGGTTGCTGCTAAGAATCTTCCAACCCAGCGGCACAGTTCTACGGTTGAGGCAGTCTCCTACTCACTTAACATAAGAAAAGAATTTGGAGAAGGGGCTGATCACTTCGGCCTTCTCAGCTTGAAAAGCGCTCGTTTTAGAGTTCCAGATCCAGGAACAGAATGGCTTGCGGCTGTAGTTAGCCTGTCCAGCGCCCGCCCTCAGGGGTCTATAAATCTTGGCTCTTTACTTTTTGAACTGAACTCTATGGGTTTGAACCCTCCGAACGGCGAACTTGTCGGTGACCTGGAAAAGGCCGGCTTGGCCAGAGGATCTGCGGATTCAGACATCGGCCTCAAGATCGACACTGCGTTTTAGGAGATATAGTGACAACTTTTTTTAGGGAAGTGCTCGCAAGAGCAATTGTCAATTCTGCGTCCCCAAAAACTTGGCGGCTAGAATTTCCATCCGGTCTGAGTGCGGATTTTGCGGCAGATATAGTGGAGCTGACAAACAAGTTAGTCCAGCGTGAGGACGGGTCACCTGAAGCGGTGGCATTCTTGGCTGGATTTCAAGCTCCAGAAAGCACAGCTTTTGTAAATTCTGAATTCGAACTGGTCAATTTCCGTTGTGACGCAGAAGGTGAGCGACGTTTTCTTGTGTTGAATGGCCCTTCGAGAATCGAATCGATCTCAAACGCCTCCAAGGTTTTGATTAAGGGCGGCTTTCCAAAGGCTGAGGGCTCACACTTGAACCTGGAGGCAGTATCTGAGGCCGCAGTTTCAATAATTCGGTCAGACATTCGATTCGCTCACGGAGGTTCAGACTGGGCGCTTTGCCAGAAAAGGCTGTCTCACGCACTAACTTTGTTGTCCGAAATTCTTGAAATGGACTCCACTAACTCCATAAAGCCTTGGAACGTACTTTGGTTCGAGTTTGCAGAAGCTTCATTCGAGAGGATAGCTAAGGTGGGGTCTTTGACGGGCTGTGATCGATTGGAATTTTCGATTTACCCTTCTTTTGGCCTGCCAGAGCCAACACATGGAGCTCAAGAGTTAATTGGCAGTCCTTCGGCAGCAGCAAAGGACATTCTCCGAGCATATAACGACTGGTGGTCGTCTGAGGGGGAGATCTCAAAGTCCTCGCAATTTATCGCGAATCGACTGAATGATTTTGAAATACCAGGCAGGGTTCTCTTGGAGCTCAATCTTGACTCATATCACGAGGCATTCACATCAAAAGGGGATTCGCCGGTCTCATTTCTTCAATTGGTTGCAGAATCGATCATTCATCAGGGCTCTCTTGGACAATACCCGTTAGGCGATCTTCTAAATCCTAGGTCGGCGAGCAAGTCGCAGGGGATAAAAACTGTGGAGCTGTCGGAGTTAGGGCCTCTAGGTGTCCGTCGAAATATATTTACGCAGCAACCTTTTATTGTTGGATTCGGCAAATTCGGAGACTCTGTGAGGTCAGAGAAACTCCAAGTACAGCTCAGATTTATAGACGACGCCCAAACTGAGCATGAGCCAGCTGCGTCGTTCACCTTTGATGTCTCGGAGGAGGGATGTGAATGGGTCACCGAGGAAATCATGTTCGACTTGTCTGGAGTATCAATCGTGGGTTATCTCGAGGCAAGTCCGTCCCTAGAAAGTAAACTCAAGGACGACTTTGTTGCTAAAACAGTTATGAGTTACGAGCTGCTGCCGAGTGATTCTTTGAGTAGACAATTGCAACCAACCGGCAGGACGCAATTGTTGCTGGCTAACGGGTGGACGGAAAGTAGCTATTTGGCATACTTCGACGCATCTAAGCCCTCGCCGAAGTTCGTCGCAGAGGAGTTTAGCCCAGGCTTACTGTCTGTTGGCATCGACTCAGACATAGCGTCTTTGGGAATAATCGTAAAAGGGGAAGAAGCCTTCTTCGATCAGAGCCAGCCATTCCCTCGCTCGGTGGACAGTCGATTCTTGACCGAGGTTGTTTCCATATCCGAACAAGTTCAGATTCAGTCTGGTGAGAACACTATTCAGCTCTTTAAGGAATCTCAGTCCAATGGCACTCATTCTCCGATAATCGCCGCTATCTCCAAGGAGGTTTTGCCTCCGATCCCGCCCTCGTTAGAAAACGCCAATTCGATTCGAGGTCAATTTGAAGATCTGATCGCTAAGAACATCTCAAACGAAGAATGGATGAGTTGTCTGTTTCACATCGCTGTAGAGGAAAACTTCCCTTTGGGTTCGAGCGACTCTTTCAATTCAAGTCTTCCACCGGGAGTGCTTTGTGGCCGTGAAGTTGGTCAGGTGCTCACTAATATCGGGTTTGAAATCGACCCTCAATTTATTAGCTCTAGCCAAGTTTCTAACTTCATTGATTCCGTGCGCGACCTGGGTCTCGGGAAGCAACTCATGTCTCAGGCTGGCAAAGCCCCAGTATGGCCGTCGAAAACTAGTTGGAGCTACCTCTTTTCCGATGGCGATGCCTTGAATAGAATGCTGGTTGCCTATGAAGCCATGGTTCTGTCGGCCAAAGATGACTTCAGTGCCAATGAAATATTTTGGGCATCCTATCCATTTTCGACATCGATATGGAACGCAGGAACGATGCTTTGCTCAGGGGTAATGTTGAGCCCTCTTCACCCCTTGAGACTCGCCTGGCTAGCAAGCGTGGAATTTGGACTGTGGGATGCTCAGAAAGCCAGGCTTCTTTCGGGAATAGTGGAGGGCTGGAATTTTCCGATGATTGGCCCTGCACCTCACGCGGGTACTTCTATGTTGGCAGTCCCCACGGACCATGGAACTGAGTTTCAGTTCCTCGGGTGGTCAATGCTAGTTCCAATCCACAGCGCGGCACAGGGGGTTGTTGGACCCAACAACATAGGTGGCTTTAACGCGCCAGGTAGCTCTTCGACGGGGCTGAACTCATCTTCTGCAGTTTCGGCAGTCAAAAGCTATCGAAGAGTAAATCCTCAATTTTCAAGTCTTGTTATAGACCTTGCTTCCAGCCAAGGCTCCAAGTCTTCCCGCCTCACCGAGCTCGACGAAGCAATTCACAACATCGCAGTCAGCATCGGACGAGATCCTTTGGATCTTCCAGGAGGCATCCACGTTTTAGACTCTCTTTCAAGACTCGGGGAATTTCCGCGTGAACGAATCCTAGAAACTGCCGCAAGCCTTAGCCCCCGCCCTTTTAGCTGGAGGCGCTATCAGTCAACCGCTCAAGCATCACCGAGGTGCCAAATTCGACTGCTGCAGGACCCAGGTGTGCAAGTAAGAATTGAAGATAAAAACATCCCAAATCTAGGCACAACTGCGGAGATTCCTTTCCGCCGGTTTGCTGCAATTGCGGATATTGATGGCCAAAGTCGCGGAGTAACGTCTCTCGTTCCTCGCCTTGATGCTTGCTCGGGTTGGGCTGAATTCAGAAATGCTGTCGATGTTGTTGAGGCTCGAAGCTACGGCAGAATAATTTCGAGTAGCTTGAATAAGCCAGCATTAGCTGACGGAACAGCGGATTGGACTGTTAGCGGGGAGGGGCTGCTGAGTCCGTCAAGTGTGGCTGCCTTGCTTGCGTCTAGCTCTGGACCAAACCAGATGCTTTGGGAGTGGAAGCCTCCTTTCCTTGACCAGTCAAAAACGAATCCCACCGTCAGTGAACGAGCCTTCATGACGATAGCGAGAGTTCCAACCTCATTCAAAATTCAGCTGGAGTCCAAGCTGCGAGGCCTAAATCTGTCTGCAGAGATGGCGACTAAGAAGTCCAAAAATATTCTCGAGACACTCGGTGCGCGTGGAATGGGCTTAGCCGGCCTTCTCTCAATGGGGGGAACTCACACGACAGGTGCTATCGGATTTTACGCGGCTTATAAAGTGTTGGAAAATCTTGAAAAAAACAGAAACCTGTTAGTTCTTCCCGTGGATGCCTGTGACGACTTCCTGAGAACTCTGGCAACGAACTCAAAAAACTTGCCTAATAAGCGAAGGGCAGATCTTCTCGCGGTCGAGGTGACTGAGGACACTTTACGTTTCATCCCCATAGAAGTGAAGATGTACGGGATCGACGACAACACCGCAACAAATCAAATTGGGGTAAATTCCAAAAAGCTTGACGAGGCAAAAGAGCAGGTACTTCAGTCTCAAGCTTTGCTGGAAGAGGTAGTAAAGACCTTCGAGGATCTTAAAAGCCCATCCACGTCTAAGGGAGACAGGGCATTGTGGCTTACGAATCTAGCGGCCCTTGTGGACACCGCGAGGAAACTCTCGCCAAGAAAGACAGCGTCACACGATTTGGTAGCGAAGACGATGCAACGAATCACCGCTGGACAAATAAATATCGAACTGGGGACTCCAATAGTAAACTATTTTACTGGCCTGGTCGCCTCTGGTGGCGGGAACCAATTTCGAGCCGAGGCCACTGAAGATGCGGCAACCCTGAAGCAAGTCAACGTTTTGATAGCGCCAGTCGATATGGTCTTCGACGACGAACTTTTAGTCGACTTGCACGGGGCCTGGAAAAAAATAGCGTTTAGCGCAGGCGTAGGCGTAGGCGTAGGCGTAGGCGCAAGCGCACCCACCCCAGAACCAGAAACCACCCCAGAACCAGAAACCACCCCAGAACCAGAAACCACCCCAGAACCAGAAACCACCCCAGAACCAGAAACCACCCCAGAACCAGAAACCACCCCAGAACCAGAAACCACCCCAGAACCCTCTCCAGGAGGCTCGAATCTATTGCCAGGCTTGTCTGCGAAGATGGGCGTTGACGATGAGGGAAATAGTCATTATTTCCACCCGAGCGACAAGAGCGTCCTCCCTCAGTTAGGGGTAATCGGTGTTTCTGGCGCAGGAAAAACACAGCTCATGAAGCGAGTTTTATATGACCTAGCAACTGGACATCAGGACCCTTGGCCAAAACCTGGAATCCTAATTTTAGACTACAAGGGAGACTTCAGTCTTGACCAAGAAGAGGAAGACGGCTTTCGGGCAGCCGGGGGTTTTACGGCCATTCCTGCCACTAATCTTCGACTGAATTTCTGGCAGATCACCGAATCTGAAATCGCGAATTTCAAGGGCAAAAGGGATTTGGCAATAGGTGCGAAGGCTTCTTCTTTCAAGGGCATGCTCAAAAAAATGTCGCCCCAGATGGGTCTACTCCAATCCAGCCACCTGACTAAAGCAATTAGAAAAGCTTACGAAATTGCAGACGAAAAGAATCGGCCATTCCCGCCCATGAGTCTGATCAAGAAATGCTATGACAATGAGGCTAAGAGACCAGATGTTGTGAGCTCACTCTTTGATTCCGTGGAGCTGATCGAATTGTTTGCAGAGAAGACAGAGGAGGCAAATAACCTTGATGAGTTTTTTGCGACCGGTAAGCGTCAAATTATAAATTTCGCCCCGCTAAAGGCCTTTGGCGATCCATTGCTTTCTAAATTTGCAGTGAGCGTGGTGCTGGACGCTTTAGTCCAGAACATGTATTCGAGCTACAGTGCAGCTGGTGATTACAATGCCAAACTAAATATCCAAAGACTCAACCAACTTGTTTTTGTGGATGAGGCCCACAACATAATCCCTCTTGATCTGGGGGCTATAAATAAGTTGTTGAGGGAAGGGCGCAGTTTTGGGCACGGTTTATTGCTTGCCACTCAAGGGATGTCTGAATTCAAACAAACCGACGAAGATTACAGAAATTTAATTACCCAATGGTGTCTTTTTCGGGTCACTAATCCCGAAAAAGATGATCTTGCAGCGCTCGGGTTTCCGGCCAGCGATTACAACAAGCTCAGATCAGAGATCAACGGCTTTCAGACAGGCGAGGCTATTTATCGCAGATTCCAACAATCCTCGGGAGCTCAAATTGCAACAAGTTCAAAACTAAAGACGTCGATGTTTTTGGACACGCAGAGAGAGAATGACTCTGAGGTTCATTGACCTGTTTGCGGGCGTGGGTGGAACCAGGCTCGCTTTTGAGAGTGAGAATTTCGAATGTGTCTTTTCAAGCGAGTGGGATCACTTCGCTCAACTCACCTACGAAGCAAACTTCAACGAACTTCCTAGAGGAGATATCTCATCTATAGCGTCGAAAGAAATTCCAAACTTCGATATTCTTGTAGCGGGTTTTCCATGCCAGCCATTCTCCGGAATAGGTTTGCAGCAGGGTTTTGAGCACGAAACCCAAGGCACTTTGTTTTACGAAATTGCTCGAATCCTGAACGATAAAAGGCCACAAGCTTTTCTTTTGGAAAACGTAAAAGGGCTCTTGACTAATAATGGCGGATCTACATGGACTACGATCCAACGCACACTCAACCAACTGGGCTACACAACGTCGTATGCTGTCCTCGATAGCTCACATTTTGGAGTTCCTCAGAAAAGATTAAGAGTCTATGTTGTTGGGTTTTCTGACCCACTGGCTTCGCAGAGATTTGAGTTCCCTAGCCCAACAGAGGAACCCTCGGATTTCGCCCCGTTCGTCGAATGGGGCGCCGAAGGATATGAAATCACTCCTCATCTTCAGCAGAGTTATATTTATAAATTGCAGGATGGGCGCCCCCAAGTAATCAAAGAAGACTGGCATGGCCCTATCAAGACCCTCGTTTCGAGCTACTACAAAATACAGAGATGGACCGGCACGTTCGTGCAAGACGGACCGACAGGTTTGAGGCTACTGAGCCGTCATGAGTGCCTTGCGGCAATGGGATTTCCGCGCAATTTCGTTCTTCCCACGTCTCGTTCAAGGGTGTATCGACACTTGGGTAACAGTGTTGCTGTTCCCGTGTTAAGCCAGCTTGCAAAACAAATTCGGTCAGCTTTAGGGGCCGATCAGTTGTAGTCATTTTTTTGGCGAAGATGCAAGATAGACGTGCGCTCAAGAATTCGCCGGTCTTTACTTTTTGGCTCAGAGTTGGCTGTTCAGTCAATAATTTTATTAAACACTGGGGAACCCGTGAGTGCTAAACCTTGTCAAATAGGAACAGTGTTCAAAACTCAGCCCGCGAAGATTATTGGCGCGCTTACTCCTCGATGGTGTTGTCACAGGCTCCATGTAAAACTTGATTTAGATCGCCATAGCGGGCAGCGCGCTCAATTTTTCGACAAAGTCGACCGCGGGTCTCGGGTTGACGGCCATGGAAACCCAGGGCTGATTAAGCCTCTTGAAGCGCTTTCGCGATGCTAGCTCAAGTTTTATTCACTGCATTTCGCCGTTCGCTTCTGACGGAAGCTGAGCAGGAGGAGTCAAATGGTAGCAATGGTTTTTTATGCAGCCCGAGCTGATGATCGAGTTGGTTTAATAAGTATGTTGGGCCTCATTAAAGTTGCAGTGATGGATGCCTGATCGCTAACAGTGACGGACACAGTCAAAACTTTTTCGCAGCAAAGGGTGACGATTTTTGGTGTTGAGAGTAACGAGTATGAGCAAATCGACCTATTCCCAATTGACCACGGTTACGTTGGAGTTCTAAATAATGGAGCAAGAGGCGCCCCTGATTCAGCGGAAAAGTTCCTCCTCGGTACTAGTGGTCGCAACTTGGGCTAACTTAACAATGATTGAGCATTCGCAATTGGAGGGATGGCTTATAAAGACTTGCTAGACCTTACATTTCAACAGGCTATACAGTATTTTGAAAGAGTAGACGACTCGAAGATACGACCAGAGGTATTTAGGGTGATTATTTCGCGTCTAAATGCACTAAGAGGAATCAGCACCGACAAAATCACTACAAGGGCAGGAAAAGCACAATGGACTTTCAAACATTCAGAATGTATTCAGGGAAACGAGAAGACTATAACTATGTTCTTTCGATAGTTGCAGGCGAGTTTGAGGCTGTCTACGTGGTGGCAGAGGATAACGCAGAGATTGACTCTGTATTCAACCGTAGCAGGCTCGAGAACCTAGAGAACGGCCTAACCCTAGAGGAACTGCCAAAAACTCCAGAGGATTGGGCTATTTTTGCTTCATATAACTCTGGTCCTTATACCAACTTATTTCCTATGGAAGGCGCTATCTACTCAAGCCCGTACTTAGAGGAACTTATTAAAGACGAGCAAAAGTACGCAAATGAAACTTTCTTAGAGTATAGGTCTGTTAAAGACCAGTTCTATAAGGACGAAAGTCGCAAAGAGAGAGGCATTTTTTACGCAAGCATTGACGCAAAAATTTTTACATACGCCCTTGTATCGGATGATGGAGAAGTCGTTGGCATTTTTCAGAATACAGAAGAAACTGGTGACGTTCTTCGAGTTGACGGTCAATGGGGGAGCCCCACTTGGGAGCAAATCCTACAATGGGATGGTTTTGAAACCATTACGATAAAAGAAGAATTCGTAGAGGTTTACGATGGCATGCTGGCTGAAGGTGAGAAAGTCGCCCTAGAAACCATCCAGCCCTATAAGACGGAGCAAGACGACTAATAATAATTACTTACGTTGGTAACTACCCGAATCGTTTACTTTACACGGATGACGAAAGAGCTGTTGTTGTAGAAGCTCTGTCAAACACTGTTGTCACTATTGACCAAGCCGAAACTCTTATTGCCGCGGCGCAGTGGGAGGCCTCGGTTGCCGAGCCCGAGGGCCCCTTCGGCAGTGTTGGCTAGAGCCGCTATCACCGAACTAGACATCAGAGTTTTATCGGCTAATGACCGTATGTACACAATTCCTAAGTCAGTTGTCTCAGAAGTAAAAAGAGGGCTAGCTTGGAGAAAAGAAGAGAAGCGCGGTGGCACTCCTGTTGGCCTGAATAGCGCAAGGGCTCTAATCGCGGGAAGAAGCAAGAGCGCGGGTTTAACATGACCGGTTGGAACCATCTCGGGTACCAAGAAACTACTCAGCCACTTGCATTCGCCGTAGCCTCAGCACATTACGAAATTGCGCAAGCAGCTCTTTGGGCCGATGGAATTTGGGGAGAACTGGAGGAATACGAAGAATATCCTGAAATCTCATCCATGCCATGCCATGCCAGGGCGGGTATTCTGTCTAATCTGTGGTGGTTGTTTGCACATGTTCCTGATGTCAGACTTCCTGTATTCCGCCGGAGCTGAAGCATTTCGTTACCAAATGCTAGATACGCAGACAGCAGGCATCCATTTTTATTTGGGCCTGCCCGACAGAACTGGCTGGATTTTTCAAGCGAATCTCAAGGACACTCTGAATTATTTTGAACAAAGGATGGATGATGAGAGCGTGCCTGGTTGGGACACCTGGGCAGCAAATAATCTTCCTAGCAAGCGAGGCAGCTAGGGACGATGATGATTCAGCACGAGATTTCGATGAGCAAATAAAAGCGCAAATCGCAAGATTTATGGATCGGCATGGTCATCTGGATGTCGAGACTTTTTCCAAACTAGATTTTTACAAGGAGAGTCGCCCTGGTTTGTCGGCGGAGGCATTTGGCGAAGCCGACTATGTCATCGAGCCTGACGAAGAAGAAGTTTGTTATAGAGACGAATACTATGTGCTTGCCAACATGGGTGGAATAGCGTCTGACGGTACCGCTGACATCGATTTTGACACTCCTAAGAATCACGAGATGGCCGACCATTAGGAGTTTCGCGCCGCCCTTCTCAAGAAGCTATGGTCTGCAGGAGAACATTCGGTTGCTGGAAGTCGCCCAGTTGAGGAACTCTTGGAAAAATAGCACTTCTACTTGCTTGCGATTGACGAATGGCAATCTCCAACATGTCACACCCCCATGTAATAATTCTTGAACTCGATTACAAGGAGTCCAGTTGAACGAGACAAAGCTTAAGAGCTGCCCAGTTTGTGGTTGGAACTTCCTTCCTATTCTTTATGGCTACCCAACAAAAGAGGCTCTGAAAAGCAAGGACGTCATTATTGGCGGATGCATAATCGAGCCAAATAGCCCTGACATTGGTTGCTCGAATTGTGATTGGTCCGGTGACGAGTGGCAATTGAGCGCTCCGCTTATGCCAACTGTCTGGATCATCCAAGACAGAGCTAGAGTGGTGCCACCAATCGGATTGGTGTCGCTGCGTTTCGACGAGGTTGAAGAGCAGTTCTTTTTCGGTTTTTGGCAGGGAATCAAAATGACCTCAGAGTATGAAAACTGGTTGGCGTCTGCAGCTGATCCAGTTATCTACACTGCACTATTTGGAGACGTATCGCCGGGTCTTATTGCGCAGTTTCGAATTGGAAACAAGATGCTTACAGCCAAAGAATTTATTGATGCAAATTTTCAGGCAATCAGCAAGCCACCCAAGTTTGACTTCAAACAGGTCATGCGCCGCATGGAGCACTAACTAAGGTATTGAGAACCTAAGTGGTTTCGCTGCTGGCCAAGCCGGGCTCTTATGCATAGGTTAGATATTAGTAAATAAAGTTGGGGGACGTTTTGAGTTATAAGAGTGGCGAGATTTACTTTGTGCGTGAGTTCCAATCAGGGTCAAAATCATTAACGCCATTTGTGAAGATTGGACTTGTTGCGTCACCCAGGGTCAGCCAAGAGAGGCTCCTCGAACACCAGACTGGAAACCCAAGGCAGCTGACTATTCCAGAGGGTCACGTCACTGCGACCGAGGCGGTTTCCATGGTCGAAGCTCAGCTCCACAGAAGGTTTGCAAAATTTCGGGTTGGGGGAGAGTGGTTTCGTTTTGAGACGGATCGGGAACTTTCTGAGGCAATAACAAGCTCTCGGGAGCTTGCACTCGAGGCTGAGTCGCTCATCCCGGTCTTGCATGAAGCCGAACGTTTGGCAATGCTCCCATCGACTGGAGAGCTGATACCTGCCACTGATGAAATTCTGAAGGAAGCAAACAGCCTTGCGCTGTCAAAGAAGCTGCTAAAGACTCTCGAGAAAACGGACTTTGATATCAAAAGCTTTTTAGAAGATGCTCGGAAAAAGGGAGAAGACGTCGGTGGGTCGGCAGAAGTTCAGCTGCGCAAGTTCAAACCAAAATTTCAGGAAGCCGAATTCGCAGAGAACTATCCGGACATTTATGACGAGTTCTTGTTAGAGGAAAGTAAATGGGAGGGTCGATTCCTGCTGAAAGTAAAAGCGGATTTCTCAGCGCTTTTAGGCGAAACTCTTTCCGGCGAAATCGCAGCCGTGGAAAGTATGGTTGCAGAGGCAATTGCCTCGAGGTCAATTACTGATTTGGGAGAGTCGATCCTTGCTAGTGCGAGGCTTGCCGGATTACTGGATTGGGATATCGCATTGGCAGCCTCGCGAATCAAAGTCGCTTGCGGCCAAGCCCCAGGAATTGAAGAAGTCTGCACTTGGAAGCGGTTCCATATAATTCGTAAGGAATTTGACTCAGCGAAATTTGTCACTGAGCACCCTGATCTTTACACAAGCTACTTGAGCGACGCAGTAACAAAAGAATATGTGTTGCCAGCGAAGGGGTCTAAACGAAGGTAATGGAGTGGTCGCGGGTTGGCTGGTCTGCAAGGTCTCACTGGCTCAAAAGCAACTAATCTTTCAACTGCGAACACTCTCTTTGCAACCAGAGCACGCAATGCCCTTTGGTTGCAGTTCTTTGAGATGGGTGTTGTCTCTATGGCGTTGGCTCCTAAGACACCTGAGTTAAAAAAACGGCAAATGAGTTATCTGACACTCGGTTTGGTTTGGTTCTCATTGTAAGCTCCACAGGAGAAGTGCTGAGTGCTCGGCTGTCAGTCAGGGATATTCACAGGTTCGGTGCAAGACCGGTTTTCTTCGTCGCTCATGTTGTGGTTCCGGTGGGGGGGGGGCAATCATGGGTTTGAGCGTCACACCGCTAGTTTTGGTGGCGGGGCTTTTCTTTATGAGTGTTGGTTATGCAGCTTTGGATGTTGCAGGCAATGCGAAGGCTGTTGCCATTGAGAATCACCTGCAGAAACGCTATGTAACCTCGTTTCACGGGATGTGAAGAGTGGGGACAATTGCAACCACCTTGTTGGTTGCTGGGCTTGCTTTTTATATTTCTCCCAGGGGCAACCTGCTATGGGTTGCGGGAGTGGGGCTCATTGTCTTTATTGTCACCTCTAGGTATTTGCTTGCACCCGATCTTGGTAATCATTCGGGGGAGGACGACACCAAGAGCTCGATGCCATGTTTCAGTAAAATGGCGTGACCACTCTGGCACCTTTACTGCCGAGGCATCAGGCTCTCGTTGACCCTAAATGCTGATGATGTTTTGGCGTTCTTTGGGTTTGAACGAGTTGAGTAGCTCTCCGGATTTATTGGTAGGCATAAAAAGGAATCGAGATTGAACTTACAGACCTGGAGACCCTGGAAGTCAAACACAACGGCCAAGTTGTGCAGCTGAAGACTCACGATGCAGTTGGGCTGCATTTCGAATCCCTACATGCACTCGAGAATGAGATTAGTTTCGCTCCAGAGGCAATTCTCCTTCACATACAAGTTAGCGGTCCCACGGAGTTGACAAGGGGCTCTTCGCGCCCGGCCTACCGAGCCAAAGGACAAATGCTGCCTTGTGCCAGCAAGGATGATGATTCGGGCTTTTACAGCGTCGGCGGATAAGTGCAAAGAAAGTGACATAATCTTCTTTGGCCATGACTCTTGCTTGGACTAATCAGAGTCATTACCGAATTTCTGCAGGTCTTTAGTTTGATCTGCCCACTCTCTAGTCGCGATTTGTTTGCTTGAGCTAAATCCTGTTGTAGATTATGCGATAAATGCGAAAGGGGAAAGCATGAATAGAAGAGACGCCATCTTCACCGCACTTAGCCCGGAATTAGCAGTTTCTATGGGAGTAGTGGCCGATTTACTGCAGGATAATCCAGATTTAAACAGCGTTCGGAAGAAGCTAGATTTTGGATCAGATGAGTATTGGAATCATTGGGGTAGTCGTTTCCTGGAGGGCAGAGTCCCGAGGCACTACTCCCAAGCAGACACTGTACCGGACCCTCTTATATCCTTGATATTAAAAGATTACTTTAAAGTGGGGGCCGAGTTACTTGAGTCCGCCGGGGAAGTGCACTCGCTTTCCATGATTGCGGAAAATGCCACTGGCGAGCTTCTTGAGAGGTACCTAGCCACGGTTCTGGAGCCACTTGGTTGGATCTGGTGCTCCGGGTCTTCGATAAAAAAGATTGATTTTGTTGGGCCACTTAAAAATGGTGAACGCCAGTTGCTTCAAGTGAAGAATCGGGATAATTCAGAAAACTCCTCAAGTGCCTCAGTGAGGAATGGGACGAAAATATCAAAATGGTTTCGATCCAAATCTAAGACTGGTGTAACAAGGTGGGACTTGTTTCCCGACTCAATGGCAGTAAAGAAATTGAGCGAGATTGAGTTCAAGAATTTTGCACTAAATTACCTAGTCAACCTACCAAAGTAGAGTTTCTGGAATTCCCAGAAACTCGGCATCAGATGTTTTCTTGTAACGAGACAACTTAAATCCGCTTGGGGGTGAGCCAGGCACTCCCTGTGAGTGGGCAATTATCTGCCTTCCCACGGCTTCTCCTAGAGGAACAGGCACGGCGTTCCCGACTTGCTTATACTGCTGCAAAAGAGGTCCGAGAATGTCCCATTCGTCGGGAAAAGCCTGAATCCGCTTGTACTCCTCAATAGATAGAGGCCTAAGTTTGAGGGGGTGGCAGAGGTCAGTAGCAGGCATTGCGGGGTGGGTTACTAAGGTGGGGGCGGGTTTATCCCAGTCAAGCCTCCTTAGGAACCCCGTTTTCCCACCCCCTGAATAATACGAGTTCCCCAGGGCCTCCTTTTGCAAATGGTTAGGAAGATGCTTCCAATACTGTCCAGATGTAAGGAGCCTGAAGTACTTCAGTCTGCTGTCGGGGAATTTCAGACTGTGGCTTTGACTCTCCTCTAGCCCCGAGGACGCTTCTCTAAAGGTGACCCAGGGTTGCAGGCCGAAGTCCGGATCTGACGAATGCGTCGGAGGCAGGTAAGGAACAGCAGAACCGTCTCTGCTGCAGATCATTACGACTCTCTCCCTTATTTGCGGTGCACCGTAGTTGGCGGAATTGTATAAATTAAAAGAAACGCCATAACCTTGACCTTTAATTTTCTCGACGATGTACCGGAGCGCACCGCCTGGAAGCTCCTCCTTCGTAAGTGGAGGATGCTCACCGCTCCTCAGAAGAATCGGCCTGTGTCGGAGAGAAGCTGATAGCAGTCCACGGACGTTTTCGAGAACCAAGTATCTTGGCTTTAGGCTCATAGCCAAGTCTATAAAATGTAAAAAAACGTTGCCCCTCTTGTCTTCGAACCCCCTTCTATTGCCTGCAGTACTGAAAGCTTGACAAGGGGGGCCTCCTGCAACTACGTCAATTTCATCACTCTCATTCAGACCCGCAGCGAGACGAACAGCATCCGCGTCGTAGTTCCATATATCTCCAAGGACTGGAATATCAGGTCGATTTCTTTTGATTGTCTCCCGCGACCATTTATCAGATTCACAGGCCAAAATGGTGCTCATCCCAGCAAGTTCAAGTCCAATATCCAGCCCCATAGCTCCTGAAAAGAAGCTCAGAACTCTCCAGTCTCTGTTGGCTTTTGACTTTGGAGGCGCCTGAACTGTGGAGCCTCGAGCTTGAGCCAATTTTTCAACTGAGCTTGAATCCAGAACCCAAGCCCCTGAGATTTTTCGACCTACTAGATCTCCCTTGGAGAGCAAGTTTCGAACGTGCTGATGAGTAAGTCTCAGCTCTTGTGCCGCCTCAGCGACACTAATGACATTTGGTACACTCTCATTTTCGTCCACGCTACTATGGTAATACCGAACAAGCCCAGATGAGGCATCACAAGTTAGTAATGTTATTCTTCACGCAAAATCGGAATTTTGTTCTCGGAAGTTCTAGAGCTTTGTGAGCTCAAAACAGGAGAGACGGGCTTTTTTGGCTCATTTTTATTTGGCGTTTGATAGGGTCTCTCGAAGGTTAGGGTCGCAGACGTAAATAAAAGTTCCCTTGATCCCCCTGGTCATGAGAACTTTGTAGATGTTAGAAACCAAGCCCAAAAGGATTGCATCTGTGTATTTGGTTCCTAAACGATCATTGTTCTCTTTACCTTTGACGTCAAAGTACTGATCTCTTCTGAAAACTAGCTTCTTTGAGACGGGGTCATAACCTAAGTCATTACCGTTAATCACGCCTGCATAGTTGAGATCGTAGCCTTGGAAGGTGCGGATGGAACCTACTTCTAAATGTGATGTCGGGGAATTGATCCAGTCTCTGGCTGTCTGGTTCCATCGAAGCTTCACATCACTAATCTCAATGTCAAAAAGTTGAGGTTTCTTTTTGGTTTTCTATTCCCCGGCAAAGACGACATTACCTTTGCTTCAGGCAAATTAGATCTTGAAGGCCTGACATATGAGCTAGCAAGAGCAATAAGCATCTTGGAACTTTCCACGGGGTTGATCGGGATTCTGAGGTCTCTGCGATTGGGGATCCGAGGCTTGAGGAACTACTGGGCGTTTGGAGTCCTGTTCGCAGATTATCTTTGCATATCTGAATTTTTTTGATGCCCAGCTCCGAACGTGCAATAGTTGATTTGGAGCTAGGAGCTCAAAAAATCAAAGGGGAACATTGTCTGAGAGTTTTTTTCTGGGTATTGGGTTAAGGCTATCCCCTGAGAATCTGAACCATGAGGAATACAAAAAGTTTTGGGGTGATGAATACGCTTGGACCTGCATGGTTTCCTTTTTTTGGAAAAACTATGAGACCAAATTCCTCTTTAAAATCGATAAGGAGAATCGGCATAGTCATGATCAGGCGGTCGCCCTCTGGTCTGGGGCGATTCACTTGCTTTGTCTTGGCCTCGGGTGGAGGGAGCCTGCGAAGGGCTTGAGAAGATGGAGAGAAGCTGAGTACCCAATTGGGATTCATCCGATCCTTGATTACCTTCGAAACATTTTTGATTCTGATTTATTCGCGCTAGAAATATTCCTTGGGCAGTTTGTCTTTGAAATCACCAACTCATTGCCGACGACGGGTTCTGGAGCACAAGGCTCGATAGATGGCCAAAGAATTCAGACGTGGTATCAAGATCAAAAGAGAAATTTAGAGAGCTCATTTTCTCCCCTAGCGTCAAAAATGCTTTTTGGCGGTTGGGATCCTTTGCACCTGATCCATCATGCCTCAGATTCCTTTTCCAAAAAAGACTCAGGAAGAGATGGAGGCCCAGTCTCGTCAAGACTTGATGAGGAGAATGCCTACTGTCTTGAACTTGATAGATATTCCGGGTGGGCGCATTTGCTGGATGAACTGGGTCTGCAGATGCAAAGAGAATCTTTGGATTTGAGCCAAGCAAAAGTTTTGGTTCATGTCCGAAATGAAGGCACTTTGGGCTGGTTCCAATATGATTCATGGTCGCACGGTTGGTTTATCACTGGGAACGCAGGGTCATTCAGCTCAAGAGCGAATGGTGAAGGTGCGCACCGATGGGGAAATAGTGCGGCTCTCACTCAATCGACCGAGAAACGAGCTGTGTCAAAAGTCGAGATCTCTCCGAAATACGGCTTTGCGTTATCGGATGAAGCCGGATTAGCGTTTGCAGAATTCCTGGAGGGCTTAGATGAATCCCAAGGTGAGCTATTTGAAGAGCTCGAGATTCATGTGAGGGGAGACGCCGGTCTTGCACACTCCATGACGTACCGAATTGCATCCTTGGATCAGGGCGAAGAGCAAGAGGAATATTGGAGTCGGGTGGAGGGCTCTTGGTTCAAAGGGTTTATGGTTCCCTCCGGGAAAATATATGACTCCTGTCTCATTCGTTTGGTAAAAGATGATCTGCTCGATAAGAGCCTGAAGACAGTAATGGCTGTTCTGGAGGGTAGCGCGACTCATGATGTGCAGCCCTGGGCTGTTGAGTACGCAATCGCACTATGGGATTGTATGGAGAGTTTCCCCGAATACTTGTCATGGATTTGTTCTCTGGGGCCTGAAGCAGAGTTGTCAGTTTACGAATTTGACCCGAGGTTTGCGAGTCAAGCGATTGAAGACATCGAGAGGTTTAGAGGAAAAGCGACAAGAGCAAAAGACCTATGGCACTTAGGTGAACTGAACGATTTCCCGAACGGGCAATCACTGGGGGCTGAACGATTTTTGATCTGTTTAGTCTCTGCATACGAGTACTTTGGGGCCTAGGGCAGATCTTTCGCCATCCCCAACAGCCCAGCCAACCTGCTAATACCCTTCACGTCTTCTATTGAGCTAAAGACTGCTTTGGGAAGGTTGGTCGAGTAGACCAGGTAGCAGACGCTCTTTGCTCTACTGATTGCAACGTTCATTCTGTTGCGCTCCAATAGGAATCCAATTCCCCTTGGGGCATCTTGGGATGAGCTTGATGCGAAGCTATAGATCACGACAAGGCCTTCTTGGCCTTGGAATTTATCTACTGTGCCAACGGCGACTTCTTCATGACCGGCTTGATCAAGGGCTTTACGAATGGCATTTACCTGGGCGTTGAATGGTGCCACGATGAGGATCTCTTCTGGACCAACCTCATCGATGTGCTTCTCAACTAGCTCCATAACCTTGGTCACCTCTTGGTCACTAAAGGTTGAATTGCCCGTGTGGTTGATTGGAACTTTATAGAGACCCGGAGCAATGCCTTTGATAACGTGCTTGTCGGTGTCAGGATGAGAATTTAGTTTGTTCTCATAGGAGAGCCAAGATACCGGTTCGTTGATCTTCGGATGCAGTCTTCTTGTGAGCTCTACAAAGTAACCCATGTCTTTGGGCAGAAGTTCATGTTTTCCCATGTAGTGGCCAAGTGCTGAGTTGGCAACGCCACCGGGGTGGATAGCCTGCACCACCTGCGCCAACTGCTGAGGGTCGCCGAACAGGATTACGTTGTCCGCGATTCCAGAAACGGCCAGGGCATCAACTAGTGAGAACTGGGCTGCTTCATCAATAATCAGGTAGTCGTAGTGAAATGCGCGCATGCCCTTATTGCTCATCGAGAAACTCGTTCCACCAAAGATCTTTGGTCCAGTCGATGCTTCCAGCATCTTCTGAACTTTCCTGGGGTCGGTGCTGGTTTGCCAGCCACCATCTTTATCGGTCTCGTTTTTCTTCACTTTGAAAATCTGGCTTTTATCAACGCCGGCTTCAACGCAGCCGGCGAGGACGTTATTAATCGCTGCGTGAGAGTTCGCCGTTATAGCGACGCTCTTGCCCTTGCCAACAAGGTGCTCGGTTAGCCTGGATGCCAGGTAGGTTTTTCCGGTTCCTGGAGGGCCTTGGACTGCCATGGTCGTGTGGTTCATGGATTCAACGGCAGTTATTAGAGCTGGCAGATAGTTGTTTGTGTCTGCTTCGGGGAGGTTGGAATCATCCTGCAGCCTTGGGCCGCGCTGCATTAAAAGGTCTAATGCAGCATTGCCAAAGGGCGCCGGGGATCTGGGCTCAACCCAGGCACTTGTTAGTTCTTCGGCAAGCGCCTCTAGGGCTACCTGTTTGGGCTTTGTGTTGTAAAACTTGCCATCGTAGATCGCGTCTGGGGTGACATTTAGCTGACTCTCGTCCTTGTCGCTGACGTAGAACTCAACGCTGCCAGGAGTAAATCTAGAGACCTTGCCTTTTCGGCGGTCAAAACCTTCGCCAGCAGTTTGGCATCGAATTATGATTTCGTCTTCTGCGGATGGCTCATAAAGTGACTCGGAGTCACATGAAGCTTTGAAATAAACCTTGTGGGTTCCGTTGGAGCGCTGTGGTTCTTCGCGTCTGAGCTCAGTCACATCTGTTAGCAAGAAGCCGGCTTTGTCTTTTTCGAAGGCCTCATCATCTTGCTGAAGGCGGATGTAGAGATCGGCTGATTGCGTAACAGCCTCGCGTCTGTAGAAAAGGATCGAATGAACTATCGCTTGCCATGCGGTGGCATTGCGGTCTATTTCCGAATCCGCACCCCAATCCCAGTCTTTGAGCGGGGCCAAGTAGCTAGCAGTTTTTTCCTCTAGGGCTAGTAACTCGAGCTTACGCTCTAAGAATGCGGGGTCTAGATCTGCTTCAGTCTGGGCGTTCTGTCCAAACCTCGTGGTTGCGCCTGGCATCATGAGCAACCAGTCATAGAGCTCCATGGTTGAAACCACGTCTTCTTTGTTGTAGTCGCGGAGGTCTTGGTACAGCTTCTCTGATCTGCTAGATAGGTCTGACCTCTGTTCTGGTGTCAAGGTTTGATCCATCGAGCCAGCCACTAGGTCGCGCCACTGGGCATACTCATCGATGCTCGCGCTTGCATTAGTGACTTCTGATTCCCGGGTGAATTTATAGTGCCGCTCAAGGTTTTTGATTGAGTACTTGGGTTCTCCGACTCGAAGGCTTTTTCGAACCATCGGGTAAAGGTCAACTAGTCGACCCTCAAACACCAGTTGGTCTAGCTCTAGTCGTTTGACTCCATGACGATGAGAGAGTCGATAGAGAGCGGTCTTCTCATAAGAGGCGTAGTGGAAGATGTGGGCATCGGGGTATGTGTCTATTCGCTCAGTCACCCAGTTCATGAAGTCAATAAACGCTTGCTTTTCTTGTTCCCTGTCTATCGCCCAAAAGTCAGTGAAACCTGAGTCTCTGGTCCAGTTGCCAAATAGGTATTCAAGGCCACCATCAGGGAAGTAGGGGAAACCCTCCATGTCAAAAAAGACATCGCCCTCACTTGGTCTGGGTAGAAACTGTAGTAGTGGGTCTTCGAGTAATTCGTGCTCGGGCGCTGCTGTTTGTTTGCTCAGGATTTGCAGTGCAGCTTGTTTCTGCATCTTCTCAAAGGTTGCCGCTGTGACATCGGGGACCTTGGTGAGCGTGCTTTGGGCAAGGTTACTGAGGGTCTGAATGCCTGCGGCATTCAGTTTACCCCTGAGGTTTTTGCCTAGGCCGGCAACAAGAACCAGGTCTTGGGTTTCTTTGCGGTCGTCTTCGCAAAGCTCTGGGTATTCACAGATCTCGCAGTCGCGGTTTCCGGCACAGTGCCAGGTGAAGTTTTCTAGTTGGGAATCTGTTGAGGAGTCGGAGACCCTAGCTATTGCTTGTTCTAATTCGGCTCTGGCGATTCTGGTGGCGGGGACTATTTCGCCCTCTAGAAAACTCATCATGGTTCGGTTGCCAAGAATCAGGCCGTGGCGAGCATTAGGGGCCTTTAGGCCTTGGGCATCTAGGGCTTCTATGTAGATGGCAACCTGGAGGGCGTATTCGGGTTTCGGGTGGGAGGAGTATTTGGCATCCCAGACGATGTATTTGGATGGGCCGGGTATTTCTTGTTGAAGCCTTGCGGTGAGTAGGCCATCAACAAACTCCAAAAGCCAGCCTTGTTTGACCAAGAAATCCGGCTTGCCTTTGAACACCGAGTGGGGTGCTCTATGTTCAAGCCCACCCTGATAGATGACCGGCACACCTTGGAGCATGAGCTCCAGGGTCTGAGCTAGATCGCCATCCTTCTCGGGTCTGGCGACTGAGCCTTGAGGTAGTGAAGTCGTTAGCTCTTCGGTGAGCTTGAGCTCGTAGGCATCGCCGTATTTTTGAGGGAGTGATTTGTCTTCGCCTTTAGCGCGCTGCTCTTTTTGTTTCTCGATGTGTGGTGCGAGTTTGCCCTCAACCTCCGGCACTTGAAGTGCGTGGAAGATCGACAGTGTGGTGCAGTGCTCGCAAGTGGCTGCTCGCATCAGATCGCGAGTATTGAAAAACCATAAATCCCCATTTTTATGCATGGATAAAGTATTGCAGGAGGGTGTGACTCTTAGATCTCGTGGGAAATCCTTGGCCCACTGTCCGATTACTGCTCTTTCTAAAACGTCAGACCTCTAGTTCGGGCCTCTTCTCTAATTAGAGATGGAAGAGCGTGAGTAAAAAGGCAGAGGCTAGTCTCAGGAAAACCCTAACTATCCACCTGATTGACCTCGATAATCTTTGTATGAATAGCAATCCAACTCTTAATCAGATCAGTCGAGTTAGGGCAGTTACATAGAGTGGATGTCCTATTTCCCTCTAGTCGAGGCCATGGGACTCCGATACGCACAAGGGCTGGAGGCACTCCGCCTACAGATGATGCGTCCCAGGTTGAAAAGTAGTGATTGTACGAATAGTCGATTAGAAGTGGTTATTAGGTAAGTAGTCTCAAGAGCTTTGCCATCTCGGACGAAATCTCACTTCGGTTGAAATAGTCTGTGCCAGACATAAATCTCTTTAAGTCTGCAGTAGCTACATCCGCGTCTTCATCGCCAATTTTGGCCTCAACGCGGCCAATCATGTCTTTCATAAGTTGC
>Ga0307935_1000241_pt1 | contig 26389 bp, 20 predicted proteins | sample OrgLakmetageno92_FD_201827 | JGI IMG/M metagenome (GOLD analysis project Ga0307935, IMG submission 201827) | Saline water microbial communities from Organic Lake, Antarctica - #92 | ecosystem: Environmental > Aquatic > Non-marine Saline and Alkaline > Saline | place: Antarctica: Organic Lake...
TCAAAAACCACTAATCCAATTAAATCAGCGGCTTATCCGTGTAAGGTGTTGATATAAAAGGGGTAGAAATGCTCTCCTAAGGGGAAGGTAGCAGGTTCGAGTCCTGCCGGGGGCACCATTTTTCATTTATAAATCATATATTTGCAGAGATACAATAAAATAATTTTAAGTTTTTTCGTGTTACTGCAATCTCGTGTTACCAATATGTTACTAGGCGACTGCCCAGAACATAAAATAAGCCGCTCGCATGGACTTGCCTAGCGGTTAAAATTCGCTCACGCGTACGTAGTGCGCAAAAAACCGAAAGCCCCGAAATCACCTACCACTATCAAGCTGGCCCTTGCCATTCGCTAGTGATTAGCGTTCAATCGGGTAAAACCGGCTGGACGGTGACCTTCCCATAGGGGACTTTCACCCCATTAGTTCATGCCCATGCTGGGCGTACACCGGTGCAGGGACGGCGTTAAATGTAAAAGTAAACCCATAGTAAGGTGATGTTGTATGAAAAAAGCAGTTTTAGCAGTCGCTTTGTCAGGAACCGTATTTCTGTCGGGTTGTGCGAATAGAATCGCTGATCTCACGTATGTTTCCACCAAAAGCATATCTCAAGAAGAACTGGCATCTACAACGACTGACGGTGAAAGGGTAGTGGGTAAAGATACAGCCCACATTATAATTTTTATCCCAACGGGGAAGCCGAATGCCGAGGAGGCTCTTGATCGAGCAATCGAAAAAAAGAAAGGTGGCGTTGCTCTGAAAAATGCCACTATCCACAGCAACTGGTTTTATATTCCCTACATTTATGGTCGCTCAACCATCAGCGTCGAAGGTGAAGTGTTAACCACAGAAAATTAACTGGCCCCTGACAGTCACACCACCAGCCTACGGACTTGGCGGCTATGTCGGCGGATTCTCCCTTTGTAGCATCCCCCAATATTTGGGTGTCCTCTTTTGTGTGCTGGTTTTTCCCATGCCAACCAGCTTGGCCGTAGAAATCTGACGCCGGAGCAAATGAGCCTTTTGCGCGGGCGCATTTATAACCGGAGTAAGAAACCGGCGGGCGGGACGGGAGCAAATCAGTATAAAGAGCAGAGTGTCCAAAATGAACAAGCTGCACCCACCCACGAAACCCTTGGCGAAAAATTCGGCGTCAGCGGGAGCACTGTGCGGCGTGACGGAAAGTTCGTCTCTGACATTGAAAGCCTAGAGCAATACGACCCAGGCATCGGCCAGCCCGCTTCCAGTCTGTTCACACCAACGAGCTAAACCCATCCTTGGGTTATGAGGGAAATCAACCACTTAGGATTGTATACGATAACTATACTAAGCGAGCGAGGGAATACCACCCTAGCCAGTCTCTTCACACCACCGAATAAACTCCTCTGAGACCCAGTCCGGCTCAAGATCCAGAAAGCTACAGCAATGCCGCAACATCGGCCCGCATCGCATAACATCGTCGAACGCCTGTTCAAGATCCAGCGTGACGCACTTTTCCCCGCGCCAATGGCTTAGGCCATCTTCCAGCAGCAACACCAACACAGCCGCCCACAGTGTCCGCTCCGGCATTAGCGCCCCTTCGCTTTTTTAATGGTGCGATTCAGCGCGTCTATCGAAATCTGAGTCTCGCGGGCTTTTTGCATGGTGGTCGGCTCCGGTAGAGTACAGCGCGGAAAAATCGGCACCCACACACAGCTTGGCGGCGGTGGTAATTTCCGAAAAGAGAATAACGCCCTGCCTGCGCAGGATCTGCCCGATTAGCTGGCGTTTGATGGGTGTCAGGTCTGGGGTGTCCAGCATGGCCTTCAGGGTGTCGATCACACGTTGCTGAGCAAACGGCTTGCCATTGGCCCGCTCCAGCTTGGCTAGGCGTTCACTGAGCCTCACGGTCAGCCCCTTGCGCTTCGTGCGTCCACGCCCCGTCAGCTTGGTGAACCATGGTGATGCCGGGCGGGGTGCCATCGGCCTCGATAATGATACGGGTGATAATGATCTCATCGTGACGGACTGCCGACTCCAGACGCTTTAGCCGGTCTGCCAGTTGCTTGTTCATTGTTCGGCTTGCTCCAAGGCTTCGATCCGCTGGCGGATGTCGTCCAACTCATCCACGCGGGCCATGGAAGCAATGCCATCAATCAACATCTTGCCAACGTCTGGCGCAACTTCGCCCAAAGAGATAGCGACCATAACCTGGCGGGCTTGGTCGGTGTAGCTGCCACCTGGGTCAAGGTCGAACTCCACAGGTTCCACGCGGGCCTTCAGCGGCGGCGCAAGGCGCTCAAGTACAATCCGCATGGCCGATACATCGCCTTCGAGTGCAGCGGCAATACAGCGTTCTGCAACGGCCTTGCCGTCAGCCTCAAACGCCTTGCGCAAGCTGGCGCGTTTATCAACGATACCTTTGGGCCTGCCTGCCGGGTTTCCCGATTCGCCCTTGCCCCAACGTCCTGCCATTTTCATACCCTGCATTGAACAATGTTCGATCAACGATAACTATTACAATCGCCGACTTTATAGTCTAATAATATCAGTAGCGAATCAAGGTTGCATCAGGGATTGCATGGCGGTCGTCAGATAGATACATCCAGCTTTGGGCGTATCTCTGTTCGCGGGGTTTTAACTCTCCCCATTTGGGGAACACTGCTAACTTTTTAGCAGCGGTTTGAATATCAGTTTTGGAAAACAAATGTTACTTTTCCCTACCCACAAAGACACCTTTTTGTTGCGCTCACGTGCAGGGTATTGTGGGGGCTGGGGGTCAATGTCATCAACTTACCTGATTACTCACCTTAATCAGCCACGCTGCCGCCATTCTGGCATATACTGATTATATACAGTACAGGAGGCCATCTCATGGCACGTAACCCAATCCAGTTCCAGCCCGGCCTGTCGTTGCCGGGTTAGAATCTGGCTTTAAAAGCCTGTCACTTCAACAACAGGCTGCCTCACGGCTCATTATCTACGCTGGCTCAGCAGGCCATGCTGGACTTTTGGGGCTTAAGTTGATGACATTGGGTTATACATCAGGTATCAGCCCTCATATTCGAGGGCATCCACATCTAATACGTAAGCAGTAACCTGTCTGATACCACTTCCGACTCTAAGGTCGAGCCTCCCATTTGAAAGCGTCTAAGCATAGAAGGCCCGCAATTCACAAATATTTCACGCTCAAAAAGATCTTTTGGTATTGGGAGATCACAATTCACATCCCCTGACTTCTTTGTCCCATCAATACTTAATGCAACAAATACACCTCGATCTTTACAGTTTTTGATAACCTCAAATAGTTCTTTCAACTGAAAATCTTGCCCACCATAAAGAATAGCCTGGCTGTGCATATATGGCGGATCACAGTATACTAAATCCCCTGATTTCGCCCTAGACATGGCCACTTTATAATCTTCGCAATTGAAAATGATATTTTTACATCGCTCATGCCATTCTAACGCTCTCTTCCGAAACGATGCAGGATTAACCGGGTTATGCGCACCTACGGGCGTCGACATAAAGCCATCAGCTTTTCGAAAACGAACCACTCCCCCGTAGCAAGCTCGGCACAGGAACAGAAAGTCAGCACCATTTGCCGACGAATTAAAAGAATCTAGTATCTTTTGATAACCTTCCTTTTTTCCTAATTTTTGAGCGATATGCCAACGCTCCGAATACCATTCAATTAAGCGCTCAGGGTCTTCTTTTAAACACTGAAAAATTTCTACGAGCGGCTTGTATTTATCCGACGCAAATCCTCGTTCAGGCGAAAGAGTCGCTAACACTGCGCCGCTGCCCATAAATGGCTCATGATAGTCGTTGTATTTTTCCGGAAAACAGGAAGCAATTTCATGTGCAAAACGCTGTTTATTACCCACCCATTTTAGTAACTGAGTTTTAAATGCTGGCTTTACCGCAGCCACCACCTCGGAACTTGGATCAAAAAGCTCTGTTTGCATCGTAATTGCCCTATTTGCTTAGTCACCCTCACAATATCCTAAAATGGGATATTCAGCAATTCAGGGTATAAAGCGGGCCATGATAAACAGTCGACACTCGTTCGAGCAAGGGCAGCTCACCGTCCTTCTCAAGAGGCTGCGGATTGAAGCTGGACTTACGCAGATTCAGCTGGCCCACCGCTTGTCTAGCCCACAATCTTTCGTCTCAAAATATGAGACGGGAGAGCGAGCTCTCACTGTTCCAGAACTGAGAATAGTTTGCATCTCTATTGGCATTAGCTTTCCAGAGTTTGCAACTTTATATGAGGAGCTCGTTACAAAATGCAAGCAAACCAAGAATTCCTGAAACAAGACAAACGCTTTTGGTCTCTTATTCGCTCGGTAAGTGAGAAAAGTGGCTATACAGACCGCAAAACGAAGACCGTCAAAGCTCATGATGAAAACAGTATTTTTAAAGCATTGCGAGACTTGAACCTTAATCCAGACGAAGTTTTCAGCAGTTCAGCGCCGTTCACTTTGAAAGCCACACTTGCTTATTTTCAGTATCGTGCAGACATACTCAACGAATATGTTCGTCCAAATTTGATGGACAAAGATCAAGCGGAAAGTCTCTATAATGAGCTTTATCAACGACTTTCGCCAACATGCCCGCTACCCATGAACAAGCAAAAAAAAGAAAAAAGCGGCAAAGCCTTTTTTACTTGCATCATCAACATGCTAATTGAGGAAGCGCTTGCAGGAAAGTCGTGCGACTACGATCCTAGGAATCTCACGACAGTTACCAGCAACGGCATTCCTTTACGCACACTCGCTCGTCGTGTCGATGGTGCGTATCCGGCTACGATTAACCCAAAAGCGATTTGGGAAATTAAAGAGTATTATTACACAACAACTTTTGGTAGCCGTGTTGCTGGCGGGATTTATGAGACGCTACTAGATGGGATGGAGCTGGAAGAACTTCACGAACATGAAAACGTCGAAGTAAAGCATTATTTAATGGTAGATGACTATTTCACATGGTGGGGGTGTGGCCGATCCTATCTATGTCGAATTATTGATATGCTCCATATGGGCTATATCGACGAAGCTTTTTTCGGGCGTGAAGTCGTTGAACGACTTCCTCAGGTGGTTAAATCTTGGCTCTAAGATGAATATCGAATATTCGCCATTAGCAAGGGCCGTTGAACGGTCGATTTCAGAGTTTCTGCACACTGCTGACTCTGAACAGATCACTGATTTTTATGACAAAGTCCTGACTGAGGTCGAGCTAGCGGTTCTTCGAGCAACAATGGACTATTGCGAAGGAAACCAGAGCAAAGCCACCGTCATACTAGGTATGAGCCGTGCCACCCTACGCAAGAAGTTGGAGTGTCATCAATTGCTCTATCACGGCAAGGATAAGGATACCCGCAAAGCGAAAAGTTTAGGGGCTGCGGGTTTGGTGCTGGAACTTAATCGCCAATAGTTTTACACTGCCAATTACACAGCGGGTGGTTGATAAAACCTAAAACCCCTTAAATATCATTGGTTTATGGTTATTCTTGAGTCGGTTGTATGTGGAGTTCAATTCCCGCCGTCTCCACCAATCAAGCAATTAAATCAAGCACCTACGGGTGCTTTTTTTATGTACCCAACAAACAACCCAACAACTCAAAAACGCTGCATTGCTCTTTTTTGGTCAGAAACCTAACTCTAACTATTTTCAAAATAGGCTCATCAACGCCGTTGTGGGTGTGCAAAATTATTGCAGCCCGCTGCCAGGTGATCCGCCAGCAGCAGCCCTTTTAATAGGCGGGAAACTTTTACAGCCGAAAAACCGGCAGCCTCGCGCGCGTACCGGTTACTGAAAATCATCAAAGTCCCTCGCGTAATGACCCAAATAAAACCATCAAGCCCTCGCGTAAAGATACGCAAAAATCATCATTGGCTGGCGGTGTAGCTACTTTTTTCACTCGTATGGACTCGGGTAGAACTTCCGCATCATTGAGTCAAGTGCGGCTTCCGACCTTGCAGTGGATCCAGCCAGCCATTCATCAGCCCGCGCTTTATCCTGCTCCATTGTTTCCGCGTTCCAGTAGCAGGCGACGGCGCGCGGGTAATGCCCTGGCTTCGGTACGCTACACCACTGGTCACGTAATCGCGTTTCACTCACTGCCAGCCCCTGGCCAGTCATCAGCCGCAGCGTTCTGGACGTGTTGGGCACGTTGCCGCCAATCATTAACACCACATCAGCGTCGCAATAGGGCGGCGGGCCGTACTCTATAAATTCGCCATCGCCTCGCAAGGCTTCCAGCATACGGCGTTTGTTCTCGGTCATTCGCATTAGGTCAGCCCAACGGTGGTTATCAATAAGGTTTACAGGCTATGGCTGGCGGTTTAGCCAACGTGTGCAAAAATCATCAGCTTCACGTGCGCGCGATACTTGTTAAGAAACTCTAGTCAGCCTCGCGCGCGTACTGTTCTATCCTACCTCTGACATATTCCCTGCTCCAGGGAGTCAGCCCCGCGCGTGCGTACTGTTCAGCCTTTTTTACGAGTCAGAAAATTCTAATCAGACTGGCATCGTCTGAGCTCGCGCTCTACGGCAATTCTGAGGAACTCGGACCGGTTGTGGTGACCTTGATTGCCGCTTGCCTTCATTGCGGCATCAATGGCGGTCACGGTCTGGGCTTCAACCGAAACGATGAGGCGGACAGGCTGGCGGAACTTTCGAGGGTTACGGCTCATAAGTGCGGCTCTTTGGTTGGGTGGTTTGGTTTTTTAGCCGGTCTGGCTTGCCGGGCTGTTTTTTGTAACCGCTGTAACCGCGGGTAACCGGATTCAAAAAAAACACGGTTACACCTCTAGCCCTTTGGTGGCGCGGGTTTCAGGGAAGTGTAACTTTGTAACCGCAATTTTAGCCGTTCTGGCTTGCAGTATATTTCCCCCTCTTTTTTTACTTCTACATTTTTATTTTTCAAAAGTAAGAAAAACACGGTTACAAAGTTACACTTCTCTCTAGCCCTTTGGTGGTGCGGGTTTAGGTGTAACCAAGACCGGCTAAAATCTTGGTTACAGCCGGTTACAAAAGTTACATTTTCAGCTTTACGGCTTTTTTCGGCCCCCCGTTAATCCGGTGCGTTTGGTTGCCAGCGCCATCAATGCTCATCAGCCTGATAAGATCATCCTTCTTTATCCTGAAGGCGGTGATCTGCGACTGGTCGTAATGATCCCTGAGGTAATCATCCACGGCCTTAGCAGGGCTTATTAGATAAGCGGCCCCGGCGTCCCAAACGACCTTTTCACGCGGTTGGTTGCGATCTGCAAAGTAAGTCACAATCTCCGCTGCCAGCCCTGGCAATGAATCGCTGAACCGCTGAAAAACAGTGTCTAGGCCATTGCGGGCAATAAACCCATTCAAATATTCTTCGGCTTCGGCCTCTGCTTTTTCGCGTCCTGATTTCTGCACCTTGGCAATACCGTCGTTCAAGAACCTGGCGGTGTACGCCTGCACGGCGCGAATGTAGCGCGCATTGCCCACCTGCTTATAAAGCGGGCGCTTTGTTATGTCGCCATCTTCCTGAAATATGCTCATCCGGTTGGCGAACTGATCTTCTACGCCGTTTTCAGTTACCAGACTGCTCACGCTTTCCGCCGACGTGAACACCTTGGCGAACACCTCAACCGTACAAGTGAGCTGGTTTTTCGGGCTTAGGCTGATTTCTGATTGAAGCTGCTTTAGTTCTGACTTCACCGTTTTGAACTCATCAATCAGGAGTACAAAGGCGCGTTTGAAATCTTCGGCGGATCTGCCAACAGGTTTCCCCTCTAGCATCGCTTCCACTTCTTTCATGGACGTTTCGACACAGCAGCCAAGGTTCTTCAGTACGCCAATTAAAAAGCCCTTTCCCCAGTCAGACGTGGCTAAAATCCACAGGTAGGCTTTCTTTCGATCCACAGAAAAACGCGCTGCCACCAGGAACTTCAGGAACTCATCAAAGCGGCTGAAGTGTTCTTTGTAGTCGGCAACGATTGCGGCGTAGTCGTCTGGCTTTTTGGAAGTCGGAAACGGCCTGTGGGTTAAGACAATGCGGGCCTTATCTTCCAACAATTCCATCCGGCTGTTTTTGGCGAACATATCCACACGCCACTCAATGCTTTCTCGTTGGTTAGTGTATTTCAGGTGATCCATAATGGCGCTATTAGCCGCACCCATACAGCCGCTTATATGCTTGGCACGGGCTTTTTCTTCAGCCTCCGGGCTTGCACAACCAAACACCATGACCTTAGCCAATGCTGTTACCGCTGCCTTGTCTATCACATGCCCAAAAGTGCGTACCAGAAACCTGAACGAATCCTTTTCGGTGAACTGAATCAAGCTCTCACTGTGATTGAGCAAAAACACTTTGCTTTTGCCGCCACTCCAAAACGCGCCGTTAATCATGCGGGTGATTCTTTCCGCGTCAGGCTTCAGGCTTTCGGCCTCATCCGGTTGGGTGTCTGGGTTTACCTGTAGCCACTCCATTAGCTGCTTATGGATGTAGTCCGCCAGCTTTTGCGCTTCTTTGGTTACGGTGCTGCCGAATTGCTCTACCGCTGCCACTGCCGACTTGGCGGCCATGTGATCCCGCTGGCGCTGCCTCTGGCCTTCGGGGTCAAGGTCTTTGGCCAGTTCACACACAGCCCGGCTAAAATCACCGCCGTACTCTAAGGCCACCAGAACATCAAACACGTCCAAAGCATGGCCATCGTTATTAAGGTTGGATAGTGGGTCTGCTTCGCCGTGGTGACTGTATAGCCGTTCTCTGCCATCACTGCCGGTCAGCCGAACCACGCCAGGTATACCGCTCGTGCTATTAGGGCAACGCCAGCGTGATCCAGCCCGCTTGTAATCGTATTGATCTATGATTGCGCCAATATCGCTATAGGCGTCTAGTACCTTGCCGATAATGCCCGCCTGCTCACCTGTAACCGTTGGTCGCGGCTTTAGTGTGGCCTTGCTGGCCTTGGCTTCCTGCCGTTTGATTTCGGCCTCGTAGGCTTCCATACACGCTTTAATTAACGGGTGGCTATCATCATGCGGATCCAGAAAGGGGCGTTCTGTTTCGTCTATATAGTCGAATGGCGCGGCCTTGCTGATCTTGTTCGGCGCGTAAAATACTTGCTGCGAACGGCTTTGAACGGCATCAGTACCATTCATAAGCATCAGGCCACGGGATAGCACGTTATAGCGTTCATAGTTCACGGCGTAGGCAAGGGGTATAACCGGCTTCCATCGCTTGCCAGTAATGCCGTGCTTTTCCTGCTCATGGCTTGCCGATGTGAACGCCATATAAGCCACGTTCCAGCGATCATAGGCGGCGCGGATCTGGTCAGCGGTTTTGTCGTCGTTGTCATGGTCGGTAACGAGGGCGTGAAAATCAGACGTTACCGCTACCTCCTTTCGTTTTACGTTGGCTTTGAACGGCGTCAGGGCGGCGGCTTTGTTCTTCGGGCCTATACTCGGATCAATGGCCAGCCACACCAGTCCAGCCAGGCTAAGAAATTTAGCCGGTTCTGATTGCGTAATGTCAGAATAAAGCGGGTACAGGGGGCTATCACTGGTCAGTTTTTCGCCAACAGTGCTATAATCAATGGGTGCTGTATCGAATGCCTCCCCCGTATGCTGCCCGGCTGCGGGGGTAGTTTGTTTCAGATTGTCCATTATCTGCCCCCTCCAAAGTGAATCACCGAAATTCGGTTTTGCTCCATCAGTTCGGCAACGTGTTTTGCTGCGTTGAAGGTTGGAAGCCACCGCCGGTTAAATTCCTTTACCGCCGCTGGCGATCCTGCCAGGTGTTCAAACAATGCCGTAAAATGCGTCATCGCCTGAATGTCTGAGGTTTCGTCAGCAAAAATCATACTGCCGTCTGTTAACAGGTTGTAGAGGTCAATCACTGCGTCTTGCTGTTGGCTCGCTACGCTGCTCATTGCGGGGTCTGTACCGGCATTGCTGGCGGTGTTATTGTTAACGCTGTGATGGCTTTGGATTGTCGTCATTGATTGAGATGTACCCGTCAGCTTGGCTGTAACCTTGCTGGCGGGTTTTTTATGTCTATTCATGCCATTGCCTCCTGCTTTGCTTCCCATGCCTCAATGTCCGCCAGCTTCCAGCGGGTCGATCCGTTCATCTTGATAGGCTTCGGCAACTTGCCTGCCTGTACCCAGCGCCAGGGTGTAACTCTGTGGATTGAATACCGCGCGGCTAGGTCTTTGTCTGACAAAAAACGGGTTTGTGTTTTGCTTGCATTGCTCATTGATAACCACCTGTAGTGAATGACTTCAGGCGAATTGTGGCGGGGATTTAGTTGTGGTTCCAGTGCGCCCATCTAGCAGCTGTAGCAGTAACTCAACGATTTGGTTTAGTGTAAACCCTTGATGTGTTTACATTAACTCAGCGGCGTTTTCGGTTGGCGTCGAAAGTATAGGCGGGGCGGGGGCTTGCGCCCCTATTGCGGTATGTTACAAAACTTTAATAAAAAAGTCGGGAATTTATCGCCCTCCACCTCCGATTGAAACAATTTTGCCAGACTGCCAAGGCTCAATCAGCGATAACGGGGCAATGCCGGATAACCTTTCCAGCTCTTTGCCCAGCAGCGCCCACGCCTCGGCCATCTGCTCACGCGGCGAATGCCGGTTATAGATGCGCTTAACCTTGTTCGCTTCCACGTGGTTCAGGCAGCGTTCGATAATAGCGCCCATGACACCCAGTTCAGCCATAAGGGTAGCGCCTGAACGCCGCAGGTCGTGGGGTGTCCACTTGCCGCCGGGCAGTATCAGCGAGTTAGTCTTTTTTGATCGTCCGGCAAGACGTTCCCCGTCTGCCCTCTGGCGGTCTGTGGTCTGTTTTGTGACGGTTTTGGGGTCAATGTGACCTACTCCATTGCGCGCAGGGTATAGCCACTCATGGCCGCCTGAGAACTCATGTAAGCGGGCGAAATGATAGAGCGCAAAATCAGAAAGGTTTATTAGATGGGGCTTGCCGTTTTTGGAGTTTTCTTCGGGGATTCGCCACTGAGCCGCCGCCAGATCAACATCAGACCACCGGGCTTTGAGCAATTCACCGATACGGCAGCAGGTCGCCAAACATAAAAAGATAGCGGTCTGACTCATATCAGCCAAGCCAGATTCAGGCAGCTTGTTGAACAGTTGCGCCAACTCATCCGGCACAACTTCGTGCGTATCTGGATCTTCGTATTCACACAAAACGCGGTCGCGCTCCACATCGTCCCCACCAACTTGCTTTTTCGTCACCCTCTCCAGTGGATTGCGCTCAACCATATCCCGCACCACAGCATAGTTCATCATCTGTTTTGTGAGACTCAACAGCACATTGGCGCTGCGGTTGTGGCCTTTGCGCTTCATGGGGTCAACCACTTTGAAGAACTCCGAACGTCCCCAGTCCTTAACTTCAAGGTTGCCGTGCTTTTTCAATATCTCTGCTTCGATCCAACGTGACGCGCCTGCGCCGCCGTCCTTATGTCCACCCTGCCCCTTGTCGTTTGGCATTAGCTCGGCGGCTTGCCATTGCTCAAACAGATCCCGCATCGTGACACGCTTCATGGCGTCCACTTTTTCCCGCCGTACTGTTTCGGCTTTGTCTTTCGCTTCCTGCTCTTTCTTCCCGACTGGATCGACACCTGAGCGCGCGGCAACTTTAATTTCTTCGGCTTTGCGCTCGGCTTGCTTAACTGTAAGGCCCGCGCCACCGCCAGCAGCTTTGAATTGGCCTATGCTCGTTTTTCTCTGCTTCCAGTCGTCGCCAGTTTTGACGAAGTAACGCACCTGCCAGTGCTTAGCGCCAGCTTTTGTGACGCGCAAGAACAGCCCCGCCACGTTGCCGCTTTTAAAATAGATGTCTTTGTCTGGTTCAGTTTTTAACGAATCAATGTATTTTTTCGCTTCGCTGTGATCTTCCGGCAAAATCGCCATTGTGTTGCCTCTGGTATCTGGGGACAGGTTGGGGACAGGTAAGACTATCCCTTACAACATGCGACAGATTGCAACACAGAAAGGGGCTTAAGGCCAGTGTTTTCGGGGTCTACGGCCATGTTTGGCCATACTGATAACGATGGTTTACTATTGCAAACTACACTCAAAAACTTGCATGGGGTGCAAGGGGTCGTAGGTTCAAATCCTACCGTCCCGACCATATTAAACAACGACTTAGGCTAACTCTACGGGGTCGGCCTTTTTCGTTTATGGCGTGGGGACAGGTTGGGGACAGGTAGACGAAATATCGGGGGCAGGTAATTAGCCGTTCTGTTTACAACCTCACTATTAAACCGCTCGCATGGATTTGCCTAGCGGTTGCGACACCTGCCTAGTGGTGTGACTGTCAGGGAGAGACCGGCACTTTGATTACGTAGTATTCGCCGTTTCTAGCGAAAACGGTACAGCCAGGAGGGTACCGGCACTTTTCCTTTTAGCGGATTCCCCCATTGGGGTCATGCAATCGCTCGCCCCCAGGCCACGTGAATGCTGACATCCACCGGCAGACACGGCGTTAAATGTAAAAGTAAACCCATAGTAAGGTGATGTTGTATGAAAAAAGCAGTTTTAGCAGTCGCTTTGTCAGGAACCGTATTTCTGTCGGGTTGTGCGAATAGAATCGCTGATCTCACGTATGTTTCCACCAAAAGCATATCTCAAGAAGAACTGGCATCTACAACGACTGACGGTGAAAGGGTAGTGGGTAAAGATACAGCCCACATTATAATTTTTATCCCAACGGGGAAGCCGAATGCCGAGGAGGCTCTTGATCGAGCAATCGAAAAAAAGAAAGGTGGCGTTGCTCTGAAAAATGCCACTATCCACAGCAACTGGTTTTATATTCCCTACATTTATGGTCGCTCAACCATCAGCGTCGAAGGTGAAGTGTTAACCACAGAAAATTAACTGGCCCCTGACAGTCACACCACCAGCCTACGGACTTGGCGGCTATGTCGGCGGATTCTCCCTTTGTAGCATCCCCCAATATTTGGGTGTCCTCTTTTGTGTGCTGGTTTTTCCCATGCCAACCAGCTTGGCCGTAGAAATCTGACGCCGGAGCAAATGAGCCTTTTGCGCGGGCGCATTTATAACCGGAGTAAGAAACCGGCGGGCGGGACGGGAGCAAATCAGTATAAAGAGCAGAGTGTCCAAAATGAACAAGCTGCACCCACCCACGAAACCCTTGGCGAAAAATTCGGCGTCAGCGGGAGCACTGTGCGGCGTGACGGAAAGTTCGTCTCTGACATTGAAAGCCTAGAGCAATACGACCCAGGCATCGGCCAGCCCGCTTCCAGTCTGTTCACACCAACGAGCTAAACCCATCCTTGGGTTATGAGGGAAATCAACCACTTAGGATTGTATACGATAACTATACTAAGCGAGCGAGGGAATACCACCCTAGCCAGTCTCTTCACACCACCGAATAAACTCCTCTGAGACCCAGTCCGGCTCAAGATCCAGAAAGCTACAGCAATGCCGCAACATCGGCCCGCATCGCATAACATCGTCGAACGCCTGTTCAAGATCCAGCGTGACGCACTTTTCCCCGCGCCAATGGCTTAGGCCATCTTCCAGCAGCAACACCAACACAGCCGCCCACAGTGTCCGCTCCGGCATTAGCGCCCCTTCGCTTTTTTAATGGTGCGATTCAGCGCGTCTATCGAAATCTGAGTCTCGCGGGCTTTTTGCATGGTGGTCGGCTCCGGTAGAGTACAGCGCGGAAAAATCGGCACCCACACACAGCTTGGCGGCGGTGGTAATTTCCGAAAAGAGAATAACGCCCTGCCTGCGCAGGATCTGCCCGATTAGCTGGCGTTTGATGGGTGTCAGGTCTGGGGTGTCCAGCATGGCCTTCAGGGTGTCGATCACACGTTGCTGAGCAAACGGCTTGCCATTGGCCCGCTCCAGCTTGGCTAGGCGTTCACTGAGCCTCACGGTCAGCCCCTTGCGCTTCGTGCGTCCACGCCCCGTCAGCTTGGTGAACCATGGTGATGCCGGGCGGGGTGCCATCGGCCTCGATAATGATACGGGTGATAATGATCTCATCGTGACGGACTGCCGACTCCAGACGCTTTAGCCGGTCTGCCAGTTGCTTGTTCATTGTTCGGCTTGCTCCAAGGCTTCGATCCGCTGGCGGATGTCGTCCAACTCATCCACGCGGGCCATGGAAGCAATGCCATCAATCAACATCTTGCCAACGTCTGGCGCAACTTCGCCCAAAGAGATAGCGACCATAACCTGGCGGGCTTGGTCGGTGTAGCTGCCACCTGGGTCAAGGTCGAACTCCACAGGTTCCACGCGGGCCTTCAGCGGCGGCGCAAGGCGCTCAAGTACAATCCGCATGGCCGATACATCGCCTTCGAGTGCAGCGGCAATACAGCGTTCTGCAACGGCCTTGCCGTCAGCCTCAAACGCCTTGCGCAAGCTGGCGCGTTTATCAACGATACCTTTGGGCCTGCCTGCCGGGTTTCCCGATTCGCCCTTGCCCCAACGTCCTGCCATTTTCATACCCTGCATTGAACAATGTTCGATCAACGATAACTATTACAATCGCCGACTTTATAGTCTAATAATATCAGTAGCGAATCAAGGTTGCATCAGGGATTGCATGGCGGTCGTCAGATAGATACATCCAGCTTTGGGCGTATCTCTGTTCGCGGGGTTTTAACTCTCCCCATTTGGGGAACACTGCTAACTTTTTAGCAGCGGTTTGAATATCAGTTTTGGAAAACAAATGTTACTTTTCCCTACCCACAAAGACACCTTTTTGTTGCGCTCACGTGCAGGGTATTGTGGGGGCTGGGGGTCAATGTCATCAACTTACCTGATTACTCACCTTAATCAGCCACGCTGCCGCCATTCTGGCATATACTGATTATATACAGTACAGGAGGCCATCTCATGGCACGTAACCCAATCCAGTTCCAGCCCGGCCTGTCGTTGCCGGGTTAGAATCTGGCTTTAAAAGCCTGTCACTTCAACAACAGGCTGCCTCACGGCTCATTATCTACGCTGGCTCAGCAGGCCATGCTGGACTTTTGGGGCTTAAGTTGATGACATTGGGTTATACATCAGGTATCAGCCCTCATATTCGAGGGCATCCACATCTAATACGTAAGCAGTAACCTGTCTGATACCACTTCCGACTCTAAGGTCGAGCCTCCCATTTGAAAGCGTCTAAGCATAGAAGGCCCGCAATTCACAAATATTTCACGCTCAAAAAGATCTTTTGGTATTGGGAGATCACAATTCACATCCCCTGACTTCTTTGTCCCATCAATACTTAATGCAACAAATACACCTCGATCTTTACAGTTTTTGATAACCTCAAATAGTTCTTTCAACTGAAAATCTTGCCCACCATAAAGAATAGCCTGGCTGTGCATATATGGCGGATCACAGTATACTAAATCCCCTGATTTCGCCCTAGACATGGCCACTTTATAATCTTCGCAATTGAAAATGATATTTTTACATCGCTCATGCCATTCTAACGCTCTCTTCCGAAACGATGCAGGATTAACCGGGTTATGCGCACCTACGGGCGTCGACATAAAGCCATCAGCTTTTCGAAAACGAACCACTCCCCCGTAGCAAGCTCGGCACAGGAACAGAAAGTCAGCACCATTTGCCGACGAATTAAAAGAATCTAGTATCTTTTGATAACCTTCCTTTTTTCCTAATTTTTGAGCGATATGCCAACGCTCCGAATACCATTCAATTAAGCGCTCAGGGTCTTCTTTTAAACACTGAAAAATTTCTACGAGCGGCTTGTATTTATCCGACGCAAATCCTCGTTCAGGCGAAAGAGTCGCTAACACTGCGCCGCTGCCCATAAATGGCTCATGATAGTCGTTGTATTTTTCCGGAAAACAGGAAGCAATTTCATGTGCAAAACGCTGTTTATTACCCACCCATTTTAGTAACTGAGTTTTAAATGCTGGCTTTACCGCAGCCACCACCTCGGAACTTGGATCAAAAAGCTCTGTTTGCATCGTAATTGCCCTATTTGCTTAGTCACCCTCACAATATCCTAAAATGGGATATTCAGCAATTCAGGGTATAAAGCGGGCCATGATAAACAGTCGACACTCGTTCGAGCAAGGGCAGCTCACCGTCCTTCTCAAGAGGCTGCGGATTGAAGCTGGACTTACGCAGATTCAGCTGGCCCACCGCTTGTCTAGCCCACAATCTTTCGTCTCAAAATATGAGACGGGAGAGCGAGCTCTCACTGTTCCAGAACTGAGAATAGTTTGCATCTCTATTGGCATTAGCTTTCCAGAGTTTGCAACTTTATATGAGGAGCTCGTTACAAAATGCAAGCAAACCAAGAATTCCTGAAACAAGACAAACGCTTTTGGTCTCTTATTCGCTCGGTAAGTGAGAAAAGTGGCTATACAGACCGCAAAACGAAGACCGTCAAAGCTCATGATGAAAACAGTATTTTTAAAGCATTGCGAGACTTGAACCTTAATCCAGACGAAGTTTTCAGCAGTTCAGCGCCGTTCACTTTGAAAGCCACACTTGCTTATTTTCAGTATCGTGCAGACATACTCAACGAATATGTTCGTCCAAATTTGATGGACAAAGATCAAGCGGAAAGTCTCTATAATGAGCTTTATCAACGACTTTCGCCAACATGCCCGCTACCCATGAACAAGCAAAAAAAAGAAAAAAGCGGCAAAGCCTTTTTTACTTGCATCATCAACATGCTAATTGAGGAAGCGCTTGCAGGAAAGTCGTGCGACTACGATCCTAGGAATCTCACGACAGTTACCAGCAACGGCATTCCTTTACGCACACTCGCTCGTCGTGTCGATGGTGCGTATCCGGCTACGATTAACCCAAAAGCGATTTGGGAAATTAAAGAGTATTATTACACAACAACTTTTGGTAGCCGTGTTGCTGGCGGGATTTATGAGACGCTACTAGATGGGATGGAGCTGGAAGAACTTCACGAACATGAAAACGTCGAAGTAAAGCATTATTTAATGGTAGATGACTATTTCACATGGTGGGGGTGTGGCCGATCCTATCTATGTCGAATTATTGATATGCTCCATATGGGCTATATCGACGAAGCTTTTTTCGGGCGTGAAGTCGTTGAACGACTTCCTCAGGTGGTTAAATCTTGGCTCTAAGATGAATATCGAATATTCGCCATTAGCAAGGGCCGTTGAACGGTCGATTTCAGAGTTTCTGCACACTGCTGACTCTGAACAGATCACTGATTTTTATGACAAAGTCCTGACTGAGGTCGAGCTAGCGGTTCTTCGAGCAACAATGGACTATTGCGAAGGAAACCAGAGCAAAGCCACCGTCATACTAGGTATGAGCCGTGCCACCCTACGCAAGAAGTTGGAGTGTCATCAATTGCTCTATCACGGCAAGGATAAGGATACCCGCAAAGCGAAAAGTTTAGGGGCTGCGGGTTTGGTGCTGGAACTTAATCGCCAATAGTTTTACACTGCCAATTACACAGCGGGTGGTTGATAAAACCTAAAACCCCTTAAATATCATTGGTTTATGGTTATTCTTGAGTCGGTTGTATGTGGAGTTCAATTCCCGCCGTCTCCACCAATCAAGCAATTAAATCAAGCACCTACGGGTGCTTTTTTTATGTACCCAACAAACAACCCAACAACTCAAAAACGCTGCATTGCTCTTTTTTGGTCAGAAACCTAACTCTAACTATTTTCAAAATAGGCTCATCAACGCCGTTGTGGGTGTGCAAAATTATTGCAGCCCGCTGCCAGGTGATCCGCCAGCAGCAGCCCTTTTAATAGGCGGGAAACTTTTACAGCCGAAAAACCGGCAGCCTCGCGCGCGTACCGGTTACTGAAAATCATCAAAGTCCCTCGCGTAATGACCCAAATAAAACCATCAAGCCCTCGCGTAAAGATACGCAAAAATCATCATTGGCTGGCGGTGTAGCTACTTTTTTCACTCGTATGGACTCGGGTAGAACTTCCGCATCATTGAGTCAAGTGCGGCTTCCGACCTTGCAGTGGATCCAGCCAGCCATTCATCAGCCCGCGCTTTATCCTGCTCCATTGTTTCCGCGTTCCAGTAGCAGGCGACGGCGCGCGGGTAATGCCCTGGCTTCGGTACGCTACACCACTGGTCACGTAATCGCGTTTCACTCACTGCCAGCCCCTGGCCAGTCATCAGCCGCAGCGTTCTGGACGTGTTGGGCACGTTGCCGCCAATCATTAACACCACATCAGCGTCGCAATAGGGCGGCGGGCCGTACTCTATAAATTCGCCATCGCCTCGCAAGGCTTCCAGCATACGGCGTTTGTTCTCGGTCATTCGCATTAGGTCAGCCCAACGGTGGTTATCAATAAGGTTTACAGGCTATGGCTGGCGGTTTAGCCAACGTGTGCAAAAATCATCAGCTTCACGTGCGCGCGATACTTGTTAAGAAACTCTAGTCAGCCTCGCGCGCGTACTGTTCTATCCTACCTCTGACATATTCCCTGCTCCAGGGAGTCAGCCCCGCGCGTGCGTACTGTTCAGCCTTTTTTACGAGTCAGAAAATTCTAATCAGACTGGCATCGTCTGAGCTCGCGCTCTACGGCAATTCTGAGGAACTCGGACCGGTTGTGGTGACCTTGATTGCCGCTTGCCTTCATTGCGGCATCAATGGCGGTCACGGTCTGGGCTTCAACCGAAACGATGAGGCGGACAGGCTGGCGGAACTTTCGAGGGTTACGGCTCATAAGTGCGGCTCTTTGGTTGGGTGGTTTGGTTTTTTAGCCGGTCTGGCTTGCCGGGCTGTTTTTTGTAACCGCTGTAACCGCGGGTAACCGGATTCAAAAAAAACACGGTTACACCTCTAGCCCTTTGGTGGCGCGGGTTTCAGGGAAGTGTAACTTTGTAACCGCAATTTTAGCCGTTCTGGCTTGCAGTATATTTCCCCCTCTTTTTTTACTTCTACATTTTTATTTTTCAAAAGTAAGAAAAACACGGTTACAAAGTTACACTTCTCTCTAGCCCTTTGGTGGTGCGGGTTTAGGTGTAACCAAGACCGGCTAAAATCTTGGTTACAGCCGGTTACAAAAGTTACATTTTCAGCTTTACGGCTTTTTTCGGCCCCCCGTTAATCCGGTGCGTTTGGTTGCCAGCGCCATCAATGCTCATCAGCCTGATAAGATCATCCTTCTTTATCCTGAAGGCGGTGATCTGCGACTGGTCGTAATGATCCCTGAGGTAATCATCCACGGCCTTAGCAGGGCTTATTAGATAAGCGGCCCCGGCGTCCCAAACGACCTTTTCACGCGGTTGGTTGCGATCTGCAAAGTAAGTCACAATCTCCGCTGCCAGCCCTGGCAATGAATCGCTGAACCGCTGAAAAACAGTGTCTAGGCCATTGCGGGCAATAAACCCATTCAAATATTCTTCGGCTTCGGCCTCTGCTTTTTCGCGTCCTGATTTCTGCACCTTGGCAATACCGTCGTTCAAGAACCTGGCGGTGTACGCCTGCACGGCGCGAATGTAGCGCGCATTGCCCACCTGCTTATAAAGCGGGCGCTTTGTTATGTCGCCATCTTCCTGAAATATGCTCATCCGGTTGGCGAACTGATCTTCTACGCCGTTTTCAGTTACCAGACTGCTCACGCTTTCCGCCGACGTGAACACCTTGGCGAACACCTCAACCGTACAAGTGAGCTGGTTTTTCGGGCTTAGGCTGATTTCTGATTGAAGCTGCTTTAGTTCTGACTTCACCGTTTTGAACTCATCAATCAGGAGTACAAAGGCGCGTTTGAAATCTTCGGCGGATCTGCCAACAGGTTTCCCCTCTAGCATCGCTTCCACTTCTTTCATGGACGTTTCGACACAGCAGCCAAGGTTCTTCAGTACGCCAATTAAAAAGCCCTTTCCCCAGTCAGACGTGGCTAAAATCCACAGGTAGGCTTTCTTTCGATCCACAGAAAAACGCGCTGCCACCAGGAACTTCAGGAACTCATCAAAGCGGCTGAAGTGTTCTTTGTAGTCGGCAACGATTGCGGCGTAGTCGTCTGGCTTTTTGGAAGTCGGAAACGGCCTGTGGGTTAAGACAATGCGGGCCTTATCTTCCAACAATTCCATCCGGCTGTTTTTGGCGAACATATCCACACGCCACTCAATGCTTTCTCGTTGGTTAGTGTATTTCAGGTGATCCATAATGGCGCTATTAGCCGCACCCATACAGCCGCTTATATGCTTGGCACGGGCTTTTTCTTCAGCCTCCGGGCTTGCACAACCAAACACCATGACCTTAGCCAATGCTGTTACCGCTGCCTTGTCTATCACATGCCCAAAAGTGCGTACCAGAAACCTGAACGAATCCTTTTCGGTGAACTGAATCAAGCTCTCACTGTGATTGAGCAAAAACACTTTGCTTTTGCCGCCACTCCAAAACGCGCCGTTAATCATGCGGGTGATTCTTTCCGCGTCAGGCTTCAGGCTTTCGGCCTCATCCGGTTGGGTGTCTGGGTTTACCTGTAGCCACTCCATTAGCTGCTTATGGATGTAGTCCGCCAGCTTTTGCGCTTCTTTGGTTACGGTGCTGCCGAATTGCTCTACCGCTGCCACTGCCGACTTGGCGGCCATGTGATCCCGCTGGCGCTGCCTCTGGCCTTCGGGGTCAAGGTCTTTGGCCAGTTCACACACAGCCCGGCTAAAATCACCGCCGTACTCTAAGGCCACCAGAACATCAAACACGTCCAAAGCATGGCCATCGTTATTAAGGTTGGATAGTGGGTCTGCTTCGCCGTGGTGACTGTATAGCCGTTCTCTGCCATCACTGCCGGTCAGCCGAACCACGCCAGGTATACCGCTCGTGCTATTAGGGCAACGCCAGCGTGATCCAGCCCGCTTGTAATCGTATTGATCTATGATTGCGCCAATATCGCTATAGGCGTCTAGTACCTTGCCGATAATGCCCGCCTGCTCACCTGTAACCGTTGGTCGCGGCTTTAGTGTGGCCTTGCTGGCCTTGGCTTCCTGCCGTTTGATTTCGGCCTCGTAGGCTTCCATACACGCTTTAATTAACGGGTGGCTATCATCATGCGGATCCAGAAAGGGGCGTTCTGTTTCGTCTATATAGTCGAATGGCGCGGCCTTGCTGATCTTGTTCGGCGCGTAAAATACTTGCTGCGAACGGCTTTGAACGGCATCAGTACCATTCATAAGCATCAGGCCACGGGATAGCACGTTATAGCGTTCATAGTTCACGGCGTAGGCAAGGGGTATAACCGGCTTCCATCGCTTGCCAGTAATGCCGTGCTTTTCCTGCTCATGGCTTGCCGATGTGAACGCCATATAAGCCACGTTCCAGCGATCATAGGCGGCGCGGATCTGGTCAGCGGTTTTGTCGTCGTTGTCATGGTCGGTAACGAGGGCGTGAAAATCAGACGTTACCGCTACCTCCTTTCGTTTTACGTTGGCTTTGAACGGCGTCAGGGCGGCGGCTTTGTTCTTCGGGCCTATACTCGGATCAATGGCCAGCCACACCAGTCCAGCCAGGCTAAGAAATTTAGCCGGTTCTGATTGCGTAATGTCAGAATAAAGCGGGTACAGGGGGCTATCACTGGTCAGTTTTTCGCCAACAGTGCTATAATCAATGGGTGCTGTATCGAATGCCTCCCCCGTATGCTGCCCGGCTGCGGGGGTAGTTTGTTTCAGATTGTCCATTATCTGCCCCCTCCAAAGTGAATCACCGAAATTCGGTTTTGCTCCATCAGTTCGGCAACGTGTTTTGCTGCGTTGAAGGTTGGAAGCCATCGCCGGTTAAATTCCGTTACCGTCGCTGGCGATCCTGCCAAGTGTTCAAACAATGCCGTAAAATGCGTCATCGCCTGAATGTCTGAGGTTTCGTCAGCAAAAACCATACTGCCGTCTGTTAACAGGTTGTAGAGGTCGATTACCGCATCTTGCTGTTGGCTTGCTACGCTGCTCATTTCACACCCTCCACTTCCAGCAGGGCGGGGTCTGTACCGGCATTGCTTGCAGTGTTACTGTTAACGCTGTGATGGCTTTGGATTGTCGTCATTGATTGAGATGTACCCGTCAGCTTGGCTGTAACCGTGCTGGCGGGTTTTTTATGTCTATTCATGCCATAGCCTCCTGCTTTACTTCCCATGCCTCAATGTCTGCCAGCTTCCAACGGGTAGCGCCGTTGATCTTTACCGGAGTAGGCAGGTTTCCCGCTTGCGCCCATCTCCAGATGGTTGCGCGATGTACTTCATAGCGATTGGCTAGAAACTTGTCAGATAGGAACAGCGTTTGCAGGTCTTTACTTGGGTGTGTCATGTGTCGTTGCCTCGTGTGGTTGATTGCTTACAAAAGCCACAATATCGGGGATGTAATAGGCGAACAAACGTACCAACCTGCACCCGTTGCAATGTTGAGTTAATGTAAATACAACAATGGTTTAACAATAATACAGCGGCGTTTTTCGGTAGGTGTCGAAAGCTAGGCGGGGCGGGGACTTGCGCCCCTATTGCGGTATGTTACAAAACGTTAATAAAAAAGGCGGGAAATTATCGCCCGCCACCTCCAATTGAAACGACTTTGCCAGACTGCCAAGGCTTAATCAGCGATGACGGGGCAATGCCGGACAACCTTTCAAGCTCTTTACCCAGCAGCGCCCACGCCTCGGCCATCTGCTCACGCGGCGAATGCCGGTTATAGATGCGTTTAACCTTGTTCGCTTCCACGTGGTTTAGACAGCGTTCGATAATAGCGCCCATTACACCCAGTTCAGCCATAAGCGTAGCGCCTGAGCGCCGCAGGTCGTGGGGTGTCCACTTGCCGCCGGGCAGTATTAGCGAGTCAGTCTTTTTTGATCGTCCGGCAAGGCGTTCCCCGTCTGCCCTCTGGCGGTCTGTGGTCTGTTTTGTGACGGTTTTGGGGTCAATGTGACCTACTCCATTGCGCGCAGGGTATAGCCACTCATGGCCCCCTGAGAACTCATGTAAGCGGGCGAAATGATAGAGCGCAAAATCAGAAAGGTTTATCAGGTGGGGCTTGCCGTTTTTGGAGTTTTCTTCGGGGATTCGCCACTGAGCCGCTGCCATATCAACATCAGACCATCGGGCCTTGAGCAATTCACCGATACGGCAACAGGTCGCCAAACATAAAAAGATAGCGGTCTGACTCATTTCAGCCAAGCCAGAATCAGGCAGCTTGTTGAATAGTTGCGCCAACTCATCCGGCACGACTTCGTGCGTATCTGGATCTTCGTATTCACACAGAACGCGGTCACGCTCCACATCGTCCCCGCCAACTTGCTTTTTCGTCACCCTCTCCAGTGGATTACGTTCGACCATATCCCGCACCACAGCATAGTTCATCATCTGTTTTGTGAGACTCAACAGCACATTGGCGCTGCGGTTGTGGCCTTTGCGCTTCATGGGATCAACAACTTTGAAGAACTCCGAACGTCCCCAGTCTTTAACCTCAAGGTTGCCGTGCTTTTTCAATATCTCTGCTTCGATCCAACGTGACGCGCCCGCGCCGCCGTCCTTATGCCCACCCTGCCCTTTGTCGTTTGGCATTAGCTCGGCGGCCTGCCATTGCTCAAACAGATCACGCATTGTGACACGCTTCATGGCGTCCACTTTTTCCCGCCGTACTGTTTCGGCTTTGTCTTTCGCTTCCTGTTCTTTTTTTCCGACTGGATCGACACCTGAGCGCGCGGCAACTTTGATTTCTTCGGCTTTGCGCTCGGCTTGCTTAACTGTAAGGCCCGCGCCACCACCAGCAGCTTTGAATTGGCCTATGCTCGTTTTTCTCTGTTTCCAGTCGTCACCAGTTTTGACGAAGTAACGTACCTGCCAGTGCTTAGCCCCGGCTTTTGTGACGCGCAGGAACAGCCCCGCCACGTTGCCGCTTTTAAAATAGATGTCTTTGTCTGGTTCAGCTTTTAACGAATCAATGTATTTTTTCGCTTCGCTGTGATCTTCCGGCAAAATCGCCATTGTGATGCCTCTGGTATCTGGGGACAGGTTGGGGACAGGTAAGACTATCTCCTACAACATGCGACAGATTGCAACACAGAAAGGGACTCAAGGCCAGTGTTTTCGGGGTCTGTGGCCTTGTTCGGCCATACTGATAACGATGGGTTACTATTGCAAACTACACTCAAAAACTTGCATGGGGTGCAAGGGGTCGTAGGTTCAAATCCTACCGTCCCGACCATATAAAACAACGACTTAGGCTAACTCTGCGGGGTTGGCTTTTTTTGTTTATGGCGTGGGGACAGGTTGGGGACAGGTAATCCGCCAGTTTGCGATCAACGGGGAAAGGTGCAAAGTTATTGCAGCCCCTACCCAGAACGAACGCCAGACCGCCAGCGTCACCCCATAGACTCACATCGTTTAATGAATTGGTCACTGATCCACACCGGGTCAACCTCAAGGTGATTGCAGCAGCGGCGTAACATCGTCGAACGCCTGCTCAAGATCCACACCGGCGCCTTTAATTCCTTGCCAGTAATTACGCGCATCTGCGATCAGCAACGCCAGCACAGAACACTATAGGCGCTAGCAAGCATTGCCATCATCTATAGAAATAGATGGGACTTTGAATGGATGCCAAACCATATGCAACGTAACGGTGCGCCAGGAGTGTGAACCGTGCCCGCGCATTCTCTTAACCCTGCAAGTGCAAGGTTATTCTGTCTGCCAAGTTTTTGGCGCTCGGCTTGTTGTCTTTGGAAAATGGGGTTAATTGAGTATTACTAGAAAATTTGCAACTTAAATGTTGGTGCGGGAGGATAAAGAATAGTTGCGTGTTTTGAATTGAGTTTCATATTTTTGAACTGCTTCCACTAACTTCATAGAAATTTTTATTTGGCGTTTCAAGGCGTGTGCGATCCGATCTCTAGGAGAATCCAATGAAGGTTATTTTTAGTTTGCTATGTTTTTCTGCTTTGTTAGTTGGGTGTGCTGGGCAACAATTTCAGCCTAGCCAAAACACTACGGTGGTTGCGGTTGATGGTAAGGACAAACTAGAGATTTATGATGCAGCGCGACAGTGGTTCTCAAGTTATTTTGTGTCTGGTGAATCAGTGATTGACTACGAAAATAGAGAGGTCGGAACAATCATTGGTAAAGGTATGGGACAGTTCGGAAGCGATCCTTTCGGTTTGATCGACTACCGCGCCCATTACACACTGAAGGTTGAGACGAAAAACAATAAATTCCGTGTAACCAGTGAAGTTTTAAAGCACTCAAACCGCGATTCCGACCGAATTTACGATGTCGGCTACCTATCACCGGAACGAGTGAAGCAGGGTGAAGCTCACGTTCAAAACGTTATTGAAAACCTTGAGAGCTATGTGGAGTCCAATTCAGGCGCTGAAGCTTCAGACTGGTAAAAATCACAACTCAAAAGTGCTGCATTGCCCTTTTTATATGCGAGAAACTTCATCAGACACAAAAAACCGGCAGCGCGGATGTGCGAAGATTTCGGATACCCTGTAGCCAGCGGGTAAACTCTCAGGCGTTGCGGCTCTGAGCGCCTGTGCTGGTAGGGCCATGGGTTTGGTCGTGTAAGCTCTGGCTTACAGGCTTGTCAGCAATCACTTACAGGTGGTGTAGGCGTTGGCTTACGCGGTCGCACACATTCAAAGCTCTACGGCCCCCACGGCCTTTGTCAGCGCCCTTGACTGCATTGCCTGTTAAAGCGTACAGGGTTTTGATTGCCGCTTGCTGGCGAGCTCTCTGGGGCGTCCTGCCTGATTAGGCTTGTATACAGACAGCCCCAACTTTCGGGAACGCTAGCGGGCGCGTACTGCGCGGAAAGTTCCAGTGCCTTTTTATAGTCGGTAAATATCATCAGACACAAAAAAACCGGCAACTTGGCCGGTCTGGGCTTTATGGTTGCTGAAAATCATCAAAGTCCCTCGCGTAATGACCAGAATAAAACCATCAAGCCCTCGCGTAATGACCCCAATAAAATCATCAAAGCCCTCGCGTAAAGATACGCAAAAATTATCATTGGCTGGCGGTGTAGCTAACGTGTGCGTAAATCATCAGCTTCACGTGCGCGCGTACTTGTTCAGAAATCATCAGCCCCGCGCGCGAACTGTTTAGCCTTTTTTACGAGTCAGAAAATTATTAGTCACCCTCGCGCGCGTCACTGCTCCGAAAACCATCAGACTGGCATCGTCTAAGCTCGCGTTCTATGGCAAGTCGGACGAACTCCGACCTGTTGGTGTGCCCATGGGGGCCGAAACGTCCAGCCTTCATCAGATCATCAATAGACGCCACGGTGACAGCCTCAACGGAAACGATTAGCCGTACTGGGTCGCGGAATCTGCGCGGGTTGTGGCTCATCGCTTCACCCCTTCCGCTGGCAACTCCAGGTCAACATCCGGCAACTCGAAATCAATCAGCGGCAACTCCAGATCCAGACCAAAGGCCGGTACTGTGAAGTCAATCGGC
>Ga0307935_1000244_pt1 | contig 26222 bp, 29 predicted proteins | sample OrgLakmetageno92_FD_201827 | JGI IMG/M metagenome (GOLD analysis project Ga0307935, IMG submission 201827) | Saline water microbial communities from Organic Lake, Antarctica - #92 | ecosystem: Environmental > Aquatic > Non-marine Saline and Alkaline > Saline | place: Antarctica: Organic Lake...
TGAGGCGGGAGCAATGTTTAAAAAGCAATGTCTATGGCTTTGCTCTGAGTGGGAGTATAAAACCCCCCTCCACCTACAAAGCCCAGAACTAATAACTTTTCTATTTAATAATTTACCTAAAGCATGAACGCACTTGAAATTGCTATCAGTGGATTAGTTAACGAGAAACACTTTATTACTACGGAGCATTTAGACGATCATGCGTATCAGTACAGAAATAGGAAGGTAATTGCTTACGAAAAAAGGGTAACAGTGATTGACAGAGAGATAGAGAGGTTATTGACTCTAGACTTTTACCCAAGTACTGAGAAACAAGCCAAGAACCAAGAGGAGTTTTTAAAAGAAATTACAAAATGAGACCGATCCCTCCCAAGATTCGCGAGCAGATAAGCCTCGATCCGTTTTACCGTTTTTGTATTCACGAACGGTATCGCGGCATACCGGCTAAAGGCAGAATAACGATAGAGCATGCCTGGATTTATGCCGGGCGCCAGATTAACGATCTGTGGGCGCTTGTGCCTTGCGCTGAAGAGAAGAATGTCGGCGTGTCTGGTGACGATAAAAAGTTCAACCAGTACGTTGCGTTGCTCCGGGCTAAAGAGCTTGGCGTTTGGGATGAACTTAAAAACAATTATCCGCGCCGGGATTGGGACCAGGAGTTTGAACGTTTAAAATCTATATTTCCTAAAATTTAAAAATGATAGATATTTCAAAAATCAAAATCGGTGACAAGGTTTCTTATCAGCCAGAACACTACAAAAAAAATAATATGTGGGAGAACGGTCTGGTTAAAGAGATACCAGAACATTCAACCGATAGCGTTCGAGTTGTTTATAATTGCGGAGGTGATTGGGTTAATTTTAAAAACTACACGAGCGCAATGACTAGAGCAGAAGATCTTTACCCTGGATGGCATCATGGAGAATAATCAAATAACGTTTTTGGCTCCGCTTGCGATCTATCTGCCTCGCAAAACTATGAAAGATAAACGCATCGCGCTTTCTCTGAATGAATACCGAAATCTTAACTTTAGAGTTGAGGCCCAGGTTAAAATCGCTTTCACCGAGTTAATGCGCCAACAGCTAACTGGTAAAAAATTCAGCCACCCCTCGTTTACCTGGAAGCTGTATTACAAAGACAAACGCCGCCACGATAAACTAAACTTTGTTTCGATTATCTCGAAGTATTTTTTAGACGCCATGGTTCATTACGATTGCATTGTTGACGACTCGGATCACTTCGTTGGTACCGACTACATCCTTGAACCAGAAATTGACAAACACAACCCAAGGTGCGAGATTACGATTACAGATTCAGTAAATCCTAACCCAACACAAGGCTCGCTAATTTCTATTTCTTAAAAATTAATCATGCAAACCAACGCCCTGGCTCCGATCTTTTACGGTGATGAATTAGATCAATCTACTTTTCTAGGTAACACCTACATCCCCCCTCGTTTACCAGCTGAAACGTTCCCTTATCATCAGCGAATTCAAGAAAACCAAGAACGCGCAGAAAAGACTTCGCCTCGCATTCCTAAGGGCTGCACCGTTTTTCAATTTCTTGATATTTGTGAAAATAAAGTCCATCACAAACTTGGTGAATGGCACCAGGTTGCCCCTGGGGAGTTCGAGCGGCTATTTACTAAAGTTATTAACGCTGGCTACGGAACTCGAACAGGTGGATGTTACATGAACGGCATTAATAAAGTTCTTGAAGACGGCGACACCATTCAAATGGGAATTTGGAAAAAAGGTAAATTTGTTAAAACTCTAAGAGTTCAACAGAACCGTTGGTACATGATCGCCAACCGAAGCCAAACGAACGAAGAGTTTGAAGCGGCCGTTCGCTATGAACTCGCCTACAATCCGGGAGGTGTTCAGTACGGAATGGTAACCACTCAATCTCGACTTGGTTATCTTGAAGCTGACGATGCGCCGTACGTAGTCGAGCATAACAGTTCGCCGGCAGGGATTGCTCACGGGTTTCCTCTTGCTGGTTATGATGAGCCAAATTTACCAGGTTTGATTATCTCTCCTGGAAGCTCTGGCGAAAATTTTGGAGACAAAGGTGTCGTTTACTTAAACGGCCACGATTTACGCAAGGGCTTTACACCCCTTGGTTTCACCATTAATATCTTAAATAATAATTCTTAATTCATTTACATGAAAAAATTACTGACGCTCGCTATCGGCCTTTTCTTATTTTCTGGCGCCCAAGCTGCCACCTCTCAACACATCATGTTAAGTAAGGACATGAACCAATGTGTACAGTCTCTTAATTTGAACCACTCAATCCACACGGAGCGTATTGCTCGTGACGCTGCTGAAGAATTACTCGGCGGTACGGTTCGAACTAATCCATTCTTAAATCTTCAGCGAATGGTTCGAGCTGAAGGACTCGAAGACTTCGGTTGTGGTAAAGCTGTTATGCAGTTCACCGAATCGGCTAATGCATTTTATCAAAGGTTCGGTTACTACTTTGTGTTTCCCTCGGATAACAGTCGAGCCGCCATAGCTAGATTAAAATACTTCACGAATCAAAAAGAGTTTATGCTTGGTGATGTCTAACTTTTAAATCGGATCCAGTTACTACCAAAAAAGCCCCTTCGTTAGTTGGGGCTTTTTTAGTTCTTTTTTCGATTCCGGCTTGGCTATTATTTGTTACCTTTCTGACTTTGGCAAACTTTTTCGCATATTACTTATATTCTTTTTCTCTACTTCAATGCGCCGTTCCAGGACTTTCGTCGATTTACCTTGTTCTTTTCGCTGCTTCAGTGATCGGTTCATCGCGTTTACTTCCTGCTGTTTCCTGAACATGTTTGATTTGATCGCTTGATTTTTGTTTACCGTGCTGACTGAACCAGCTACTGCTGATAGCGCTTGCTGACCTCCAGTAAAGTCGTTCTGTGTTCGTCCTGTAGTTATTTTTTCAAGTTCGTTTATCGGTCTGATGTTCTGCAGCAATTTGTTTGCTTCCGGGCTTAGTTCTAGCGCCCCTCCAAACCTAGTTACTGTTTGCCCCTCGTAGTCTCGAATGTTCCGGCCCTTGAATAGATCGTAGTTCGTTCCTAGTTCGATTGGGTTTTTAATCAAAGGTGATAGTTGCCCGGCGAACTCTTTGGTTGGATTCGCTATTGCGCCTACGTCTAGAGCTGGTACCACTCCTTTCATTCGGAAGTAGGTCGAGTTACCTTGCTTGTCTTTACCGATAAATACCGGGATCCCCTCTCTCACATAATCCGGTAGCATTTCTTCGTCTATTTCTTCGCTACCGAACATTTCACTTACGGCACCAGCCACCTTATCAATCCGTGCGAATCGCTCCGGGTTCTGCGTTAAAATTTGTAGCGACCGTGGGAGATTCTTTCGCGTCCATGAGTAGAACGGTAACACTCGGCGAAACACTCCGCGTTCAATCTCTGTCAGTTCGCTGTAATCGTAATGTAATTTTTTAACAAATTCAGACGCCTGAAACGTTGAGTAACCTTGGCGCTTCTGGTTTGTAAACGCCGTAAATCTGAAGAAGTCCTCCACGGTATGACCTACGGCCGTACCTGCTCTAAACAATGGATTTTGATTTCCGAGTGTTTTATCAAAGGCGTTTTGCGGTATGTTGTTTTGAAGTCCGCGGCCTATGTCGTCAACTCCCATAAATAGCTGCGCGTCTAAACCTTGGCTTTGGAATTCCTCCCACAATTCTTTTTGTTTTCCGGCCAGGGGTTTTCCTGATTTTATGGCGAACACTACTTCGCTTGCGAATTTGTAGTCTGGTAAACTGTCCAAAGTTCCAAGCCCTCCGTACCAGTTCATCATGTAAGCTGATAATGCATTTCGAGAGTGGTATGCTACGTTTGAAAGTGTTGCCAATTTTTTCCAGTAAGATTGCACTTTGTCGTAACCAATTAACCACTCCTGAACGGCGTTTATATTTGTGAATGACTCTTGTACCCGGTCGATAAATTCAATGTATTCTGGTGGGCCAACATAGCCTTCTAATTCTGGAACCTTTGACGCTATCCAATCATTTGGTATTTTAGAATGCTTATTTTTTCCTGATATTATTTGATAAAATTGTTTAGAATTGCCTGAAAAACCAGCATCTCCAATTTTTTTTTCAAACAACTCATCGAGCGTTAAAATATTATCTGTGGTTTGTTCTGGGGCTTCCGTGTTTCTTAAAACGAACTGGTCTAGTTCACTCTCTTTAACTTTTTTAGCTTTTTTTGGTCTGATTCTTCTAGCTGTTTCAATGTTCACAATACTTTTGATGTAATCATCAAACTCTCCCTCAAAGTATTCCAGGGTTTCGGTTCTGGTTTCATAATTTTTTATGAGCTCCATTGCCTCTTGGTTCCCCTCGAACTGTTCTTTGAAAACATCCACGTTTGTTTGGCTGTTATTTTTAAACGCGTCACCTCTCATTCCTTTAAGGTTTCCGTCATAGAATTTACGAAGCGCCGCTTTTTCGGTTTTAAAATAATCTAAAAACGATTCAAATTTAGGGTTTTCTTTTACCGCTTTAAAGTTTTTAAAGTTGCTTGCCTTTCCAAGCTTCCGCTTCAATCCTGTGATCTCTTTGCGGACGTCCGCAGTTTGATTTTTAAATAGTTGCCGTTCAGCTTTTGGTAGGTTCTTTCTGCCGTTTTTCGCGGCGGCCTCTAAGGATTGAAGCTCTTGTATTTTAAGGTTCAGCTCGCTCTCTATTTTTTTAGCGGTCTTCCATTGCTCGGCAATAGCTCGCCCCTCTGCTCTGGTAATATTTCCGAATATTTCGTTACGGTGCATTCGGCGCCGCGTGTTCGGTTTAAAGTTAATGTTTCCGCTGGCGTTGATGTCTTGGGTTTGATCTGTGTATTTTTGGTAATACTCAAAATCATCAATCATCATGTTTGCGTTCCGGTTGTTATCACGCATTAATTCTGATCTCATAACATTTCGAGCCTTTCCCATAAAATCTTCATAAGTGTCTCCAGATTTATATTCATTAGTAAAATCACTTAACCGTTTATTAATAACGCGCTCGTATTGAAGCGGCGCAGCTTTTGTCCGGCCCTTGGCTGCGTCTACAAAATCTCTAATCCCCCCCTCGAACCCACTTGTTTCGATTCGCTCCTTTAGGGCCTTTCTTAAGTTCTCGCGACTGGTTTGGCTCGTTGTATCAACGTTACCCGCGATAAACTCTTTCACGTTCTTGGGCTTATACTGGTCTTTAAACCCTTTAACTGATCGCGTCGAAATTAAAGACGTTGGAGTCGTGGCCTCCTTGTAAGTGTAAACTTCCGGGTCAAATCGCGCTGAACCGCCGATAATTGCTTCTATGTAGTCTGGGTCCACATCATTAGTAAAAACCGCGTCCATGCCGTTTTCTACCTCCTGGAGTATCGGTCTGAAAATTTCACGAACCCCTGGGCCGCTTGTATATTCTCCAAGAGACTCAATTGCCTGTTCTGGTAATTTGCCACGTTGTTGCGCGAGGTAAGTTCCGGTGGTTCGTTTGTAAGGGGGATCTGCGTATGCCACTACTTTATCACTAAGGCCTCTTTCTTTAAATTCCGGTATTAGTCTGTGTATCAAATCTTTACCATCTTCACTATGAATTGTGACTTGAGCACCTAGTTCTTGAGTTTTCGCGTAAGCGGCCGCATCACGGTCGATCAATTCCTTGAAACTGAAAACAGAGTTTTCTTTTGGAAAGAATCCATCTTTACCAATAAATCTTTGGCTTTTATCTCCCATAACGATTCGAGTAAATACTGCCACATCTGTCGCCTCTTGAATCTCTGTTACAGCTCCTTCAAAATATGGATTATAGTCTTCGTCAAATCTGACTTTTTTCCCAAAGTTTTCGCGCGTTGTATCCATAGCTTTCTGGATTGGCTTCTGCCACGCCTCGTAAAACTCACCGTTTACGATTGGTTTCGGGTACCCCTTGGCTTCGTACCATTGTTTGAATTGAGTTGAGCCGAAACGTACGCCGTCCGGTTGTTCGGCTTTAAATTCTTTCATAATTCGCCTTACGTCCTTGTTCTTGCTTTTAAGGAGGTTAGCTTCCACTAATTCTACAATCTTCGTGTACGATGTATCTATGGCTTGTTTTACCTCATCTGCTTTCCCCTCGAAGATCGCCGACTGGATTCTGAACTTCTCCTGGTCAAAAAAGTTGAAGTGAAACTCTTTTGCTCCGCGCTTTGCCAAGTCAGGCATAATCGCCACCATTGTTCCGGCCCCGGAGTAAAAATCAGCAATCACTTCTTTTCCGTCGTCGATTGCGTCCTCGAACTGGTCACGCAAAATATTGTTTTGAGTTCGGCTTTTGTTTCCTGGTAGTTGGAAAGTCGCTTTAACTTCTGGTCGAGATTTACTTGCGCCGGTTGGTACTTCAATCGGTGCAAACGTAAAACCGAGCTCATCCTGCAAATTCATTAAACGCTCGATATCCACTTTTGGGATAAGAGCGTTTTTATTATTCACGTTGTAAGCCTGAAGCGTTGAATATAATTGTTTTTGATCTTCCGCTAATTTAAACGGACTCGTTTCGTTTCGGGCGAACGCGTCTAGGAATCTTTCGACTTCTTCATCGCGTGGTATGTCGTCCGGGATTTCATCTACTATACTTTTAAGTGGGTTCGCTTCTTTTGGAATGCCCAGGGCTATTTCCTGATAATTCTTAGCTAAAACATGTTTAAATTCCTCAATAGCCAAAGCCATAGCTTCTACTTCACCTGCGTTTTGTAACGCTAGTGCGGTTAAGATGCTAGTGTCTTCAAAAAAGAACTCTTTACCCATGGCTTCGTTTATTTCACGTGGTGCGGCACGTCGTGCGGTTCCACCTCGTTCTAATTTATTTAAATCAGTTTGCTTCAGCTGTACTCGTTTCCCTGGGGCGCTTTTAAAAAATGCCACGCCAGTATCAAAGTTAACGGCCGCGCTGCCCTCTGGCCCCTCAACCATTCGCCAGTTTGATTGCAAATCGCTTCCAGACTTAGTGTTAAATAATTTTGATTTTCCTATTTTAGGGGCAGTTTTTGCTCGGTAATTACCAAGCAGAGCTTCTTTCAAAACTAACGGCAAATAAAAACCGTCTACCACTTGCTTGTCGTATTCCTTTCTAATAGCCGTTGAATCATCAAGAATTTTAACCATCTGATCTCTAATCCCGGTTAGCTCCGGTCGAACTAAAGGTATTACTTTGTTTTTTTCTTTAGAACTTTTTTCTACAGCAACTGTAAAAGCTTCATCTAATTCATTTCTCAAATCTGCCAAAACGTCACTCTTTTTTTTGTTTTCATTTTTGCTTATAGATTTAGCAATATCTTCGAGATTTTTTAATAAATCTAATTCATATTTTGTAGCCGCCTTCTTTGCGGCCGATTTTTTATTAAAAGCCACTACGGCATTTCTTTCCATAACTGAGAATTCCTCCTCTGGCATTCCTTTCGGACGAATTCTTTGTTTTGAAATAAACGTGTCTCGCAAAATATTAGAAAACTTCTCTACTCCATCATCAAAAGATTTAATGCCCGTAAAAGTTCTCTCTCCTAGCATTGCTTTTTTCCCTTGAGTTAAATAACCAAACACAGCTTCATCTACAGATTTTGGCAAAATAGATTGTCCTGCAAACTGCAATAAGTTACGTTGCCCTTGCTGCGCTTGCCCTTGTATAGTTGATTTAAGAAAGTTTGTAGGCATTGATCTTATTTTTTCTTTTCCGATAACCCTCCCTAGTTCGCTTCTTGTGTGAAGAGCATTATCAATAAGGTTTGCTTTAGATAAAAACGCCGCGTCTGCTAAGGCTGAAGCTTTACCTCCTTTAGACAAAATCCCAATACCTAAGTAGGTAGTGGGATCTAAGAAGATTTGTGTTGCTAGGCCGGCGCCTCCGGCGAGTACTTTGTTTTCTATTCCAAGTGATTCGCCGATTTTGCCTGCCTTTACTCTGCGGTTATCTCCGCCGGGTACCATGGGTGAAAAGGTTGAACCGTCAATCCCTCTCCCGGATGCTAGATCGCTTACGATATTACCGGCCGTGTCGCCTGGGGCGGTGACTACGTTTAGGGTGTCTTGTAAGAAGTTAGTGTTTGCTGGTCTTTTTGATGCCTGTTGTCCGTAAAATGACATTTATACGTTGTGATAAATTAATTAACTATTTTCGCGTTGTCTCGCTTGAGAATATGTCGCCGAGACCGGTGTAAATTCCTTTTAAAGCTGCGAAAGTTCCCCCTAAATTTTCCATCGGCCCTGGCGTTTCTGCTAGTTTTTTGGCTTCTTCAGGTGTCTTTCCTTGCTCTATAAGATAATCGTATCGTTTCTTGATAGCTTTGTCGCTACCAAACATTGCCCGTACAGAGCCGCCGCCTTTATAACTCATTCCGTCTACGAATCCTCCACCCATTTCGCCAAACATTGAAGGCGTTGTTTGAAAGTTCGAATCGGCATAAGTTTTTCCTCCTAATCCCATAGAAGACATTGCATCATTCAATTCTGCAGGGTCTAAAGTGTCATTTTTTTGGTCAAAAGTTTGGTAGTATTGTGGGCTGGCTTGAACAGCTGACATAACGCCGTTTCTTTTTACAGCGGCACGGACAATTCCTGAAAGCTTGCCGGCGGTAAATTGTGCTCGGTTGTTTGAGTTTGAAGTATCTAATTCATCTTGAATCGCCGTGATGTAAGTCGTTGGTTCTTCAAAGGTTATAGTGCCATCTTCAATCATTGCGAACAAAGGACGTTGTGTTGAGAAGTCTTCGTTTACCTGAATTAATCCTAAACCTTGATACTTAGCAACAAATCCGCTTGCGTCTGCTGCGAATAAAGCTTCGTCCATGTCGTATCCTAATTCATTAAGAATTGGCGCCTCGAATTGTCCAAAGTACGTGCTCATTACTTGATCTGGGGCGAGTTGTCCGGTTGTAACCATTTGTGCTAATTGCTGGCTAATCCCTTTTAGTGTGCCGCCACCGTTTCCTGAACCGCCACCTTTTCCTGTTTGTGGGTTGTAATAAGGTTTTCCTGTGTCGTATTCGTTTTTAAGCTGGCTGAATGATTTTCGCCCGGCCAAAGTAGATAAATCTATTCCGTAAGGTTCGAGAGCCGTTTGTAATTGTGGCAACGCTGCGTCACCGTATTCGTCAAACAAATTCATAGCGCTATCTACAATAACTTTTTGATCTTCTCGCGCCTGGGTCATTTGTTCTTTAAATACCAGTTCTCCGACTTTGAATCGTTCGGCTTCTTTTCCTTTTCGGTAATCCAAGAATTGCTTCATGTATTCCATAGCAAACTCTCGCGTTTTTTCGACTCGAGCTGTTTTGTCGTTTGCGTGTTCTTTTTCGATTGTCAGCTTCTCCTGGTTAAATCGAATCTGTGCGCTCAATGTGGCCGCCAGCATTTCTTTATTAAATACTGCGTCTTCCACTTCAAGTTGTGTCATGGCTTCTTGGTACGCTTTGCTGCTGAAAGCAAAGATTGCGGCTCCTGCCGTTGATTCAGTCGCGCCGAATCTTGATAAAATACCGCGGCTTCGGTCGTCTGATTTTTCTAAAATTTCAGCCGCTTGTTTTTTTGCTTGTCGGCTCGCCTCAGCTTGTCTGATTTTTTCGGCTTCAATGATCGCCAATTCAGAATCACGGTTATCGCTGTTTATTTTTTCCTCGATCATTTTTTGTTCCTCCGCTTCAGCGTCAACTTCACCCATAGTGGTTTCTAAAATCTCTGGGCTAATTCCGAACTTTTCACCAAGTCTTAGAAATTGGTCCGCGTCGCTTTCATCCTGACTGCCAGGGAAAAATTCAGTCTTACCAAATCCACTAGCCTTTGGTAGCGTTCCGTCTGCTATTACGCCTCCGGTGTAAGGATTGATTGCTTGTCCTACTACGTTCGCATTAATATCTGCGATCTGTTTGTCTGTTTCCGTTACCGCTAAATCATCAACGCTAATTGCGCCGTCTTTATTCGCCGCATTAAATTCTTCTATCTTTGTGTTTTCAGCTTCTTGTTGAGCCGCTGTTTCTTTCTTTTCAGCCGTTCGGCTGCGCTGCCCTTTTAAAATGCTGTATTCAGCGCCTTTGTTTTTACTGTCACGAAATGGCACCCCTTTACGATCATTTTTTAAAACTTCTCGTGCGGCCGCGTCTTGCGTGTCGTCCACCGCTAGTTGATCCATCCGTTTTTGATACTGGCTAGTCACTCTTTTCTGAGTGTCTCCCGGCTGTTGATCAGTCGTCTTGTTTGCGTTGTTTTGCAAAGCGCCGCCCTTAAGAACATTAGATCCACTTTCCATTGCGGCCGCTTGTGCCGCTTGATTGTTTTTTAACTGGTCGATGTCGTACGCCGTCTTTTGGTTTTTTACGCCGGTAGTCTCTCGTGTGGCCGTTAATTCTCCCACCGCTTTAACGTGTGCCGCTCTCGCTTCGTCACGCTGCCACGATAAAAGTCTCATCTGATATTGAATCGGATCTTCTCCCTCTCCCATTTTTGGGGCTTGAGAATTAAAAACACTAGAATCAATTCCGTTTCCTATGCCCTGTGGTTGGACGTAAGGGTTTGAGTTGATTGATGGTGTCGTTTTTATTCTTCCGTCGCGCACATCGCGATTATATTGCTCCTGGGCCTTTATCTCGTTAGTTGTTCCACCCGATTGAATGGTTTTAATCTCTTTTTGCTTATTTTGAATAGCAGCGTTGTAATCTTTCACCGGTTTTCCGGCAATTAAACGCTTTGCATTTGTTTCAGCTACTCGCTTGGCAAGATTTGCTCGAAGCTCGGCTTGCTGTTGCGCTTTCGTTTTGCCGTTCGGTGAAGTTGTTACCATGTACTGTTTTATAAAAAAAAATTTTAGGGCCGGTTAAGGCCCTATGATTATTCGCTCCTGTTACTCTTTAAATTAAACATCTCGACCAACACCTCCTGTAACCGTGATTACGTTTGCTGTTGCCGCAAAAGCTTTAAGTGTTTTAGAGTTCAGAAGCGGTAATCCTGGAATGGCTAGAAGCATTCCTTTTTTAGATGGAACTAACACCGGGATTATTTTGGTTGCGGTATCTTCTCCTAGTTCAAAGAAAACATAAACGCTGTCGGTGTGGTTGTTGTGAACGTAAGCCGTCACTTTATCCGGACGATCTACTGAAGCGGTAGCGGTGTGGATTAATACCGATGCGCCGGTATCAACTCCTGTTACTAAAATTCCTTGTCCGTCTGTTGACTCTGAAAGCGGTAATTCTCGGTACGCCATGTGTTATAAAAAATTAAGAAAAAAAGTAATGCAATAAATTAGAACCTGCTCTGTGATTAAGATACAACCGAAAATAATCACTAGTTGCTGCGGCAGTAACTCTTGTTACCTCTACTTCTGCATAAAGTCTATCGCCAGAGACAGTAACAATAGGTGTCCCACTAAAGTTTATGGTTTTGGCACGAAGACTTACTAAGCTAGTCAGGGTTTCTTCGTACGCATCAAACTCTTGCTTTGTTCCGTTGGCAGACAATATTCCGACTGTTATCTTTAACTTCCCTGCCCCATTATTAGTAGTCATAGATAAATAATATTGGTCTTCAAGAACTACTTTAGACAGTGTTTTCCCGGCTTCTAATTCTAAAGGTATTAAACCTCGTCTTTTAACTGAAGCAGATTCGCTCATTCTTAAGATAACGCTTCGGGTAGTACCAAAAGTATCAGTTCTGAATAAATCAATATTTTCCAATGCTGGTAAGTATAAATTAATATCATGTGCGCCTACGGTTTCCACTACATTGTCGGAATATTCAATACTTGTGGTGGGGTAATTAAAAGAATCATCTAAATTAAGTTTTGTAGTAAAAACGTTTTTATTAAAAATAGAAAGATTACCACTAGCAGATCCTCCTGATTTTTTGCTTGGGTCGATTACGATTGTAGGTCCAGCTGCCATTTTATTTGAATTAAGAAATATTAGTTAGTTGACCATCTGCATTTCGCGTGATGGTAGTTGTGTCGGTTCCGTCAGAAACAGTAGCCACGTTTCCGTCGCCGTCATATGTTAACGTCCAGGTCGTTGTGTCTGGGTCGTCAAAAGTTGAAAGCAATCCGTCTGCATTGTAAGTAAAGTTTGTACACGCGCTCCAATCAAACGAACCGCCTCCTGCCGCTACTTGATACGCTGGGCCGTAATTTGTTATAGAAGTTACTTCTGTAGGGTTCGCTACTACTTTTGCGATTGGGAAAGCTCCGGCGGTAAATTTTAAAGCCTGCTTTACTAAACTTCCACTTCCAGCCGAAAGCTCCCAATACTCGGTAGTATTTAATGTCGCGGATTCTCCTGTAACCCCTGCGTATTCTCTCGATGTGTCACCGTCAAGCCAGGGGCCGCCTAAAATATCAACGGTTGCTGAGTCACCAGAATTAATAACGGCCGTCAAAAGTCTTTGCGTTGCTGCAAAGGCTTCTAAGTCAGCGGATAGCTTTGCTGCCATAGTTAACAGTGAGTTGTTAACAGTGATAATGGTTCCGTTGAAATCGTTTTTTAAGTTCGTTCTAAGTGCGTTAACAACATCTTCTAAGTCACCGATCATTTGTTGCGCTACTCGATTACCCATGCCCTGGTATTGAACCTGTCGGTTTTCAATTTCCTCTATAGATAGATTTACAGAAGTTTTTAGTAGCTCGTAAATGTAATGTGTTGAAACACATGATATGTCAGCCTTGGCAGAATGCGGTTGTGAGTATTCAGTTTCGCCGACTAATGTAGCTCCACTAGGTGGTAAACCACGAACACATCCAGTAATTGAATTATTGGATGTGTTGATTGATTCGTAGGTTATCACTTCGAAATTTTTGGTTCCCCTGTCTATTGCGAGGATTCCATTTGCTGTAACTTTGGGGAGCGGACCAGCAATAAATATTTCTGTTTCTGTTGTTCCTATTCCCTTAGCAAGTTCTGCAGAATAGTTCGTTTCCGTGGACGGTATAGATAGGGTCATTTCCTTTTGAGTTTAGGAGCTAGTAAATTTTGAGGCAAGTTGATCGTCTAAATCTTCTACCAGCGCCTCGTATTTAAACCAGTTAATTTGAAACGGTTGATCTGGTTCTGAATTGTAAAATCTTATTTGAGTTTCAAAAAATGCAGACTCTGGCTGCAACGGAATTTCTGCAATAAATTTATACCAAATTACCGAGTCTTTCCCTTTTTCTTCACCTAGCACAAACTCTCCGATTTTGCTGGCCCCTATAACTGCGGCCGCACTTTCTGATATTTCATCTGTTCCGGCTCGGCGAACTTCAAAGGTTGTGTCACCCTCATCGTTTTCTTTTAGGCCCAGCTCGTATTTTTCTTCTACGCCGTCAAACCAAAGTGTGACTTCAATTACTGTTCTACGTGGCATCATGCCTCCAATCGTTAATTTAGCCGGGTTCTTTGGGTCGTCCGGGCGATCAAAGTGAAAAAGTTTAGAGAGCCAAGTTTTTAAATAAGGCACTTTAGAATTTGGACCGCCGTCAAAATGTTGATACGGATCCAAAATCATTAATTGTTTATCTGTTTGGCTTCCAATACCTAACCACTCTTTTCCGTTTTCGTCCGTCCAAACAAAAAAGAACCGGGCCAAAATACCACTTAGGGGGTACCAGCTACGCGCCACCAAATCAAACATTGGCGAGTAATCATTATTTATTGAACCGTTCGTTGGAATGGCTGAATAGTATTTATTATCAAAAAACTTTCCGCAGGCGTAATACTGCTGCAGCCGGTTTAAGTTTTCTACGAACTCTTTTATCGGTGTGCTTATTAGCGAAGCTCTAAGGCTTGCGTAATTTGCGTCCTCCCCTATCGCTCGGAAGCCGTCATGCGCCAGGCTGATGTAATCGTTATCAACTTCATCTACGGTTCGTGGCGCCACCGTTCCTAGTGTCCGTCTGAATGGAACCACTTTAGGGATCAAAGGATTTGATGTGTCGATCTCGTAAAACGTCATTAGGTATTTACTTCGTTCTTTTTCAATCAAAATTTTAGAGTCTCGAATACCAAGTCCAGTTATAGCTTGTCCGTCATTTCGATTGATAGCGATTATTCCTCCGGCCGCGTACCCTACGCCGCCCCATTGAAGAATATCTGGGTTGTCCGGATCCCACGGCTGCGCGTACGCTAAGTTTGCCGGGTTTGCTTCATCACCGGCCATTAATGTTCGGCCTTCAAATTCAATGAAAAACCAGCCTCGCGGTTCATCCGGTTCAAAAAGATCAACGTATTCACCATCCCAATATGCGTTTGTTGCCAGGCCGTTGCCCATGATAATTTTATCAACTGCTTGATATAGGCCGCCCTTGTAAGTGTTTGAGTTTGCCATTTTGTGCCGGAGCACCCAACCCTCGAACTGCTTATTCGTGTTCTCCACTTCATCGAATAAAGTTATTTTTTGGATACCAGTTCCTGCAGAAGTTATATCTACGGCCGTACCGCCTAGTGTTTCTGAAATTTTAAATGCGTGATCGGTTTTTTCTACCACGTAATAATTTGTATCTGCTAGCGTTCCTCCTGGCAATGCGCCGCCGTCATTTACAAGTCGCACAACGTCATCGTTATTAAACGTGTGTTCTGTGACGTTAAACTGCTCTGTTCCTATGTTCACATCAAACTCTTTCACAAAATGAGAAAGCGCGCCGTTTACTCTCTGGTAAAGGCGCGTATTAATTAAATCGTCTGTCATTGCTAGTTCCTGGACTAGCCCGGTTGTTTTTTTGTAAACTTTGTGGGCTATCGGGAATCCGAACGGGAATTCATCGTATATCGGCTTTACGCCTCCACGACTGCGGATAATGCCCTCTTTATGGGCTACCATGTTAACGGACTCTACTGCTTCGCCGTTATCAATTCGCTCCGGTGAGCCGTATGAATTTTCGCCTCTAAGGTTGTTTACGAGTATAACGGCTTTTCTCATGCTGACTTTCGGGTTATCGCAAATAGTTTTTTAAGCTTCAAAGTTTTTTGTGCTTTCCAGTATCCTGATTCTTCGTACTTTTGATAGAACGCGTAAATCCGGGCCAGCACTCCGTCTGCTAACGCATCGTAAAGTAATTCATATTGTGCGCCCTCTAATCCTAAAAGGATTTCCGTCTTAGCGCTTACTTCTCTTGGGGCCGTAAGCTGGTAATAAATTCTGTACGCGCCGTCTGCCTTAATAAGTATTTTTCCTTGTACGTCATCCAGGGCGAATACGTTGGCCGATGAATCTTCGTCAATATAATCATCCATATCGGATAACGTCAAAAAGGCTTCGTCTGCTAAATTCTGAATTCCAATTATTCGACCGTAGTTTTCTGGAAAGTCTGCCTCTCCAGAAGCGACCGTTAATTCTGCAGAAGTTTTAAGGAAGCGCCAGTTATAAGCAAAAAGAACAGCTTGCTGTTCTTGTTTGATTCGTAGATAGATTGTCGCGTCCTGGATACTTCCAATCCGGGAGGTTGCTACCCGGGTCTTGATGTAGTCGGCGATAAATGTTGATGCATCCATGTTATTGTTTTGAAGGTTTAATTACGTAGCCATAAAATAGGCTGGCTGTACCTGCGGCGCTGGTTACGAATACCGCGATCATTTCTTGAAGCTCTGCGTCTACGAACATTACGTACGCCTGATAAGCGGCTCCAACAATTACACACAAAATGATTAATACTGTTTTTGCGTCGTAACCGAACTTTTTTGAATACTCAGTAATCAATGACATTGTGATTCCTGCAAATCCGATAAGGGCTAAAAATTCCAACATGGTTTATGGGGTTAATAAATTTATGCCTCCCCTACTTGAGGGGAAGCATAAAGCTATTCGGCTTTAAAGTTTTCTTCGTCCGCTAGGAACGTTTCTAACTCGGCTTTGGTGTTGTCGTCTTCGAGTGCTTTCAACTCGTCCTCTGTTTTTTCAATACCTGCTGATTTAAATTTATCAGCGATTGCAGCTACAAATTGAGCTTTGTTTTTTGGTTTTTGAGCTGGGGCTTCATCAGCCTTACCAGCTTTAGCCGCTTCAATTTCTTCTGCTTCTAGAGCCTTTCCGATTTCAGCGAAAAGAGTCGAAGTCTTGATGTTCTCCGGGGCTTTCTTGCCTACAAGCGTGGCGTAAGTTGCAAGCAACATATCACGTGTAACCATAGCACCCGAGAACACATTAAGGTTTTCTTTAACCTTAACGTTCCGTTTCCGTTTTGACGCAATCACTTTATCAAGTGTGCGAATATCAGGAGTTCCTGGCATGGTGATTAGGGATAAAAAATAAAAAAACCAAAAGGGGCCGAAGCCCCATATTGATTAAGTAGTTGTTCCGTCCATTCCGACGATACAGCTTGCTTCCACAATACCGTAATCGTAAGCGGCCGTTGATCTGAATTCCCATGCGTCCGTAGTACCTGAGTTCAAGAGACTTGCGTCTGAACTTGGAGGTAAGAACGTTGGTTCTTCTGATACTTCACAAGGCATCATGTCTTTAGCAGAGCTATCGACTAGGTACCATTGTTTTGCTCGAGCTGCTTCGTAAACACCTAAAGCGTTTTCAGCTAATCTTGGGGCCACAGTATGTGTAAATCGCCCTTTGTATGGATTCGCTGTACCTGAGTTGTTTCCTCCTACAGAAGTCGAGTTAAGCAATTTAGAAACTGCTAATACTACATTTTGGTCGTCTGAAGTTAGAATCGTGTCTGGGCTTCGGTGCGCTCGATCTCCTTTTGGAGCCAACATGTTTTTAAACAAGTTCATTGCAAATGTTAGAGCTGCTCCTTCTGCATCAAAGGCAAGAGTACCTTTATTGCTGTAAGTTGCGGCGCCACCTGTAATGGTATGTGCTCCGTGGAAGATTGGTAAGTTATCACCGGTTACTACTGCTACGTTCTCCGAATCCATATTTGTGTATTGATAAGGTGATGCAGCATCGAAACCGTAACTTAGGAAATTGGCTAAATCCAATTCTAGACGTGAGGCCGTAGCCATACCTAGTTTCTTCATCATTTGTCCAATTTGTCGGTATCGGTCGAACTTACGCATTTCCCACGTAACTTCACCTACTAGCCCGATACGAGCTTGTTGTAGGTTGATTTTGTAGCCTTGTTCCGGATCTCCTTTTTCAAAGACTCCTGTTTCTGTTTTTCGTTTTGCTAGACCGAAACCGTCTAGAGTCGAATGAGACGACTGGTACTGTTCGGTAGAGTAGGCATCAAAGATTTGTCGCATGGCCATAGCCACTTCTTTGAACCCCTCTTTCCATTTAGTTTCAGAGTTTGAAACTAAGTCGGGAAAATTGCTTGTTGTGATCATGGTTCTAAAGTTATAGAAATATTTTTTGTGCCTTTGCGTTTCTTAAAACAGGGTTGGCTACACGTCTAATGGGTTTTTTGGGCCGGTGCCTGGTTGACCGGCTGGTGCTCCCATTTTACGAAGCATTGAATCTTTGCTTGCTTGAGCGATGTCCTTGGCTGAATTTTTCCCTGGCGCCAGGTTTAGATTTCCTGCGTTCTTTCCAAAGTTTTGCTTCAGCCCATCCATACGCCCAAGTTCGACTAATCTTGCTTGGCCTTTCGGTGTGGCAAAATATGCGATTCGGAATGCATTTTTTAGACTTCTGTCTTCTCCGAGCAATGATGAATCGGTGGAGAGAATCCCGACGGCGATTTCTGATAAGTCTGAAAATATAGATTTATATTCAGCTTGTTCTTCTTCGGTAGCGTTTTCGTCTGGTTCGAGTCCGGCTTCTTTTGCAAAGCCTGTGAACGCGTCCTGTACGAAAGCGGTTCGTCTTGATTCCTCAAACGGATCAGCCTTGTTTGGATCTCCTGCCTGTGACGCCTGATTAAGGGCATCGTAGGTTTCGATCTTAAGGTGTCCGTACACGTCTTTCACCACGGCATCTCTCATGCTTTCGGGCAATGAATGGATAGCGTCAGGATTAGTCCGGATAATGTTTGCGAAACTGGTTACGGTTTCGGTTTTCAGTTTTCCGTACTGTTGATCGGTTGACTGCTTGGCTTGCGCTAGCAGGGCTGGATCGCCTTTGTGCTGTGCCATTAATGCGGCAATAGCAGGATCGACTTGGCTGCCTGTGGGGGTGGTTTGGCCAGGAGTGGCTTCCGGTGGCGTGGCAGCGTTTGGTGCGCCACCAGCTTCTCCGTTGTTGGTTCCTGTGGCTGCTGGGGCGGCGTCAGCAGGAGCGGCTGGGGCTGGATTGCCCATAGCGGCTGCTACGTTTACTGCACCTGCGGCGCCGGGATTTGCATCTTCGGTGGGCATGGTGTGTGGAGTTAGAAAGTAAAAGAGCTGAGTCTAAAGACTCATTTGAGCAGCCGAGGCTACTCTAATGAACCTTCGTCTTCTTGGGTTTCTTCTGATTTTGCGACTTCGTTGTTTTCTTTTGGTTGGTGACGTCGTGCAAGCTCGAGCATTTTTCTAATTTCTACAATAATTGCAATTTGCCCTCTCATCCGTTCACACTTTGCTTGTCCGTCTTTTGATATTCCTTCGCTCGAAGAGGCAAGGTTTGCCATGATTGTCGAAGTCATACTGTTTAAAAGAATATCACGAAAAATAAAAGCTTCTGGCCGCATGGCCCAACGCTTCAAAGCCAGCTTATCTTTATCAGATAGCTGGCTGAAGGTATTTAGTCGTTTTGATTTTGTGAGAAAATTTGGCAGGTCTGTGGCTTCGTACGCTGTACTAAGGGGTTTTCGCTTGGGCCAGAATCTAAATGTCATTGTTTTCAAAGTTACCAGGTGCTGTGGAGTTTAAGGCGGCTTGCATTTGCATGTCAAGCCCTCCTGCGTCCTGAACTGGTAAATTGTCGCCTATTGCGCCAGGATTTCCTTGCGCTGTTGGGTCTACTGGTTCGCCCTCTGCATTGGCTGTTACGCCGAAGTCTGGGGGGTTATCCATACCTTGCTGTGGGTTAACTTTTGTTCCGTTAAATATTTTATCCGGTGAGTAACCTAATCGTGACATTTCTTTTTTAACTACTTCAGTTAAATCGATTCCGTCCATGTTTTGCGGTGCAACCGATAAAATCTGACCGATTATTTTTACAAGCTCTAGAACGTTGTTTCGTCTTAGGATTTCGCTTGATGATAATTCCGTCGGTTCCACGATGATGTCATAATCAACGCTAAAGACTTTTCCGTTAATTTCGATGAACGTGTATTTCACGTCGTCGGCTTCGTCGGCTGGTCTGAATTGTTTTCTAACCACTTTTTTGCCGTCGATTTCAGTTTCAACGTCTTCTGATATTTTATTATCGACTCGAATCTTCCGGGCCACCATCTTGGTGTTTTCTTCTTCACCGATAACTTCTTCAATATCTTCAGCGGTCATGAACTGCTGAATGTTTTTCATTTGGATTTCTAGCCGTCGTGATATTGCGTCGTCCGAGTTCCGGGATATAAGCTTCACCAATTTTGAGAAAGATTCACGCTTAATTCCTGAAAGTGTGGCCGACTCGTTGGTTGGATTGAACACCGAAGTATTGACCAGGGAATCTGAAACGATTTGATCTTTCATAATGTTTATGAAGTTTGGCGCCGAAGCGTCCGGGCTTGATCTGCGCATTTCGTAGAATGAGCTCGAAAGATTATCGGTTGAAGTATTAACCGGGATGAACGGTGACTGGTATCGGTCTTTACCGTTAACGTCTTTTTTGTCTGCCTGAATTTGATTGAACCAATCCGGGTTTTTTAAATCGTCTTCTTCAAAGTCTAAGTCGTTTTTGTAGAAAACTGGATTGTCTAACGCTTTTTGAGTTTGAAGCGTGTACATGGTTCCAAGCTTTCGGATTCCACGTTCGTTGTTCTGAATTTTTAGCGGTAATGGGTACCCGCCGATTGATACGCCGTCAGTTTTAATAATCTTCTCATTGATATAAATTGAGAACGGTAATTTTTTGTGATTGTAAGGATTCGGGCCTTGTCGGATTATGTTGTATCCGTTTTTCCCTGGCGTGAATTCAATATAAAGATCTAAGCTCTCGTTAAAGTAATGCCCGACCTGCGTTGTGTCTTTATCGTCGGTGTCGTCTTTATTGTCAGTTTTGGTATCTTCAGTAATCAAAAGCCCTGGCTCGATTCCATCTAGGTTGCTGTAGAACGGATCATTTTTGTATTTGGCTTGAAGCGCCTTTTTAGATTGATTCGGCATAACGAAAAAAGCGTCACGGCATGATTCAAGCCCTGATGGGTCTTCGATCGTATTCGCGTTTTCATCCCAGAAGAAAAATCGAAGTGGGATATACTTACAAATTGAGTCGTCGTAAATTTTTTCGTTTTTTTCCAAAATCTCTGTTCCGGTCACTTCACCGTTTTCATCTACGATTGGTTGCTGGTATTTCCGGTCGCGCGTTTCTGTTCTCCATCCGTCAAAAGCTACGGCCATTCCATGAATGTTCGAAGCGAACTTACACATAAAGTCATTCGTCAAAAATTGTGACTTTCTGTGTTGGTAAAATAATGACTCTTTTATCACTTCCGAATAATCGGTGTCAGATACATTCGACGGCAAAACATTAAAGACGGTTTCTTCTTGCTCCGATAAAAGGTGCATGATTGAAGCGTGGGCGATGAATGTTTCAAACGTCCATTCGCCGCTCGTGTTTAAATTTAAAAAGCGGTAAACTTCCTTTTCGGAAGCTTCAGCTCTTTTTAAGATTGTGTCTCGCTCTGTGTTCCCCTGCATCTGCGTTATCCGCTCTTTGAGTAATTCTTGTGCGGCTGCCGGTTTTTTCCAATAATTTTTAGCCATAGCGGTTTGAGTTTAGTTTGCACGCGAAACGCTTTTTTTTACGTTTCTTTTTGGTTCCGATCACTAAGTGGTTTATCAAGTATCTTACATTATCACAGGTGTGGTCGTCTTTTTTGACCGGTTCCCCTGACTTGTCCGATTTGTAGCGGTATCCGCTATGCTCCTTGATCGTGTAAACGCATGACGGGTCAAAAGTTAGTCTGGGCGGAATGACGACCTCGTTGTCTTCATTTATCGAGTAGCGCAGAAATTCACGCACCGCTTGAATACCTCCCTCCACGTCGTTGTTCGCTTTAATGAACGAGTAACCGAAGCCGCCAAGGTCTTTAGATCGGTTCAATCTTTTAAAGGTATTTTCACCTTTTGACTGAACATCTCGCTTGTCTGCAGCCGGGTCGATTATCTCAAGGTTAATTACATCTTGCAGTTCTTGCAAATCTATTCTTTGCGCCACTTTCCCAAGTTCCCACTCTTTTGCGTAAAGTTCCCGGAAGATATGAACGCAGTGTTGATTCTGTGCATTAAAGTAAACATAGCCCCAAATAACGGCCGTAACTCTAAGCCCTGGATCCATAACCCGAGCCGTAAATAAAGCGCCGGCAATAGGCATTTTTTTAACGTGTACTCTGAAATTAAAACCAGGGTAAATCTTACCCTCTCGGTTTACCGCCACTCCCTCAATCCGTGATAAATAATCCGAACCAGAAAATTTATGCTGCAGCGTGGTTTTTTCTTCATCACTAATATGCGGATTGTCTAAAAGCGAAATGTGTTGATGAAAATAAATCGGATCCGTTTCGGGTGCTTCTGTTACCACGGTATAAAGTTCTGTCTCCCCTTGAAGCGGTGTCATGGATAGCGCCACCTCTCCCTTACAATCGATCGTCCGCATGTAACATTCATCGAAAACATCTTGCGGCGGTTCTTCATCGAGATGAATCCGGTGTTTAGACGTTCCCTGAAATTTCTTACGGCCTTGATCGTATGATTTAAATTGAATCTCTGATTTGCCGTCGATTTCTCCGTGTTCGTTGTAGTGCTTGATATAGACTTTATCCACGGCCCCTGGCGTGTTCCGTTTTTTGTTCCAGTTGATAATGTCTTCTTTCGGTATTAGCCCGGTTCCAATTGCGTCGTCTTCATCGATGTCATCCGTACCGAGTAATTCTTTCTGTAGAATATCTCGCGTTGTTTCCGCTGTATCTGACGCCGCCCAAAACCCGATAGGCTCATGGTATCTTCTACCTTTCCACCAGTCCGGGTAACGGCCGGTTAAGTGGATTGCGTCTTCCGCTGTCACCGTGTAGGTCTTACCTGAACGATTACCGCCTAGAAAAGCTCGAATCTTTTTTAAGCTGTTGTGGTATTCCAGGTATTTCGGCCCATTGTGTTCGTAGAACAAAATTTTCTGGGTTCGCTTCAGCCGTTTTTTTTCGTCTAAGATCGCTTGGCGCAATTCTGGGTTGGTTTCTAATAACTCCTGCAGAACTTCCGGTGATGTGTTTTCGTTTATTTGATCAATCTTCATCTTCATCGGGGGTTATATCGACTACTTCCAGTTCTGTAGGGGGTTGGCTTATTTGATGGCTAGTTGATTCAACGTGTTTTGCTAAAAGCAAAATCGCCTTAACCGGCAAGTTATCCAGCTTTGGTTTGTGGCTAGAGCTTGCGTCGTACTGTTTTATTCTCGCGCCAAGAACTTTACTCGCTTCTAAAATTTGCGGTAATGATACGCGCTTACCGTTGTAGTATCCGGTTTCAATCGCTTTTTTGATTTCATTCTGTGCTTTGTCCAGGAGCTCAATATCTTTTTTACGCAGGTTGGTGTAAATTTCCGAGTTCCCCATGGTTTCCCAATTCAACGCCTGGGCGATTGGGTCAGCAATTATCTCGCTGTTTGGTTTAAAAAAGAGGTCGACGTATTTACGTTCAACCCCTGCTTTCTCGGTTATGGCTTTCTTGTACCCTTTTAATTCTTTGATGCCTGGGTTTGCTCGAATGGTGTCTGCAATCTTAATCATGGCGCCAGCCTTTATTCCGTCTTCTTTGCTCAAAGGTTTTGATGGTACCGGCGTTTGGGATTTTATTAACTCCGAGTTCTGCGCCATTTTCTCGGCCGAAGCCATTTCATGCATGACATCATCCTCGTAAACTTCTAGGTCGTTTGGGATGCCGTGTTCAAGTTTCCAGTCTGATTGCAGGGCGATGTACTTTCTGGGGGCAACCTTTATTTTTTTGCGCCATTGATTCGCTCGGACCAAACAAAGCTTTGCTTCTTTGGTGTTTTCCGAGTGTGAAAATTTTTCTTCTTCCAGGCGTATTTTTTCTATAATCTCTTTTTTTGTGAAAGCATTATTTGCCATGTTATTCTTGGTTTAAGACTGTTGATAAATCGCTGTGTTTAAAATTTTCTGACTCTTTTTTGCTGCAACCGGCCGCTTCTCTGAAGTGTGAAATACCTTTTAGCTGGCTGTTATGTGCGGTCGTCATTTCGCGAACCTCTTTTACCGTTTGTGGCTGGTAGTTCACTTTGACGATTGCGTGGCTGTAAAGGTAGCGCCGGACGTTGACCGGTAGGTACGTGTCTGTGTTTTTTCTACCTTGGCACCACCTTTGGTATGTGCGCCATGACTTACCTGAAAGAGCAATAACCATACCGCGCACGATACGATTTTCATAATAGATTTTAGTTTCATTGAGTTTTGGCATGGTTTAAAGGTTAGGAAGTGCTGGAAGTGCGCCCTGCTTTAATTCACCGAGCATACCGAGGGCTTCGGCTTCGTCCTTAGCCTTGATAATCAATAAAGCGCACTCTACGTGCATTATTTCGAATCCGCCCGGTACAGCGTCGCCCTTGTTTGGTTCAAAAATAATAAAATCTCCTATTTTTAGCTGCGGCGATTTCTTGGCTGAAAGTTCGCTAATGGCTTTAACCTGGCCCAGCGTCGGCGCCGGCTTATTCGTGGTTACTACGATTCCGCTTTTAGAAAGGTTTGTACTAAGCGGTTTTACGATGATGTGATAATTTAAAGGTTTTAACATGGTGGTTCAGTTGGCATATTAGAAGGTGGTTTCGTTACGTTATGTGCTGATCTTAATACCGGTTCGTGAAACCAATATTGCGGCGTTTTCATCACCCATCCGTACTTTGATAAGAACCGGTAAATTGTGTGCTGAATGTCCGCTCCGTTTTTTGAAGCCTCCTTGTCGTAGTTTGTAAAAATCTCTTTCCACATTTTTTCTTCTTCCGGGTCACCGTTAATTATTTTTGCTTCGACGACTGATTCTATTTTAGTTGCGTCTAATTTGTTTTGACGTTGGTAGCTAACGATAATTAAGATTGTTTCCATGAGTTGATTTTAAGAAATTGCTTCTCTTTAATTTGCCCGAGAAGCTTAAAAGCTGGTTCGTCTAATTTGTTTTTACCCCACCTGGCGCAACCGATACTAAGCATTTGTTTCTGTGCTTTAATTCTGGACGGCGTGTGCGTGGTAAAATGTTTCGATAAGATTACTTCGCTGCAATGCTCCTTGTTCATCGGCAGGCTGCAGGCGTATTCTTTCTCGATCTTCTTTCCGTTAAAAATGTAAGTGATTAAATAGTGGCTGTATAACCGATCAGGGCCTTTTTGCATTTGTCTTCATAATGATTAAGTAAATTTTTTGCTACGCTTCGTGCTCGGTAAAAATGCTGTTCTTCAGCTTTAAAAATCGCTTGCTCTAATTCGCTTCTCAAATTAAAAATAGCCACTTGATTCAAGATTGAACCACGAGGCTGATTAAGCTCCTTGTTAAGTTTGCAGCCAGCGGTAAAAGCTTTATCGCATAAACGTTGTTCGCGTTTATGTCTGGCGGTGAAGTGAAATAAAAGCCAAAAAAGAAAGGCCAATAGAATGAGAGCCGGTAATGTAATGATCATCTGCGACCAACCTATTACACACTCGCGTCAAAATCAAGCCTTAATTGTCATCACAGTTTACAACGTCGAATTCTGTTGATTTAATATCTTGATTTTTCGGGTCGTCTGTTAAAGGCGCTATTCCGTGTATTTGCGTAGAAAGGTAGCAAGTCGCTATAAATCCTGGGGCGCCAGGTTTATAAAACCAAGGTGAAGTCTTTCTAGGGCTAGCTGAAGCGTGACGAATTTTCGTTTCGTAGTTCGTTGTAAATCTAAACATCTTCTGTCCGGGCTTCTTGCAGAATAAAATATCATTCCACTCAAGGGTGATAGCTCGCTTGATCTCTGCGTCTGAAACAAATTCTAATACTTCATCTACACAAAATTCTGGTTTATTAGGTTCCACCGCATGGTAAGTGTACCACCATTCGCGCGGCTGCTCGTCGAACGTGCCTTGCTTTAGTTTGAGTTGTGAAAAATAAAGAATTGCGATAACTATTACCGCTAGTATTGCCGTTGCCTTTAGTCGGTGATTCATTTTCCTAATTTATCAAGAACTAGCTCAATGATTTTCATCATTTTTTCACCAAGTTCATGATTAGCTGCAGCTATAACAGTACCAGAGAATACATGCAAGAACCAAGAGGTGTTATTTGTACCGGACTGGATGTCTGTGTAAACCGACCACGACCATAAAAAAAACACCACCACGGTGATGATTAACTTCCAGAATGGGATCCGCTTCTCTGGGTATCGCTTGTAATAAAAAGCCGAGCCAAAGGCCCCTATAAACATTCCTAGTGTTAGGAAGCATAAGGCAAACACTATCGGGTTTGATAAAAAGTCTGTCATGCGTTTTTTTTGGTTTAAGCCTAACCGCAATTAAACGGTTTGTATAATTTTTTACTCTTTAACGTGCTTCAATGTGCAGGTTGTGCATTGTCTGAACATCAAAAGTTGGCCGTTCTCTCGCATGGTTCCTTTTTTCCACGTAGTTTCCCAAGAGCACCGGGGGCAAAACTGGACGCTGCGGAATATCCATATCCAGCGGCGCCGAAAAGCTTTGAAAAAACCTCGATTACGTTTGTTGTAAGCGCGGATTTTGTTGTTTTTCTGTTTACTGATCTTGCTATCTATCATTTTACAGGGATTTAAGAGCATTTAAAGCGGCACCATGCATGAAAGCCTGGCCCTCATCGATTTGTCTTGTAGTTATTTTGCCTGCTACGTCTGTTGCGCCTGGGGCTAATTCTGCGCCCATATCTATTTCGTCTTGAACGTGGCGCGTAAAGGCCATGCTCGCTAAATTCTTAAGCGTGGCGAGGTCGCTTTTTTTCCAAAAATAAAAAGTCTCGTATGGGAACGGACTATCTGGGTTCACGGTAACGATATAAAAGCCATAATCTGACATGTACCTCTGGATTAAATTGTATAAACACAACGTACCGCGTTTTTGTGTTTAAATCAAATACGAAGAAGGCATGACCTGAACACGAAGCCAATGGTGTGCTTCCTCTGCTTCAATTCTAGCCCTAATCGCTTCGTCTCTTGTTTCATGAAAACCAAGGCTTATATTTTTCCCCTTAACAAATATTTGAGC